>Ga0209577_10006103_pt1 | contig 11172 bp, 13 predicted proteins | sample GraSoiAngelo_109_FD_185874 | JGI IMG/M metagenome (GOLD analysis project Ga0209577, IMG submission 185874) | Grasslands soil microbial communities from the Angelo Coastal Reserve, California, USA - 14_0903_12_20cm (SPAdes) (version 2) | ecosystem: Environmental > Terrestrial > Soil > Grasslands... | reverse complement strand
TGGTACCTGCTGAACCACCTCCCCCGGGACCTGGCGAGCCTGCATGGGGTACTCGAAGTGCTTGATCGGTATTCACTTGCCAGCCAGCGCTCGCTCACCCTGCCCCTCGTGCGCGAGGCGCTTGCCGCGGCGCAAGACTGTGCAAACTGCCTCGACAAACCAGGGCGCCCTGAGTAAATTACCGGACCCGATCAGGAGAATACGCAGGTGAAAAAGAGGATCCGCGCGCTTCTGTCATTCGCTCTGTGCATCGCGCTGAGCGCAGCGCTTCCAGCGTACGCACAGTCCGGGCTGCGCGTGCCTCAGCGCGGCGAGCCGGGCCTTGATCCGGCTCTGGCGCGGGGTGGCCTCGCGGTCGATCCCGACCGGGTCGGGTTCGCAAGCTACAGCTGGCGCGAAGCCGTCGGCCTCGCGCCCAGTTCGCGCATGCAGCTCTCCTATTCCTTCAGCGACCGGGGCAGTCTCGGCATGTCCTATATCAGCGGCAGAGAATCGGAGTACGACGCGCGTCAATATTCGCTGTTTGGCAGGTACTGGTTCACCCACGACTGGGCCGTAAGCGCCGAAGCATTGTCGCGCGACACGCCCGGTCTTTTGCGCCTGAACGACTTCCGCATCGGCCTGCAGCGCCGCTTCTAAGGCGCGAAACACCCTCGGGTACACTGAGGCGCTTTCATGCGCCTCACCTTGTTCGACCTCGACAACACGCTGCTTGCCGGCGACAGCGACTACGCCTGGGGGCAGTTCCTGGTCGATCGCGGCATTCTCGATCACGAGGCCTACGAGGCGCAGAACCGCGCGTACTACGAGCAGTACGTGGCCGGCACGCTCGACATCCATGAATACCTCGGCTTCGCGCTGCGACCGCTCGCCGAGCATACCCCTCAGGAGCTCGCCCGCTGGCACGCCGAGTTCATGCGCACCCGGATCATGCCGATGATCGCGGCGCAGGCGCGCGCATTGGTGGGTAGGCATCTCGCTGCCGGTGATGTCTGCGCCATCGTGACTTCCACCAACAGCTTCGTGACCACGCCCATCGCCCGCGAGTTCGGCGTTGCTCACCTCATCGCCACCGAGCCCGAAACGCAGCACGGGCGCTTCACCGGCCGCGTGGCGGGCATCCCGTGTTTCCGTGCCGGCAAGGTGCGGCGCGTCGACGAGTGGCTGGCGGGCCTAGGAAGGTCCCTGAGCGACTTTCCTGAAAGCGCCTGCTACAGCGACTCCCACAACGACCTGCCGCTGCTTGAGCGGGTCAGCCGTCCGGTGGCCGTGGATCCCGATCTGCAGCTCGCGGCCATCGCCAAGCAGCGCGGCTGGGAAGTGATCTCCCTGCGCGGGTAGAATCCCGGCCCTTAATGATCAAGCGGTTGATCAGGCGCGTGCTCGGGCTGCCCTCGGAGGTGCGCGTCACGCGCGGCGAGCATGACCTTGCGCGGGACGCCATCAGCCCGGCCACCGCGAAGGTCTGCGCGGCGTTGCGCGAAGCCGGTTATTCCGCTTACGTGGTCGGCGGGGCCGTCCGCGACCTGCTACTGGGCATCACTCCCAAGGACTTCGACGTCGCGACCAACGCGCGCCCGGAGCAGGTGAGGCCGCTGTTTCGCCGCGCCATCATCATCGGCCGCCGCTTCCGGCTGGTGCACGTGATGCTGGGCCCCGAGACGATCGAAGTCTCGACTTTCCGCGCCGCTGACCCGGAAACGGCGGAAACGGACGAGCACGGGCGCGTATTGCGCGACAACGTCTTTGGCACGCAGCAAGAGGATGCGCGGCGGCGCGATTTCACCGTCAACGCGCTGTATTTCGATCCGCAGACCGGAGCGGTGGTGGATTTCCACGGCGGCCTGGCCGATCTGAAAAAACGCGTGCTGCGCGTGATCGGCGACCCGCAAACCCGGTACCGGGAAGATCCGATACGCATGCTGCGGGGCGTGCGGCTCGCGGCGAAGCTGGGCCTCACGCTCGACCCGGCAACGCGCGAGCCGATCCGCGAGCTCGCGCCGCTGCTCGAGCGCGTGCCCCCGGCGCGCTTGTTCGACGAGATGCTGAAGCTGCTGCTTTCCGGGCACGCCAGCGCCTGCCTGCGCCAGTTGCGCGAGGTGGGGCTGCACCAGGGCGTACTGCCGCTGCTCGACGTCATTCTCGAGCAACCGCTCGGGGAGCGCTTCGTGACCCTCGCGCTCGCGCAGACCGACGAGCGGGTGCTCGCCGAGCGCCCGGTATCGCCGGCTTTCCTGTTCGCGGCATTGCTCTGGCACGAAGTACTGGCCGCGTGGAAGGCCGCGCAGGCCCGCGGTGAGCGCGCCATTCCCGCGCTCGAGGCAGCGATGGATGATGTCCTCGAGACGCAGTGCGCCAAGCTCGCCATCACGCGCAAGCTCACCGCCACCATGCGGGAGGTTTGGGCAATGCAGCCGCGCTTCGAGCAGCGTTCAGGACAGCGCGCATATCGCCTGCTCGAAGCGCCGCGTTTTCGCATGGCTTACGATTTCCTCGCTTTGCGCGCCGCGAGCGGCGAAGTCCCCGCCGAACTCGAAGCCTGGTGGCGCGCCTTCCAGGGTGCCGACCCCGAAACGCGCAAGGCGATGCTGCTTCCCGAGACCGGGCCGCGCAAGCGCCGCCGGCGCCGGCGGAAAAAGCGGCCGCCGGAGGCCGCCTCTCAGCCCGCGTGACGCTTGCCTACGTGGCAATCGGCTCGAACCTCGGCAGGCCGGTGGAGCAGGTTGCGCAGGCGTTCGAGGACCTGCGAAGCGTCGCGCAGAGCGTCCTCGTAAAGCGATCGTCGTTGTACCGCTCCGCGCCGCTCGGATACGCCGCGCAGCCGCCATTCGTCAATGCCGTGGCGCTGCTCGACACGGCGCTTTGCGCCGAGCGGCTTCTTGAGGCGCTGCAGGCCATCGAGGCGCAGCATGGCCGCAGCCGGAGCTTTGCCAATGCAGCGCGCACGCTCGATCTCGACTTGCTGCTCTACGGCGACGCCGTCGTAGACAAACCGGGGCTCGTCATACCGCATCCGCGGATGCATCTGCGCGCCTTCGTGTTGAAGCCTCTGCTGGAAATTGCCGCGGACATCGCCATTCCGGGAATCGGCGCGGCGCAGACCATGCTCGAACAATGCGGCGAGCAGTCGGTGGAGAGAATCAGTGGATAAGTTCCGCTACCTCGTCGTGGAAGGACCGATCTGCGCCGGCAAGACGACCTTGGCCAAGCGTCTTGCCTCGAGGTTATCGGCCGAGCTGATGCTCGAGCAGCCCTCCGAGAACCCGTTCCTCGAGCGCTTTTACCAGGACATGGCGCGCTTTGCGCTTCCGGCGCAGCTGTTTTTCCTGTTCCAGCGCGCGCGCATGATCGAGCCGCTCGCGCAGCCCGACATGTTCGGCAAGCCGACGGTGGCCGATTTCCTCCTCGACAAGGACGCGCTTTTCGCGCGCATCACCCTGTCGGGCGATGAACTGGCGCTCTACCAGAAAATCTACGAGGCGCTACGTCCCCGCGCGCCGCTTCCCGATCTCGTGATTTATCTGCAAGCGCACCCCGGCACGCTGATCGAAAGGGTAAGGCGCCGCGGGGCTGGGTACGAGCGCGGGATCAGTGAAGAATATCTGGCAGTGCTCGCCGAGAGCTACGCGCGGTTCTTCTACCACTACGCCGCCGCTCCGGTGCTGATCGTCAACTCCGAGAACCTCAATTTCGTCGAGCGCGATGCGGATTTCGAGCTGCTGCTGTCGCGCGTACGCGGGATGAAGAGCCGGCGCGAGTTCTTCAACCTCGGCTGATGCGCGTCCTGAGCGACATTGCCTCCTTGCGCGCCGCGCTACGCTCTGCGGGGCCCGTGGCATTCGTTCCCACCATGGGAAACCTGCACCAGGGCCACCTATCCCTCGTGCGGCTGGCGCGCCGTCACGGCGGCGCCGTCGCGGTGAGCATCTTCGTCAACCGCCTGCAGTTCCTGCCCGGGGAGGACTTCGAGCGCTACCCGCGCACCTTCGAGCGCGACTGCGCGATGCTGGAAGCAGAGGGGGTGGAACTAGTTTTTGCACCAGATGAGGGCGCCCTCTACCCGGAGCCCCAAACCTATATGGTGCGGCCGCCGCCGATCGCCAACGAGCTGGAGGGTCTGTTTCGGCCCGGCTTCTTTCACGGCGTGGCAACGGTGGTGCTGAAGCTGCTCAATTGCGTGCAACCGGTCGCGGCGGTCTTCGGAAAGAAGGATTATCAACAGCTTACGATCGTGCGCGGCATGGTCAGACAACTCGATCTGCCGGTCGAAATCATCGCCGGGGAGACCGCGCGCGAGAGCGATGGCCTCGCGATGAGCTCCCGCAACAACTATCTGTCCGTGGCCGAACGCGCCGAGGCGCCGCGACTTTATCGGACGCTCCTTGAGGTCAAGGCGGGGAAAATCTCGGGCGAGAAAGCGCTAGCGGCGCTTGCCGCGGCCGGCTGGAAGCCCGATTACGTCGAAATTCGCCGCCGGCAGGACCTCGCACCGCCGCAGGGCACGGAGCACGAGCTGGTCGTCCTCGGCGCCGCGCGCCTGGGGACAACCCGGCTGATCGACAGCGTCGAGTTCTAGCCCTCGCCCTGCCGAGGAGGTCTATGCCGGGTAGGGATCGAAGGTGATTGCCTCGAGCGGGCAGCCGATCGCCCTAGCGAGCCTGTCCATCGCATCGTCGGTGAGCGGCAGGGGCTGGAAATCCGCCTCCCCGCCCTTGGAGGAGATGAAATCCTTGGCCGCCGCCTCGGTATTCCACGTCACCACCGGGTCTGGACTGACACCCGGAACTTGACGGCAGACCGGAAAACCATCGGATTTGTAGACGATTGCGTACATTCACCCCTGCCACACAATTTAATCATTGTGGCGGTGCGGCAACAAGGTAAGGTCCCCTCAGGAAGTCCCTGATTGCGCGGCGCATCACTACCGGCGTCTAATTGGCTCGGGAGGCACCAGTGTGGCTTTTTTCACACCGGGCCTAGGCGATGGGCCCCGCCCAGGGGGCATTTTTCACGGGGAGACAGCAATGAGCAATTTATGCGACGCAGTCGGCCTTTGCATACCTTACGGCAAGGCCAATTCTCAGTACGAAACCGAGTTCGAGCCTGCCACCGGCACGATCTGGGGATATTTCAAGCCGCGTGGCACGGCCTGCTTCAGCCTTGGCCTGCTCAAGGACATCCGCAGGCATGACAGCGCGCTCGCGACCAACGGCGGCAAGGTCGAGGTGGAAGGCGTGCCGTTCGCCGCGCGCCACTATGTGCTCGCATCGCGCACGCCGCGCGTATTTAACCTGGGCGGCGACCTTGCGCTGTTCGTGTTGCTCATCAAAGCACGCGATCGCGACGCGCTCGCGCACTACGCCAAGCTTTGCATCGACAACATGTACCCGAGGATCCAGCACTTCTCGTGCCGCACGCTGACGACGATTTCACTCGTCCAAGGCGACGCGCTCGGAGGCGGATTCGAAAGTGCCCTGGCGTCGGACGTGATCGTCGCCGAAGAGAGCGCCCAGATGGGACTGCCCGAGATCCTGTTCAATCTTTTCCCGGGCATGGGCGCCTACAGCCTGCTCGCGCGTCGCATCGGTATACGCGCCGCCGAAGAGCTGATTCTGTCGGGCCGCGTGCTGCCCGCGCAGAAGCTGCATGAAATGGGCGTTGTCGACGTGCTGGCGCCCGACGGCCAGGGCGAGGCGGCGGTGCGGCAGTGGATCGCGAAGAATGCGAAGCGCAGAAACGGCCTGCAGGCGGTTCATCGCGTGCGACAGCTGGTGCATCCGCGACCTGAAGATGATGAGCCGCATCGTGCGCGCGCAGATGCGCCGCATGGAATCGGGCGATGTAACCGACGTCACTGCCGAGGCCGTAGCCGAGGCGATGGCGGCCAACGCCTGAGGCGAGGGAGACTCCCATGCTCATCGGACAACGCGAAGCGCTACGTGAAATAGCGCCCTACGTCAGATCCAGCACAGCCACGGGCCTGGCATTTTTCCTTTACGACTTCGGCCTGTACTGGGCTGGCATCGCCGGCGTGCTTTTCCTGCCGGAGTTGTGGATGAAGGTCCTGGCGGCGACCGTGGCCGGCTTGAAACTCGTCTCCCTCAAGACGCTCGGGCACGATGCCGCCCACGGCTGCCTGGTGAAGGGTAAACGCCTGAACTGGCTGTTGGGGGTAATCGTCTATGCGCCGTGTTTATACAATTACCGGATGTGGGTGTACGACCACCACGTGCGCCATCACCCCCACACCAACGGCCCGATCAAGGACACCTATACGCCCTTCACCAAGGCGGAATACGACGCCATGCCACAATGGCGCCAATGGCTGGAGCGGCTCTACCGTGGCCCCAACGTCATCGGCTGGTCGCTCTACTATCTCGTCGAGCGCTGGTGGGACATGAAGCTCTTCCCCCGCGACCACATGCCCGAACTGCACCGTAAGGCCGCCTGGCCGCATTTCTGGTTCCTGCTCGCCTATGCCGCAGTGTTCCTCGGCACGCTGACCGCCGCGCCGTTGTTTACCACCGTGAGCTCGACGCAGGCGATAGTGCTGGGCGCGGTGTACCCGTTCCTGGTCTTCATGGCCTTTACCGGATGGGGGCTCTACCTGCAGCACACCCACCCTGACGCCACGTGGCTGCGCGGCTCAAACGAGGAAAACAAGGCATTCTACGAACGTGGGGAGCTGCTTGCGGTGCACTGGGTGATGCCGCGCTGGTTCGGCAGGCTGACCCACGACGTGATGGACCACCCGGTCCACCATCTGCATCCGCGCATTCCGTGTTACCGGCTCAGGGTGGCGCAGGCCAGACTCAACCAGTTGTTGGGTGAGCACGCGCTGGTGGAGAAATACACGCTGCGTTCGTTCCTCGACACGCTGCGCAGGTGCAAGCTCTACGATTTCGAGAACCACCGCTGGCTGGATTTTGACGGCAGGCCGACCACCGGCACGACCCGCATGTTCCGCGTGACCGCCAAGGAGCTGCTCGGCGGCAAACGGGAATCCGCCGGCTCGCGCGTCGATCCGCTGCTGCTCAAGGCCGCGTAGCGCTAGCCCGCGATGTGCGTGACGAAGCCGTTCTCCCTGAACATCTGGGCGAACAGGTAGAAGTTCATGCGCGTGGAGTTGATGATCGAGCGCTGCGCGGTGGGATCGGCGATCGTCTTGAGCAGCTGGTTCAGGCTCGCCATGTGGTCGACGTCCATGGTCGCGTGCGACGTGAGGAACTTGAAACCTCCCCGTTCACGTCCCGGCCGAGCGCGCGCGATCGAGTCCGATACCCTCCCCCCGTAGACGGACGACACGACTTCGGGCACGTAGAGCATCCCCAGCACCGAGCAGGGATGCACCCGCTCGGCACCGCGGTAGTTGAAGGCGATCATGGCCTGGACGGGAGCGCTGGGCGGATCCGCCTTAGCGCCCGCGACATCGCCTCCCACCGCCCCGACGTCCTCGAGCACCCAGGTTTCGTGCTCCTTCTCTTCCTCGATGCGCTCGTACAGCGCATAGCGCACGTTGCGGAATTCGTCGCCGCAGCGTGCCGCGGCGGCGGCCATTGCCGGGCAGAAATGCCAGACGATGTCATACAGGTCGTGCAGGAAGGCCCGATACTCCTCCAGCTTCAGGCCGTGGTGGATCATGGCGTGCACGCGCGGCTCGTCCTCCAGGGCACGCCGGCGCTGCACTGCTCCTCGAGGACCGCGACCTGAAAATGATGAGCCGCATCGTGCGCGCGCAGATGCGCCGCATGGAATCGGGCGATGTCGTCGATGTCGCGGCGGCGGCAATGGCCGAAGAACGGCTCGCGGCGACGGCCTGAGGTTTCAGCCGCCGACCGAGGACTGGAATCCGCCTTCGCCGAACATGCGTCCGAACTGGTAGAAGTTGACGCGCGTGGAATTGACGATGGACTCTTGCGCATCCGGGTCGTCGATCCTCTTCACCAGCTTGTTCAGCTTCGCCATGTGGTCGACGTCCATGGTGGCGTGCGAGGAAAGGAACCGGAAGCCGCCTGCATCGACGTTGCGGCCGAGCGTTCGCGCGATGGAATCGGAGACCCTTCCCCCATAGACGGAGGAAACGACCTCGAGCATGTAGAGCATCCCCAGCACCGAACATGGGTGCACCCGTTCAGCGCCGAAGTAGTTGAATGCGATCATGGCCTGCACGGGCGCGCTCGGCGGATGCGCTCTGGCGCTCGCGACATCGCCCCCAATCGCCTCGATGTCTTCGAGCACCCATGAGTCGTGGCCCTTTTCCTCCTCGATGCGGTCGTATAAGTCGAAACGCACTTCCCTGAACCGGTCGCTGCAGCGCGCCGCAGCGGCTGCCATCACCGGGCAGAAATGCCACACGATGTGATAGAGATCGTGCAGAAAGGCCTGGTACTCGGCGAGCGACAGGCCGTGATGGATCATCGAGTTCACCTTCGGAATCATTTCAAGCTCGCGACGATTGGCGTCGGTCATCTCGACGAGCGTAATGAAGAACGACATCGTGGTGTGCTCCGGAATGATTCGCGGCGCGTTGCCGCGGCTACCGGATTCTAGCGCGCCGCCGGAGAATCAGCCGGCGGACTGCTTCCTGTCTCGCAAATAGCGGTCGAGCTCGCCGTTCGCCGCGCTGAGTTCGTCGGCGATGGAGCGCACAAGGCCGGGCGCCTGGAGCCGTAGCTCGGCGTCCGAGAGCTTGCCCAGATTCGCGCACACCTTGGTCAGCCGATCGGTTCCCATGCTGGCCGAAGAGCCCTTCATCGCGTGCAGGATGGATCTGAACTCGTGGTAGTTGCGTGCCGCGACCGCTTGCTCCATGCGGCCCATGAGCGCGGTGTTGTCGGCGATAAACACGCCGATCAGCTTTTCCAGGAAGCCCGGCGAGGAGCCGAGCGCGTCCAGATCGGCAAGCGTCTCGGCGTTGATGACTGTCGGCGCAGCGGCCACAGTGCGAGTGGCTGGGCGCGAAGCGGGCGCCGGCTCTGGGCGCCGCGCCTCCTCCGGTTTCGCAGCGCCGACCAGCTTCTGCAATTCATCGAGCAGCCGCGCCGCCTCGATCGGCTTCGCCAGGAACGCATCGGCGCCAGCTTCGAGACACTCGCGGCGGGCCTCGGCCGTCGCGTCCGCCGACAGGATCGCCACCGGCAGCCTTTCCCGGCCGCGAGTCATGAGGCGCAGCGCCCGCAGCGTCTCGATTCCCCCGAGCTCCGGCATATTGCGGTCAAGGAGCACGATGTCGTAGCGGTCCTTCTCGAAGGCATCGAGCGCCTGGTCGCCATCGTTGACCACAGTGGCGTTGTGGCCGCCGCGATCGAGAATGCGGCCGATCACCTCGCGATTGGTCGGGTTGTCGTCGGCGACCAGCACGCGAAGTTTCCTCGCCTCGACGCCGCGCCGCGCATAGTCCTGCAGCCGCACGACGCCTTCGCGCACCTCATCACCCGCCGACACCGAATGCAGCACGTTGAAAAGCTGCCGCTTGTCGAAGGGCAGCTCGAGTACGGCTGCGAATCCGGAGGACAGCGCCTCGAACCGCGGAACATCGGCGTCGCGAGGCACCGCAAGCACGGTGGGGGGTGCCGGATCCGGAGCCGCACGGCGAAAGCGCTGCGCGAGCTTCGGATCTTCGCCCGACCCGTAGAGCACCGCGCTGTGATAGGGCTTCGCCAGGCTGATTTCGGCGACGAGCCGCGCCACGCCCTCCTCGACGTCCGCGACCGCGACCGGCGTGGCCCCCCAGCCCGCGAGCGCACGGTCGAGCGGCTCGCGCTGGGCCTGCGGGAAGCCGACGAGCAGGACCCTGGCGCCGGCGAGCTCGCCACTGCCGGCACCCACGCGCTCCGGTTGCTTCTCCAACTGCAGTTCGACCCAGAAGGTGCTGCCTAGGCCGACCGCGCTTTCCAGCCCGATCTTGCCGCCCATCAGGCCGACGAGCTGCTTCGCGATGGTCGTGCCCAGTCCTGTGCCGCCGAAGCGGCGGGTGGTGGACTGGTCCGCCTGCGTAAAGCTCTCGAAGATGCTCGCCTGCGCCTCCGGCGGAATACCGATCCCCGTGTCGCGGATGGAGAACTTGAGGCGCACATCAGATTCGGTTTCGCTTTGCGCCGACACGTGCACCGTCACGCTGCCGCGCTCAGTAAATTTCACCGCGTTGCCAGCCAGGTTGATCAGGATCTGCCGCAGATAATGGGGGTCGCCGCGCACCGCAGGCGGTACTTCTGGCATGAGGGACACCACGAACTCCACGCCCTTGGCTGCAGCCTGGGCGGCCAGAATGCGGCAGGTGCTGTTGAGCAGCGCGTGCAGGTCGAAATCGGCCTTCTCCAGCGTGACTTTTCCGGCCTCGATCTTCGAGAAGTCGAGAACGTCTTCGACCAGGCCCAGCATCACGCGCGATGAGCTGCGCAGGGTCTGCAGCATGTCAGCCTGCTCGCGGGTCAGCGCGGTATCGCGCATCAGATCCGACATGCCGATAATGGCATTCAGCGGCGTTCTCATCTCGTGGCTGACCACCGAAATGAAGCGGCGCTTCGCCTGGTTGGCGGCCTCTGCGCGCGCGAGCGCGTCGAACAGCTTCGTGACGAGCGAGCGAACGTATACGCTGAGAGGGATGAAGCCAAACAACAGACCATAACCGACGTAGGAGTGAGCGCGCCAAAAATCGTTGTGCCAGAGCACGAGAGTGAATCCGGCAACGCTCAGGCCGAGCGCCATCAGGAGGTAGCGTTGTCCGAAGCGGAAGCCGTTGGCCAGGGTGACCCAGACGTACACGAGGAATAGCGGCGCCGAGCGCTCGCCGAGGAAGGCCATGACCCAGGTCAGCGTGCCCAGGTCGGCGCTCGCCCCGATCACTCGCCGCGTGGGCGACTCGCCTGGCGCGACGAGGATGTGGGCGAAAACGAGGACAGCCACCGCGAGATAGCCGAGCATGACGAAAAGCGTCGGATGGAGCCCCTGCGCAAGCGCACCGGGCACTAGGTACAGAACGATCAACCCGCCCACTACCAAGCGGACCAGCGCCTGCTCGTGCTCAGTGTCCGGGCGTCCCGACAGCCGGGCACGAAGCTTCGCGAAGAGCTCGCCGGCTGTCGCCATCAACGTTCCGTTGGCGGGTCTTGCCACTCGCGCTGGATCTGCCCTACCTCGGACTTCATGCCGAGAAAGGCATCGACCATGCGC
>Ga0209577_10006102_pt1 | contig 11174 bp, 12 predicted proteins | sample GraSoiAngelo_109_FD_185874 | JGI IMG/M metagenome (GOLD analysis project Ga0209577, IMG submission 185874) | Grasslands soil microbial communities from the Angelo Coastal Reserve, California, USA - 14_0903_12_20cm (SPAdes) (version 2) | ecosystem: Environmental > Terrestrial > Soil > Grasslands... | reverse complement strand
GCGCGACTTCGCCGAGACGATACGCTCAAGCGCGGACGGCCTGCTCACGATCATCAACGACATCCTCGACTTCTCGAAGATCGAGGCGGGAATGCTCCAGATGGAGATCTCGGAGTTTGACCTGCGCCCGGCGGTCGAAGGCGCGGTCGAACTGCTGGCCGAGCGCGCGCAGGTGAAGGGCGTCGAGATCAGTTCTTTCTTCGACGACGGCGTGCCGTTCTTCGTGCGCGGCGACGCCGGACGCTTGCGTCAGGTGCTGACCAACCTCGTCGGCAACGCGGTGAAGTTCACGCAGGCGGGCGAGGTCGGCGTGAGCATCACGAAAGAGAGCGAGACGAGAGAAGAGGTGCGCGTGCGTTTCGAGGTGCGCGACACGGGCATCGGCATTCCTGAGGAGGCCAGGGCGCGCCTCTTCCGGGCTTTCGTGCAGGCCGACGGCTCGACCACGCGTAAGTACGGCGGGACGGGCCTGGGATTAGCCATCTCCAGGCAGCTCGTCGGACTGATGGGCGGGGAGATCGGCGTCGAGAGCGAGCCGGGCGAAGGCTCGACCTTCTGGTTCACGGCGCTCTTCGAGAAGCAGCCCGACCAGACCGGGGCGCTTCCTTCGGAGGTGGTCAAACTCGAAGGCGTGCGCCTGCTCGTCGTGGACGACAACGAGACCAACCGCAAGATCGTGCACCACCAGATCGTCTCGTGGGGGATGCGCAACGGCTGCGTGTCGAACGGCAAGGACGCCGTCTCCATCCTGCGCCGCGAGGCGTCCAAAGGCGACCCCTACGACATGGCGATACTCGACATGCACATGCCGGGGATGGACGGACTGACGCTCGCCCGCGCGATCAAAGCAGACCCGCTGATCGCCCGGACGCGGCTCATCCTGATGACCTCTCTGGGGCAGCGCGGCGGGCGGGACGAGGCGCACGCGGCGGGCTTCAGCGCCTGCCTGACCAAACCCGTCCGGCAATCGCAGCTCTTCGACTGTCTGGCCGACGTGATGGCCGGCGGTGCGGGAGTGCCGGCGCAAAGCTCTCGGCCGCCGGCCGAAGACCGACGCGCACCGAACGGGTTAGAGCACGAGGGCGGCTTCAGGCACGTGCGCGTCCTCGTCGCGGAGGACAACGCGGTGAACCAGAGGGTGGCGGTGCATCAGTTGAAAAAACTCGGCTACCGCGCCGACGTGGTCGCCAACGGCGTCGAGGCTCTCGAAGCGATAGGGCGCGTGCCTTACGACGTAGTGCTAATGGACTGCCAGATGCCGGAGATGGACGGCTACGAGGCGACGGCCATTCTCCGGAGGCGCGAAGGCGGGTTAAGACGCACGAGGATCATCGCGATGACGGCCAACGCGCTGGAAGGCGACCGCGAGAAGTGCCTCGCCGCGGGGATGGACGACTACGTCTCGAAGCCGGTCAAGACCGAAGAGCTGGCGGCGGCGCTCGAAAGGTCTCTGTCTGACGGCGCGCGCGTGGAGGGTTACGGCGCGGAGCCTCAAGACGCTTCGGTGCCCGTGGATTTGGAGCAGTTGCACTTGGCTTTGGGCGAAGTCCCGGAGGAGGTGTCAGACATCCTGAGCGTTTACCTGAAGCAGATGTCCGAGAGCCTCGAACGGTTGAACGCGGCAGTCGCGTCAGGGGACACGGGCGAAGTGGACTTGATCGCGCACAACTGCGCGGGCGTGAGCGCCAACTGCGGGATGGTAGAGGTCGTGGGGCCGCTGCGCGAGTTGGAGCGCATGGGACGCGAGAACCGACTCGCGGGTGCGGCGGGCCTATGCGCGCGCGCCGGCAGTGAGTTCGAGCGCGTCAGGCTCTTCCTGCGGGAGAGCCTGGAGCAGGCAGTCAGTTAAGTGAAAGGGTCTGAGGGGATGTTCAAGATAACCTTGTCGCCGACCGTATGCTGACGAGGTTGAGGAGGGCCGAGATGTCAATCATCTATGTTGACGTAAATAAAAGAACCGGGCGGGAGCTGGTGCCGCCGGCGCACGCAGGCATTGACACGACGGCGCCCGACGCGGTTGACGTGTCGGTGCTTCGCAGCTTCGAGGAGATGCAGGCCGAGGGCGAGCCTGACTTGGTCGTCGAGCTGATTGACCTGTACCTCGAAGACGCGCCGCGCAAGCTGTCCTCGATGCTTGAGGCCACCGCCGAATCCGATGAGGAGTCTCTGAAGCGCGCGGCGCACGGCCTGAAGGGGAGCAGCGCCAGCCTGGGGGCAGGCCAGGTGGCGGCGCTCTGCCAGGAGCTGGAGCGGGCGTATTGCGTGAACTCATTCGAGCAAGCCACGGCGCTCCTCGACCGCATGGGGCGGGAGTTGGCGCGCGCGCAACGGGCCTTTGAGGCCGAGCGGCGAAAGAGGTCGTAAATGAGCATTCAGGGAGTCCGCCCCTCCAGCCCTTCTTCGTGTGAGGGCCTGAAAGCCGTAGGAGGAGTTATGTCGACCCAACTAAGAGCGCAGGAGCGCGTGCCCGTTTCCCTGGAAGTGGTCTGTGAGTCCGCTTCGGGGAAACGCGACGCCCGCATGAGCGACATCAACACGAGCGGGTGCTACATAGACAGCATCGCGCAAGTGGCCCTCGGCGAGATCGTCACCTTCAAGGCGCACCTGCCCACGGGCCACTGGGTGCAGTTGCGTGGGGAGGTGGTTGATCGCGAGTGGCACACCGGCTTCGATCTGCGGTTCACGGATTTGACCGAGGAGGAGGAGACGCTGCTCGCGGAGGTGATCAGGGCGAAGCAGGGGGCGCCGGCGAGGCGCCCCGTGGTAAGGCGCGATAAAGATGATGTAGTGCCGAGGCGCGAACAGGATTTAGGGCGGGTTCTGGTGGTCGAAGACGATCCGGTGAGCATGCGCCTGGTGACGGCCATCGTCGAGAAGGAGGGCTACGCCGCCGTGCCCGCGTGGGACGGGCGCGAGGCGTAGGGGCTTCTGCAACATGACGCCGATTTCGCCGCGGCACTGTTCGACATGATGATGCCGCACCTACAAGGGTTAGACTTAATCCGCCACATGCGAGCCGAGAAACGCCTGACGCGCATCCCCGTCGGGATCATCACCGCCGAGCAAGACCCCAAACTCTGGGACGACAGTATAGCCGCGGGCGCAGGCATCTTCCTCCCCAAGCCTTTCAGCCCCAATCAACTACAGTTCATGCTGCGCGTGTTGATCAGTAAAGGCAAGTAGGCCGCCGTAACGCCTCGGAAGATTAAAGGGCGGGAAGAGAGGTCATAAAGCCGAGGCCGCGCTCACCCGGAATCCGCTGGAGGAGAGCGACGAAGCGTAGGGGAATCCTGACCGCGCGGGGTCAGAACTCCACATTTCTACTCGCGCGGCGCTGCGACGATCCTTCAAATAGACCCTCCCCGGCGGGCACGCCACTTGCTCATATCAACCATGGTCGCCGTTCTCATGCACGCACGGCGCCGAACGATCCAGGGTAGTTCATAAGCTCATAAACGCGGCGGGGATCAAGGCAGTACCAGCACCCCGCCGCTCTTTCATTTCGGACTGCCGCCGCCGGCGTCAGACCTTCGCGGCGGGTGAAGGACATTCTGGTTACAAATATGGACGCCTCAAGAGAGTTTACGATGAAGGCCGGGCGAGGGGCGCAGGACGGGGCGGTGAGCCTGTCGGCCTTCCTGCCCGGCGTGCTCAGCCTCAGCGTCAGCCGCAAGGCGGAGAGGGCGGGCACAGTACAGTTGACGCGCGAGCAGGCGCGCCGTCTCCGGCAGGCGCTCGCCGAACTCGAACTGATGGTCGAGCCGGAGGCGCGGTGCGAAGAGTGGGCTGAAGGAGCCGAGCGGCGTGAGGACGGACTCGCCGCCTGACGCGGCGAGCACAAGGAGAGAGGCGATCACGATGATAGACCGGCGGCAGAAAGTCCTCGCCCAACTCGAAGGCAGCGCGCGCACCTGGGACGAGCTGCGGGCGCTGACGAAGGTGAGTGACGAGAACCTGGGCTTCGCGATAGGGGAGCTGCTCGACCTGCGGAAGATATGGACGGGGTGGAAGGATGATGACCGCATCTACGGGATCGAGAGGAGGATTGGGCTGGCACCACGCTTCGCGAACGAGCGAAAGCGGGTGGGCGACGCGCCTGCTTACCGGCATTAATTCCCAAGCTGGGGGCTCATTATAATTTCTTACCGCACTCATGCCGTCCGATAATAGTTCTTATGGCGATGATCTCCGTTTTCGGATGGGTGCGCGCGCCCTCAACTCAAAATTGCAATGCGGCTGAGTTTGGGGGCTTAACCTGTGGCGCGGCGGGCGTGGCACGCACCGATGTGGGGCTGCACCCTATAACTTCGAGCATCCGTCCGGCTCGCGGAAAACGGCTCAGGGATAGCGTTTCCGCGGCGTCCTTGTCCATCGGCTTGGCGAAGTAGTATCCCTGTCCGTATTCACACTCCAGTGCCGACAGCAGAGCGCGCTGCCGCTCGGTTTCCACGCCCTCGGCCACCACATCCATTCCCAAGTTCTGCGCCAGCCTCAAAATCGTCCGCACAATCTCGGCGGTCCCGTCACTCTCGGTTAGCCGGCTGACGAACGAGCGGTCGATCTTCAGGGTGCCGACTGGGAAGCGTTGCAGGTAGCTGAGGCTGGAATAGCCGGTGCCGAAGTCATCAATGCTCAGCTCCACCCCGAGCGCCCGTAGTCGTTCGAGCATGCGGGTCGCCGTCTCGATATTCTCCATCACCACGCTTTCCGTAATCTCCAGCTTCAGGCTGCGCGGATCAAGTCCCGTCTCCCGTAATAAATCTTGGATTTGCTCGAGCAGGTCGGGCTGCATGAACTGCCTGCCGGAGAGGTTCACGCTGATTGTTAGCGGCTCATCCGCCGGGGATAGCTCTTGCCACCGGCGCATCTGCCGGCACGCCTCGCCGAGCACCCACAGCCCGATTGGGATGATCAGCCCGGTCTCCTCGGCGATGGGGATGAATTTCGCCGGCGGGATGAGACCGCGCTCCGGGTGCTGCCACCGGACGAGCGCCTCAAACCCGCGCAGTACGCCGGTGTTCAGGGAGACAATCGGCTGGTATTGGAGAAAGAACTCCTGCCGCTCGACCGCCCGCCGCAGGTCTCTCTCTAGACCCAACAAGTCCATGGCGCGAGTGTGCATGGCTTGATTAAACACTTCGTAGCGCGCCTTGCCGAGTTGCTTGGCGCGATACATCGCCGTGTCGGCGTCGCGCAGGATGTCTTCCGGTCGGTTATAGTCGGGCGAGCTGAGGGCGATGCCGATGCTGACGTCGGTAAACACCTCGTGCCCGCCGAGGTTGTACGGCATGGCTAACTCCCTCTGGAGCCGCTCGGCCACCGTCTTGGCTTCACCATCGTCCCCGAGGTCGTCGAGCAGGATGGTGAACTCATCACCGCCGAGGCGCGACACCGTATCACCGGGGCGCATGGCCGTCTCCAGCCGCCGGGCGATGCCGACGAGCAGCTTGTCCCCGACCACGTGCCCGAGGCTGTCATTGATGACTTTGAAGCGGTCGAGGTCGAGGAAGAGGACGGCGAACCTGTAGTCTTCGTGCCGCTTGGCGCGCGCGAGCGCGAGCTGCACGTGATCCATGAACAAAGCGCGGTTCGCCAGATCCGTCAGCCCGTCGTGGAAGGCGTTATGTCGTAGCTGCTCTTCCGCCTGTTTACGCTCGCCCACCTCTTTCATCAACTCCTCGTTAGCGGTGACGAACTGGGCGGTGCGTTCGGCGACGCGGCATTCCAGACTTTCATTCAACCCCTTAATCTCATCCGTCCGCTCGGCGATGTCCCACATCTCGCCGACGTTGCGCTTGATGGCGATGAAGAGGAACGTGTCTTCAAAGAGCACCCAGCCGGCATGCTCGAGCCAGCGCCAACTGCTAACCGTGAGCACGCCGTAGACGGATTCCGGCCAGAACACCCCGCGTAAGAAATGGTCAGCGGCCACGACGACGGTGGCCGGAATGAGCACCCGCCAGTCGCGGTAGAAGGCGAGAAAGGCCAACGAGCCGAAGACGTGGAAGTGCGTCTCGATCCGCCCGCCGGTAAGATGGATGAGGAGAGACGACATGAGCATCTGCGCGGTCGCGATGATGTAGCGTGTGGAGGTCTCGCCCGGTCGCAGTAAGGCCAGACTAATGGGAAAGAGGCTGATGGCGCCTCCCAGGAATACTGCGGCCCAGACGTGAATGTGAGTCTGACTGTAGGGCCCCGCCCAGGTTCGGGGGGAGATCCACAGGGCGGCGGCGATACCGGCTAGCCACTGGAGGGACATCAGGCCGGCGAACATGCGGTCGGTGCGTTTGCAGATGGCCTGCTGGTGTTCGGTAAAGAGTTGTTTCGCCCGCGGGCGGGAAGGTTCTGCGGCATCCCAGTCAGTGGCTCTCCTTTGCACTACCCGCCTCCTTTCCCACCCGGCATTCGGCCCCTCGGGCAAAGAGCGGGCAGCCGAACACGGGGGTCTCCTTCTGCTCCGCTTCATCCGTCGTGAGCAGCGAAACGACAGCCGACCGTCCCGCGTTATCGCCCGCATGCCCGCGCGCGCTCGTAATGCCCCCGCTAAAGAGTAGCTTCCCTGCCGGGTCGTAGAGCATGGTCTGGCCGGAGGTCGCCGCGTTGAAGCGACCGGCCTCGATGCCCTCGTCATCACCCAAGACCTGCACCCCGGGGATTGCCGCCGCGCTCGCCCACAGATCGGTCTTCTCCCATTCCGTAGAAAAATTCGGCGGTTTGACGAAGAGCACATAAGCCGTGACCCGACCTTGTGCCTGCGTCATGAGTCGAGCCAGTTCGCCGATGCTTGCTCGCGTGCAGGGGCAGTGCGGGTGAGCCAGCATGATGAGCGTCGCGCGGTCGGCGGCGAGCTTGATACGGCTGTCAGCGGGCCACCGGTCGGGCGCGGCGGCGGCGACACCCGGCGTGCTTTCGTAGTTCCAGAGGAACCCTATCCCCGTGCTGATCATGAACAGCCACAGAGCGACTATGGCGATCAGTATCAATCTGTTCTTTCTGAAGTTCATCCCGACGGTTCCCTAACTTCCGTGGTAGGTGGTGACGGAGAAGCCTCTCTGATGTAGAGGTAAAGGGCGGGAGGCTGATTAAAGCAAAACACCGAATCGCCTGGCAGATTGACCGAAGGTTCTGTCACCTCAGTGCAATTTGACTAGGGATATTGTTTCCACAGCGCGAATTAACACTGCGGAGTCCTTCCTCAGAATGTTTCGGCAAAGGGCATGCCAATAATCGTCGGCGGCATACTTGCGATCTGCCGACTGCTCACCCGCTCCAGTTTTCGGTCACTGTCCTCACCCCAGCAACCGGTGGGCAGCAAGTTTCACCTGCCGCCCGAGTGGGGCGCATCGTGAACGAAACGCATCACAGGCGCAAGCCTCGGCGCGCTGGTAGAATTGACGTGCCATGCTCTACAACGCCAGACAGTCCTACACGCCCGCGCTCGAACCCTACGAGTTCAACGACCGCGCTTTGATCGTTGACACCGAGACGGTCGGCGCGGGGCCAGCCGTCGAGATCGTCATCCGCTTTCAACCCCCAAGTTAGAATCGCCCGCGTGCGGAAGCGCAACGCGGCGACGCACAGGATCGGGGGCGGGAGTAAGGCGAGCCTTGCGGGGAGGTCAAAATGTGAGTTTTCGGCCACGCTGAAAGTTCAAAATTTGAACATTGCCGCATGGTCAAAATTTGACCATGCGGCGGGGCCATGAATCTTCAAGGTTTGAAGATGACGTGACGGCGCGAGGGCGACTTAGTCGCCAAGGGGCCGGGTGATTGTGCCACGCGGTCGGATGGGTCGTGGCCGCCGGCAGTGGTAGGCTTAGATTGTTTCTCTGGCTCTCCCGCACATTTGATGCAAAACCGCGGGAGAGCCTTATGTTACCTCATCCGCATATTTGACGATGCAGATAGGGAAGACCCCACCGAGGGACACGCATAGACATCTTGCCGCGTTCGATGCGCTTTCAGGCGCCCTGCTCACCGCGACCCTTGCCCCATTCAAGAACTTCGATGCGCACGCGCACGATACCCGCCCTGATGAAATCAAGCTCCTTGGCGGCGGCGCGCGACAGGTCGATGATGAACCCTTCGGCTTGTTTCCCTGTCTTCGGGCCTCGGTCACGGATACGAACAATGACCTCGCGCCCGTTCTTTAGATTCGTCACGCGCACGAGCGTGCCGCTCGCGTAGGACGGGTGTGCGGCGAACAACTCCTTGCTGCCGACCGCGCCGTAGAACGAGGCCAGACCCGTTTTCGTCGCGAGCGGTTTCTCCGGTTTCCTGGCCGGCGGTTTCTCCGCTCGTGTTGCTGGCGCTTCCCCCGTTTGTGTCTCCGGCGGCTTCAGGGCGCGACTCGATAAAGCGGTGCCGATAATTATCGAGGTGGCCGCTATGACCCCGAGGTGAAGGATGTGCCAGACCTTCCCGCCGGGCGGCTTCCCGTACATGCCCCTCATGATGGAGCGCGGGCGCACAATTTGGTTGCGATTAGCTTGTGAGACTGCGACGTTTAAGCAGAGGCGGGCTGGCGGTCGGTGCGCCACCGGACGTCGCATTGCAAGACAAAGGCAACTGGCCGGTAACCAAGGCACCGCCGATTAAGGGTCTTTATAGGTGTCACCAACATTGCGGGAGAATCCTATGATTCTGGTCGCACATGATGATAAGACCGCCAAGGGAACCTACTGCATGGTTCAACGGTTTCTCTTCACCGTTATCAGTCCCGCCGCCGCACAGTCAAGGGCTTTATCCTCGCGCCGCAAAAAGATTGCTGACAGAACTATCTTCGAGTGATGTAGAATGCCCCCGGACAGTTCGGGCGATGGAGTTCGCCTTATAACCATCCGGGCCGTCGGCCCGGGTTGATGACTCCTTTTCACGCGGGCCGTAGTCGTGTGCCGCATGGAAAGGAGTTTTTGCATTATTGGGCCTTCAGCTTTATAGGCCGTAAGCGTCCGAGGAGAGTTAGAGTGGAGACGTTAACTAAATACCTTGCGGTCGCGGGCGGCGGCGCGGTCGGCGCCATGCTGCGCTACTACCTGGGCGGTTCAGTCCTGTCGCGCACCGCCGCGCCCTTCCCGACCGCGACTTTCGTCATCAACGTCACCGGCTCCTTCATCATCGGCTTTTTCCTCACGCTCGTTACAGAGCGCATCCCCGTCAATCCGAACCTGCGGCTCGCGGTCGCGGTCGGGTTCGTCGGCGCCTACACGACCTTCTCGACTTTCGAGTACGAGACGGCGCGGCTCGTCGAAGGTAAAGATTACCTCTACGCTTTCCTCAACGTGGTGCTAAGTTTCGTCGTCGGTTTCGCCGCCGTGTGGGCCGGGATGGTCGCCGCGCGCCGGGTCGAAGGCGTGCCAATCACGAGTCACGCCGCCTACGACAAGTTTGAGGAAAAGGCTGACGCGAGTGACCCGGCACAAAGAGAGGGCGCGGAGAAGGACATTAGGGACTCGAGCATCAGGGCCGACGGCGGGGAGAAGAATGAAGCCCACACCAGGAAGAGGGCGTGAGCGCGCATGGATAAAGAACTCATACCGGCGATGAAGCTGACCATCTCAGTCGGGGGGGACGAGAGACACGCGCACCAGCCGCTCTACCGCGAAGTGCTAAAGGTACTACACGAATGTAACGTCACGGGCGCGACCATCACGAAGGGCGTGATGAGTTTCGGCGTCCGCCGGCGCATCCACTCCGACATGAACGAGGTGACGATGGAAAACCTCCCCGTCGTCATTGAGGCCGTGGACGAGCGCGAGAAAGTAGAGTCCGCGGCCGGGCGCATCGCCGAGATGCTGGGCGAGCACGGACTGGTCCAACTCCAGCCCACCATGATCACTAGGCGCCCGCAGGAAGTAGTGGAAAGGAGAAAGAGCTAAATGCTTCAGAGAGGCCCGGCGAAGAAGCTCGTCATCTACGTCAACGTCAAACGGCACTACCACGGGGAGCCGGTTTACGAGGCCGTCGTGCGGTTCCTCCGCAGTCACGGCTGCGCCGGCGCGACCGTGACGCGTGCCGTCGCCGGCTACGGCCAGAGCGGCAAGGTGCACGAGGCCCACCTCTTCAGCCTCACCGAGGACGTGCCCATGAGAGTCGAGGCCGTTGATTCCGAGGAGAAGATCAACGCCCTTCTCCCTTGGATCTACGAGATGGTGGAGCGTGGTCTTATCGAGGTGCAGGACACGGAGGTCATTAAGTTTACGAAACAGCAGCAGGAACCGGAGGAGGCGCACGCGATGAAGCACGAGAAGCTCGAAGGCCGGGCGAAGATGCTCCGCATCTACATCGGCGAGGACGACCGCTGGGAGGGCGAGCCGCTGCACGAGGCGATAGTCAAGAAGCTGCGCATGATAGACATCGCCGGCGCGACCGTCTACCGCGGGCTGATGGGCTACGGCGCGCAGCAGCGCATGCACCGCTCGGGCTTCCTCCACCTCTCGAGCGACCTGCCCATCATGATTTCGGTCGTGGATACGGAGGAGAAGATCAGACGCGTGCTGCCCGTGCTGGACGAGATGGTTGACGAGGGCCTGATCGCGCTCTCCGACGTTGAGATCATTAAATACACGCACAGCCGCGGCGCGGATGAGCAAGCCACGGAGCAGTAAGCCAGGAAGCCGACAGCGGGGTGTGTACATCATGGTCGGTAAAGGCACCAATGGAGCGAGAGGCCGATAAAGCAATCGGACTAGCAGGGGAGATTGCGAAAGCATACCGCATTTCTTCTATCGAGCCCCTGCTGGCGAGCTGCCGCACGACGGCGCGGCAGGGGGAGATCAGTATCGCCGTCACGGGGCGGTTCAAAGCAGGCAAGAGTAGTTTTCTGAATCACTTCCTCGGACGAGATCTTCTGCCCGTCGGCGTGGTGCCTGTGACGGCAGTGATTACAGAGATCAGCTACGGTCCGAAAGAGCGTGCGACCGTCCACTTCCTCGACGGCCGCACGGAGGAAGTCGCCGTTAATAGTATCCGCGACTTCATCGCCGAGAGTGAGAACCCGGAGAACGTGAAGCAGGTTTCGCGGCTCTTGATCGAGCTGCCCGCGCTGGAGCAGTTCCGCGGGCTCCGCTTCGTGGACATGCCGGGCCTGGAAAGCGCCCTCGCGCATAACACGGAGGCGGCCCTCGAATGGCTCCCCAACGCCGGCCTCGCGCTCGTAGCCGTGGGCGTAGACCC
>Ga0209577_10006099_pt1 | contig 11175 bp, 11 predicted proteins | sample GraSoiAngelo_109_FD_185874 | JGI IMG/M metagenome (GOLD analysis project Ga0209577, IMG submission 185874) | Grasslands soil microbial communities from the Angelo Coastal Reserve, California, USA - 14_0903_12_20cm (SPAdes) (version 2) | ecosystem: Environmental > Terrestrial > Soil > Grasslands... | reverse complement strand
CGAGTCCGACGGCCGCGACGGCGGCTGTGAGGATGAGGCGCACTCGCATTGCCCGAGGATCCTCGCAGGTCAGTGGCGGCGACGGCGGCTGCCGCGGGCACGCTGCGAACGCCGCAGTGTGTCGATCTCGGCGAGCGCCGCGCCCGCGCCTCGGGCGACAGTCGTCAGCGGCTCGTCGTCCTGGCTGACCGGAAGGCCGGTCTCGCGTCGGATGAGCTCGGCGAACCCGGGGAGCAGCGTGCCGCCGCCGACGAGCGTGATGCCGTGGTCGGCGATGTCCGAAGCGAGCTGCTCCGGCGTCTTCTCGAGGAGCTCCCTCAGCGCTGTGACGATCCGGTTGAGCGGCCGCTCGAGTGCGCGGCGCACCTCGTCCTCACCGAGCGTGATGCGCGCGAGCATCCCGGTCGACATGTAGCGGCCGGCCACCTCGGCCTCGCGGACGGCGGCGTGGCCCTCGAGCGCGCTGCCGATCTCGAGCTTCACCCGCTCGGCCTGTTCGTGGCCGACCAGCAGGCGGTGCTGCTCGTTGACGAAACGGACGATCGCGTCGTCCATGTCGTAGCCGCCCACCGGGAGCGAGGTCGCGACGACGATCCCGCCGAGGGCGATCACCGCCATCTCGCTCGTACCACCGCCGACGTCGACGACAAGGGAGGCGACCGCTTCCTCGACGGGCAGGCCCGCGCCGATCGCTCCCGCCATCGCCTCCTCGATCAGGTGCGCCTCGCGTGCGCCCGCCGAGAGCGTCGCCTCGACGACGGCATCGCGCTCGACCTGCGTCAGGCCGCTCGGGACGCAGACGATCACCGCGCGTCGCAAGCGGCTGCCGCCGACGAGCCGGATGAACTGGCCGAGCATCTGCTCGGTCGTCTCGAAGTCCGCGATCACGCCGTGTCGGAGGGGCCGGGTGGCGACGATCGTCGCCGGCGTCCGGCCGAGCATCTGGCGCGCCTTCTCGCCGACCGCGTAGACCTGGCCCGACTGCTGATCCATCGCCACGACCGACGGCTCGAAGAGGACGATGCCCTCGCTGCGGCGGAAGATGACGGTGTTCGCCGTCCCGAGGTCGACGGCCAGATCGGTCCCGGCTGCGAGCGACGGCAATCTCAACAAGCGCTTCTCCACGTCAGCCCCGCAACGCCAGGGCCGGCGCCGCGGCTAGAACCGTAGCTACGTGTGGCTGAAGCCGAGGTTGAGGAGGGTCCGCGCGTCGCCGTAGATGTTCGGCGAGTCGAGGACGACCGCGATGAGCTTCTTTCCGTGCCGGGTCGCGGTCGCGACAAGGCACCAGCCGGACTCGTGCGTGTAGCCCGTCTTTACGCCGTTCGCCCCGTGGTAGGTGTGGAGGAGGTAGTTGTTGTTGAGGTAGATCTTGGAGTTCGTCGGAGCCACCCAGCGCACCTGGATCCGTTTCGTCCGCACGAGCTGGGTGAAGCGTGGATTCCGAAGCGCGTAGCGCGTCAGCGCGGCGAGATCCCATGCCGTCGAGTAGTTCCCCTCGTCGATCACTCCACTCGGAGTCGTGTAGTGCGAGTCGCGGAGCCCCAGCGTGCGGGCCTCGATGTTCATCTGGCGCAGAAAGGCGTGAATCGATCCCGCGGAGGAGATGGCGAGCTGGGCCGCGTCGTCGTTGCCCGAATAAAGGAGCAGCGCGTAGAAGAGCTTCCACGCCTTGACGCGCTCCCCGGGGCGCAGACCTTCCTTGACCAGCGCCACTGTCGTCACGCGCTTGTCGACGGTGATCGTGCTCCGCCAGGGCACCTCGCGCAGCGCGAGGGTGGCGGTCATGATCTTCGTGAGCGAGGCGATCTTGCGACGGTCGTGCGCGCGTTTCGCCCAGAGGACGCGGCCCGTGTGGGCGTCGACGAGGATTGCGGCAGGAGCGGCAACGCGAACATGCACGTTGCCTTCGAGGAGCGGAGCTCCTTGGAGGAGCCGGGGCGGTGCCTGCAGGGCCGGATCCGCGACCGTCTTCGTCACCGACGTGTTTCGCGGGTGCGACGGGGCCGCCACCGGATGCTGCTTTGTGGTCGCAGCATGGCGCAGGTACCAGGCGCCCGCAGCAGAGGCCGCGAGCACGACGAGGAGGAGCAGCACGATCCTCCTGGCGCGGTAGCGGCGCCTCCTCCGCCGACGCTCAACCGGGATAAGCACGTCGAGCGACACCGCCCGAGGGTAGCGTCCTCTGCGGTCGGTCTCCAACAGCTCGACTCCTAGAATGGCCGCCGTGCACACGACGGCCGCGCTACGCGAGGGCTTCCTCGCCTTCTTCGAGGAGAAGGGACATCTCCGGCGGCCCTCGGCATCTCTCATCCCGCGCGCGGACGATCACTCGACGCTGCTGACCAGCGCCGGCATGCAGCCACAGATGCCTTACTTTCTCGGTCTCGAGCCTCCGCCGGGGCCGCTGACGACGACGTGTCAAAAGGTCTTCCGAACGGTCGACATCGACACTGTCGGCCTCGACACGTACCACCTGACGTTCTTCGAGATGCTCGGCAATTTTTCGTTCGGCCAGTACTTCAAGGAGGGCGCGATCGAGTACGCGACCGAGTTCATCCAGGAGCGCCTGAAGCTCGACTGGGATCGCGTGTGGGTCAGCGTGCACGCCGGCGATCCCGGCCTGAAGCTCGGCCCCGACGAGGAGGCGATCGGCCACTGGGAGCGGATCGGAATGCCCTCGGAGCGGATCGTCCCGCTCCCATCGTCGGAGAACTTCTGGTCCGTCGGCGGCCCGGGGCCGTGCGGGCCGGACTCGGAGCTGTACTGGGACTGGGGCGAGGAGGTTGGATGCGGAACCGAGGACTGCCTGCCGGGGTGCACGAGGTGCGAGCGCTTCCTCGAGTTCGGAAACCTCGTGTTCATGTCGTACGAGCTCCACGGCGACGGCACGCTCACCGAGCTGCCGAGCAAGAACATCGACACCGGCTGGGGGCTCGAGCGCGTCGCACGTGTCGTGCAGGACGTCGCCTCGGTCTACGACACCGACGGCTACCAGTTGATCATGGATTGGGTCGCCCGGCAGTCCGGCGTCGCGTATGGCTCGTCCGAGGACGCGACGAAGGCGCACCGCGTCCTCGCCGACCACGGCCGCGGGATGACGTTCATCGCCGTCGAGGGCGTGACGCCGTCGAACGAAGGCCGCGGCTATGTCCTGCGCCGCGTTGTTCGCCGCGCCGTGCAGCATGGGCTGCGGATCGGGATGCAGGCGCCGTTCCTGCCCGGCCTCGCCGACGTGGTGATCGAGCAGATGGGGCCGGCCTATCCCGAGCTCGTCGAGTACCGGGCGGAGATTCACCGCGTGCTTGCGGCCGAGGAGGAGCGCTTCGGCGAGACGCTCGAGCGCGGCATGGCGAAGTTCGAGGACGCGGCCGCCAAGGGCGAGCTCACGGCCAAGGACGTGTTCGACCTGTACGCGACGGACGGCTTCCCGCCGGAGCTCACCGAGGAGCTCGCCCGCGAGCGCGGCCTCGCCTTCAACGCCGAGGAGTACACGCGGCTGATGGAGGAGCACCAGGAGATCTCCCGGCAGGGCGGAACCGCGCGGTACGAGCCGCGCTTCAGCGGCGCCCCGCGGACGGAGTTCGTCGGCTACGAACAGCTCGACATCCGGACCGCAATCACGGCGTTCGCGGATCTCGGCGACGGCTTGTTTCAGGCGAAGCTCGCCGACTCGCCGTTCTATCCCGCGGGCGGCGGCCAGGTGACCGACACCGGCTGGATCGAGAAGGAGGACGGCTCACGCGCCGACCTCATGGAGGCGCTAAGGCTCGAGCACGACCAGGAGCTCGTCTTTCAGGGCAAGGGGTTTGCCGAGGGGGATCGGGTCCGCGCGGTCGTCGCGTGGGGTGTCCGCTATCCGACGATGGCGAACCACACCGCGACGCATGTTCTGCACCACGTCCTGCGCGAGGTGCTCGGCGAGCACGTGAGGCAGGCGGGCTCGGCCGTACGCCCCGACAAGCTCCGCTTCGATTTCACGCATCCGTCACCGCTGACGCCGGGGGAGCGCGCCGAGGTGGAGAGCCGCGTCAACGAGCGCGTGTTCGCGAACATGCCGGTCCGGATCTTCGAGACGCCGCTCTCCGAGGCACGGAACCTCGGCGCGATGATGTTGTTCGGGGAGAAGTACGGCGACGTCGTGCGCGTCGTCGACATCGACGGCTGGTCGGTGGAGCTCTGCGGCGGCACGCACGTGCGCTCGACGGCGGAGATCGGGCCGTTCATCGTCCTCTCCGAGAGCTCGGTCGGCGCCGGCTCGCGCCGGATCGAAGCCGTGACGGCCGGCGAGGCGTTCGCGCTCCTCCACGAGCGGGCACGTGAGGCGGATGCGTTGCGCGGCGAGCTCGACAAGGCGCGGAAGGACGCGAAGCGTCCGAAGCAGTCCGAGCAGGCGGAGATCGTCTCCCGGGACAAGGAGAGCGGCGTCCTGCTCGTCGAGGTGAAGAGCCTCCGGGGCGGCCCGCTGCGGGACTTCTCCGACCGGATCCGCCAGCAGGAGAAGGCGGACGGCGCGATCGTGGCGTCGCGCGACGATGGAAGCGTGTTCCTCGTCGTCAACTTCGACGAGTCGCTCGTCGCGCGCGGCCTCGACGCGGTGCAGGTCGTGCGCGAGCTCGGCAAGCACATCGGCGGCGGTGGGGGAGGCAAGCCGACGCTCGCCGAGGCCGGCGGGAAGAACCCCGACGGAATCGCCGACGCGCTCGCTGCGGCGAAGGAGCTCGTCGCCCCGTAAAGATGCCGGCGTGAAGGTGATGGCCCTCGACTACGGCTCCGCGCGTACGGGAGTCGCGGTCTCAGATCCGACAGGGACGCTCGCACGGCCGATCGGCGTCGTCGCGCAGGCTGGCAGCGAGAACGGGCTCGCCGAGCTTGCGCGGCTGGCGCGCGAGGAGGACGTCGAGCGCGTCGTCGTCGGGCTGCCGTTGACGATGCGCGGCACGCGCGGCGAGCAGGCGGCCGAGACCGAGCGGTTCGTGGAAGTGCTCCGCGGCGTCCTCGACGTTTCCGTGGAGCTGTTCGACGAGCGCTTCACGACCGACCTCGCACAGCAGACCGCCGGCGCCGCGCCCGAGGATGCGCTCGCGGCTGCCCATCTCCTCTCGACCTACCTCGAGTGGTGCGCGGCGCGCTCGTAGGCCTCTGCGCCGCGCTGCTCCTCGTCGCGGCCGGCGGCTGCGGCGGGGGGAGCGACGCGGCCAACCCGACGACGACTATCCGCCAGCTGCGGCAGTTCAAGATCCTCTTCCCGGAGGGATTCACTCGCGTTCAGATGGGGGCACGCGCGGGGGCGGTGGCGAAGATCGCCGTGAACGAGTCGCATCGGAAGGTGAAGATCTCGGGACGCTCGTACGCCGCCGCGACTGCGAAGCAACGCGTCGTTGCGGGCTTCGGGAGCAAGAAGCTACCTCTCGAAGGCTTCCTCTTCCCGGACACCTACAACTTCGATCGCAAGACGACGGCGGCGCAGCTCGTGAGCGTGCAGCTTCAGGAGTTCACCGCGAAGTGGAGCACGCTGAACCTCTCGTACGCGCGGAGCAAGAACCTCACGGCGTACGACGTCCTCACGATCGCATCGATGATCGAGAAAGAAGCGGTCGCACCGGCCGACCGGGCCAAGGTCGCACGTGTCATCTACAACCGGCTCCACCTCGGGATGACGCTCGGCATCGACGCCACGATCCGCTACGCGTTGCACATTCCGGGAACGAAGTCGTTGACACAGTCGGAGCTGACGAACCCGACGCCGTACAACACGCGGCTGCACACCGGCCTGCCTCCGACTCCGATCGCCAACCCCGGACTCGCGTCGATGCAGGCTGCGGCCCATCCCGCGAAGGGCCCTTGGCTGTATTTCGTGGCAGAGCCGGACAAGGTGCACACCTTTTTCACCGCCAGCGCGCAGGCTTTCGAGAACTACAAAGCCACGCATGGCTACGGGTGATCGTCAGCGCGTAGCGCTGCTCGGACATCCGGTGGCGCATTCGCTCTCGCCCCGGATGCAGAACGCGGCCTTCGCGGCAGCCGGCCTCGACTGGGAGTACGTGCTGCGTGACGTCCTCCCCGAGGAGCTGGAAACTGCGGTGCGGGAGGTCGAGTACGCGAACGTGACGGCGCCGTACAAGCTCGACGCCGCGAGGATCCTCGGCGCGGCCGTGCCGTCGGTGAACACGATTGTGCGTGGTCGCGGCTGGTCGACCGACGCGGCGATCCTCGGGCAGGTGGGGGAGACGGGCGTCGCGGCGATCGTCGGCGACGGCGGCGCGGCCGCGGCCTTTCGCCACGCGCTGCCTTCGGCGCGCGTGTTCTCGCGGCGCGGTGAGTGGCCGCCGGATGTGCGCGGCGCCGATCTCGTGATCCACGCCACGCCCGTGAGGGACGAGGTGATGTTCGAGCTAGGGTCGGGCCAGGCGCTCGTCGACCTTCCGTACCCGCGGACGGCGACCGCTGAGGCAGCCGTCGCGGCCGGCGCGCGTGTCCTCGACGGACTCGAGGTGCTCGTGGCGCAGGGAGCGGCAAGCTTCGAGCTCTGGACCGGACGGCCCGCGCCCGTCGACGCGATGCGTGAAGCCCTAGGCTTGACGGCGTGAGCTCGAGCTTCGTGCAGATGTTCTCGCTCGACGACGGCGAGGACGACGACGAGGATGTCGAGCGTGAGCCGCCGCAGATGCCGCCGTGGTTCGGTCCGCCGAACGATGAGCTCGGCGTGGTCGTCCCGCTCGGTCTCGTCATTGCCCGCTCCGAGAACGGCGTCGTCGCGCTCTCGCACGCGACCGTCTACTCGACGGGCCTCGTGCTGGACGTCATCGCCGCGGCGCGTGGGCTGAGCAACTCACAGTCGAATCGGCTCTTCCACGAGCAACACCTCTTCGAGGAGGACGAAGAGCCTGCGTCCGGATTCCTGCGGCTCGGCCTCGAGCTACCGGGCGGGGAGCGTGTCTCGAACCTAGGCGGAAGGATGGCCCGTCGACGCCTTATGAAGCCGGACGACGAGCCCGACGGCCCGGTCTTCATGGAGCACGGCGGCGGAGGTGGGTCGGCCGGCCAAGGACACGTGAAAATGAATCCCGGGTTCTGGCTCTGGCCGCGTCCCGAGGCCGGCACGATGCGAGTCTTCTGCGAGTGGCCGGTCGTCGAGATCTCGCTCTCCACCGTCGACATCGACATCGCCGAGCTCGTTGCCGCCGCGGAGCTCGTGGTGCCGCTGTGGCGCGAGCCGTCGGCTTGACCTGAGGTTGCGGAGGGCATAGAACGAGCACGATGCGCAGCTGCAGGGCATGCGGTGGAGAGGTGCAGGATGAGTTCCGCTTCTGCCCGCACTGCGGCAAAGCACAGCGCACGAAGATCGTCGAGTACTTCCGCGGCCATCCGGACGTCGGCGACGGCGGGCTTCGCGTCTCGGTCTATCTGACGGAACCGCAGCACGCTCGTCTCAGCGTCTGGCACGGGGAAGAGGCCGAGGCAGCCATCTCGCTCGATCCCCACGAGTCGGCGCGGCTCAGCCGCTTCCTGCTCTCGGTGACACCACATCGGCAGCGGAGCTTCGTCTCGCGGGTCCTTTCGCGGCTCTAGTCTCTCCTTCGTGACGCTCGAGCTGGCAACGGCCGGGGAATCGCACGGGCCAGCGCTCGTCGCGATCGTCTCCGGGCTGCCCGCCGGCCTCGTGCTCGAGAAGGATGCGATCGACGCCGACCTCCGCCGGCGCCAGCAGGGCTACGGCCGCTCGCCGCGCCAGCAGATCGAGACCGACGAGGTCGAGGTTCTCGCCGGCCTCCGCCACGGCCGCACTCTCGGCACGCCGCTCGCGCTCGTCGTCCGCAACCGCGACCACAAGAACTGGACGTGGGGGATGAGCCCGTGGCCGCCCGACGGCGAGGCGGAGGGGAAAGGGACGAAACCGGTCACGCTCCCGCGGCCGGGGCACGCGGATCTCGCCGGCGTGCAGAAGTACGGCTTTGCCGACGTCCGTGACGCCCTCGAGCGCGCCTCGGCGCGGCACACCGCCGTGTACGTCGCGGCCGGCGCCGTCGCGAAAGCGCTTCTGCGCGAGATCGGGCTCGAGGTCGCAGGGGAGGCGCTGCCGGAGGCGGGGGCCGATCCCGCCGCAGTCGACGAGGCACGCACGGACAGGGACACGCTCGGAGGCCGGGTCGAGGTGCGCGCCCGCGGCATCCCGCCGGGGCTTGGCAGCTACGCCCGCAGGGAAGACCGGCTCGACGCGCGCCTGGCGGCCGCCGTGATGGGGATCCAGGCGGTCAAGGGCGTGGAGATCGGGGACGGCTTTGCCCTCTCGAAGCTGCGCGGCTCGGAGGCGCACGACGAGATCGGCACAGACAAGCGGCGCACGTCGAATCGCGCCGGCGGCATCGAGGCCGGCGTCTCGAACGGAGAAGAGATAGTCGTCCGGGCCGCGATGAAGCCGCTGCCGACGCTCATGAAGCCGCTCGCCTCCGTCGACCTCGAAACGGGAGAAGCGGCGAACGCGCTCGTCGAGCGGAGCGACGTCTCCGCCGTCGAGGCGCTCGCGGTCGTCGCCGAGGCTGCGGTCGCCTGGGAGCTCGCGCGGGCCGCACGGGAGAAGTTCGGCGGCGACTCGCTCGGCGACTTCGTCGCCGCCTGTCGCGCCTACCTGGAGCGGATCTGAAGAAGCACGTCGCGATCGTCGGCTTCATGGGCGCGGGCAAGTCCACCGCAGCCCGCGAGCTCGGCGGCACCGACGCCGACCATCTCATCGAGTCTGCGGCGGGCAAGCCGATCGCGGAGATCTTCCGCGAGGAGGGGGAGGCCGCCTTCCGCGCGCTCGAGGAGCAGACGATCGTGCTCGCACTCGGCGGCGGCGCGGTGGCATCTCCGGCCGTGCGGGACGCGCTCGCCGACACGTTGACGATCTGGCTCGACGTCGACGTCGACACCTGCTGGGAGCGCGTCAGGGGAAGCGACCGCCCGCTCGCACAGGACGAAACGGCTTTCCGCCGTCTGTACGAGGAGCGCCGGGCGCTGTACGCCGGCGTCGCCGACGTGGTTGCGAAGGACGTGCACGACGTCGTTCTCGCTGCCGCGGGCGTACACGTCGAGCGTGGTGCACTCCGGCGACTCGGTGAGCTCCTCCCCGGAGACGGCGCCGTAGCGCTCGTGTCGGACCCGCAGGTTGCAGGCATCCACGGGATGGACGCGCAGCTCGCGCTCGGCTCGAGGCTCACGGAGACGCACGAGCTTCCGCCGGGCGAAGAGGCAAAGACGCCCGCCGCCGTCGACCGGCTCTGGCAGGAGCTGCGCCTCGACCGCAGCGGCACGATCGTTGCGCTCGGCGGCGGCTGCACGACGGACGCGGCCGGGTTCGTAGCCGCGACCTACCTCCGCGGGATCGCCTGGATGCCCGTGCCGACGAGCCTCGTCGCACAGGTCGACGCGGCGATCGGCGGCAAGACGGGAATCGACCTGCCGCAGGGCAAGAACCTCGTCGGCGCCTTCCACTGGCCCGCGCGCACCGTGGTCGACTCAGCGCTCCTCGAGACGCTGCCAGACCTGCAGCGCCTCGAAGGGCTGGCGGAGGTCGTGAAAGCCGGTCTCCTCGCGGGCGAGCCGTTCTGGGAGCTGCCCGACGACGAGCTCGTCCGCCGTTCGCTCGCCTTCAAAGCGGCGATCTGCCTGCGTGATCCGCACGAGCGCGGGGAGCGCGCGATCCTCAACCTGGGCCACACGTTCGCGCACGCGCTCGAGGCGGCGGCCGGTTACGAGGGGCTGACGCACGGACGCGCCGTCGCGCTCGGCCTCCTTGCCGCGCTGCGCCTGTCCGGCCGCGATACGCAGCTTGTCGAGGACGTGCTGCGGCCCGAACGCGCGCGCGTCGACCGCGAGCGCGCCTGGCAGGCGATGCGGCGCGACAAAAAGGCCCGCGGCGGAGAGATCCGCCTCGTCCTCCTCGGCCCGGACGGGCCGCAGTACGGTGTCGTGCTCCCGGAGGCCGACGTCCGCCGTGAACTCGATAGGTTGATCGCGTGAGGGTCTCCGTCCTCAACGGCGTCAACCTCAACATCCTGGGGCGTCGCGATCCGAAGCTCTACGGCGGGCTTACGATCGCAGAGCTGGAAAGCCGCATCTACGGATGGGCGCGGGCGCTGGAGCTCACCGTGCAGTGCCGGCAGACGAACGACGAGGGTGAGTACATCAAGTGGTGCCACGACGCCCACGACACGGTCGACGGGGTTGTCCTCAACCCGGGAGCGTGGACGCACTACGCGTGGTCGATCCACGACGCGCTCGAGCCGCTCACGATCCCGATCGTCGAGGTGCATCTCTCGAACGTCGACGAGCGTGAGGATTGGCGCCGCAACTCGGTCGTCTCAGATCTCGTCGCCACGCGCTTCGTCGGCCACGGCCCGGACGGCTACAAGATGGCACTCGAGCACCTGAAGGAGCACAAGGCATGAGCGAGCGGATCGGACGGCTGCGCGCGCTCCTCGAGGAGCCGCTTCTCATCACGAACCCGGTCAACGTCCTCTACCTGACCGGGCTCGACAGCTCCAATGTCGCGCTGCTCGTCGAGCCGGAGCGTGCGCGGCTCTTCACCGACTTCCGCTACATCGAGTCGGCTCAGGCGGTCGAGGGCGTCGAGGCGGTGCAGACCAAGCGCACGCTGATCGGTTGGCTCGCGGAAGAGCTCGACGGCCGGATCGGCTTCGAGTCGAACGTCCTCCCATGGTCGTTCGCCGAGCAGCTCCGCGAGAGCGGGATCGACCTCGTCGCGCGCAAGGGTCTCGTCGAGCAGCTGCGCGCGGTCAAGGACGAGAGCGAGCTGGAGACGTTCCGCCGCGCGTGCGCGATCACCGACCGGATGTTCGAGCGGCTCGTGAGCGAGGTGCCGTTCGTCGGCCGTCCCGAGCGGGACGTGGCCTGGGACATCACGCGGCTCTACCACGAGGAGGGGGCCGAGGAGCAGGCGTTCGAGTCGATCGTGGGCGCCGGACCGACAGGTGCACGACCGCACGCAAGGGCCGGCGATCGCGTCATCGACGCTGGCGAGCTCGTCGTGATCGACACGGGGTGCCGTGTCGGCGGGTACGTCTCCGACTACACGCGGACGCTGGCCACCGGCGAGCTGGACGGCGAGATGCGGGAGGCATACGACGTCGTCCTCGCCGCGCAGCAGGCTGGACTCGACGCGATCCGGGCCGG
>Ga0209577_10006098_pt1 | contig 11175 bp, 10 predicted proteins | sample GraSoiAngelo_109_FD_185874 | JGI IMG/M metagenome (GOLD analysis project Ga0209577, IMG submission 185874) | Grasslands soil microbial communities from the Angelo Coastal Reserve, California, USA - 14_0903_12_20cm (SPAdes) (version 2) | ecosystem: Environmental > Terrestrial > Soil > Grasslands... | reverse complement strand
TGCCGAGGCCGCCGATCAGGTGGCGCGTATGTCCGGAGCCATCAACGCCAAGATCAACCAGGGCGATCCCGTCGTCGTCAATGCCCCCAACGGCTACGAGTTCTTCCTCATCTGCATGGCGATCATCCGGGGCGGTGGCATCGCCGTGCCCGTGAATCCCCAGATGCGTGAGGAGGAGATCGAGTACGTCAAGAACGACTCGGGCGCCAGCCTGATCGTGCATTCAGCCGACGAGCTCCAGGGTGAGCCGGTCGAGGCCGCTCAGCCGTCGCCTGACGACGTCGCCGGGGTCTTCTACACCTCGGGCACGACGGGCAAGCCCAAGGGGGCCAAGCTCAGCCACAAGGCCCTGCTCGGCTCGGGCATCATGATGGCCGCCTACCCGGCCCAGCTCCGGCGAGACGAGACCGTGTCGGGCATGCCTGTCGCCCACATCGCCGGGTTCAGCATCCTGCTGATGCTGGCGTGCGGCGGGATCCCGGTGTACCTGCTGCCCAAGTTCCGGCCCGACAACGCCTTGGACGCCATCGAGGAACGGCGGGCGACGATGTTCGTGGGCGTGCCCGCCATGTACCGCATGATGCTCGAGGCGGGGGCGGAGGAGCGCGACCTGCGGTCGGTGCGGCTGTGGGCGTCCGGCGCCGACGTCATGCCCGAAGACCTCATCCGCAAGTTCAAGAAGATGGGCGCCATCGCCACACTCCCGATCGTGGGAGCGTCGATCGGCGAGGCTGCCTTCGTCGACGGCTACGGCATGGTGGAGCTCGGCGGCGGGGTCGCCATCCGCTTCTCATTGCCGCTCATGAACCTGCCCATCGCCAGCAACGTCGTCTCGCCGCTGCCCGGCTACAAGCTGCGCGTCATCGACGACGAGACCGGTGACGACGTCCGGCTGGGCCAGGTGGGCGAGCTGGTCGTCAAGGGGCCGGGCGTCATGAAGGGGTACCACGGCAAGGACGACGCCACCAAGGAGACGATCACCGAGGACGGCTGGCTGCGCACCGGCGACCTGGCGCGGAAGGGCCCGCTCGGTCTGGTCGAGTTCGCGGGCCGCAAGAAGCACGTCATCAAGCACGGCGGGTATTCGGTGTTCGCCGTCGAGGTCGAGCGGGCGCTGGAGGAGCACCCGGCCGTGGCCGAGGCCGCCGTCATCGGCCTACCCGACGAGCGCAAGGGCGAGATCCCGGTCGCCGTCGTCCGCCGCGACGGTGGCTCGGACGTCTCCGAGAAGGAGCTCGTCGACTGGGCCAAGGAGCACATGGCCGGCTACAAGTCGCCGAGGCAGATCAAGATCGTCGACGAGCTTCCGCGCACAGGGACCGACAAGGTGCAGAAGGACGAGCTGGTGAAGCTCTTCCAGAAAGAGGACGAGAAGGGGTAGTCGCTCCCTCAGCGGGCCCTCAGCGGGTTGGAATGTCGGCGATGCGGCAGGGGATGTCGAGGTTCTCGTCGAGGTGGTGGCTGGCGCAGACGCGGTGGTAGCCGTCGGCCACGATCAGCGGGCGCGCGCTGCTGAGGCCTCCCCGCACGAGGAGCACCGGCGAGAGAAGGGTCCCCATCTCGACCTTCTTCATGTCCTTGGCCACGTGCTCGCTGTCCGGCGACAGCAGGTGCAGGTCACTGGCCCGCAAGATGTCCTTGGCCTTGCGGTGACTGATGGGCGCCTTGCGCAGCCCGGTCACGACTGCCTTGGCCTGTCTCTCGGTGATCAGCAGCGTCAGGTAGTCGTACGCGGCCGGGTAGTCGTGCTCGTCCGGCTCGACCTTCCAGAGCGTGTTCCTGCCCTTGTTCTTCTTCGCCACTCCGCCCCCTTTCCGTGCGCCCGCGATAGTGCCACCCTGACGTTGTCGTGACGCGACGTTCGTAGATCAAGTCAATCGCGAGGCCGCTCGTCTTAGCCGCTTCTACTCCGAGCCGGAGGGGATCACTCGGCCAGCAGAAGACCTTGGGTCACGCCCCTGAGGTGGTCGTCGACCTTGGACGCGTGCCTGAGCACCCGTTCGAGCAGGTGGATGCGGTCGGGGGCAGACATGTCATCCCAATGGGCAAGAAGGGTTGTGGCGGCCATCGACACGACCGCCGAGGAGTTGAGGAGACGGTGTGCAGCGACCGCAGAAGTCTCATCGTCATCGGGAGGAGCGTCTCGGGAGCCGTCGCCTCCCCGCACGGCCCGGCGCACCTCGTACAACGCCGAGTCTGCCCGCGCCAGGAGGGCGTCGCTGTCCTCGCCGGGCTGCCACTCGGCAACCCCGAACGTCACCGACACTGGAACTGCTCCCTGAGCGAGGTTGGCCTGGAGGGCCCGGAAGCGAGCCTGGGCCTCGACCACGCCGAAGCCGGGGAGGATGCAGACGAATTCGTCCCCGCCGTAGCGCAGGGCGAGGTCATAGGAGCGCATTCCCGTTCTCAGGGTCTCTCCAAGGGTCCGCAGGACCTCGTCGCCGGAGCCGTGGCCAAGCTCGTCGTTGATCCGCTTGAGACCGTCCACGTCGATGAAGGCGACGACGAAGGTGTCCCCCGACCGGGTGCTGCGGGCCACCTCCCGCTCCAAGGCGATGAGGCCGGCGCCGCGTTGCAGCACGCCGGTCAGTTCGTCTCGCTGGAGGATCTCGCGCTCCTCATTGGCATCGCCACGCTCGTGCTCGGCCACCTTTCGGTCCGCCGCCGCCTGCATCCGGTTCACGGCGGCGGCGGCACGATCGAGCGCCGCTTGTTGGCGCTCGGCGGCCGCTTGGTGTCGGAGCTGTGTCAACGCTCGCCGATCCCTGAGGTCGATGATCCCGTCGGGGACCTGTCGTTCGGCGGTGTCCGCCTCGCGGTCGCGCTCGTCGGCCTCCCGGTCGCGCGCATCAGCCTCGCGGTCTCGTTCGTCGGCCTCTCGGTCGCGCGCGCTCGCAGCTTGATCGGAAGGTGAAGTCCCAGCTTCCTCGACGCGCAACGGGTCGACGGCGTGAAGCTCGCGAGGTCCCCTGATTGCAGCCATGGCTTGACCGCCCCTCTATGTGAAGTCTCAGCCAGTGTGCGGGTCCGGCGCACCTGGGTAAAGGAGGGGATCTTGGGTGACGGCCGGTTCCCGCCTGTTTGGATGGCGATCGCGCGCATTGGGGTGCCGTTGTGATCACGCAAAGGCGACGCCTGACCCTTTCACCCCAAGCTTCGTGGGCCCCGGGTGCCCGAGGCCGGTCCGCGCGGCTACCGCCGGGAGAGGGCTGTGGCCCGCTCATGCACCCCGCAGAGCGACGTGCTGTTGTAACGAGAAAGCCTCGTCGTGCAATCGGGCATCGCACACAGCCGCCCATCGCCGTAGGAGGCGAGGTGACCTCGGCCGGTCTGCCGCCGAGTGCCCCTTGCTTCCGCCGACGGAGTCGTGCCCGACGTCACCTTGACCGAGTCGCCGGAGTGCCCATCATGGCCACGTGGTTGCTGCACAGGGTGCCGCCGACGACTGCTGCGTGAGCGCAGCGCTGTCCAGCTCTCACGCTCGACGCGCATCGGGTCTGCTCGGCGCGGCGCGTTTCAGCGTCGCCCTCCGTACCCGGCAGGTCGCGGAGCACGACGATCTCTTCGCGGGGGCGACCTTGGGCGCGGCCGAGCCGCGCCGAGAGCGTGCCGGTTGCTGACGTAGTGGGCATCGGAGTGCCTCTTCCCGACGGTCTTGTGCGGGAGAGTCCCGGTATGGATCGCCTTCTCCCCAGTATCGACTGGTCCGACCTTCAGCATGAGCATCACGAATGGTGGTTTTTGGCCCTCAAGCGGGCTATGGACTCTCACGACCGGGCGCACGGGATGATCCCTGCTGCGGAACTAGAACGCAGCGAATGACCTACGACGCAGTCGTCATAGGAGCTGGGCACAACGGGCTGACATGCGCGTGCTATCTGGCCCGGGCCGGCCTGAGGGTGCTCGTCCTCGAGCAGTACCACGACTACGGCGGGATGACCATCAGCGAGGAGATGACCGCTCCGGGTTACCTGTCCGACGTCCACGCCAGCGGCTATCTGGTTGCCAAGCTGGCGCCCGCCCCGCAGGACCTCGAGCTCGGCAAGCACGGCCTGGAACTGATCACCCCCGACCCCAACTGGGCGCTGGTGACGACCGACGGCCACAGCATGACGATCGGCCGGGACGTCGAAGCGACCGTCCGCAGCATCGAGCGCTTCTCGAAGCAGGACGCGGCGACGTGGCGCCGCCTCTACGAGCGCTATCTGGCGGCGAAGCCGGCGATCGTGAGAGCGATGTACTCAGCGCCCCAGAGCCAGGCCGCTCACCTCGCACAGCTCAACCAGGACCCCCAGGGCATGGACGAGCTGCGGTTCGAGATGCAGACGGCGAGGTCGTGGGTCAACGAGACCTTCGAGAACGACACCGTGCGGGCCTTCGTGGCGTCGTTCGCCTTCCACGCCGCCGCCTCCCCGGACGACGTCGGCGGCGGCGAGTTCGCCTGGTTGTTCTCGACCGCCGTGCAGGACGTCGGCGTGAGCATCGTCAAGGGCGGCATGCACCACGTCTCATCCGCTCTGGCTGGGGACCTCGAGGCCCACGGCGGGGAGATCAGAACCAACGCGCCGGTCGCCAAGATCGTGGTCGACGGTCACACCGCCAGGGCCGTGCGCCTGGCCGACGGTGAGGAGATCGCCGTCGAGCGCGTCGTGGCCTCCAACGTCGACCCCCATCACCTGACGATCGACCTCCTCGGCGAAGCCGTCGTCGGCAAGGGGATCGCCGACAAGATCCGCCACTACGAATGGGGCGACTCCTTCTTCACCATCCACGCCGCACTCAGCGAGCCGGTGCCGTTCGCGGCCGGGGAGGAGCTCGGCCACGCCGGCTACATCCATGTGCAGCCGCCGACCATCGAGGACCTGTCCGAGATCTTCGCCCAGTGCCGGGCGGGCGTCCCCCCGACGACGCCGCTCGTCGGCGTCGTCAACGAAGCCGTCGTCGACCCCACCCGCGCGCCGGCAGGTCACGGCCTCATCAAGTTCGTCGTCCACTACGTGCCCTATCGTCTCGCCGACGGCCGCGAGTGGGACGACGCCGACGAGGCGTACGCCGACCACGTCGTCGACTGGTTGGACAGCACCGCACTCCCTGGGCTCCGCAACCGGATCACCCACCGCGTGGTCCATTCGCCGGTCAATCTCGAGCGCCGCATCCCGAGCGCCGTCCACGGCACCCATCAGCACGGCGCCTTCGTCCCCTACCAGCACGGGGCCATGCGGCCGATCCCCGAGATGGGCCAGTTCCGCGCCCCGGTCCCGCACGTCTATCTGTGCGGTGCCGGCAGCCATCCCGGCTCCGGCGTCAGCATGGGCCCCGGCCACAACGCGGCGAGAGCGATCTGCGACGACCTGGGGCTGACGTTCCCTAGCTGATCGGCTGGTGAAGGTCGACGACCAGGTCGCCGCTCTTGTCGATCGATGCCTGGTAGCGGACGAGGCCGATGCCGTCGGCCGGGTACTCGTGCCCGCTGCACGGGTCGTGGAAGGTGTGAGCCGAGGGGTTCCACTTGACGGTGCAGGACTTCGATTCACCGGGCGGGTGCACCAAGACGGCGACCCACTGATTGTTGGCGACGTGATTGACGTAGATGTCGCGACCCTTCTGCAGGGGGTCGGCGAACAGCAGCGGGCCGTTGTGGTCGACGATCTTGGCTTGGTTGCTGGCCTTCCCGAGCTTGAAGACGTTGGACCCGAGTTTGCTCTTGGCCTTGCCCGACCCGACCAGCGACAGGATCCCGGCGAAGATCACGATGGCCACGATCACGCCCGCCGCGGCACTGAGAATCACCATCCGGCTGCGGTTGGGCGGCCGCCTGCTCATCGGATCCACCTGGCCGTGGCCCGGTCGACCCGGCGGTCGCGGTCGCCGGGAGTCGTCTCGTTGAGGGCGGCGACGACGGCGAGGCGCATGCCGGTGGGATCGGGCTCGGCGACGACACTGTCGACGATCCCCAGTTGCAGCAGATCGCCGCTGGTCAGCTTCAGGCGGGCGGCCAGCTCGGGCGCCTTGCCGGCGTCGCGCTCGAGGATGGCCGCCGCCCCCTCCGGCGCGATCACCGAGAACACGGCGTGCTCCTGGATGAGCAGTCGGTCGGCGTGGGCGAGCGCGAGCGCCCCGCCGCTGCCGCCCTCGCCGACGCAGACACTCACGCTCGTGCTGGGGAGCTCGGCCATGGCTGCGAACGTGCGGGCGATCTCCCCCGCCACGCCGTCGGCTTCGGACGACGCGCTGGGGTCGGCGCCCGGCGTGTCGATGAACGTGAGCAGTGGCAGCGAGAGTCGACCGGCCAGGGCGATGGCCCGCTGCGCGAGCCGGTAGCCCTCGGGGCGAGGCCGCCCGTCGGCCGCGTGCCGGTCCATGGCCACGACGACCACGCGGCCGCCCTCGATCGTCGCCAGGCCAGCCCGCACGACAGGATCAACCCCGCGCAGCTCCGTCCACGACGAGCACAGCCTCGCCGCCCAGTCGATGCCGCTCGCCCGGAAGGGGAGCCGGGCCTGTTCGACCTCGCCCCACGCGCTGTCGTCGAAGGTGGTGTGGCCGAACACCCCGCCGAAGCGCCGCGGCGCCAGGGGCGCGTCGCGTAGGCCGAGGGCGGCGTCGATCCACGCCCCGCCGTCGGCCGTCACGGCGTCGATCAGTCCGTTCTCGTAGGCGGACTCGGCGGTGTGCGAACCCTCCGGCAGTCGTGCACCGGTGGTCAGCTCTACGACACGAGGGCCGGCGAACCCGACGGTCGCTCCCGGCTCGGCAGCCCGCAGGTCAGCCAGAGAGGCGTACGACGCGTAGACGCCGCCGGTCGTGGGCGACCGCATGAACGTGAGCGACAGGAGGCCCGCCCGTCCGTGGGCGGCGGACGCCGACGACGTGCGCGCCATCTGGATCAGCGAGACCATGCCCTCTTGCATGCGGGCGCCGCCCGACGCCGGCAGCACGACCATCGGCAGCCGCTCCTCGGTCGCCCGCCGGTAGGCCCGCACCACCTTCTCGCCGTGGGCCGCGCCCATGGACCCGCCCATCACGTCGAACCGCCCCTCGACGAAGGCATAGTGCTCCGTGCGTCCGGTGACGACCGATTCGGTGTCCGGAGGCTTGTAATCCGGCCACTCCAACGGGTTGTCACCACGCAGATCGGCATCCCATTCCGCCTGGGTCGGGTGCGGAGGCATCCGCCTAGTATTCCGCCCCGTGCAGCGCCGGTACCGGGTCGTCGTGGCCAAGCCGGGTCTCGACGGACACGACCGGGGGGCCAAGGTCATCGCCCGGGCCCTGCGCGACGCCGGCTTCGAGGTCATCTACACGGGCCTCCACCAGACGCCCGAACAGGTGGTGGAGACCGTGGTGCAGGAGGATGCCGACGCCGTCGGGCTGTCCCTTCTCTCGGGCGCCCACATGACGCTGTTCCCGAGGGTCATCGCGCAGCTCAAGGAGAAGGGCGTCGACGACGTGCTTGTTTTCGGGGGCGGCATCATCCCCGATGCCGACATCCCGAAGCTCAAGGAGATGGGCGCAGCCGCCATCTTCACGCCGGGCTCTTCCATGGCGTCGATCACCGAGTGGCTGCAACAGGCGCTGGAAGAACGCCACGCCAACACCTAGCCAGGCGACGAATGGATCTCTTCGAATACCAAGGCAAGCAGTACTTCGCCCGCTTCGGCATCCCCGTCTCACCGGGTGGCGTCGCCGATTCCGTCGACGAAGCCGTCAGCCAGGCCGACAAGGCCGGATACCCAGTGGTCGTCAAGGCCCAAGTGCAGGTCGGCGGCCGCGGCAAAGCCGGCGGCATCAAGCTGGCGGACGACGCCGACCAGGTGCGCGAGCACGCGTCGAACATCCTCGGCATGGACATCAAGGGCCACGTCGTGCGCCGTCTCTGGATCGAGCATGCGTCGGACATCGACCAGGAGTACTACGCGTCGTTCACCCTCGACCGCTCCGAGAAGAGGCACCTCGGCATGCTGTCCGCCGAAGGCGGCGTCGAGATCGAAACGGTCGCCGACAAAGATCCTGAGGCCATCGCCCGCTTGCACGTCGACCCGGTCGACGGGCTGACCGAGGCGGCCACGCAGAAGTGGGTCCAGCAGGCCAACCTCGACCCCCGCGCCGTCGAGGGGACCGTCGACCTCCTTCAGAAGCTCTACCGCTGCTTCGTCGAGGGCGACGCCGACCTGGTCGAGATCAACCCCTTGATCCTCACGCCGGAGGGCAAGGTGCACGCCCTCGACGCCAAGGTCACCCTCGACGACAGCGCCGCCTTCCGCCATCCCGAGTGGGACGAATTCCGCGGCCTCGAGCAGCTCGATCCGCGAGACGCGCTGGCCAAGGAGAAGGGTCTGCAGTACGTCGGCCTCGACGGCACCGTCGGCATCATCGCCAACGGCGCCGGTCTGGCCATGAGCACGTGCGACGTGGTCAACCAGGTGGGCGGCTCGCCCGCCAACTTCCTCGACATCGGCGGGGGCGCCAACGCCGACGTCATGGCCAACGCCCTGGAGGTGATCAACACCGACGAGAAGGTGCAGGCCATCTTCATCAACATCTTCGGCGGCATCACTCGTGGCGACGAGGTCGCCAACGGCATCTGTCAGGCCCTCGACCGCGTCGACATCCGCCCGCCGATTGTCATCCGGCTCGACGGCACGAACGCCGAGCAGGGGAGGGAGATCCTCGAGGATCGGGAGTCCGACCGGTTCATCTCCAAGCCCACGATGCTCGACGCCGCCCGGACCGCCGTCGAGCTGGCTGGAGGCACGGTCAAGTGAGCATCTTCGTCGACGAGAAGACGAAGGTCGTCGTCCAGGGCCTCACCGGCGGCCAGGGTCGCTTCCACGGTCTCCGCAACCGGGACTACGGCACCAAGGTCGTGGCCGGTGTGACGCCGGGCAAGGGGGGCACCGACGTCGAGGGCGTCCCCGTGTTCGACACCGTCGAGGAGGCCGTGCAGAAGACCGGGGCCGACGCCTCCTTCGTCGTCGTGCCGCCCAAGGCCGCCCCCGACGCCATCCGCCAGGCGGCCGCCGCCGGCATCCGGATCGTCGTCAGCATCACCGAGGGCATCCCGGCCCAGGACGAGACGCTGGTGTTCAACCAGCTGAAGCGCAACCACCCCGACACGCAACTGATCGGACCCAACTGCCCGGGCGTCATCTCGCCCGGCAAGTGCAACATCGGCATCACCGCAGGCGAGATCGCCAAACCCGGTGGGCCGGTGGGCATCGTCTCCCGCTCCGGCACGCTGACCTACCAGGCCCTGTACGAGCTCACGCAGGCGGGCATCGGCCAGACCACGTGCGTCGGCATCGGTGGCGACCCGGTGCCGGGCACGAGCTTCATCGACTGCCTCAGCCGCTTCCAGGCCGACCCCGAGACCAAGGCCGTGATCATGATCGGCGAGATCGGGGGCGCGGCCGAGGAGCAGGCGGCCGAATACATAAAGGCCGAGATGGACAAGCCGGTGGTCGCCTACATCGCCGGCGTCACGGCTCCGCCGGGCAAGAAGATGGGCCACGCGGGCGCCATCATCTCCGGCTCCAGCGGCACCGCTCAGGCCAAGATCGAGGCCCTGGAGGCGGCGGGCGCCAAGGTCGGCCAGAACCCGACCGAGATGGCCGAGCTCATGCGCGAGGTCGTCGCCACCCTCTGAGCCTGCAAACTGGCGCGGTGACCCGTCGCGGTGCCTCTCGAGGAAATAGCTGTCGAATTTCGACAGCTATTTCCTCGGGAGTGGTCGTCGTGCTGATGCTGTGCGCCGCGTGCGGCTCCGCTTCGGCGCGCTTTCCCCTCGAGCGGGCCGCCGGCACGCTGCCGCCGACGACGACGACAGCGCCGACGACCACGACCACCACGGCGCCTGCCCCGACGACGACAGTCACCGTTCCGGCCGCCAACGCGGTGATGTCTCCACATGGCTACGCCCTCCCCGTCGACGGTCGTGACGCACGGGGATGGTTGGTCGAGACGCCGTGCGGCAACACCGCGCCCCTCGGGTCGGGCTCGCCTCTCGCGACACCGACCGTGATCCTCGACCCCGGCCATGGCGGCGGTGAGACAGGCGCCATCGGACCAAACGGGTTGCGCGAGGCGGTCGTGAACTTCGCCGTGTCCCAGTTCGCCAAAAGCGCGCTCCAGGCCAACGGCGTCAGCGTGGTGATGACCAGGCCGGGCGACGACCGGGTCGTGCTGACGACGCGCTCGGCCCTCGTCCGAAAACTGCGCCCGGCCGCGTTCGTGTCCGTCCACCACAACTCGAGCCCCGACGGCCCCCGAGACTCGCCCGGCACCGAGACCTACTACCAGTACCGCTCGTCGCAGTCGAAGCGCCTGGCCGGGCTCATCTACGAGGAAGTGTTCAAGGCGCTCTCCGCCTACCGGATCCCCTGGGTCGGCCAGGTCGACGCCGGCGCCAAGTACCGGCTGAACGATCAGGGCGGCGACTACTACCACGCGCTGCGGGAGACGGCCGGGACGCCGTCGGCCCTCGCCGAGCTGGCGTTCGTCTCCGACCCCCCGGAGGCGGACCTGCTGGCCAGGCCCGACGTCCAGAAAGTCGAGGGCGAGGCGGTGGCCCGGGGGATTCTCCGGTTCCTTCGCACGCAGGATCCTGGGTCGGGCTACGTCACGCCGATTCCCCGCAACACACCCGCCGGCGGTGGCGGCGCTGAGGGCTGCGTCGACCCTCCCCTCTAGCCCGAGCGCATCTCCCCCCAGTTGGCGGGCGTCGGCTGACCGGCGGCCGCCCAGACGGAATAGGCGAGGACGGCGGCCAGCACCAAGCCGACCCACGATCCCCACGCGTAGTGACCGGTGACCGCGAACTTGACGAGCGCGAGGACGAACACGACCGCCGCTTGGACGAGTTGAATGCGGACCCAGGACACCGCCACCTCGGGCAACCCGGTCGTGCTGAGGCGGGTGACGACCACCTCGACCAGTAGGGCGCCCGTCGTCAGCCAGGCCAGCACCGCCAGCCACCCCTGGGGCGGCTCGACGGCCGTTCGGGTGACCTCGTAGCCGATCAGAAAGATCCGGTCGTACCAGGGGGCGAAGAACAGGTCGGCCATCAAGAGGATCCCCGAGATCACGACGGCGCGGACCGCGTACTCCTTGTGCACCGCTCAGCAGTGAAGCACGGAACGCATGAAGGCCGCTGGTAGTTTCCGACTCATGAGGGAT
>Ga0209577_10006096_pt1 | contig 11178 bp, 10 predicted proteins | sample GraSoiAngelo_109_FD_185874 | JGI IMG/M metagenome (GOLD analysis project Ga0209577, IMG submission 185874) | Grasslands soil microbial communities from the Angelo Coastal Reserve, California, USA - 14_0903_12_20cm (SPAdes) (version 2) | ecosystem: Environmental > Terrestrial > Soil > Grasslands... | reverse complement strand
CCCCGCCGTGTTCGCGTTCCGCGACGGCAAGCCGCTGGCGCATTTCCTCGGCGCCCTGCCGGAATCGCAGGTGCGCGCCTTCATCGAGCGGGCCCTGCCCTCGCCCTTCATCGAGGTCATGGACCGCGCCGAAAGGCTCATCAAGGAAGGGCGTGTCGACGAAGCGGAAAAGCTGCTGGCGGAGGTGCCGCCGAACATCGACTGGGATGCGCGGCTGGAGGCGCTGCGCGCCGCAGTGGGCTTCGCGCGCCCCGGCGCGAACGAAGAAGAGCTGAAGGCGAGGCTCGCTGCCAATCCGCAAGACCACGAGGCGCGGCTCAAGCTCGCGCAGCTCTATGCCGGCGGGCAGCGCTACCGCGAGGCCATGGACCAGCTGCTCGAGATCGCACGCAGAGACAAGAACTGGCGCGACGGCGAGGCGCGCAGGCAGTTGGTCACGCTTTTCACGCTGGCGGCGGGCGAAGCCGACCTGGTTTCGGAGTACCGTAGAAAGCTGGCGACAGCCCTGTACTGATTTTACGTGCGCATCTCGATCGTCGTCCCGGCCTTCACCGAGGAGCGGCTTTTTGCCGACTCGCTCCGCAGCATGCGCCGCGCCATGGAAGCGTTCGCCAAGCGCGGCTGGCCGGCCGAGCTGATCGTTTGCGACAACAATTCCGACGACCGCACGGCAGAGATTGCGCGCGCCGCGGGTGCGCGCGTGGTCTTCGAGCCGGTCAACCAGATCGCGCGTGCGCGAAACAAAGGCGCCGCGCATGCCGCGGGCGAATGGCTCATCTTCATCGACGCGGACTCCCAGCCGAGCCGGGGGTTGTTCGACGAGGCTGCCGAAGCGATGCAAGGCGGTCATTGCCTCGCTGGTGGCGCAACGCTCGAGTTCCCGGGCGGCGCCGCCAGCGCGCGGCTATGGGTTGCCCTTTGGAATGCGGTGAGCAGGATGACGCGGTGGGCGGCGGGCTCTTTCGTCTTCTGCGAAGCGGCTGCGTTCCGGGAGCTGGGCGGCTTCAACGAGGAGCTCTACGCCGGCGAGGAGATCGACCTGTTCCGCAGGCTGAAGCGCCTGGCGCGGCGCAGGGGCCGCACGGTCTTGATTCTCCACCGCCACCCGTTGCACACCAGCGACCGCAAGCTGCGCCTCTACACGTGGCGCGAGCACCTCGCGTTCCTGCTCAGGACCTGCGCAAGCGCCGGCCGCACGCTGCGCCGGCGCGATCAATGCTTCGGCTGGTACGACGGCCGGCGTTGAGCCAGCGCTGCTTGGCTGGCGGCACAGTCCGCCGGCACGCGGATATCGGCCGATAGGTCGGGGCATCGGACGGTCACCTGCATGGCAACGCTCAGCTGCCACTCGGATTGCGCGCCGCGCACGAGGGCGGGACTCGGATAGCTGGGGGGATACGGGCGGTAGGCGCAGCCAGGCGCCATGTCGAGATCCAAAGCACAGAACTGCTCCTGCGTCGTCGATCCGAGCTGCGAGCGGTCCCCGATCACCACCGTGTGCTGCCCGGGGAGCATCCTCGCCTGATACTTCAGTCCGGCATAGTTCACGCCGTCGATGCCGACAATCCGGACATCGGAGACGCTCGCTAAATCACGGTCAAAAGCGCCCTCCACGATCGCCAGCTCCGCGTCACGCCGCGCGGGGCCTTCGTACGCCTTGATCGGCTCGACGCTCGCGCAGCCGCCGAGCGCGAAAACCACCAGCAGCGCGACGCCCCTCACGCGTCGACCACGAAGTCGAACGCGCTTTCACCTGGCTTTTGCATGCGCAGCGCCAGATCCGCACGATACAGCGCGTCGCGCGCATTGCCCGGATCGCCGGGAAAATAGAGCTGCGTGGTCAGCACCCGCTTGCCGGGTGCCTGCACTTTCACGTGGATGTGCCGTGCGCGCCCGGGATATTGCGCCGGGACGATGGTCTCGAGGCGGAAGCGCCCCTGCGCATCCGTGAACTGGTGACCGCGGTAGCGAAATCCCTGATTGTCGTAATCGCCCAGCCCGTCGGCATGCCAGAAATCGAGTAGCGCATGCGCCACCGGCTTGCATTGCGCCGAAACGACCAGCCCGCTCAGTACCAGCACGTTCTTGTCGCCCTTCTCCAGGAGGGACATTCTTTGCGGCGTGTTGGTCTCGAAGAAAGGCCCTTCGCTCTGGCGTGCCGTGAGCCCGCCGCAAGTCAATTGCGCAAACGCGCTGCCTGCAAAAGGCAATGCCACGGCGGCGCCCAGCAGCCGGCGGCGGTGGAACGAAGTCATGGAGAGGTCCTTTCGCTCTTGACCAGCAGCGCATACGAGACGAAAGATATCGCAGCGCAGGCGGCGACGACCACCGCCATCGGCACGGCGCCTTGCGCGTGGATCCAGCCCACCGCGGCGCTCGCCACGACGCCGGTCAGCGCCTGGCTCGCGCCAAGCAGCGACGACGCCCCGCCGGCGCGATTGCCGAAAGGCGCCAGGGCGACCGCCACGGCGTTCGAGGCGATCAGCCCGAGGCTCGCGACCGCGAGGAAGAGTACCCCGAACACCCCTGCGAAGCCGGCAATGCCGGTCAGCGCGCAGGCGAGGAGCAACAGCGCTGCCACGCCGAGGAGGTACACGCCCCATCCCAGCACCCGCCGCGGCCCGCGTCCGGCAACCAGCCTGCGGTTGAGCTGGGACACGGCGATGAAGCCGAGCGCATTCGCGCCGAAATACCAGCCGAACCGGTCGGCGGGCACGCTGAAGAACCGGATGAAGACGAACGGGGCGGCCGCAAGGTAGGCGAAGAAAGCACCGAACGCCGCCATGAACACCAGGTCCGGCCCGAGAAAGCGCCTGTCGCGCATCAGCGGCAGCACGCCGGCCAGCGCGCGGCCGACCGAGGGAGCGCGCGCGTCGGGCGGGTGTGATTCCTCGAGAAACAGGAATACCGCCGCAACGCAGAACAGCGCATACGCGGCGAGCACGAAGAAAATCCAGTGCCACGAGCCGCTCACCAGGAGCCAGCCGCCGGCGAGCGGCGCGAGGATTGGCGCGACGCCCATGACCAGCATCATGAGCGACAGCACGCGGGCCGACTGGATGGCGTCGAAGCGGTCGCGGATCACCGCGCGAATGACGACCATGCCCGCCGAGCCGCCCAGTGCCTGGGCGAAGCGCAGCAGCACGAAGCTGTCGATGCTGTGGGCGAGCGCGCAGCCCGCCGACGCGAGCGCGAACAGGCCGAGCCCGGCGAGGAGCGGACGCTTGCGCCCGAAGCGGTCCGTGAGGGGGCCGAAGGCGAGCTGCCCGAGCCCCATGCCGAACAGATAAGCCGACACGGTGTGCTGCACGCGCGCCGTGCTGGCAGCGAATTCCGCTTCCAGCGTCGGCAGCGCCGGCAGGTACATGTCCAGGGCGAGCGGACCGGTCGCCATGACCGCCCCGAGCACGAGCGTGAGCCGGGCTATCCCTTCACGCATGGCACCGGCTTGAGGCTGTGCAGCGGCTCGACGAGTGAAAATCAGGATGGGAGATAGATGGTAGAACTCTGGCCCGAATCAGCGAGCGGACTCTGTGGGCCAGAGTGTTCCAAGCTCGGATAGCCCAGCAGAGTAACCGCGATGGCAGCGAGCTCTGGGAAATCTCGCACAACAAGCTTTAAATCGCCGTGCTTGAGTTCCTTGAGCAATTTGGACACTTTGGCGTCGAAGCCATAGTCAACACTATATGGCTTCATGCGACCGAGCATGTCGCGCGAAGGTAGCGGGCGCTGGACCTGCCATGCGATTGCCAGTTGCGCCTGCTCCCGCTTCAGCACAAGAAAGGGCTCGATCTGTCGCAGGAATCGAAATGCCGGAGTGCTGCTTAGCTGCCAGTTCAGCTTTAACCGCCCCGAAAGCGTCCCTTGTCGGGAATAATGCCCCCCGAACCGGGTAACCATCATCTGCATTAAGCCCTCGGACTGCCTTCCGCTGTTCTGCACGAGCTGCGTGCGCAAATAAAATAGGCCACGGCCATTTTCGTAGATTCCGATACTGCCCTCGCCGTCAAAAAAACCCGCGATGTATCGGATATCGCTAATGTTTACCACCTCACCCCTTGACGCATAGAACCTGCTTCAGCGTGTGCACCACTTCCACTAGGTCGGTCTGGTTTGCCATGACTTCGTCGATCGGCTTGTACGCGGCTGGAATCTCATCAATAACGCCTTTGTCCTTCCGGCAGATGACACCCGCGGTCTGTTCCTCAAGATCCTGAACCGAAAACCTTTTCTGCGCAGCATTCCGGCTCATGCGCCGTCCGGCACCGTGCGCGCAGGAATCGAAGCTCTCGGCCGCGCCCTTGCCGCGCACGATGTAGCTGCGCGCCCCCATGCTGCCGGGAATGATGCCGAGCTCGCCGCGGCCGGCGCGGATCGCGCCCTTGCGCGTCAGCCAGACGTGCTCGCCGTAGTGGAACTCGCGCTCGACATAGTTGTGGTGGCAGTTGACCGCCGCGCCGGTCGCCTCGAACGACGGCAAGTGCCGGCGCATCGCCTCGAGCACCAGGTCCATTATCTCGGCGCGGTTCGCGCGCGCGTAGTCCTGCGCCCAGCCGACCGCCGCCACGTAGTCGTCGAAGTGCTGCGCGCCCTCGGGGAAATACGCGAGATCGCGGTCGGCCAGCTGAAGCTGATTTCTCTGCGCATCCCTTTTTGCCAATTCTATGAAATAGGATCCAATCGCGTTGCCGATGCCGCGGCTGCCCGAATGCAGCATCACCCACGCGCGGCCCGCCTCGTCGAGGCAAACCTCGATGAAGTGGTTGCCACCGCCGAGCGTGCCGAGCTGGTGCGCCCAGCTCGAGCGCTTGCCGACGCGCTTGCCGATTCCCGGGTGCTTCTCGAGTATTTGCAAAAGCTTTCTCTTGAAGGGCTTGGCGGCATCGAGGCGCGCGTCGCGCTCGCCGTGCTGGTCGAAGCCTACCGGCACGTCGCGGGAGATCTGATCGAATACTTTTTTCAGGGATTTTTCGTCAACCTCTTTCGAGCTGAGTGAAAGCCGCGTCGCGATCATTCCGCAATTGTGGACGAACACACCCGCCGAGAGCGCGAAGTTCTCATAGCCCGGTACGGTGAGGCAGTAGACGTCCTCGCGTCTGCCGGTCCGCTCGATGCGCCTGACCTTGTGGTTGTACCCGTGGTCGCGTCGTTTATGCGCGTTCACTCTCAGGTGGCCGAGAAATCTCGCCCCGCAGTCGGGGCAGGTGCGCTCGATGCGCAGCAAGCGTTGAACGTTCTCACGGGATTTGGCCCGGCCCTTCGCGCTCCGGTCATATCGGATCAACGACTTTCTGCCGTGCTTCCCGTTGCCGGACACCGCGCTCAAAAAGGCCTCGCGGTTCTCCGCCATGTAGCGCGTGATATTTCTTGTGCCTCGTCGCGCGAAGTACTCGCGGCCCTCCGCCGTCGTTGCTTTCCTGGCGAGCGCCGCGATTCGCCGCTGCTCGAATTCATCCGAGTGCCAGAACGTGTTCCTCTCCACGATCGACCGGTGGTAGGCGGAGTGGTCGTGATCGCCCATGAACTGAAGGTTTACCGGATCATTGTTGGACTCGTTGAAGTCCCTGTGATGAATAACCGTCTTCTGACCGCGAAACATGGGGATTGGCCCAAGTGCGCCGCTGCGCGCAAGCGCCCAATGAAGACGCTGGTAACCATGCGTGCCCGGTTGGAGTACTTCGGTGTAACCCTCGGCATTGATGCGTCGATACAAAGGCATAAGCGAGGCGCCTTCGGCAAGCTGCTGCGCCTCGCACCAAATCCCGTCCCTGAGCATGAAGCGATGGTCGGGCGTACAGACGATCTGCTCGCCGTTGTCGAGTTCCAGCATCATCAGTTCGGCGTTCCGCCGCGTAAGACGCGCAGTCGCTTTCGCGCCGGTGATCCGATCGTCTTTGCCGATCACGTATACCCAGTGCTTGCCTCCACGCTCGGCGAGCATTTTCAAGGTGGCCTCCGTTCCGTCCAGCAGCGGAACCCTGGTGTCGCCTGTGAAACAGCCGATGTCCACGCCTACGGCAGCGGGGATAATTGCGCGCAGCGTCGGGATCACTGAGCCCACGGTCGCGCCGATACCGTAGTGTACGTCCGGCATCGCGGCGACGTGGTGGTGCACGATCGGGAGCTTTGAGACGTTGACGAGCTGCTGCCGCGCGCCCGCCTCCACTTCGTCGGTGTATACCTTGACGGGGACGAAGCCTTCACTGATTTCTTGGCGAACAGGCATACTGGAATCAGGACATAGGGCCCAAGACCAACTGCGGCATCGCATCCCACAACCGGCCCCGGTAGCGGCGGCCGTTCGCGTGCTTAGAACGCTTTTCGCCGTCCGCACCCCAGGTCCCCCACCGCTTGAAGAAAAACGCGACGCGCGCCTCGTCGCGCTGTCGCTTGACGCTCTCGACCCATGCCGGCTTCATCGGGCGCGCCTTCCAGCCCGACTCGCCGCCGACGATTACCCACTGAATCCCGTTCAAATCGATGTTGCCCAGATCTTCCAGCAGCGGCTCCACCGAACGGAACCTCACCCGGGCCCGGATGATCCGCAATACCGGAATGCGCGGAACACCGTTCCAAGGCATGGCATCGTAGCCATCCACCGGAATCTCATATCCAACTTGGGTTCGGTCGCTAAGCCGCCACCCAGCCTTCTCGAGGGCCGGATCGATGAGGATATAGCGCGCCGAGGCTTCATTGAGCGAGGTGGGATTGGGCGGCAGGGGCATGCGTTTGTTCTGGAGGCCTCGGCTCGGAAACTATTGAGTTTAGCTTGGAGCGATGTGCCCCGGATTCAGGGCCTTGTTCATTGGAGCCCCAGCAGTTTGATGGCGTTCTGCTTCAGGATCAGCGGCCGAACTTCGGGTTTTATATCCAGTTTTTCAAAATCCGCTATCCAGCGCTCTGGGCTCATGACCGGATAGTCCGAGCCGAACAGCACCTTGTCCTTGAGCAGCGTATTGGCGTACTGCACGAGGATCGGTGGAAAGTACTTCGGCGACCAGCCGGAAAGGTCGATATAGACCTGTGGCTTGTGCGTCGCCACCGACAGCGCCTCCTCCTGCCAAGGGAAGGACGGATGCGCAAGGATGATCGGCATATCCGGGAAATCGACTGCGACGTCGTCGAGCAGCATGGGGTGCGAGTACTTGAGCCGGATGCCACCTCCGCCACGCGTTGCCGCACCGACGCCGGTCTGCCCGGTATGGAAAAGCGCCGGTAACTTGGCCTCGGCGATCGCTTCGTACAGCGGGTAGGCCATGCGGTCGTTGGGAAAGAATTCTTGCACGGAGGGGTGGAACTTGAAGCCCTTCACGCCGAAGTCCTTGATCAAGCGCCGCGCCTCGCGGACGCCGTCCTTGCCGCGGTGCGGATTGATGCTCGCGAATGGGATCGCGACGTCGCCATGCTGGTGGGCGAGCTCGGCGATCTCCTCGTTCGTGATCTTCCGGCTCGAACCCTTCTCGCCGTCGACGGTGAATACCACGAAGGCCATCTTCAGCTTGCGGTACATCTGCGCCATCTCTGGCACGGTCTGGTGCTGTGGCTGATAGCGGAAGTAGCGCCCCATCGCCTTTTGCGAGTCGGTGGGAGCATCGTCCACCTGCAGCGCCGACTTCCAGGCGTGCGTATGGACGTCGATTGCGATCAGATCTTCGAGATTCATGGCAATAAGACCCTCGCAGAACCGCTGTAGAGCTCTTCCACCAGGGCAGCACGCCTGGTGAGCACCGCCCGCTGATTGATGGAACCCTTGTCCGTGATCTCGCCGGCATCGAGCGAGGGCGGTTCCTCGAGCAGCATGGCGCGCGCGATGCGATTAGAGCTGCCTGTACTTTCAAGAGTGAAAAGCAGCTTTTGAAATTCCTCTCGCGGAGCAGAAGCGGCGAGAAAAATCAGCACCCCTAGCTCGTCGCGGCCATGGCCGGTGATGACGACGTCGCGCACCAGCGGCGCGCAGTGCTCGATGAGACACGCGCGCAGCTGCCCGACGTGTACCCACGTGCCTGTGGCGAGCTTGAAGTCTTCCGCGATGCGTCCGGCGAAGACCAAGCCTTGCTCCGGTTCGCAAAGCGTAAAGGCGTCCCCAAGACGATAAAAGCCCTCTTCGTCGAATGCCTGCGCGGTCAGCTCCGGCTGCCGCCAGTAGCCCGGCGTGACATTAGGCCCCTTCACCCGCATCTCGAATTTGCCCTCGAGCGGGACGAGCTTTACTTCCACGCCGGGCGCGGGCAAGCCCATGTTCCCCGCGTCGTCGGTTTCCCACACGCGGGCAAGCACCATCGGCGCGGTCTCGGTCGCACCCAGGCCGGTCAGGAATGCGACAGCCTCGCCGCAACTACGGCAGGCAAGCTCCTTCATTTCGTCGAACACCGGCTGTGAAACGCCGGCGCCCGCGAACCAGAGCACTTTGAGCCGGCTGAAGAAATTGCTGCTCAGATCCGCATCGGAACGCAAATACGGCAGCAGGGCCTCGTAGCCCTTGGGCACATTGAAGTACCACGTCGGCGCGATCTCGCGCAGATTTTTCACCGTCGTCTCGATGGCGCCGGGCATCGGCTTGCCCTCGTCGATGTAGAGCGAGCCGCCGTTATAGAGCACCAGGCCGAAATCGTGGTTACCGCCGGCGGTGTGATGCCACGGCGCCCAATCGACGATCACCGGAGGCTCTTCCCGGAAAAACGCCAGCGCCGTGCGTATCATCTCCTGGTTGGAGCACCACATGCGCTGCGTGTTGATCACCGCCTTCGGCGCGCCGGTGGAACCGGAGGTGAAGAGGAACTTGGCGATCGTGTTCGGCCCCACCGACGCGTGCGCCGCGTCGACCGCGCGCGTTGCGGGAGATCGCAGCAGCTCTGCGAAGCTGCTCTGGCTGAAAACCTCGATGTCCCCGGCAAGCGTTGCATCGATCGCGCGTCGGTAGGCCGCGTCGGCGGCGTAGATCAGGCCGGGCGTCAGCAACCTGAGGATCTGCCGCAGCTTGCCGAAGTCCGACGACAGCAGCGAATAGGCGGGCGAAATGGGCGCATACGGGACGCCGATGTAAAGCGCGGCGAGCTCGAGCAGCGCGTGCTCTATATCGTTGCCGGATAGGACGGCGATCGGCCGCTCGACGGAAACATCTTTCTTCAGCAGGCATTCGCCGATGCGCCGCGCCTTGTCGAGCGCCTCGGCGTAGGTCAGCGTGCGCCAGCCGCCGCGCGCGTCGCGCTGCCCGAGGAACACGCGATCGGGCGCGCAATTCGCCCAGTGCTCAAGCCTTTCGGTAAGCTTGGTTGGAAACTCGGCAAGAACGTGGGGCGAGCGCAGACGGATGGTTTCATCCGGCCGCCGCTCGACCACGACGTCGCGGGGACCGAGGGAAACCTTGCGATAGGGCCGCATCGGTCGCTTAGAATACCGGACCCCCTGGGAGGAAATGCATGAAACGCCGTCAATTCAACAAGGCGCTGGCCGCCGCGAGCGCGGCCGCGGCTGTTTCGCCGTTCGGGGTCCTGCACGCGCAGGCGCAGAAGCTCCGCGTCGGCGTGCTGCTGCCGCGCTCGGGCTATCTCGGCTTCATCGGCCAGTCCTGCCAGAAAGGCGCCGCCCTCGCGCCCGAGGTGATCGAGGGGATGCTCGGCGTGGACATCGAGCTGATGAACGCCGACACCGAGTCGAGCGTCGATACGGCCCGCACCCGCGCCGAGCGCCTGATCCAGGAAGGCGCGCACGTGCTGGTTGGCGCCTTCGACTCAGGCCAGTCGGCCGCGATCGCACAGGTCGCGGAGCAGCGCGGCGTGCCCTACATCGTCAACATCGCCGCCGCGCCGCAGATTACCGAGCAGGGCTACAAGTTCGTGTTCCGCAACTTCCAGACCGCCGTCGACATCGTGCGCAACGGCCTGGCGCTGATCGGCGAGCTGTTGCAGGAGACCAACAGCGTGCCGCGCAGCGCCGTCTTCATGCACGTCAACGACACCTTCGGCCAGGCGATGGCGAAGGGCATCGGCGCCTTCATGCCGCGCCTGACGCAGCTGCCGTTCAAGATCGTCGATACGATCACCTATGACCCGGCGGCGAAAGACCTGACCGTGGAACTGTCGAAGGCGAAATCGGCCAACGCCGACTTCCTGCTGCTGGTGTGCCGCCTGAACGATGCCATCCTCCTGCGCCGCGAGATGGTGAAGCAGCGCTGGAATCCGATGGGCATCGTCAGCCCGGGCTCGCCGGGGATGTACGAGGAGCAATACTTCAAGACGCTCGGCAAGCTCTCCGAGTACTCGATCTCCAACGTGCCCTGGTACAACCCAAACGCCCCGCTCACCAAGACCGTCGAGAAAGCCTTCCTCAAGCGCAACCCGAAAGAAAAGCTGGTGTTCCACGGCCTGAACGTCGGTTTCACCTTCGAGGCAATCCTGGTGGCTGCCGATGCCTTCAAGCGCGCGAAGAGCACCGAGCCCAAGACGCTCGCCGACGCGATCCGGCAGACCAACATCACCAGCAAGATGACGCTCGGCGGACCCATCAAGTTCAACGAGAAAGGCCAGGTGGAGGGTATCGGCTCGGCGTGCGTGCAGAACCTGGATCTCATCCCGAAAGTAGTGCTGCCGGCGAATGCGGCCGAGGCGAAGCCGGTGTTCCCGGCGCCGTATTACAAGAAGGCGTAGTTGCCTCTCGATCTGGTCGTCAACGTAGTCATCTCCGGCGTTTTGACAGGCCTGGTGTACGGCCTGATGGCGCTCGGCCTGTCGGTGATCTTCGGCGTGGTGCGGGTGGTCAACTTCGCGCACGGCGAGATGATGACCATCGCGATGTACGCGGCGACCGTCCTGTTCGCCGCGCTCGGGCTCGACCCGTTCATCGCCATGCTGCCGATCGCCGCGGCATTCTTCGTTTTCGGCTACGTGCTGCAGGCGGGCCTTATCAATCCGTTCATCACGCGGCCCGAGCATTCCCAGTTCATGCTGCTGGTCGCGGTCGCGATCATCATGGTGAATGCGATGCTGATGATCTTCGGACCGGACGCGAGAAACGTGCAGGTCGGCTATCAGCTCGAGTCCTTCGAGATCGGCGCGCTGCTGATCGACAAGGCGCGCTTGTACGCAGCCGCCGCTGCCGTCGTCGCCGCCGCGGCGCTCTTTGGTTTTTTTAAATTTACCTTGATTGGAAAGGCAATTCGGGCCTGCGCCGACAACTACC
>Ga0209577_10006095_pt1 | contig 11179 bp, 11 predicted proteins | sample GraSoiAngelo_109_FD_185874 | JGI IMG/M metagenome (GOLD analysis project Ga0209577, IMG submission 185874) | Grasslands soil microbial communities from the Angelo Coastal Reserve, California, USA - 14_0903_12_20cm (SPAdes) (version 2) | ecosystem: Environmental > Terrestrial > Soil > Grasslands... | reverse complement strand
GTTCCAGCTCAGCGACCAGGAGGTTCTTTCGATGATCATCGAAGGCGAGGCGGCCGCCGTGCATTGGCGGGCCACAATCCGCTCGAAGATCACGGGCGCCACGGTACTGACCGAGCTGGTCGATGTCATCCGAGTCCGGGACGGCCGCATTGCATCGTATACCGAGTTCTTTGTGCCGCGCTGAGGCGCTCGTTTGGCACTCTGCACAGCATGCTGCGTACATCCTTTGGAGCGGGTGGATGGCAACGACGTGGTAATTTCGAGTAAACCGGGAGGTTAGCGCGATGAGCGTGAGGTCCGAAGTCCTGTCGCAATTGAAGCAAGTTGCCCAAGAACAAAACAAGAAGCTGGCGCCTCTGTCCGATGATCTTCCTCTTTCGGACTCGGGTCTGGACTCGCTGTGCTTTGCCATCATCGTCGCGCGCCTCGAGGATGCGCTGGGGGTCGATCCTTTTACCGCCACCGAACAGACCGACTTTCCCGTGACCCTGGCCGACTTCGTCAGATTCTACGAGGATGCCGCAAAGTAATCGGGGCTCGCTTTGGGGTTCGTCGAGCGCCGCAGGGCACCTGCCAGAGCGCGCTCTGTGGGGAGCCGATGGGAGCGTCGCCCTGGGCGATCTGGCGCGCGGCTCGAGCCTCGGTGGTCGGCTCGAGGAACTCAGCGGGCGCTGCGTGCTCGTCGCCACCGCGGATCAGCTCACCGCGGCGCTCGCGCTCATCGAGCTCGACGGCGTCGCGCGCAGACTGGTTCTTTTTCCTCCCGATCTGCCCAGGGAGCATGTTGCGTTCGTCACGGCGAGCGCGGCTGTGGATGCCGTCGTGTCCGATCGCACGGCGCCAGATGCCGGTACGCCGAGCGCCGGACCCTTCGTCACCTGCAGCCCGAAAATCGCGCCCGCGGCCTTCGAGCGGAGCGAACGCTACCAAACGGAATGGATCCTCCTCACCTCCGGCACGACGGGCCTGCCGAAGCTGGTCGTGCACACGCTGTCGAGCCTGGCCGGCGCGATCCAGGATGCCGGGGCGGCGCCGAAACGGGCGTTGTGGAGCACCTTCTACGACATCCGCCGCTATGGCGGCCTGCAGATCCTTCTGCGCGCGCTCCTCGGCGGCGGATCGCTGGTGCTGTCGAGCGCCCGCGAATCGACGGGCGATTTCCTCGCGCGGGCCGCCGCGCGTGGCGTCACCCATGTATTGGGAACGCCAACTCATTGGCGCAACGCCCTCATGAACCCGTCGGCGCGCAGGCTTGCGCCTCAATACGTTCGCTTGTCGGGAGAAATCGCGGACCAGGCGATCCTCGATCATCTGCGGGCTTTCTATCCGGGGGCCGCCATCGTGCATGCGTTCGCTTCGACGGAGGCCGGCGTGGGCTTTGAAGTCGGCGACGGGCTGGCGGGATTTCCGGCAAGCCTGGTCGGGCAGGAAAGCTCCGGCGTGGAGATGAAGGTCGAGGAGGGCTCGCTGCGGATTCGCTCGGCGCGGACCGCCGCCCGGTATCTGGGCAGCCACGCCGAAGCCCTGCCGGATGCCGACGGCTTCGTCGACACGGGGGACATCGTGGAGCTCCGCGGTGAGCGCTATTACTTCGTCGGCCGACGCGACGGCGTCATCAACGTCGGCGGCCAGAAGGTGCACCCGGAGGAGGTCGAGGCGGTGATCAATTCTCACCCGCAGGTGCGCGCTTCGCAGGTGCGGGCCAAGAAGAGCGCCATCACGGGCGCGCTCGTCGTCGCCGACGTGGTTCTGAACAAAGAACCCGGCGCCGCGAACGCACGCGGCGAGGGACTCGAGCACGCGATCCTCGAGCACTGTCGCGCGGCACTTCCCCGGCACAAGGTTCCGGCGGCGATCAACTTTGTTCCTTCCCTGGCGGTTGCTGCGACAGGCAAGATCGTGCGCCGGAATGCGTAATGTCCTCGTGACGGGCGCAAGCCGGGGGCTCGGCCTGGGCATGGTGCGCAGGCTCGCGGCAGCGGGGTACCGCGCCATCGCCGTTGCACGCAAAGAGAGCGACCCGCTGAGCTCGGCGATCGAGGAAGCCCAACGCGAGCATCCGGGGTCGCTGCGCTTCGTCCCGTTCGATCTCGCCGAGATCGACGACATTCCCCGGCTGGTCAGGGCGTTGCGCAAGGAATTCGGGCCGATCTACGGGCTTGTCAACAACGCCGCCGTCGGTTTCGATGGCATCCTCGCGCTGATGCCTACTTCGCAGATCGAGCAGCTGGTGCGCATCAATACGCTGTCGCCCATCGTCCTGACGAAGCACGTGGTGCGCTCCATGATGGCCGATGGCGGCGGACGGATCGTGAGCGTCGCCTCGGTCGTCGGCTTCACCGGATATAGCGGGCTGTCGGTCTACGGGGCGACGAAGGCGTCCATCATCGGCTTCACGCGCTCCCTTGCGCGCGAGGTCGGGCGCATGGGCGTGAACGTGAATGCGGTCGCCCCCGGCTTCGTGGACACGGAGATGACCCGCGGGCTCAAAGCCGAGCAACGGCAGCAGATCGAGCGGCGCAGCGCGCTGCGCCGCTTTCCCGATATCGACGACGTCGCCTGCGCCGTCGAATTTCTTCTTGGCGACCGAGCCAAGAGCATCACGGGAACCGTCCTCACGGTGGACGCCGGCAATACCGCATAGAACATTGGGCAATGTGAGCGCGGCAGCTGCGACACCAGGCGGCGGCGATCGTTCCGCTGCGAAGGCGTGGTTGCGCGCGCTCGAGCTGACGGCGCCGATCGCCAGCCATCCTCGCCGCATCCTGCCCAACGTGATCGACGAGCTCGCCGAAACACACGGCGACGCGCCGGCCCTCCTGTCCGAGCGCGAGCGCCTCACCTATCGCGGGCTCGCCGAGCGCTCGAACCGGTATGCCCGCTGGGCGCTGGAGCAGGGTCTCGCCAAGGGCGAGACGGTCTGCCTGTTGATGCCGAACCAGCCGGAGTACATGGCGATCTGGCTCGGTGTCGCTCGCGTCGGTGCTGTGGTGTCGTTGCTCAATACCAATCTGGTCGGTCCTTCCCTCGCGCATTGCATCCGTATCGTCGCGCCCAGGCACATCATCGTCGCCGCCGAGCTCATCGATCGGCTCACCACGGCTCTGCTCGGCGCTTCGGGCGCGACGAAGATCTGGGCGCACGGCGCCGGACCGGGCGCGTTCCCGCGCATTGATGTCGACATCGAGCGAAGCGCGGGCCAAAAGCTGAGCGGGGCCGAGCTCAGGCCGCTGAGCGTCGAGGATCGGGCGCTCCTCATGTACACCTCGGGAACGTCCGGGCTGCCCAAGGCCGCCAACATCAGCCATTTTCGGCTGATGCAATGGAGCTACTGGTTTGCCGGCATGATGGATACCCGCCCGGGCGACAGGATGTACAGCTCCCTTCCGATGTATCACAGCGTTGGCGGCGTGCTCGCGACCGGCGCGGTTCTGGTCGGCGGCGGCTCGGTGGTGATCCGCGAGGGATTCACTGCACGCCAATTCTGGGACGACATCCTGCGCTGGGACTGCACGCTGTTCCAGTATATCGGCGAGCTGTGTCGCTATCTGCTGCGTACCGATCCCCTCCCGCATGAGACGCAGCACCGCATCAGGATGTGCTGCGGCAACGGCTTGAGGCCCGATGTATGGCACGGCTTCAAGTCGCGGTTTCGCATTCCGCGGATTCTCGAGTTTTACGCAGCCACCGAAGGGAACGTTTCCCTATTCAATGTCGAAGGCAAACCGGGCGCCATCGGCCGCATTCCCTCGTTTCTCGCTCATCGATTCCCGGCAACGCTGGTGAAATTCGACGTCGAAAAGGACGCGCCGGTCCGCGATGAGCAGGGACGGTGCATTCGCTGCGCTCCCGACGAGGTCGGAGAAGCGATCGGCAAGATCGACGCGGATTCGTCGAAACTCGCCAGCCGGTTCGAGGGCTACACCAGCAGGGAAGACTCGGAGAAAAAGATCCTGCGCAACGCCTTCGAGCCGGGAGACGCCTGGTTTCGCACCGGCGACCTGATGCGAAAGGACCCACAGGGCTACTTCTATTTTATCGATCGGATCGGCGACAGCTTCCGCTGGAAGGGCGAGAATGTCGCGACCTCCGAGGTTGCAGAAGCGATCTGCGCGTTCCGCGGCGTGAGGGACGCCAATGTCTACGGCGTGGAGATTCCGGGTACCGATGGTCGGGCCGGAATGGCCGCTTTGGTCACCGAGGACGACCTGGATCTCGCGGCATTGCGGACACACCTGATCGCGCGTCTGCCCGCGTACGCGCGCCCTTTGTTCCTGCGTCTGCGCAGCACGATGGAGCTGACGGCCACCTTCAAGTACACGAAGCATGAATTCGTGCGCCAAGGCTACGATCCGGCGGCCAGCACCGACGCCGTCTACTTCAACGATCCGGAACGCGAGGCATTCGTCCGGCTCGACAAGGCGCTCTATGAGCGCATCCAGACCGGCCGGTTGCGCTTATGACTGGCACGCTCGTGTGATCGGTCATCGACCCCGGCGAGGAAGCGGCCGCCGTCGCTGAGGGCGACGCGGACTTCTCGAACCGCTTGACCGGCTCCGCCTCGCGGGACTATGTTCGCCACGCGGGGAGGGACCATGAAAAACTTCGTAGTGGTTGCGGGAAACGGGCTGCTCGACCGTCGGGCCTTTCTCCGCGGCGGCGCCGCGCTCGCGGCGGCCATGACGGGCTACACGCTGGCGAGGCCGGCGGCCGCCGCGCCCCTGGCCGACGACCCCTGGAGCAGGGCGCCGGGCACGAACGTCCCGGCGTACGGCGTTCCGTCGCGGTTCGAGAAAAGCGTCGTGCGCACGCTCAGCAACCCGAACGGCGAGCCCCGCACCCAGCACGGCCGTACGCCGCATCACCTGCTCCAGGGCACGTCGACGCCGAACGGCCTTCACTTTGTCATCTCGCACGCCGGCGACGCCGATATCGATCCGGAGAAGCACCGCCTGGTGATCCATGGCCTGGTGAAACGGCCGCTGCTGTTTACCCTCGAGGCGCTGGCGCGCTATCCGATGGTGTCGCGCATGACCTTCGTCGAATGCGGCGGGAACAGCGCGCCGCTATTTTCCAGTGAGCCCATCCAGGCGAGCGTGCAGGCGCTGCACGGGCTCGCGTCCTGCGCGGAATGGACCGGGGTGGCGCTGTCCACGCTGCTCGAGGAGACCGGCGTCGACCCCAAGGCGAAATGGCTGGTCGCCGAAGGCGCGGACGCGCCCACGCTCAGCCGCAGCGTGCCGATCGCCAAGGCGCTCGACGACGCCATGATCGCGCTCTACCAGAACGGCGAGCGGCTGATGCCCGGCAACGGCTATCCGATGCGGCTGCTCCTTCCCGGCTGGGAAGGCAACATGAACGTCAAATGGCTGCGCCGGCTTAAGCTGGTCGAGGCCCCGGCGATGAGCTACTACGAGTCGCGGACCTACGCGCCCATCCTGCCGAACGGAAAGGCGTATCAGTTTTATTTCCTGCAGGAGGTGAAGTCCTTCATCACCCACCCGTCGCCGGGGCTGATGCTGAAGGCACCGGGCTTCTACGAGATATCCGGCATCGCTTATTCGGGCAACGGCCGCATTTCGAAAGTGCTGGTCTCGGCCGACGGCGGCCGGAGCTGGGCGCAAGCGGCCTTGCACGAACCGGTGCTGAGCAAGGCCTTTACGCGGTTTCGCATCCCCTGGAACTGGAATGGCGGCCCGGCCGTATTGCAAAGCCGGGCATGGGACGAGGCGGGCAACGTGCAGCCCACGCGCGCGCAGATCATCGCGGTGCGGGGGCAGGCTGCGAAGGTGCCGCCGGTCACCGCCTTCCCGAGCCAGCACTACAACGGCGTGACCAGCTGGGCGATCAACAGCGGGGGGGCGGTCAGCCATGTCTACGCGTGAGTTGACCGCTGCCGTGTTGATTTCCGCGGCCAATTTCGGCTGTCTCGCGGCAGGGCCCGATCTCGGCAGGTCGATCGATCCCGCAGAGATCGCGCCCTGGGACATCAGCATCCAGCCCGACGGCACCGGCTTGCCGCCCGGAAGCGGCACGCCCGCGCAGGGCGCACCCGTCTATGCGCAAAAGTGCGCCGCGTGCCACGGCGAAAACGGCAAAGGCGCGCTGAGCGCCGCCGTGGTCGGCGGCGCCGCGCTCACGAACGGCATCGACACGGTGAAGACCATCGCCAACTTCTGGCCCTATCCGACGACGCTGTTCGATTTCATCCGGCGGGCGATGCCCTACCAGCAGCCGAAGACGCTCACGAACGACGAGGTGTACGCGCTCACCGCTTACCTCCTCGCGCTCAACAAGCTGATCGGCGAGAACGAGACCATGAATGCCCAGACGCTGCCGAAGGTGAAGATGCCGAACCGGGACGGATTCATCCCGCGCTTTCCCGACAAGCTGTAGCCGTGCGGGTCGCGCGCCTTGCCGTCCTGGCGGGCGGCGCGCTCGTCTCGGCGTGCGCCTTGGCGCAAAGCTGGCCAACCAAGCCGATCCACCTCATGCTCGGATATACGACGGGCGGCGCAGCCGACGCCATGGCGCGCCCGCTCATCGCGAAGATGGAGCCGGCGCTCGGCCAGCCGCTGGTCATCGATTACCGTCCCGGCGCCGGCGCCACCGTCGCCGCGCAGGCCACGTCAGCTGCCGCGCCCGACGGCTATACGCTGCACCTCATCGACGCCGGGCCGATGACCATCGTGCCCCACGTGACGAGGGTGAGCTACGATCCCCTGTCGAGCTTCACGCCGATCGGTTTCGTTTGTTCCGGCGGCACCGCGATCGTGGTGCACCCGTCGCTGCCGGTGAATTCGCTCGACGATCTGATCCGGCTGGCAAGAGCCCAGCCGGACAAGCTGAGCTATGGCACCTCCGGCGTCGCGGGCGCCGGGCACATGGCGGCCGAGCTGCTGCAGATCGCCGCCGGGATCAAAATGGTGCACGTCGCTTACAAGGGTGGCGCGCCGGCGATGACCGACCTGCTCGGCGGCCACATTCCGCTGCTTTTCGCGTCGATGGGCACCGCGGTGCCCTACATCAAGTCGGGAAAGATCAAGGCTCTCGCGGTCACCTCGAGCCGCCGCGTGCCTGCCATCGCGGAGGTGCACACGGTGGCGGAGCTCGGCTTTCCGGGATTCGAGGCACTGGTGTGGTTCGCGCTCGTCGGGCCGGCGAAGCTGCCGGCGGACGTGGTCGCGAAGCTGAGCCGGGCGCTCACCAATGCGCTCGAAGACCGCTCAGTGCAGGATGCGATCCGCGCGCTCGGCTACGAGCCGGCGCCCGGCACGCCGGCGCAGCTCGCCGCAACGATCCGCGACGACCTCGAGAAGTGGCGCAAGGTGGTGCGCGAGGCGAACATCCGGGCCGAATGAAACAAAAACTCCTCCGAAAGAGGGGTGTGCGGGATCGACCGCCGGGCTACTTGGCTTCAACCACGTAGAGCTGAACTTCGGTTTCGCCAACGTTTTTGACGGAATAAGGCTTGGTCGGTTTGTTGATCCTCACTTGATTGGGCTTCCACACCACTTTTTCCTTCTTGCCGTCAGGGTGGGTGCGCTCTAGCGTCCCGCCCTTCAATGCGCGTACGACGCGGTGACCGGGCTGGATGGATCTTTCGTTGCCGGGCTTGTAGGTCACCTCGTATGCGCGCACCTTCTCGTCGCTCGCGAGTTGCCTCACGCTTGCCTTTCCCGCTACGGGCTTTTCCGCCTTCTTGTCGGCCTTCTTTTCCTGCGCCACCGCTGGCTCGGCGATGGCTCCCGCCAAAAGAAATGCAGGGACAAGCAGTCTTGCCAATACGCCGGCCGCCTTGCTCATGATTGCTCCCTTTTAGCCCGCCCGCGAATGGACAGACCGAGTCATTCTACGCTTTGAGATGGCAGCGGTGACTGAGAGCTCAGCCGATGTTCCTATTCGCAGAAATACTCGACGACTTCCGACGCGCTGGCGCGCGACTGGCCGAAGCTGATCCAGCCGTGCTTCCTGAGAGTGAGCTCCTCGCGCCGCAGGAGCAGTTCGGTGTCCCCCTCGACCGTGACAAAAGTGCCGTTGCTGCTGTGGTCCTTCAGCACGAACTTGCCCTGGCGTCGCTCGATGGTGCAGTGCTGCCGCGAGGCGTTCTGGTCGGAGATCGCCAGGCCGCAATCGGGCTCGCGCCCGATAGTGATCGATTCGCTGCCCCGCCGCCGCACGATCTCGAGGTCTCGATACTTCAGTCGCAGCGCCGCGTGGGAAGATCTCGCGACGGAGCGGGTCCCCGCGATTGCCGTCATGTCCGGCGTCTGACGCCAGACGAGCTCGCACAGCATGACCTCTTCGCCCTTGCCCTTGACCTGGATCGAGTACAGGCGCCGGGCCCAGTTCCGAAACACCGGACCCAGCAGCCCCGCCGTCTCCTCGGCGATGATGATCTGTCCCTTCGTTGCCTGCTCGACGAGGCGTGCGGCCAGATTGACCGTGTCGCCGAACACGTCGTTGTCGCGCTGGATGACGGGGCCGGCGTGAAAGCCGATGCGCACCGAGAGCTTGGTGTCACCCACCGCCGGGAGCGCCTCGATCGCCGCGTGCATCTGCGCCGCGGCACTCGCCGCCGCGTCCGGCGACGCAAAGAGAGCCATGACCTCGTCGCCGAGGGTCTTTACCACGCGCCCGCCGTCCGCTTCCGTCGCCCGGCGCAGCTTGTCGATGCATAGCCCGATCGCCTCGAGCGCGGCTGCGTCCCCGGCAGTCTCGTAAAGCTTCGTGCTGCCGCTTACGTCGGCAAAAAGAACGGTCGTCTGCCGGCTTGGTTCCATCCAACCGCGACGCTATCGAACAACTGGCTTTGCGGCAACCAGCCGAATCTCGGCCCAGCGTAAATGCTGAGGGCCGACGCTGTCGTCGATCGGGCGATCGCGGCGGGCCACCGCTTGCGTTCTGCGCTGCCGCGCTTAGAACGTATTCAGCAACAGCTTTTCAGAAACAAGGTGGAGGTGCTGTTTAGGATGTTCGTGGTTGGCGACAGGATCGTGATCGGGGCGAGGGTTGTGCCCGTTACCACTTGGGTCAGCGTGGTGGTCTTCGTGGGGTAGGCTGGATTCACCACAGGGGTCAGCATGACCTTGTCGGCGCCGGTCACGACCGCAGTAGACACGGGCGCGGCGGGCGCAATTGCCGCGACGCCGGTGCGCGACGGCGCGAGCGCGACGTCGGCAAGAGAAACGGGCTTGTCGGCGACGACCTTCCCGCCCATGAAGCCCTGCACGCCGCCCTTCGCAATTGCGATTTCGCCTCCCGGATTCATCAGGCGCGCATCGCCGGCGTTGAGGTTGACGATGGTGAGACCCGGACCGCTAGTTGCGGAAACCGGTGGTTTTCTCAACTCGATGTCAGCGCCGTGCAGGGCGAAGACGCCATCGGCGGTGCGTAGCTGCAGTTCGCGTTTCTCGGGCCTGCCGAGTGCTACGCCGCTGAGCATGCGGATGCGTCCCTGGTCGAGAAACACCACGTCGCGATCGCGAACGCTGCGTTGGTCGAAGCGGACCTGCGCGCGCTCGGCGACGGCCAATGCCGCGTCCGGACCGAGCTTGAGCTGTGCATACGCGCCGGGCCCGGTCTCCAGCCGCTGGCCCTCGCGCAGCGTGGTGCCCTTTGGCGCCGGCGTGCGGACCCCGCGCTGGTCGACCGCGAAGCACTGCCCGGTGCAGAAGATGACACGCGGGGCATCCTGCGCGGCGACTGGCATGGACGCCAGCGTCATCAAGCTAATCGGTAGTAACAGAAATGGCGCACGCATGAGGGGTCCCTTAGGGTTTCGTCACTGGAGCAAGTATCGGCGTCAAAATAGGCGAGATTTTGATGATTTGCGGCAATATGGTTGTCGGCGGTGCAATCGCTGTCGTCGGCGCAGTCTGGATCGGCGTCAAAGTAGGGTGCGTAAGGACTGGCGCTGTCTCAATTGGAGTCAATGTCGTCGTCGGTGCTGTCTGAATAGTGGTCCAAGTGGGTAACGTCTCAATCGCGCGGGGCGCGTCGAGCGGGGTCAAGATAGGCGTTGGGCGCTTGCCCGGTGCTAGAGCCTGCGGCTTGTCCGCCCGGCCATCGTCCTGGCGGATCGCGTGTGGCGTGACCTGCGGGATCGGCGTGGGCCGGCCGAAAAGGGCCGGCGGCGGCGCGACCAGTACCGGCGGCGCGGTGCCCTCGAGCGCGGCGAAAGCGGTTTGATCGCGAGTGACGAGCAGCATGACGCCTGCGGTGTTCTGCATGCTTGTCACGCCCGCGAAGACGTGGTCGTAGGTTCCCGCCGGTACCTCCCGAGAGGCCGCCTGCGGCGGCACATGGACGATCTCGTAGTCCGTGCCGCGCACGCCAATCGTCGCCGTCGTCGTTGTGATTCGGTAGCGTTCGCGATTTTGGCGTCCGATCACGCCCGTGATCGTGCGCAGTCCACCCTTCAGGACCGACATAAGGAAGCTGGCGTTGCGGTCCTGCTCGCCCGCGTAAGAGAACCTTTCGAGCTTGATTTCGGTATCGCCGCGCACCGACATCAGCGCGCCGTCGAGCATGCGCAGCTGGGCGAGCGCGCCCGCGCCGGTGACGATCGATTCGCCTTCGTAGAACTCGGTCGCGTGCTGCGCCACGCGCTGTGGCGCGCCTTCGCGACCAACGCGCACGTCGCCGACGACGGACAGGAATCGACCGGCTTCTGTGCCTTGCGCGCAGACCGGGCCCGTGGCCGCGACCAGCGCCGCGAAGAGCATCAGGCGAGAGCAAGATTTAACAAACATTTGCACATATCCCCGTTAGAAGGCAGGCTCGTAGAGCCTGTTTCCGCACGCGTCGGTATCGAAGAGCGCGTTGACCCGACAATACTTCCCGCGCTCTACCCCTCCAAGGAGAAATGCCCGAACTCTCTCGCTCAACGAACAAACGTTTACATATCTTCGCTAAAAGTCCAAGCGCAGATTGATTGACGCATCCGTCCGGTCGTATTCGAAGAGCGGAAGATTGCTCTTGTTCTTGTAGTAAACCACCTGTGGACGCAGCGACCAGCCTTTTGCGAGGGACCAGGTCATCCCGGCAGTAAGGTCGTAGAGGCTGTCCACACGCTTCGTGTCGAAAAGGGCGTCGACGTCAGAATACTTTCCGCGCTGAACCCCTCCAAGGAAAAATGCCCCGACTTTCTCGCTCAGCGCGAACTGGGCTGTCAGGC
>Ga0209577_10006094_pt1 | contig 11179 bp, 9 predicted proteins | sample GraSoiAngelo_109_FD_185874 | JGI IMG/M metagenome (GOLD analysis project Ga0209577, IMG submission 185874) | Grasslands soil microbial communities from the Angelo Coastal Reserve, California, USA - 14_0903_12_20cm (SPAdes) (version 2) | ecosystem: Environmental > Terrestrial > Soil > Grasslands ... | reverse complement strand
GAGGAGCTCGATCCGCACGTTGTCCGGCGCCTCGATGAACGCGATCTTCACGCCCGGACGGATGGTGCGCGGCTCCATCTTGAAGCTGGCGCCCCGGCGCTTGAGCTCCGCGACTGCGTCGTCCATATTGTCGACGCGCAGCCCGAAGTGATCCAGGCCGACGTACGGCTCCGTCGGGGCCGACGGGATCGCGGCCTCGGGCGCGACCGGGGCGATGAAGATCGTCAGCCCGTCCAGGTCGAGATCGGTGCGGGGCTTGCCGTCGGACTGGATCGACTCGACGATCCTGGCGCCGAACACGCGATGGTAGTACTCGGCGGTCTTCTTCACGTCCCGGCTGCGCAGGTGCATGTGGTCGTAGCGGTAAGGCATCGCCGAGTCTCCTTTATAAGCGCACCTCGGCCGGCGGGGCCCCAGCCCCGCGACGGCCTGCGGCGCGCACTGCCACTGTGCGCGTCATCCCAGATGGGCGACCCGAGGCGCCACGTCCTCGATCAGGAGGCGCAGGCTCTCGTGGTCCCACCCGGCATCGTCCGAGTCGGTCGTGATCGAGAGGAGCGCGCCGAAGCCGCCGCTCTCCTCGTAGAGCTGGTGGATCTTGTCCGCGCATTCGGCGGGGTCGCCGACGATCCAGACATTCTCCATCAGGTAGTCGACCGTCACCGCCTCGTCGGGCATCGACGGCTCGAGCTTGGTGGACGCCATCTGCACCGTGCCGATGCGATTGGGGTACTGGTGCTGTACGTAGTTTCGTCCGAGGACCGCGCGCGCCCGCTCGCGGGCCAGCGCGGACGTCGGCGCGACCAGCACGTCGCGCGCGATGCGCCACTGGCTGCGCTGGGCCTGGCGACCTGCGCCCGCCGCTCCGGTCTCGACCAGGCGCCAGTGGGCGGCGAGATGCGATCGCGAGAGGAGCGAGCTCGACATCGGGATCCAGCCGCGCTCGCCGGCCATGCGCATCGAGCTGGAATCCGGCGTGCTGGCCGCGACCGCGATCGGCGGATGCGGCTCCTGGTAGGGCTTCATGTAGTACCCGCGGCCCTTTACCGGATCGAGCACGGGCGTATCGATATCGAAGAACTTGCCGCGATACGTGAACCGGCCGTCGGAAGCCCAGAGCTTGAGCACGACGTCGAGCACCTCGGCCGAGCGAGCGCGGACGGTCGACGGATCGAGCCCGAACAGCGACAGATCGGTCGGGATGCCGCCCCCGCCGATGCCCCACTGAAACCGGCCGCGGGCCATGTGGTCGAGCATGGCCAGCCGGTGCGCGAGGTACACGGGATTGTGGAGCGCGAGCAACGTCACGCCCGTCCCGAGCCGCACCGTCTTGGTCAACGCCAGCGCCTGGGCCAGGAGCAGATCGGGGGCCGGCGCGTTTTCCCAGCGCTCGGTGAGATGCTCGCCCACCCAGGCCTCGCGGTAGCCGAGCCGATCGGCCAGCACGATCTGCGCGACGTCGCGCTGGTAGCAGTCGGCGAACGCGCGATAGGGCGGGTGGAGCGGCATCATGAACAGGCCGAACTGCATGCGGGCTCCTTGTTTGCGCCGGTCAGGCTCGGATCGCTTGGACCATGCGCTGCGCCGCGCCGGAGATCAAGCCGGCGTCGCTGCCGAGGACGATGAAGCGGTGGCCGCGCCCGATCATCGCGCGCGCGTCCTCGGGGGAGAACGCGATGCCGCCCAGCGCGACCTCGCCGTGGGCGAGGATCTTCGCCTCCGCCTTCGCGACGACCTCGCGTAGGTGGGGATGATCGAACTGGCCCGCCACGCCGAGGTTCTGCGAGAGATCGCCGCGCGCCACCGCGACGACGTCGAGCCCGCTCACGCTCAGGATGTCGTCGAGCGCATCGACGCCGGCCAGCGACTCGATCAGCACGACGTTCAGCACGGCGTCGTTCGCGGATCTCAGGTATTCGAGATTCGGCAGCCCCCACCGGAGCGCCGCGTACGTGGGGCCATACCCGCGCTGGCCCTTCGGCGCGTAGCGCACCGCCTGCACCGTGGCCTCGGCCTCCTGGCGTGTCGCGATCTGCGGGAACACGACGCCGAGCGCGCCGCAGTCGAGCACGGGCTTGACGAGCTCCGGGCGCGCCGCGGGCACCCGCACGATCGGCGTGGCTGGTGTGCCGCCGGTGGCCGCGATCATCGCCGCCACCGACTCGATGCCGACGGGCGCGTGCTCGGTGTCGATCATCAGCCAGTCGACGCCTGTTCGCGCGAGCGCCTGCGCGATCTGGACGCTCGGCGTCGTGACGAGATAGCCGAGGGTCGCCCGGCCTTCGGCCAGGCTCTTCCTCAAGGTGCCGAGCGTGCCCGCGGGAGCGCTCACGGAAGGTCGAGGATCTCGACCCAGTTCGGGTTCTTGCCCATCGGGTATTCCTTGAGCTTCATGAGCTTGCCGCTCGTCGGATCGATCGAGTAGCTCGACAGGCCGTGCGAGAGCTGACCGACCGCGAGGAGATAGCGGCCCGCCGGATCGATCCCGAAGCCGCGCGGCTGCTTCTCGGTCGGCACGCTACCGATCGGCGTCAAGGTGCCCTTGGCCGGGTCGACCTGGAAGCCGGCCAGGGTGCTCGTCGTGCGCTCGGAGCCGTAGAGGAACTTGCCGTCCGGCGTGATGTGAAGATCGGCGGCCGACGCCTTGCCCTGGAAACCGGCCGGCAGCGCGCTGACGACCTGCTTCGGCGTGAGATCGCCGCTGGCGGCGTTGTAGTCGAAGACGTAGACGTTGCCGTCGAGCTCCCCGATGACGTAGACGAGCTTACCGCCCGGATGATAGACGAAGTGCCGCGGGCCGGCCTTCGGCCGCGCCTCGGCTGCCGGCGAGGCAGTGGGCGTCAGCTTGCCGGTCGACGCGTCGAACGCGAACTGATTGATGCGATCGTTGCCGAGGGTCGGCACGAGCACGAAGCGATTCGCGGCGTCGGCAAAGATCGAGTGCGCGTTGGGATAGTTCTCGAGCACTTGCTGCGGCGGCAACACCTTGCCGGGAGAGCCGATCGGATTCACCGTGACCCGGTGACCGGGATACGAGGCGCCCAGCAGCGGCCGGTCCGGTCGGTCGCGATATAGGCCAGGCTGTCGGCGAGCGGGCCGCTCGCGATGAACTTCAGCTTGCCGGTCGAAGGATCGATCGCGAAGCCGGCCGCGACCTTCGGCTCGCCGCGCGTCCCGACGTAAAGGAAGCGGCGATCGGGGCTCACCGACATCGGCGTCGAGATGCCCGGCTTCTCGATGCCCGGAATCGGCACCTTCTCGACGACCGTGAGGTCGCCGTTCTGTCGATCGAGTTGCAGGACGTAAACCTCGTTGCTCTCGGCGTTGCCGACGTAGACGAAGGTGGCGGCGCCCGCCGGCGAGGCCATCAGCGCCCCCGCGGCCACCGCGATGAGCGCGGCCATCCCGATCCCGAGCCCGAAACGATGTGCTCCCCGCATGGTGTCCTCCTCGGAAACATGTCAGACCGCTCGGCCGCCACGCTCCGGCGAAATGCTCACGCCGGCAGCCAGGCCGCCGTGCGGATCTCGCCGAACTCGCGGGCGATCTTGCGCCAGGACTCGCCGGCGTCTTCGCTCACGTAGACCTCGCCGAACAAGCTGAACGCGACGATGCGCGCGGCGTCGGCGGGATGCGTCGCCAGGCCCCACATGGTCGCGTTGGGCCGGACGGGCAGGGGCAGGCTTCGCCAGGTCTGCCCACCGTCGCTCGAGCGGAGGACTCCGCCGGTCTCTCCGGTCGTGGTCTCGCCGCAGCCGGCGAAGAGCACGCGGGGATCGTCGGGCTTCACGGCGATGCCACGGGCGTAGGGGAGCGGCCAGCGCGTCTTCACGCCGATCGGCGTCCACTTCTCGCCGCGATCGTCGCTCCAGAACAGCTCGCCGTTCGTGGCCACGTAGGCCCGCGGCGGGCTCGTGCGCGCGAGGGCCAGGTCGTGGACGTCGAGGTCGTGCAGGCCGTTGACGACCTTCGTCCACGTGTCGCCGCCGTCGCGGCTCCGGAAGACGCCGTCGATCTCGACGCCGGCCCAGATGATTCGAGGATCGTCCGGATCGACGAGGACGCGGGTCACGAAGGCCTGCCCGATGGAGCACTCGGTCGCGGCCGGGACGTCAAGCCGCTTCCAGGTTGCTCCGCCGTCGCGCGAGCGATAGACCGCGGTCGGCCGAGTGCCCGCGAAGAGCGTCTGCGCGTCGGTCGGATCCACGGCGAGCGACCATACCGTTGGCAGATCGCCGGCGGCGCCGACACGCGACCATGACGCGCCGCCGTCGAGGCTGCGGAAGACGCCGGTATCTCCAGCAGCCACCAGCCCCCGGGGCTGGCCCGGGAGCACGGCCAGCGCCTGGATCCGGCTGTTCAGCGGGAAGGGCTTTCGATGGCGTATCCACGACTTTCCCGCGTCCGGACTGTGCCATACACCCCACCCAGCCGTGCCGAGAACGATGTTGTAGTCCATAGTGGGACCACCAGTACACGAAGGCACCGTCATGGGCAATCCCGTTGCGTCGAAGCCAGAAACCGCTTATAGAGCCTCACGGGGGAACGACTATGTCACGACTATCCTATGCGCTGACGGCCGGAGCGCTGGTCGCCGCATGCCTGGGAGCCGTCGCCTGGGCCCAGCCGCCCGCGCCGCCCCCGTTCGCGACCACCAAGGTCGAGGGCACCGACAACGTCTATGTCTTCCGTTACGGCAACCATCAATCGATGTTCGTGGTCACCTCCGCGGGCGTGATCGCGACCGACCCGATCGGCTACGGGCGCCCGCAGGCGGTGGTGACCTACGTCGACGAGATCAAGAAGGTCTCGAGCCAGCCGATCAAGTATCTGATCTACAGCCACCATCACTTCGACCACATCGCCGGCGGCCAGCCCTTCAAGGACGCGGGCGCGACGATCGTCGCGCACAAGCGGGCCAAGGAGCGCCTGGCGATCCTCAAGGATCCGCACACGGTTCTGCCGGACGAGACCGTGGATGTCAGTCGGACGATCACGCTCGGCGAGACGACGCTCGAGCTGAGCTACATCGGCCTCAACCATTCGGACAGCACGCTCGTCATGCGGCTGCCAAAGCAGAAGGTGCTGTTCGCGGTCGACTTCATCCCGGTGGGCACGGTGCCCGGGCGCGGCATGATCGACTTCTATCCGCTCGAGACCGAAGACTCGATGAAGAAGGTGCTGGCGATGGACTGGGACAAGCTGATTCCCGGCCATCCCGGTGCGCCCGGCGGGCGGCTCGGCACCAAGCAGGACGTTCAGGATCAGCTGACGTTCCTGCAGGACGCATCGGCCGCGGTGAAGGCCGAGGCCCAGGCGGGCAAGTGCTGGGACGGCGTCGAAAAGGAGCTTAAGCTGCCGAAGTACGAGAGCTGGCCCGGATACGAGCAAAACCTCCCGTTCGTCCTGCGGCGCTACTGCGCCCTCTGGGGGCGCGGGACCTGAAGTGACCCATGAACAGGAGAGGCATGCCATGAAGCTCGGACTGAGCATCGGCTATTCGGGAGCGGAGCTGCGTGTGCCGGTCGAGAAGGTGCTGCTCGCGGAGCGTCTGGGGTTCGACTCCGTGTGGACGGCTGAAGCGTATGGCTCGGACGCGATCACGCCGCTCGCCTATCTGGCGGCGCTGACGAAGCGGATCCGTCTCGGTACCGGGATCATGCAGCTCGCCGCCCGGCCGCCGGCCTCGGCCGCGATGGCCGCGGGCACGGTGGACGCGCTCGCCGGTGGCGGCCGCGTCATCGCCGGGCTCGGCGTCTCCGGCCCACAGATCGTCGAGGGCTGGTACGGCCAGCCGTGGGGCAAGCCGTACTGGCGCATCCGCGACTACGTCGCCATCATGCGTAAGGTGTTCGAGCGCAAGGATCCGGTGGCCCACGCAGGGCGAGAGATCTCGCTTCCCTACACGGGGCCCGGCGCGCTCGGCGTCGGCAAGCCGCTCACGTCGATCCTGCACATGAACCCTCGGCTGCCCATCTGGCTCGGCACCGGCACCGAGGCGAACGTGAAGCTGACGGCCGAGATCGCCGACGGCTGGCTGCCGCTTGGCTTCGTGCCCCGGCTGATGCCGATGCTGCGGCCGTGGCTCGAGGAAGGCTTCCGCCGTGCCGGCGGCGGCAAGGGCTTCGCGGACTTCGAGATCCAGCCACGCGCCGAGGTCGCGATCACCGACGACGTGCGCGGGGCGCTCGCGCGCATGAAGCCGCACGTGGCGCTCTACGTCGGCGGCATGGGCCATCGCGACAAGAACTTCCACAAGGAAATGATGATCCGCCGCGGCTTCGGGGACGCCGCCCAGAAGATCCAGGAGCTCTTTCTCGCCAAGCGGAAAGACGAGGCCGTCGCGGCCGTGCCCGACGAGTTCTGCGACGAGATGGCGCTGGTCGGGCCCGTCGCGCGAATCCGCGAGCGCTATCGTGCCTGGGCCGACTCCGGCATCACTGGGCTGACCATTACGACCGAACAGCCCGAGGCGATGGAGCTGATGGCGAACCTGGCCACCGGGACACGATGAGCGACCCGGACGGCGAGTGACACTAGCGCCCGAGGCGCTGCTGGTACTCCTGCTCGAGCCGCTCGAACCGCCGATAGATCTCGTCGAAGTGCCCGAGCATCTCGTGTTGCAGCTCGGCGACCATTTGGGGGAACCGGTCTGGCTCTGCAACCCAACCACGCTCTGAGGGGGCAGGTCGGCGTCAGCGCTCCACAATCGGCGCCGGTGCTAGAATCGCACGGTGGCGCGATCGGAGCGGGACCGTGAGCAGATCGCCGGAGCCTTGCGGCGCGAGCTCGAGGCCCGCCCAGAAGTCGTCCTGGCTCTTCTTCACGGATCGTTTTCGAAGGGTGGGGCATACCGCGATATCGATGTGGCGGTCTGGCTGGACCCTGGTCGACTTTCACTGGACGACCGCTTCCGATACGCCCTCGATCTCTCGGTGCATCTCCAGCTCCAGCTCGGGAGCCCGATCGACGTGCGCGTGCTCAACGACGCGTCGCTGGCGTTCCGCTATCACGCCCTCCAGGGCCGCCCGCTCTTGACGCGCGACGACGAGTTCCTGGACGAGCTGCGCGCGCGGACCTGGGACGACTACCTCGACTTCCAACCGTTCGCCCGCGAGTATCTGCGCCAGGTGCTGAGTGAGTGAGGTGAATCTCGACCGGCTCCGCGAGCTGGCCGGGTATCTCCGCGACGCCGTCCGGCAGTTGCGTGAGTTGGGCCAGCCACCGCGCGAGCTGTTCGTAGCCGACCCGCGCGCGACCAACAGCGCGAAGTACCTCCTGATCGTCGCCGCCGAAGCGGCGCTGGACATCTGCAATCATCTGGCCGCGCGCCGCGGTGCACGAAGCCCGCAAGATTACGCCGACTGCATGGCGATCATGACTGAGATCGGCGTCATCGACCTCGACCTCGGGACCCGGCTGATGCGAATGTCGCGGTTCCGGAACCTGCTCGTCCACCTTTATGCGCGAGTGAACGACGGTGAGGTGCACCGAGTCATCCGCGAGGACCTCGGCGACCTCGAGCGATACCTGGCAAGTGTGGGGCGGTATCTGAAGGCCGAGATCTGAGAAGGGTGAGCGATGCCATCGTCCGACGAGCGTGAGCTCGTTGCCCAGGTCGAGGCTTTGCGGAAGTCTCTCCTGGAGGAGAGAGCCAAGAGCACTCGCCTCGCGGCAACGCTAGCCGAGGCGCTCGAGCAGCAGACGGCGGCGAGCGAAATCCTTCGCGTGATTTCGCGCTCGCCGTCGGACGTCCAGCCGGTATTCGAGGCCGTCCTCACGAGCGCTGCACATCTGTGCGGAGCTCCCGACGTTGCCCTGCTCCTCGTTGAAGGCAATGAGCTGCGGCTGGTCGCCGGCGTCGGACCCTTCTACCAGTCTTTGCCGTCCGAGCTGAGAATCGCGCTGACGCGAGGCTCCGTCGCGACGGGGGCCGTGATCGACCGGACGACCCTCCATGTCCACGATCTTGCCGCCGAGCACGTGGAGGAGTATCCCGTGGGGCGCGATCTCCAGCTGCGCTTCGGCCACCGCACGATGCTCGCCGTGCCCCTGCTCCGCGAGGGCGTGCCGATCGGTGTCATCTGCGCCTTCCGCCCGGGCGAGGTGCGGCCCTTTCTGGAGCAGCAGATCGCGCTGCTCCAGACGTTCGCCGACCAGGCCGTCATCGCCATCGAGAACGTCCAGCTGTTCAAGGAACTGGAGGCGCGCAACAACGAGCTGAGGGTGTCGCTCGAGCAACAGACGGCGACCAGCGAAGTGCTCAAGGTGATAAGCCGCTCGACGTTCGATCTCCAGCCCGTGCTCCAAACACTCATCGAGAACGCGACCCGACTGGCCGGGGCCGAGGGGGGCCTTCTCGCGCGATTCGACGGTGAGGTCTTTCGATTTCTCGCGGACTACGGGACCAGTTCCGCATTCGGCGAGTACTGGCGGAGGAACGTGATACGTCCCGGACGCGGCGCGCCGATCGGGCGGGCCGCCCTCGAGCGCCGCACGGTCCATATCGTCGACGTGCTGACCGATCCCGAGTTCGAAATGCACGAGGCGCAACGGGTTGGCGGCTACCGCTCCGTCCTAGCCGTCCCGATGCTGAGGCAGGACGACCTGGTCGGCGTGTTCTTCGTCTACCGGACCGAAGCCCGCGCGTTCACCGACAAGCAGATCGACCTCGTGACCACCTTCGCCGACCAGGCCGTCATCGCCATCGAGAACGCGCGACTGCTCTCTGAGCTGCAGACCAAGAACGCCAACTTGACCGAGGCCCTGGAGCAGCAGACCGCGACAGCCAACATCCTGCGGGTCATCAGCAGCTCGCCGACCGACGTCCAGCCGGTGTTCGATACGATCGTCCGAAGCGCCAAGCAGCTGTGCAACGCACGCTTCGGCGTCTTGCATCGGTTCGATGGTGAGCAGCTGCACCTGGCGGCGCACGACGTCACCGCCGAGGTGCTGGAGGTCCTGCGGCGTGCGTACCCGATGCGCCCGAGCCGTTCGCAGATCTCGGGGAGGGCGATCCTTACTCGTGCCGTCGCCGAGATCCGCGACGTGCGAGAAGACCCGGAGTATCAACAAGATATGGCAGCTGCAGGCGATTGGCGAAGCCTTCTCGCCGTGCCGATGCTTCGAGCAGATCGCAGCCCGATCGGCACCATCGTTGTCCAGCGGAGCGAGCCGGGATCGTTCGCCGCCAGCCACATCGAGATGCTCAGGACTTTCGCCGACCAGGCCGTGATCGCCATCGAGAATGTCCGCCTGTTCAAAGAGCTGGAGGCGCGCAACGGCGAGCTGCGGGTCGCGCTCGAGCAGCAGACGGCGACCAGCGAGCTGCTCAAGGTGATCGGGCGGTCCACCTTCGACCTGCAGCCAGTGTTCGAAACGCTGGCCGAGAACGCGGTCAGGCTGTGCGAAGCCCAGCACGCGCTGATCTTTCGGTTCGACGGCGAGGTGATGCGGTTCGTGGCCTCCCACAACCTGGCGTCTGACCTGAGGGCGTTCCAAGAGGCGGATACCATCCTCGCAGGACGTGGAAGCGGCGCGGGGCGTGTCGCGCTCGAGCGGCGCACGGTCCATATCCACGATGTCCGCTCCGATCCCGAGTACACCTTTGGCTCGCGGGAGGTAAGTCCCTTCCGCACCATGATTTCGGTTCCCATGCTCCGGGCGGACGAGCTGCTCGGCGCGATCAATATCGTGAGATACGAGGTCCGGCCGTTCACCGAGAGCCAGATCGCCCTGATGGAGACTTTCGCCGACCAGGCGGCCATCGCCATCGAGAACGCACGGCTGCTCAGCGAGCTGCAAACCAAGAACGCCGATCTCACGGACGCCCTGGAGCAGCAGACGGCGACAAGCGAGATCCTCCGTGTCATCTCCAGTTCGCCGACCGACGAGCGGCCGGTCTTCGAAGCGATCGTGCGAAGCGCTCGCCGGCTCTGCGATGCCACCTTCAGCGTCGTCTTCCTCACCGAGGCCGGCCAGCTCACGCTCGAAGCCGTGGAAGGGGTGGACCCGGCGGGGATCACCGCCCTGCAGGAGGCCTATCCGCGCCCCATCGGGCGCGACACCACGTCGGGGCGCGCAATCGTGGACCGGGGCGTCGTGCATCTGGCTGACTCGTGGCTCGATCCCGAGTACACCCATCCGCTGCGCGATACCATCGCGCTGAGATCCATCCTCAGTGTCCCCATCCTCCGGGAGGGCGTCCCGATGGGCGCGGTCAGTGTCTGGCGCGGTGAAGTGAGACCCTTCACCGACAAGCAGATCGCGCTGCTCGAGACCTTCGCCGACCAGGCCGTCATCGCCATCGAGAACGTGCGCCTGTTCAAGGAGCTGGAGGCGCGCAACAGCGAGCTGCGGGTCGCGCTCGAGCAGCAGACGGCGACCAGCGAGCTCTTGAAGGTGATCGGTCGGTCCACCTTCGATCTCCAGCCGGTCTTCGAGGCGCTAGCCGAGAACGCGATCAGGCTATGTGCGGCCGAGCGCGCGTTCATCTGGCGTCCCGACGGTCAGGTTCTGCGACCCGTGGTTATCCACAACGCCACCCCCGCGCTGAGAGAATTTGCCGAGCGGAATCCGATTCCCCCGGGCCGCAACAGCGGGGCGGCACGTGCCGCCCTCGAGCGGCGCACCGTCCACATTCCCGATGCCCTGGCCGACCCCGAGTACACGTTCGGGGCGCGACAGGTCGATCCCATCCGAACCGTGCTTGCGATCCCGATGCTCAGGGCGGACGAGTTGCTTGGGGTTATCGCCATCTACCGGCTCGAGGTCCGGCCGTTCACCGACAGTCAAATCGCCCTGATGGAGACCTTCGCCGACCAGGCGGCTATCGCCATCGAGAACGCACGGCTGCTCACCGAGCTCCAGGCCAAGAACGCCGACCTCACCGAGGCCCTCGAGCAGCAGACGGCGACGGCCGAGATTCTGCGGGTAATCTCGAGCTCGCCGACCGACGTGCAGCCGGTGTTCGATGCGATAGCCGAGCAGGCCATGCGGCTGTGCGAGGCCGTCGTCGCCAACGTGTGCAGGTTCGACGGCGAGCTCGTCCACCTCGCCGCGACGACGAACGTCGATCCGGATGGGGTCACGGCGATCAGAGGCGCATTCCCGATGCGCCTGGGTCCGCAGAGTGCCGCGACGCGGACCGTTCTCAAGCGAACCCTCGTGCACATTCCCG
>Ga0209577_10006093_pt1 | contig 11181 bp, 9 predicted proteins | sample GraSoiAngelo_109_FD_185874 | JGI IMG/M metagenome (GOLD analysis project Ga0209577, IMG submission 185874) | Grasslands soil microbial communities from the Angelo Coastal Reserve, California, USA - 14_0903_12_20cm (SPAdes) (version 2) | ecosystem: Environmental > Terrestrial > Soil > Grasslands ... | reverse complement strand
GGGACGCCTACGAACGCCTTTACTGCAGCGTCGCGGTGCAGGAGGCGGCGGCGTGAGTCAGCGAATCAGGTTCAGGATGTTCGCTCATTCCTGGGTGTCGGATTGGAACCACGGGAATGCTCACTTTCTGCGCGGATTGGCTCAGGAGCTCGTAAAGCTGGGCCATGAAGTCCGCTGCTATGAGCAGGAGAACTCCTGGTCCCGCACCAACCTCGACCAGGAAGGCGAGGAAATCGCCACGCGAGCGATTCAGCAGTTCTATGAAAGCTTTCCTGAGCTCGAGGTGCAGTTTTACAGCACTGGTAGCTTTGACGGTTTTGCCACCGAGGAGTTGCAGGGCGCTGACGTCGTAATCATCCACGAATGGAATCCGCCACAAATTGTGAACAAGCTGCTCTCGCTGAAGCAGAAGCTGGGGTTCCGGGCCCTATTTCACGACACCCATCACCGCGCTTACACCAGCCCCGGCGAAATTCTACAACTTGACTTGAAGTCGTTTGATGGCGTGTTGGCGTTCGGGCAGGCAATTCAGCGCATTTATCAGGGTGGTTTTGGCATCCCGCGCGCCTGGACCTTTCACGAGGCGGCAGATGCCGCGCACTTCCGTCCGCTCGAGACGCAGAGGATGACCGATGTAATTTGGGTGGGGAACTGGGGTGACGAGGAGCGCACGCGCGAGCTGGACGAATTTCTGATTCGGCCCGCCGCGAATCTGGGCGCGAGAGTTGCCGTACATGGTGTCCGATATCCGAGAGAAGCGCAAGAAAAACTCTCGAAAGCTGGAATTCAGTATCGCGGCTATCTCTCGAATCTGCAGGCTCCCCAGGCGTACGCACAGAGCACTCTGACGGTGCATGTGCCGCGACGCTTTTACGCCAACGGTCTCAGCGGTGTCCCAACAATTCGCGTGTTTGAAGCATTGGCCTGTGGCATTCCGTTGCTCTCGGCGCCCTGGACCGATACCGAAGGGCTGTTCCGGGATGGTGAGGACTACCTGTGCCTGCCGGACGGCCGGGCCATGGAATCGGAGATCCGGCATTTGCTGCGCGATGAGAAAGCTCGGTCCCAGATGGCAATCCAAGGTGTCAATACCATTCGCCAGCGACACACGTGCGCGCATCGCGCTCAACAACTGCTGGAGATCTGCGAGGAACTCGGACGGTGAACATTTTCGCTTTCGGCTCCAGTCTTACTTCGTCTTACTGGAACGGCGCCGCTACCTACTACCGCGGCGTATATAAGAACCTGCACGCACTCGGCTGTCAGGTGACATTCGCCGAGCCTGACATTTACAAGCGCCAGCAAAATCGAGATGCCGGCAAGATCGACTATGCAGAGGTAGTGATTTACCAGACTCCGGCCGAGATCCAGCAACTGATGCGGAAAGCGTGCGCCTCAGATGTCGTAATCAAGCACAGCGGAGTAGGGGCGGATGACGAATTCCTCGAATCCGAAGTGCTGAAGTGCCGCTCGGATCGTACTCGGGTCGCGTTCTGGGACGTCGACGCCCCTGCTACCCTGGCAAGAGTCGAAGCCAACAAAAACGATCCATTCCGCACGCTGATACCAGAATACGATTTTATTTTTACTTACGGAGGAGGCCCGCCGGTTATTGAGCATTATCTCCGCCTAGGCGCGAGGAATTGCCAGCCCATTTACAACGGGCTCGATCCCGAAACGCATCACCCGGTCGCGAGCGATGCTTCGGTTGAATGCGACCTGGCTTTTGTCGGGCACCGGCTACCGGATCGAGAAAAAAGGGTGGAAGACTTCTTCTTCAAAGCCGCCAAACTGGCTCCTGAGATGAAATTCGTGCTGGGTGGCGAAGGCTGGGGAAGCTGCAATGTTCCGCCCAATGTCCGCTGGATCGGCCATGTGGGCACTGCGGACCACAATCGAATCAATTGTTCCGCGGGCATGGTGCTCAACATCAATAGGGAATCGATGGCCGTTGTGGGCTTCTCGCCACCGACGCGGGTGTTTGAAGCTGCCGGAGCTGGAGCCTGCTTGATTACCGACGCATGGACGGGAGTCGAGGAATTTTTTGTACCCGGCAAGGAGATACTGGTGGCTTCTTCGGCCGAACAGGTTGTCAACTATTTACGCCGTTTCTCGAGTATCTCAAGTATCGAAATCGGAGCTGCAATGCGCAACCGGGCGTTGCGCGATCACACCTATACATTGCGGGCCCTCCAGTTCCGGACAATTGTGGAAGAAGATGTTGGCCGCAAAGGAACCAGAATGGCAGAAATTGCACCTAGCAAAGTGGTCCGGACCGGCACCTAAGGGAGAATCACACCGTGAAGATTGTCATCTTCGGGCTCTCCATCACCTCCTCCTGGGGTAATGGGCACGCGACCACGTATCGATCTTTGGCGCGCGCGCTCCGGGCGCGCGGGCATCGGATTCTTTTCTTCGAGCGCAACGCAGAGTGGTACGCGTCCAACCGGGATCTGCCGGAACCCTCTTTTTGCAAAGTCCACATCTACGAACGATGGGACGAGGTTCTGCCCATATTAAGGAAAGAGCTGTGCGATTGCGACGTGGCGATGGTGGGCTCTTATTTTCCTGATGGCATTGCGGCCATCGAAGAAGTCTTCGCGTCCAAAGCCGGAATCAAAGCCTACTATGACATCGACACTCCTATCACCGTCGCCCAACTGAGGTTGGGGGGCACCGAATATCTGAAGGGGGAGCACATTCCGGGATTTGATATTTATTTCAGCTTCACCGGAGGCCCGATGCTCCGGGAACTGGAAACCAGCTTTGGCGCGAGAGTAGCGGTGCCCTTGTATTGCTCGTTCGATCCGACCAAATACCGTTTTGCTTCGGTTCGTCCGGAATACGCGTGCGACTTGAGCTACATGGGGACCTATGCCCCGGATCGGCAAGCCAAGATTGAAGAGCTCTTTTGTACTCCTGCCCGGCTGCTGCCATCGAAAGAATTCTTGCTGGCCGGCCCGCAGTATCCGGCAGAGCTGCGTTGGCCCCAAAACGTGCGGCACATCATTCACCTCGAGCCGCGTTTTCACGCTTCTTTTTATTCTTCTTCGCGCATGACGTTGAACGTGACGCGCCGGGAGATGGTGTTAGCCGGATATTCGCCCTCAGTCCGCCTGTTTGAAGCCGCTGCCTGCGGCACTACGATCGTTTCCGACAATTGGACGGGCCTGGAAACTTTTCTGATCCCAGGGGAAGAAATCCTCCTGCCGCGCTCATCGGAGGACGTGGTCCGCTATCTCAAGGAAATGGATGAGTCCGAAATCGGGCGGATAGGCCGCAATGCGCAGCAGCGCGTCTTGGCGGAGCACACTGCCGAACATCGGGCGCAAGAATTCGAGAGATACGTGGAGCGCGCAGCCATAAGAAACGCGGTGTCGGCTTCACCCGGAGTTGAAAAGCTGACCACCGCGCCCAGTTAGTCGACGGCTGGTTTAGAGCTGCACGTTCAAGTGATCCTGTACCTGGCGATTTCCCGCATAGGACTCGGCAATGCGGTCAGCCAGCAACCTATCTCTCAGCGATGGCACTGATCCGTAGAGTTCCACCGCGCCAGCCCTAAGCGTCACGTGTATGTCTTTGCTGTAGAGCCCCGGTTGGGTGCGAAGCTTTTCCTCGATTGGACGCTTGGCTTCACTAGGCGTCAGCGGGCGTTCCGGATTGGGTGCCGGGGCCGGGAGACTGCCCCTTTCCGCGCTGGCTTCGGCGGCGTACTTCCGCACGGTTGCCACGAAAGCTTCAGTCCCGGGAGGAGGAGGTACCTTACCGCTAAGAATCGCGCGGAAGGGGACCATCTTGCCATACAGGACACGGGTTTCATCATTGTCCTGCTTGATCACAGCTCCATTTAGTTCGATGCCAGCAAACACTCCGCGCGCACGGGAGTAGGTCAGCACTTCTGATTTCATCTTCCAGTCGGTGCTGCCTTCCGCCTGACGGCCAATCGGACCCGCTGCAACCGAGCCCTCAGCGCCGAGCTTGAATTTGCTGCTGAGCAGATGGTCCATACCCTGCTGGTTCATAACCAACATAACCAGGTCGACCGCTTCTCCACCAAACTGCAATCCCCAACTGCCGCCCGCGATGCTGATGGGGGCCGGGGCGCTCCAGCCGTTCGTGGTTCGGCAAGTCGCAACGCCTTTTCCGTACCTGCCGCCTACGATGAACCCACCCTTAATCATGGACGGCACGACCGCGATACACTCTGCCGATTTGAAAACCTCTTGCGGGATTCCTTTGTCCGGGGTGGCCATAATTTCATCGAGTACTCGGGCTGCTGCCTGCACACGCTTGACTTCGTCGGACTGATTGCTGTTAGCGCTGGAGTCCTTGGCGGTATTGGACTCTTGCGTGGTGCTATTGCGGTTCTGCGCGTAGGCAGCCGCGGCCATGACGGCCAGGACGATCCATAGTGTTATCAGCTTCGTTAATGACTTCATAAGTCCTCATTTGATGGGCACAGACAATCGCCTCTAATTTATGTTGGCGGTACTCAGAAGACTAAGCCATCCAGTAGAGACTGTAGAAAGGGGGCAATTTTACTGGCTGGCTTTCGAGCCCGCGGTAGAGGCAGCGGCGGCCGTGCCAGATCCAGCCTGCAGAGCGGCCACTATCACAAGCCGCTTGGGAGCGGGACCGATGTAATAGGTCGGATAGCAAGTGACGAGGGTGAGGCGCGAATCCTTAGTAGGATAAGTCACGGCAATGTCGTCGGGAGCAACAATCGACTTACTGACCACTACGTAGTGGTATTCCCTGGTCCCACGACGGACGTAAATGTCGTCTCCCTTGGTGAGTTCGTGAACATGACGGAAGAACGTGTCGCGATGTCCGGCAATCACGGAATTACCGGGATCTCCGGGCCAAGCCGTGTTCTCCAGGTGGCCGGGAGCGAGCATCAATGATCGGTGAGTCGTGCCTTCCAGAATCGCAACTTGCAGCTTGATTTTTGGGACCGAGAGCAGGGTGACACTTTCATCGGAAGCAGACGATTTTCCGGACTGTGATTTCGCGTTCTCTGCCTGCCATTTAATTTCCATCGCGTGCTGTTCGACCGACATCCAGGTGTACGCTCCGAGCGCCAAGACCAGTAACAGCACACCAACGATCAGGAAGATTATGGAGAGGAGCTTGCGCCGTTTATAAGACGAGAGTTGGCGTGATCGGTAATCGGGCGCCGCGGCTCCTCCATTCGCGCCACTTTCTCCGGGGAGCGCGGCGAGACTAACAGATACCCGTGCGAAGATGTCAGTTAATCGAATTTGCAATGGACGAAGTCGTGACGAAAGTGGCGCGCAAATTCTAGGGTTTACTTGCGAAGGTAGATGCCCGCAAGAGTAGAAGCAAATCCCAGCAAGCCCAGCAAGGGAAGCTCTGAGCCGGTGGCCGGGAGATTTCCACCCTTCTCGCTCTTGCCGGTCTTCTGACTACCTGCACTCTGGTCGGCAGCGGTCGCGCTCTCCCCAGCCTGGCCGCTCTGACTGGCGGCACTCTGGTCACTCTGATTGCTTCCTGGGTAAGCGTTGCTGCCCGTGGACTGGCTGGGGCTGCTCATGCTGGAAGAACCGGATTGATCCAGACTGCTGCTGGTGGAGGAAGACGACGGATTCGACTGCTGAGCGTACGCCGGAGCGCTGCTCGATGTGCTGCCCGCCGCACTGTTCTGCGAAGAGCTGCTCATGTCGCTGCTTTGCGTTGAGCTGGGGCTAGTCGGACTTGGAGACTGCTGCCCAGTCGAAGCATTAGACGTCTGGCTGCTGGTGTCAGCACTGGATCCCGCGGTGGCCGATGACGGATTCGTCGAAGACTGCGAAGCCGTGGGGCTGGTGGCTGATGGTGATGTCGCGCCGGTAGCCGAAGACGGAACTCCCGCAGCACTCGACTGAGACGAAGAGGTTGAGCCCGCGTTCAGGGTTGCGCTCATGTCGCTGCTGGTCGACGGAGTGGTGCTGCTGGCCGTCGGGCTGCCGGTTGGAGGAGTGGTGCTGCTGGCCGAAGGGCTGGTGCTGTTAGCGCCGGTCTCCGAACTTGCCGTTCCAGAAGGAGCCGCACTGGTCGTTCCCGCCGCTCCGGTGGTTCCCATGGAAGAGGATCCCGGAGCTGAGCTGGCACTTCCCGTGCCGCAGTGATCGGCGATGTCGGTCACGCTGCTAACCTGAAACGCGGTCTGCGCGCCGGAGCTGCCGGCGCCCATCGAGCTGCTGGAGCTCGGACTCGTCTGGAGCTCGGGTTACTTGTGCTAGTGCTCGGGTAGCAACTGCTGGAGCTCGGGCTGGCGCTGCTGGTGCTGCTGCTCGGGCTTCCAGTCGAGGAACTTGAGGCGTTCGCCGGCTGGCCAGTAATTTGGACTTCGTGGCCAACCTTGCTGGCCAAGTCGCTGGTGTTTCCAGTCAGCTGATATACCGTACCGGTCTGGTCCTGAGTCAGCGTGTAGTTGCCGGCTGAGCCGCTCAGGCAGCCTTGGATAGAATTGCTGCTGGTAGAAGTGGTCGTGGTGCTTTGAGTGGACGTCGTACTCTGGCTGCCAGGGTTGCTGCTCTGAGTGCCCATGCTACTGGGGCTACTCGGACTACTCTGGCTCGTTGCACCACTCTGCGCTGTGTCCTGCTGGGCCACGCACATGGCCGCCGCAAGGCACACTGTGAACAGAAACAGAAGTGTTCTTGTCATAGATACAAGCCTCCCAGGGTCGTAATTCCTTGCTTACTCTAGAAGGGTCGAAGTTGGGGGCCCATCCGGTAATGTCCTTACGTTCAGGCGGGGTATCGTGTACCGGGAAGGCTGGCAAACTTCAGGGTTGGGACGGGTCTGCCAAGTGTTTAAAAAATTGGCACTTAAGAGAGCAGAAGCTTAGCGTCACCGCATTGTTCGATGACCTCGACACGGACATCCTGCGAGCTGCTCCGTTCCAGAAAAACATTCAGAGACGACGCTGCTACTCTGAGATTCTTAATCCAGAGTTGCGGGATGGCTTCCGGCAGACAAGGCTTAGTGAAACTGATGGTGTTGTTGAGAGCGTTGACGCACACGCCCAGGCAGGCTTGCAGCAGCAGGTACACGGATCCGGCGGCCCAGGCTTGCGGGGCACAGGCAACTGGATAGAGAGTTGGTCCTTCGCCGGGACGACGCTCCAGACCACAGAAGAGTTCAGGCAGCCGGTGAAGGTCAACCAAGATGCTGGTATCCAGCAGACCCGCCAAAATCCGGGCAGCGGATTCTTTGAAGCCATAGCGCGCAAGCCCGGCAGCAACGAGCGAGTTGTCATGCGGCCAGACAGAACCATTGTGATAAGAGACAGGGTTGTAGCGCAGTTCCCGGGCGCCTACGGTGCGCACTCCCCAGCCATTAAAGAAGTCCGAGCCTAGCAGGCTTTGCTCGACCGCACGAGCGTGCTCCGGGCTCGCAATCTCAGTGTAGAGACAATGTCCAGGATTGGATGTACGCACGCGGCAAGGTTGCTTCTTTCCATCCAATGCCAAGGCATAAGTGCCGATATCGGGACACCAGAAGACTTCCTGGAATTTCTCTTTGAGGCTTCTGGCTTGCGCCTCGAAGGCATCTGCCTTTTCAAAATTCTTCAACGCCGCGGCAAGCCGGGCAGCAGAACGTTTGGCGGCGTAGGTGTAACCCTGGACCTCGCACAAGGCGATGGGCGGCTCGGCGAGCATTCCATCGGCGTGGAACACAGAATCGTTGGAATCTTTCCATCCTTGCTGCACCAATCCATTGACTGAGTTACGCGAGTACTCGACGAATCCATCACCGTCCCTGTCCCCGTAGCGGTCAATCCAGCTCAGGGCGCGTTCGACGTGCGGCCACAGCTTCTCGACAAATTCGAAGTCGGCAGTACGCTCGTAATACGCGCCTGCCAGCATGACGAACAACGGCGTCGCATCCACCGAGCCGTAATAGCGTCCGAAGGGGACTTCTCCGAGAGCCGCCATTTCTCCGCGCCGCGTCTCGTGAATGATTTTGCCAGGCTCGGCATCGGACTCAGGAACCGTGGCGGTGGCTTGGGTAGCTGCCAGGTATTCAAGGACTCCTTTGGCGATCCAGGGATCGACCCACAGGCATTGGAGAGCAGTGATGATCCCGTCGCGTCCAAAGACGGTGCTGAACCATGGAACGCCGGCGTAGGGATAGCCTACCTCAGGATTCCCCACGGTCATCATCTCGATGTCGGATAGCGAACGCGTGATCCAGTCATTGAACTGGGCACTGGAAGAATAAATTCGGCTGGTGCGCTGGCTGGCCGCATGCATCTCGGCGGTAGTGGCGGCCAGAGCCACGTCATATTTGGGCAAACCGTTGGAAGCTGGATGCATGATGCAGGAGACGATCAGTTGAATTGTCATTTCCTGCTTTGGCTGCAGGGACACATCGAAGCGGCAGTCGGCGGCGGAAATTCGCCGCGGCTTTGGACTGCACTGAATTCGGGTGCGCCGAGTTATTCCGTCCAGCCCGCGGTAGGACAAGGTCACGGAATCGGAGTCCACCAGGGGATCCTGACGCCGTCCTCGCCGAGTGCGATGAATGCCGCGGACTTCAAAAATATCCGCGTAGTCGGCCTCGAACTTCAGGGCAATCGGAATCTGGACTGGGCGCAAGCCGAAATTCGCGATTCGCACCTGTTCATAGCAGGATTCCTGATAGAGAAATTTGCAACGCGTGATCAGCAGCGTTCCTCGCGGAATCTTTCCCTGATCGCGCTGGTCGATATCTACATTGGTGAGGTCCGCTGTGAACAGGGAATTGTCTTCTCGAACGGTGGAGCTGAGCAGCAGAGGCCGAGAATTGTCGATGAAAAGGGCAAGCTCAGACAGAAAGCGGGTGCCTTCGTAGAAGATGCCTTCTTCGCCCAGGCCGGAGGGTTCCACGTCGCCGTAGCGGTCAAAGACGGCGAACATCTTGCCGTACTTCAAAACCCGGGTGCGGTCATCCGGGGGAGCCGACTTGGTCGCAATGTAATACTGCTGAGTGCTTACCTCATCCACCGACTGAGACCCCATCAGTGAGGGTGAGTGGTTCGGGTTCGCCTCGCTGGTCATTCTCGAGGCACTGAAGCGTTCCTCGCATCGCTGACGGCAAGCTGCGCGATCAATCTCAGGAATGCGTTGCACTGCCCGCACAGCGCTCTCGGCATCTGGAACGACGAACCCGGTAACCCCATCCTCCATGATTTCTGGAACGGAACCGCAGGGATACGCGATCACGGGAGTTCCGCATGCCATTGCCTCAATCATAACCAGTCCGAAAGGCTCAGGCCAGTTGATGGGGAACAGCAGAGCGGCTGCCTGGCCCAGGAATTCGCATTTGTCGGGATAGCTGATTTCGCCTAGAAACTCCACCAGAGGATGTTGGAGGAGTGGCTTGATGACGGCCTCGTGGTAGTCCCGGTCGGCACGATCGACTTTGGCCGCGATCTTGAGAGGCATGCCGGCATGCTTGGCAATTTCAATGGCTTGATCCACACCTTTTTCCGGTGACACCCGGCCGAGAAGGGCCAGATAGTTTCCTCCGGTCTTGCAAAACGGATACCGCTCCAAGGGCAGCCCGTGATGGACAGTTCTTTGCCAGTTGATCCAGGGAAGAGGTGCGCGCTGAGCCTCGGAAATAGAGACTACCGGCATGTCACTGAAAACGCGGTAGAGGGGCTGCAGATCGGGAATATCCAGCCGACCGTGCAGGGTGGTCACATTGATAGCCTGTTCTCGGCGGCTAAAAGGAAAATGCAAGTAGTCGACATGGAAATGGAGAATGTCGAAGTTCTCTCTCTCGCTGAAAACTTTTTCCAGCATAAGAACGTGGTCAAGGAATCACCACTGGCGAAGAGTGTGACTTCGTGCCCTTGCCGGACCAGTTCTTCGGTCAAGAAGGATACGACCCGTTCGGTCCCGCCATACAATGCCGGGGGTACACTCTCGTACAGTGGTGCTACTTGTGCAATTCTCATTGTGCTAACGAAATGTCCCTTGGCAGTGTTGTCTAGCTTATTTAGTTTTAGTCGCCAAGCAACAGGAGTTTGGGCCAGGGCCCGTTAATTCTGGTGTGAACCGCCTTGCAATAGCGACGGTATCCTTAGCTGGAGAAACGTGCCGCGCTTGAATCCTCGAGTCACTCTTAGAATTTAGAAGCATCTGGCACGTGCTTCCATCAGGAACATTCTGTAGCCGCTAATCCGTGGCAACTGTAGGCTAGCCGCGAGAGATAGATTCCACCAGCTTGTGGTACGAAATCGTTCAGCAAACGTTGAATGACCGGTATGGCGTCGAACCCAACTCTTACCAGATCCCTTTATCACTGCCGGTAATACGGTAGCCGAGAAAGGCGGCCGTCGCAAGCGCGGGCAACAGGCTGAGACGAAACATGGCGCGAAAATTTCCTTGGGCGCCAATGCCCATCATCTGCTTGGTGTATAACCGCGCCGCTTCTGGCACAATCGGGATGCGCAGGAACTTTCGGCTGACGTAAGTCCGCCGCCCGGAAAACCGCGCTGCCACGATCACTTCGGGGGGAAGACTCACAGGTTCTCCCCCATACTTCTCGACGTAGTCGGAAACGATCACCAGGAGAGTGGCCACGCCGGGCCAGATCGCACCCAGGTCTGCGGTCTTCCTGAGCTCAGCAAAATCTATAGAGCCGTTGCGCACAAGGGCGGCAATGTTGACGATGTCGCACAGCCGGAAATAAAAGTGGCGATACATTCGTTGCAGGGTGGCAACGACAACCCGCTCGTCGGGCGCGGGCACCGGGAAGATGTAATTCGCGATTCTGCGTTCCACGTGACGCTGCCCGAGTCGCGCGGCCAGCGCCACTTGCTCGCCGGTCTGTCCCAGCCACTTCACGTGGCACTCGATGAGTTCGGGCAGGCCGGGAATCTGGAAATTCCATTTGTTGGCGAGGCGGTCTCCCCAGCTTTGTGGCTGGAGCTGAGCGCCAAAGTCCCGAGTGAAAACGCGAATGACTTCATCTCTGTCGCCGCTGGTATAGAGATCGAGATCGCTGCCCAGGTCCGGCCAGTGATCGAGCGACTTAATTACGGTTACCGGGCATCCGGTCGTTTCCAACTGATGACAGATGGCGTTGAGAAAAGGTAAAGCATTGTCGATGCGCTTATGCTCGATGGCCAGCGGGGCGTCCAACCGGCGGGCGAGATCCTCCTGTCCCAGTAAGGCTGCACCT
>Ga0209577_10006091_pt1 | contig 11184 bp, 9 predicted proteins | sample GraSoiAngelo_109_FD_185874 | JGI IMG/M metagenome (GOLD analysis project Ga0209577, IMG submission 185874) | Grasslands soil microbial communities from the Angelo Coastal Reserve, California, USA - 14_0903_12_20cm (SPAdes) (version 2) | ecosystem: Environmental > Terrestrial > Soil > Grasslands ... | reverse complement strand
TGCCGGCAACGCCCGCCGCCGCGGTGGGAGGCGCGCTCGCGCCCGGCGACCTCGTGGACGTGATCGCCGTGCCCGATCCCGGCAAGGGTTCGCCCGCCACGGGTCTCGATCCTGCCGGCAACACGGTTCTCGGACAGCGAGTGCTGGTCATAGGCCTCCGAACCGACCAGGGGACGCCACTCGAGGCTGATCCCAGCAGTCCCCCCGCGGGCACGGCCCGTCTGGGAAGCGTACTGCTGGCCATTCCGGATTCGGACGAGCAGCGATATGCCGCCGCCATCGGCGCAGACACCTTCGTGCTCACCCTGGTGACCGGCTGACCCATGCCCGAACCGCGCCAGCGGCTGCTGTTCACAGACGAGATCGTCGGCTTCGAGAAAGATCTGATCCACCTCCACGACGGGTCCGTCCGGGCTGTGGTGGCCACGTCTTCCTTGAACTTCAACGCCATGGCTCCGGAGCAGCAAGCTCGCACCATCCGGGCATACCGCGACCTGCTCCACGCCGATAGCGGTCCGCTCCAGATCTACGTGCGGGTCCAACGCCTGCGGCCCGACCGGGCGGCACCCGACGACGAGCCCGAGCCAACTGAGTTCGGGAACCGGCGCGAATATCTGGCGGCCCTTACCGCCTCTTTCATCGGGACCCACCTGGCGGAGATGCCCGTTTTCAGCCGGGAGGTTTTCATCGTCCTGGCATCGCGGCCGAACGCTCGGACCCGGCTGCGAACGATCGTCTACCGGTTCTCCCGACGTGCTTCGGATGAACCCCGAGTCGCCCTCGAGCAGGCGACCCCGCTCGAGCACCGGATCGAGATCTTGATCGAGCAACTTCGCCTGATGGGTATTCGCGGACGGCGGATGCGGTCCGCCGAGCTCCGCACGCTCTTCGACGGCCTCTACGGCCGAAGGGCGGAGCAGGGCGGAGATCGGCGGATCACCTTCCAGCACAGGGTCGGAAGCCTGGAGCTCGAGGGCCGATGGTACGCCTCGCTGGTCGTCGAGCGCTATCCGGGCGAGGAGGTTGCCGCAGGCTGGCTGCTTCCGTTCCTGGGTTTCAAGGGCGAGCTGCACCTGGCAATCCACGTGGTACCGCTGGCGACCGACCGGACGCTGGATTTCCTGAGCCGCAAGATCCGCGACCTGCGGGCTGACCAGATCGTGAGCAGCGAGGCGGCCTCCGTCGAGGCGAACGCGTTCACCACGCTCCCCGACGCCGTCGAGATGCACCAGTCCCTGGCCCGTAACGAAGAGAAGAGCTTCGCCCTCGCCCTCTACCTGACGGTGGGCGCGGACAGCCCTGCCGCCCTCCGGCAGCAGCTCACCGCGCTCCAGGCCTGCTGCCGGCGCATGATGCTGCGGGTGGGACAGCCCTACTTCCAGATGCGGCAAGCCCTGCTGGCCTCATGGCCCCTTGCCTGCGACGAGCTCCGGCGCGAGCAACTGGTCCACACCGGCGCCGTGGCCAGCCTGCTTCCCTGGCTCCAGGAAGACCTTGCCGATGGGGCGGGCCACTACTGGGGACACAACCGGGAGACCGGCGGTCTCGTGGTCTTCGACCCATTCGACGAAACCCGCTTCCCGAACGCCAACATCGCGGTGCTCGCGCACTCCGGGGCGGGGAAGAGCTATGCCGCCGCCACCCTGATCCTCAGCGGCCATACGCGGGGCGTCGGCGCCATACTGCTGGATCCCGAGGCCGAGTATGGCGGCCTGGTGGAGGGGCTTGGAGGTACATATCTATCGCTCGCGGCTGGGTCCGGGCACGCGATCAACGCCCTCGACCTGGTCCGCGAGCGCGACCAGGAGAGCCCGTTCGATCAGCTGTCCGACATCATCGACCTGATCGCGTTGATGTGCGGCGGCCTCGACGCCGTCGAGCGGGCCCAGGTCGAGATGGCGATCCGGGCCATCGTCTTCAGCCCTGACCGGGTGGCGGTGCTGGCAGACGTCTGGTCGGCGCTGCGGCTTGCGCACCCCGCTTCGCGCGCCGCTGCCGTCCTCGAACGGTGGGTCACCGGCGACCTGGGACGGCTCTTCAGCGCTCCCACCAACGTCGACCTGAGCGCCGAGGTCGTCGGCTTCAACCTGCGCGACCTGAAGGAGGAGGTCGTACCCCCGGCATCGCTCCTGCTGGCGAGCTGGCTGTGGTCGGTGCTGCGCAGGGACCGCCGGCCGAGGCACCTGCTGATCGACGAGGCCGGCCTGCTGCTGGAGCAGGAACCGATTCGGCGCTTCCTGGTTCGGCTGGCGCGCCGCATCCGCAAATACCAGGGCAGCCTGATCCTGGTCAGCCAGAACCCGGGGGACTTCTTCGAGACCAAGGACGGTGCGGTGCTGGCCACGAATCCCAGCATCCTGCTGCTCGAGACCGCGGAGCGGGGCGACTTCCTGCTGCTGGCCGGTTCCAACCGGGTGCCGGTGCACGTGATGGCGCCGCCCTGGATGGACGAGCTGATCGTGCGCTCCCACCGCCGCTGACAGGCCCCCCAGGCCCGGACCCGCTGCGCCGCCTTGCGGAATACACTGGCTGGACAGGGCCGCCGGCCCCGTGACATGATATGGCTATGACAGGAAACGTTATAACGCTCAATCTGGATTGGCAGACGCTCCTGCTCTGGGCCTTCGTCGGGCTGGTGGCGGGGTTCCTGGCCAGCCACGTGATGCTGGGGCACGGCATGGGGCTCGTAGGCGACATCGTGATCGGGGTCGTCGGCGCCATCGGGGCCAACCTGCTGGCCAATGCCCTCAACGTGCACTTCGTCATCCCCGGGCACCCGATCATCAGCCAGATCGTGATCGCCTTCGTGGGCGCCCTGATCCTGACCATGGTCCTACGCCTGTTCGGCATGGGCCGCGGCTGGAGCCGCAGCCGAGCCTACTGACTTCCGTCCTTCAGGGGTTTCGCGCCATCGGGCTCGGGCCCGGCTGTAGCTTGCCGAGCGGCGGTCGCGGTAAGCTTGCGGCAGATCCTGAAAGGGGAGGACGGCTCATGCGCAACGTTGCTCGCGGGACCGCGATCGCGCTGGGGGTGGTGCTGGCCGCCTGCGGCGGCGGCAGCTCCCCGGGCAGCTCGGCGACCACCAACTCCTACCAGGGCAAGACCATCCAGTTCGGCGCCATCCTCTCGCTCACCGGCGCGGGGGGGGTCTACGGCCCGAGCTCCAAGAAGGGGATGGACCTGGCCGTGGAGACGATCAACAAGGCCGGCGGCGTCAACGGCGCCAAGCTGGCCCTGACCACCGACGACGACGCGTCCGACAAGGCCCAGTCGGCCCAGGTCGCCCAGCAGCTGATCCAGGGCGGGCAGCTGATGGCCCTGCTCGGGCCGACCCTGTCCAACTCGGCGGTCGCGGTCCATCCGCTGGCCGAAAGCTTCAAGATCCCGATCCTGGCCGTCTCGACCACCGGGATCCACATCGTTCCGGACTGCAACTACCCCAACGCGACACCCTGCCGCTTCGTCTTCCGCGACAGCCTCGGGGAACAGACCGCCATCCCGATCAACATCATGGTCTACGCCGCGAAAGCCCACCCCAAGACCGGAGTCCTGATGGTCGCCAACGACGACAAGTTCTCCTCCGACGGCGGCAAGATCGTAGCGGCGACCGTGGCCCAGTACGGGATCACCCTGCTGGACACGGTGGAGTTCAGCAAGACCACCGCCGACTTCGCCACTCCGGTCACGCGGGCGGTGCAGAAGCACCCCGACGTCATCTTCATCACCAGCCTGGGCGGAATTCCGGCCAAGATCATGATCGAGGCCCGCAAGCAGGGTTTCACCGGGCAGTTCCTGGGCGGCAACGGCTTCAACACCGCGGTCGTCTCCAGACAGGCGGGCGACTCCGGCAAGGGCGCCGAGAGTGGCAGCGCCTGGTACCTCAACAACACCTTCGCCTCCAACGCCGACTTCGTCAAGGCTTATCGGGCCAAGTACGGCAGCGACCCGGACCAGTTCGCGGCTCAGGGCTACGCCGGCATCTTGATCCTGGCCGACGCGGCCAAGCGGGCCAACCTGACCTTCACCGACCTGGCCGGCGACCGCACCAGGCTCAAAGACGCCATGGAGACGGTCAACATCAACACCCCGCTGGGCCGCTTCCAGTTCACCAGCGCCCATGACGTGAAGCAGACGGTCTGGGTGATCGCGATGGACGGCAACGGCGGTTTCACGCTGGTGCAATCGGTGAACGCCAGCTAACGGGGTGGCGCAGCAGCTCCTCAACGCGATCTTCATCGGCTCGATCTACGCGCTCTTCGCCGTCGGCTACACCCTCGTCTTCGGCGTCCTCGACGTTCTGAACCTGGCCCACAGCGCGGTCTTCATGCTGGGCGCCGTGATCGCCTACTCACTGGTCGCCCTCCACGGCGCTCCCTTCTGGCTGGCGGTGATTCTGGCCGTCCTCGCCTGCGGGCTGCTGGGGCTGGTCATCGAGTACGTCGCGCTGCGCCCGCTGCGGCGACGGCAGGCCCCGCCGATCTCGGCGCTCATCTCCACCATCGGGCTGGCCCTGATCTTCGTCGCGCTGGTGGAGCAGGCAACCTCGGGGAGCCTCTTCTCCTGGCTCTGGCAGGACGGTGCCAACTCGGTGCGCTTCCCCAGCGGCACCGTGCCCAACCCGACGCTGCACCTGGCCGGGCTGACCATCGAGGGGACCAAGCTCGGCATTCTGGTCACCACCATCATCCTGATGCTGGTGCTCGGCTCGGTGATCCGCTTCACCCAGGTGGGACGAGCGCTGCGGGCCGTGGCCGAGAACCGTAAGGCAGCCACCCTTCTGGGCATAGACGTGGACCGGATCTTCGCTTCCACCCTGTTCATCTCCTCGGCGCTGGGCGGGCTGGCCGGCATCCTCTTCGGGATCGCGATCTCGGACATCAGCCCCTACATCGGGCGCGACCAGGTCGAGCTGAAGGGGCTGGCGGTGATCGTGCTGGGCGGCATGGGCAGCATCCCGGGCGCGGTCACGGGCGGCTACCTGCTGGGGCTGATCGAGGTGCTCGCCTTCGTGCGCTTCGGAAGCAACATAGCGGCCGGGGTAGCCTTCGCCGCTCTCTTCGTGATGCTGATCGTGCGCCCCCAGGGCCTTTTCGGCACCAGGTTGCGCGAACGCCTTTGAAGGATTGAGTGGACTTTTTCATCCAGCTGCTGACCGATCCGATCGGCTTCTACAACTCGCACGAGCTGCTGGTGGCGCAGATGGGGATCAACGCCATCCTGGCGATCTCCATCTTCGTCACCTTCTATTCCGGGCAGCTCACCCTCGCCAACGCGGGCTTCATGGCCATCGGCGCCTACACCACGGTTCTCCTCAGCCTCTACCCTCGATGGCCGCTGCCGCTCGACATGCTCCTCGGCTCGCTCCTGGCCGGCGGGGCAGGCGTGCTGGTCGGCCTCCCGGTGCTGCGGCTGCGGGGGGTCTTCCTGGCGATTGCGACCATCGGTTTCGTGGAGGCGCTGCTGCTGGGCGTGATCCTCAACGTCCCGATCACCGGCGAGGGACAGGGGTTGAAGAATCCGACCGCCGACCCGCTGGGCGGGATCGTGCCCATACTGGTCTCCATTCCGGTGCTCACCTACCTCGTCTGGCGCCTGACCCGCACCCGGCTGGGCCAGGCCTGGGCTGCCATTCGTGAGGATGAGCTGGCCGCCTCGAGCAACGGGATCAACGTTCCGCTCTACAAGATGATCGCTTTCGTCATCGGCGCCATCCTGGCCGGCTACGCCGGAGCGCTGGAGACGCACATCAACTTCTTCGTCGATCCCACGGAGTACGGTATCAGCCGCACCATCCAGATCCTCACCTTCGCCGTGGTGGGAGGGACCAGCAACGTGCTCGGCCCGATCGTGGGAGCCGTCTTCCTCACGGCCCTACCCGAGATCCTCCGTTTCGTCCGCGACTACCGCGACGTCATCAACGGCGTGATCCTGATCCTGGTCATCATCTTCCGGCCGCAGGGGATCGTGGGCCGAGGCGGCCTGGCGCTGATCCGGCCGCGCTGGCTTCACCGGCGCGGGAGGGTGCGTGGGAGTCCTGCTTCGGCTCTCTGACGTCATCCGTCATTTCGGCGGCGTCCACGCCGTCGATGGCGTGTCGCTGGAGATCGAGGAGGGCGCCATCTTCGGCCTGATCGGACCCAACGGGGCCGGCAAGACGACGCTGGTCAACCTGGTGACCGGCTACCTGCGGACCCAGTCGGGAAGCGTCCGCCTGGGCACGCCCGCGGGCGAGGTCGAGCTGGCCCGCCGGCCGCCGCACGCGGTCGCCGGGCTGGGCGTGGCGCGCACCTTCCAGACCCTGCGGCTCTACCGCAACCTGACCGCGGTGGAGAACGTCCTGGTCGGGATGCACCCGCGCCGGCCCGACGACACGCTGGCGCAGCTGCTGCCGCTGCCGCCGCTTCGACGTGGCGAGCAGGAGCGCCTGGAGGAAGCCCGCGGCCTCCTGCGGCGGGTGGGGCTCGAGTCCGAGAGGGACGGGCCGCGCCCGGCGTGGACCCTCTCCTACGGCGACCAGCGCAGGCTGGAGGTGGCTCGGGCCCTGGCCCTGCGCCCGCGGCTGCTGATCCTCGACGAACCGGCGGCGGGGATGAACCCGGCCGAGAAGGACCGGGTGCGGGAGCTGATCCAGCAGCTGAACGCCGAGGGCCTCACCGTGCTCCTGATCGACCACGACATGCGGCTGGTGATGGGTGTCTGCCGCCAGATCGCGGTCCTCAACTTCGGCCGCAAGATCGCCGACGGCTCGCCGGTCAAGGTGTCAAGCGATCCGGCGGTGATCGAAGCCTACCTGGGCAAGGAAGCCGAGAAGACCGCGGCCCACGTACCGGGCTCCGAGGAGATCGACGTCCAGGCGCCGGCCCGGGCGCCGGCCGCGGCGGAGCCGGCGGCCCCCCTGCTGGAGGTGAAGGAGCTGGAGGTCGCCTATGGCGCGATTCAGGCGGTGCGCAGCGTCTCCTTCGGCGTCGCCAAGGGCGAGATCGTGGCGCTGATCGGCGCCAACGGCGCGGGCAAGTCCACCATCCTCAACACGCTGTCCGGATTGCTGCGGCCCAGGGCGGGAACGGCCCGCTTCGACCGCCTGGACCTGACCACCGCCTCCCCTGACCGGATAGTCCGCGGCGGGCTGGTGCAGGTGCCAGAGGGGCGCGAGATCCTGGCCCGCCTCACGGTCCGGGAGAACCTGGAGCTGGGCGCCTGGGTCCGCCGCGACGGCCAGGTGGTGGAGCGCGAGATCGCCGAGCTGATGGAACGCTTCCCCATCCTGGGGCAGCGCCGCAATCTGCCCGCCGGCCAGCTCTCGGGCGGGGAGCAGCAGATCCTGGCCATCGCCCGCGGCCTGCTGGCGCGCCCGCGCCTGCTCCTTCTGGACGAACCATCCCTCGGACTCGCGCCCCAGATGGTGGACGCCGTCTTCGAGGTGATCGAACGGATCCACAAGGAGGGCGTCACCGTCCTGCTCGTGGAGCAGAACGCGCTGCGGGCACTGGAGCTGGCCGACCGCGCCTACGTGGTGGAGACCGGCCGCATCCTGCTCAGCGGCACCGGGTCTGCGCTCCGGCGCAACCCCGAAGTGCGCAAGGCCTACCTGGGTGGTTGAGGTTGGCAGCCGCTAAGAGACCCGACTCCAGGACGGCGCAGCCGCTGCCTCCAGGTTAGAGGCGGTTAAGCTCCGTGGTTGATTTTTGACAGAGTGCGCTCGATAATGAGGCGTCATTCCTGCCGCACAGCACGATGAGTGATGCGAAACGGAGCTCTGGCGACGGTGCGTCCAACGGCCGGGCTCCGAAAAGGGGGACGGCCGAAGTGCAGGACCTCGCGGATCGTCGCAATGAGGAGGCCCGCGAGGTCCGGGACCTGCTGGCGGCCAAGCTGAAGATCCATCCCATCTGGCTCGGCGGCCTGCAGCCTCCCGCCGCTCGCCATATCTATCTCTTCATCCAGTCCCTCGAGGGGCGCAAACCGTACGGGCGCGTGCGCCGGCAGCGCGCCCCGAGGTTGACGCTGGACTGACCGGCCCGCTCCAGGTCCGCGCCGACCCCCGCCGCGGGACCTTCAGCATCGGCGACGGCGAACGCCAGCTGGTGCGTGACGCGCATTGCGCCGTCCAGCTCGACGACCGCTGGTACCGGTCGATAAAGGAGCCAGAACCCGGCGATGAAGGCACGCTCTCCTGGCGGGCCGGCCCGACCCGCGCCACTGCCCGGCTGACCGCCTACGAAGGGGGGATCGTCCTCGAGTGCCAGCTCGACAACGAGTCCGACGCCAGCGTCGTCTTCGACGCCTGGCGGCCGATGGTGGTCGACGCCGAGGAAGGCGGCGCCCTGACCGTCACCGACACACCCTGGGAGGCCAGCGTGCTCATCAATGGGTTCCAGTCATGGGACTACGCGGGGGTGCACACCCTGGATGACTCGGGCAAGGACCCGCAGCGGACGACTCATCACTCCTGGTGGACCGCAGCCCTGTACGGGCGGGATCGCAACTCCATGTTCGTGGCCCAGGTCCTGCGGGCGAGCCGGTTCGCAACCGTCTTCCAGTGGCGCTATCACCGCGGCCGGCAGCCCTCCGGCCTGGACCCCGGTGCCATCCCCCTCTTCCAGGTCGAGCAGCACGGAGCCCCGCTCTCCCAGCCGGAGCAGCGTACCGGCGCGCCCGAGCCGCTGCGGCTGGAGGTCCCAGCCCATACCGGCATCGTCTCGGACCCGGTACTTATCCTCTACGGCGAGGACGGCACGCAGACACTGCTCAAGGGCCTGCGCCTCGCCGGCGACGCCAGCGGCCGGACGCTGTTTCCGACCGTGCCCCGCGGATGGTGCTCCTGGTATCACCTGGGATTGGCCGTGACCGAAGGCGACGTCCGCCGCCATGCCGCATTCGTGGCCCGGCGCCTGCCCCAGCTGGGCCGCGGCGCCGGGGCGCGACCGGTGATCCAGCTGGACGACGGATGGATGCCACGCTGGCAGCGCTGGGGCGACTGGAGTGCGAACCCGGAGCAGTTTCCGAGCGGGCTCAGGGCGCTGACCACCAGCATCCACCGGCACCGGCTGGCAGCGGGCATCTGGCTCGCACCCTTCCACGTTGCCGCCGACTCCGAGCTGGCCCGGGACCATCCCGACTGGCTGCTGCACCGGCGCGACGGCGAGCTGCTGGTCGATCCCCGCCTGGGACGGCCCTACCACCTGCTGGACGCGACCCACCCGCAGGCCCTGCGCTTCCTGAAGACGCTCTTCCGCGGCCTGCGCCGCGACGGATTCACCTACTTCAAGATCGACTTCCTCTACGGCGGCGCCTACGAGGGCCGGCGGGCGCGCACCCGTGTGACCGGCATCGAAGCGCTGCGCATCGGCCTGCAGCAGATCGCGGACTCCGTCAATCCCCCGGGCTCGCCGCCGGAGGCCTTCATCCTGGCTTGCGGCGCTCCGCTGATGCCGGTCACCGGCCTGGTCCACGGATGCCGGACCGGGGGCGACGTCGGCGCGCCGCAGGTGCTGGATGGAAAGGCCGTCGAACCGGTGGTCGGCTTCCCCTACATCGTCTGGATGGCGCGCAACCAGTCGGCGCGTGTCTTTTTCGACCGCACCCTGTTCGCGGTGGACGCCGACGTGGTGATGGTGAACCCACAGCTGAGCCTGGACGAGGCTCGGGTGATGATCACCATCGCCGCCCTGTCCGGCGGCGTCTTCCTCTACAGCGACGACCTCGAGCGCCTCCCGGCGGAACGGCTCGACCTGCTGCGCAACCCGAACCTGCTGGCCCTGGTGGGCGGCACGGCGGCCGAGCCCCACCACCTGTTCCGCGCTCCTGACGGCGAGGCGGGCGACCACTGGTTCTCGACCCCCGAAGAGCTGCCGCCGGTATGGTCCCGTCGCGAGCCCGAGGGAGCGCTCGTGGTCGCCATCTACAACTGGTCGGCTTCGGCCCGGATCCACGAGCTGGCGTTCCACGACCTCAGCGCCGCGCCAGGACCTTTTCGCCTGCGCGACCTGTGGTCACCCCGCCGGGGTGGACGTACCCTCGGCGTCCACCGGGACGCGGTGCGACTCGCACTGCGGCCTCACAGCGTGAGACTTCTTAGAATGGAGGCTGTCGCCGGCTCCGTATCCTGACGGCGGCCTGTCCTATGCGCCGCGTGCTCTTCTATCGCCTCTACGACGTGGATCCGGCGCACCTCCCAGAGCTGGAGGCGGACACGCATGCCTTCGGCTCCAGCCGCGACTGGCGCGGTGACCGCTTCTGGCTGGCCACACCGAGGTCCAGGGACCTCTTCTCGATGGAATATTTCCGGCATGCCCGCAACGAGGAAGGTCCGCATCTGTCCGCCGCCGGCTTCCTCCGGCTGCAAGGGGACGAGACCGACGCCATCGCCACCCTCTACTTCCTCAACGACTGCAGCCAGCGCCTGCAGGCACGCGCCCGGGTGCAGGACGAGGACAACCCCATCGCCAAGCTGCGGTCCATCGAGATCCGCCAGGGCCGGCTGCCCTCGGGAATGCCGATCGACGACGCTCTGGCAGCCCGGCCGGTGATCAAGCGCATGCGCGACGGGGCCATAACCTTCTATCCGCCCACCTACCATCCGAACCCCTACTACCGCCGGGACAAGCCGGGGATGTGGGGCTTCAGCCTGCAGGGGATGCGTGACTTCGCGCCCACCTTCCTGGAGGCCGAGGCCGAGGCCATGCGCATCTACCGCGGGCTGGGCCGGCTGGGAGCCTGACAGAAGCCGGAGATGCGCGCCGTCGTGCAGCGTGTGCGCGAGGCTGGGGTCCGCTGGGACGGCGGGCAGGCCGCCATCGGGCACGGCTTCCTGATCCTGCTCGGCGTGGCCGAGGGCGACACGGACGCAGACGCCGAGCGGCTGGCGAGGAAGATCCTCCGTCTCCGCGTCTTCAGCGACGGCGAGGGCAAGTTCAACCTGGACTCCAGCCAGGTGGGGGCCCAGTTCCTGGTCGTCTCCCAGTTCACCCTGTTCGCTGACGCCCGCGGCCAGAACCGGCCCAGCTTCCTCAGGGCGGCGCGGCCCGAGCTGGGCCGGCCGCTGATGGACCGGTTCTGCGTCTGCCTCAGCCAGGCCGGAGCCACGGTGGCGTCCGGCTCATTCGGCGCCCACATGACGGTCAGCCTGGTCAACGACGGCCCGGTCACCCTGGTCCTCTCCACCGACGTCTGGGATCCGCGCAT
>Ga0209577_10006090_pt1 | contig 11184 bp, 8 predicted proteins | sample GraSoiAngelo_109_FD_185874 | JGI IMG/M metagenome (GOLD analysis project Ga0209577, IMG submission 185874) | Grasslands soil microbial communities from the Angelo Coastal Reserve, California, USA - 14_0903_12_20cm (SPAdes) (version 2) | ecosystem: Environmental > Terrestrial > Soil > Grasslands ... | reverse complement strand
CCAGCAGTGCATCCCCGAAACGGGGTCGGGGTGGACTGGAAAGGTGAGGTTCTGATGCACGCCCACGTCCGCCCACCAGATGCGCGTCGTGTCTGGGTCGGAGGACTCATAACCGGACGTGCCGCGCTCGCGTTTTAGAGACCACTCGCTGCCCGCGCGTTCGAGCGCGACGGTCGCCATGAGCTGTCGTTGGCCCGCGCCGCCGCTGAGCTTCCAGCGCCCCATGTGGTGGCTGCACGCGACGACGCCGGGCCTGATGCCTTCCGTCACCCACGCCTTCAAGACGAAGTAGCCGGTCTCGGTCTCGATGCGCACGAGGTCGCCCGTCTTCACCCCAAGCGCACGCGCGTGCGTCGGGTGAATCCAGAGCGGGTTTGTATGCGCGATCTCGTCGAGCCACTTCGAGTTCGCGCTCCGCGTGTGAATCTGCACGGGCAGGCGGAAGGTCGAGATGAGCACCGTTTGGTCGGGGTTGAGCTTGTCTGGGTGGACGTGGCTCTTGATGTACGTTGGTGTGGCGTACTCGTGCCAGCCCCAGTCGGCCAGGGTCTTCGAGTAGAACTCCAGGCGACCGCTCGGCGTGGGGAAGCCGCGCAGGATTTTTTCATCAATCCGCACGCCGACGAAGCGGCGGCCCTCGGCGTCCGAGTCGAGCACCGGGATTGGCACTACGTTCGTGGACGCGGGCTTCGGCGTCCGCGTATAGACGCGACCGAAGCGGTCAACGCGCGGGTCTTCCAATTCCTCCGCGGGAACCTCCTGCTCGTAGAGCGCGCCGGTCTTACTGCTGATTTCAAACGCGCCGTAGCGCCGCATGAACTGAAGCGGCGTTAAGTTTTCTTTAGCCGCGCGTTCGGGCAGCCCCGGCACGGAGTTCTCGAAGATGTACGCGTAGTATTCGTCAACGCCGAGGCGCTCGCCCGGTCGCGCGCGCGACTCGGCGAACTTGCGTATGCCCAGAGCGCCGTCGGGGTCTATGCGCCACGTCAGCTCCAGCCAGAACTCGTTCTCCTCCCAGACCTCGCCGGGGTTCACCTCGCGCGTGTCCTTGACCTGCTCGCCCAGGCGCTCGCGCGCGGCCTTGAGGACAGGCTGGCGGAAGCCGAGCCACTGCGCGTCGTGCGTCTCGTAAGAGTGTATGTCGTGGCCCATCGGCAAAATATAATCGGCGAAGTAGGCCGACTCGTTCCACGTCGGGGTGAGTGCGACGTAGCAGCCGATGGCGCTCTCGTCCTGCAAGACCTCGATCCAGGAGAAGCCGTCGGGGTTCGTCCACACGGGGTTATAGACGCGCGTGAAGTAGGTATCAACACGTCCCCGCCCGTCCTTCAAGAAGTGCGGCAGCAAAAACGAAAGCTCGTTCATCGCGAGCGGGTACTCACGCGGCCAAGTCAGCTCGTTCCAGCGCGGCGGGTGCGGCGGCGTGTAGATCGGACGGGGCACGAACTTGTTCCAGGCGTTCGGGAAGACGCCGCCCTCGGTCGCCACCGCGCCCAGGAGCGCGTTTAAGAGAAAGAGCGTGCGCGCCACCTGCCAGCCGCCGCTGTTGCCCGAAGCCGCCGAGCGCCAGTTGTGACTCGAAAACCTCGTGCCCGCCGTCGAGACCAGCGCCGCGACTTCTTCGATCTGCCGCGCGGGGACGCCCGCCTCCTTCGCGGCGTAATCGAACGTGTATTCGGCGTAGAGCGTTTTCAGAATCTCCTCGAAGCCCTCGAAACTCGTCTCAAGCTCCGGGTGCTCGACCGCCATGTACTCCTCCCAATTCCACCAGCGGCGCACGAACTCGCGTTCGTAGAGATTGTTTTGAATTAAGTGGTTCGCCACGGCGAGCAGGATGGCCGCCTCGGAGCCGGGGTAGGGCGACACCCACAGTTCGGCGTGCGTCGCCGTGTGCGACAGTCGCGTGTCGAACACAATCAACTTCGCGCCCTCGGCCTTCGCGTCCATGATGCGCTGCGCGTGCGGGTTGAAGTAGTGGCCCGATTCGAGGTGGGCGCTGATGAGGAGGATGACGCGCGCGTTGGCGTGATCGGGCGAGGGGCGGTCGAGTCCCATCCAGAACTGGTAGCCCGCGCGTGCCGACGAAGAGCAGATGTTCGTGTGCGAGTTGTGGCCGTCAACGCCCCACGCGGCGAGTATGCGTTCCGTGAACCCGTCCTCGCCCGGACGCCCGACGTGGTACATCACCTCGTTGTGCCGCCCCTCAGAAATGGTCTTGCGGATGCGCGCGGCGAGGTCGTCCAAAACTTCGTCCCAACCGACCTGCACCCACTTGCCCTCGCCGCGCCTGCCCGCGCGCTTCAGCGGGAAGAGGATGCGGTCGGGGTCTGTGACCTGATTCAAAGTCGCAGGCCCCTTCGCGCAATTGCGCCCGCGCGAGCCTGGGTGTTCGGGGTTGCCCTCGAACTTCTGCACGCCCAGAGTCTCTTTATCAACGTAGGCCAGCAGCCCGCACGCCGACTCGCAGTTGAAGCAAGTCGTCGGCACGAGCATATACCGCCGCTCCTTCCTCTCCGGCCACGCGCGCGAATCCAACTCCACCCAGTCGTCCCAGCGCTCCTTCGGCGGGAACGCCGCCAGATGAATCCGGCTCGGCCCCGGATAGAAAGTCTCGCCGCGCGCCTCCGTCTCTCGCCGCGCGGCGCTCACGCGCTCGTTCAGTTCTTTCAGGCTCATATCTCCAATTTCTTGCAGGCCGGATCGCGGCGCGTCACGTCAGGGCGTCGAAGCCCAGAGCGAACTCGATTGCCGCGCGCACCTCGCGCATACGCTCAAGCGACAGGTGCGTGATGTACGTGCCGAGGCCCGCTTTCTGTATTGTTTGCAGGTTGTCCGTGTTCACGGCGCAGTCGGCGGAAACGCCGTCCTCGGCGGGCGTCAGGAGCACTTCCGACGGGATGCCGCGGATTGTGGTCGTAAGGGGGGCGACGGTGATGCCGGTCAGGAAGGGGATGGCCGAGTTGCGCGTCAGGACGAGCACCGGGCGGCGCTTATCGGGCGCGCGGAAGGTGTGCCAGTAAACGTCGCCCTGATTCATGGCTCACCCCAGACCTGTTCGGCTTCCCACTCACCGACCTCTTCCGTCGTCTGCGGGTGTCGGTCGTAGCCACGCGCGTGCTTCCGCTCCAGCGCGATGATCTCCCGCTGCTGCAAAGCCCTCTCCAACGCCGTGCGGACGAAATCCTCCTGCGTCATCTCAAGGGCGTGCGTCACCCGCTCGACCTCCGTCAGCGTGGACTCTTCGATTTCTAACTGAATGGTCTTCATAGCGCACACTCAAGCTCCAGAATATGCTTGTAGTTTAACATGCCGTCAGGTGTATGCGGCTCGGCCCCGGATAGAAAGTCTCGCCGCGCGCCTCCGTCTCTTTGCGCGCGGCGCTCACTCGCTCGTTTAGTTCTTTGAAGTTCATAGATTTCAACGCGGGGGTTGGTGGCAGCAGCGCGCGACGCCGACCCTATGCCAGCGGCACGGACTGGCCGGCCTGCACGTATGCGTGCTCGTGGAGCGCGAGGCCCGTGAGCGCGAGGGGCGCGGCGGCGACGCCGACGAGCGGGGCGAAGAGGCCGCCGAGCGTGAGCAGCAGTCCCGTCCAGAAGAAAGCACTGTAGCGCCCGCGCGTCATCTCGCTGACGGCGAGGCGCGCGTGCGCCGTCGGGTGCGTCAAGGTCACCTCGCCCCAGACCATGAGCAGGTGTATGAGACTCGTCGTGCCGAGCGTCCACGCGAGCGGCGCGACCGCGGGCGGCTCAAGCCACAAGGCGAATGGCAGAAGCGCCGCCGAGCCGAGCAACAAGGATTGTACGAGCAGGTGCGGCGGCAGCAGAGCGTTCTGCCACAGGTCGCGCGCCTTCGCCTGCGCGAAGAGGTAGGCCGTGTAAACTGCCGTTAGCGCGCCGAGCGGAAGGCCCGGCAGAATCAGCCACAACTGCGCCGCCGTGCTCCCCGCGAGGCTCGCCGCGAAGTGAAGCGCGAGGATGAGCGAATAGCCCGCGATGATGAACGCGCCTTTGACGAGCCAACTGCGCCAGTGCGGGCGCGTGAAGATCATGTAGAAACGTCCGGGGTGCTCCAAGTCCCAGATGAGCAAGGCCCCGGTCGCGGCGAGGAAGACGCCGGAGACGACGGGCGCGACCAGAAGCCAGAGCAGCCCGCCGCCGCTGACGACCGGCCAGTATGTCATCCGGCTGAGAATAAAAAGCAGCGCCGCGACAAGGTAAACGCCCGCGGCGATGCCCTTCGTCCAGGTGTAGAGGCTCACGCGCCAGTCCCAGGGAATCGAGTGCGGAATGTCGTAGGCGAGGAGCGCCGCGGCTGAGGTGTTGTTGAAGTCGGGGCTGCCGGAGTTGATGGTCTCGGCGTCCCGTTTCTGCTCGCTCCACATGAAGAGATTGCCGTCGGGGCGGCGCGCGGCGAGCGGGTCGAGCGTCGCCTGGTGCGCGCCCTTGTAGAAGAGTTTCGGCAGCGTCTCCTTCTCAGGGCGACGCACCTGCACCGCCTCGCGGTTGACGTAGTGCGCGACGCGCGAGTCGGCGTCGTTCATGTCGCCGACGAGTATCGCCTCGACCGGACAGACGACGACGCAGGCCGGCTCTAATCCGATGTCAATGCGGTGCGCGCAGAAGTTGCACTTCTCGGCGGAGTGGTCTTCGGGGTTGATGAAGATGGCGTCGTAGGGGCACGCGGCCATGCACGCCTTACAGCCGATGCAGATGGATTTGTCGAAGTCAACGATGCCGTCCGCCCGCTTGAACATCGCCGTGGTCGGGCACGCGGCGACGCACGGCGCGTGCGCGCACTGGTTGCAGCGCGTCACCTGATGCGCGCGCCGCGCCTGCGGCCACCGGCCTACGTCAACGTGCTTGACGTAGGTGCGCGTGACGCCCAGGGGGACGAGGTTTTCAGACTTGCACGCGGTCGTGCAGGCGTGGCAGCCGATGCAGCGCGTCTGGTCTATGACTTTGGCCCACTGCGGCTGAGCGGGCGCGTCTGTCTGCATCAATCCCTCCCCGTCCGGCTGCAAAGCGACTCTTGTTTTTGCGTTTGCGTTCGGATGAAGTATAACGGCACTGGCCGTCAACGCTTCTACACTTTACGACACGGCAAGTCAATGCCGCCCGCCGAGTGCCGTGCCGCTCGCGCGGTTCAACAGTTAAAATCGAAACGGAGGGATGAGATGAGAATTTCCGTGTCCGCCGTCGTGCTCCTGCTCTTCGCCGCGAACGCCCTGGTCGCCACCGCGCAGACTCTGAAGAACTCGGCGCGGAAGGAAACGGACGTGGTCTCGACGCGCGAGATGGAGCGCATCAACTGGATGGAGTTCAAGGAGGCCGTGCCGTCGAAGGTGCAGACCGTGCTGCTACCGACGGGGACGCTTGAGCCGCACGGCGTCATCAACAACGGCGCGGACATCACCGCGCCCTTGGCGATGGCGAGGGCCATCGCCCCGCGCGTCAACGCCATGATCGCGCCCGTTCTGCCCTACGGCATCACGGGGAGCATGGAGTCCTACCCCGGCGCGTTCCAGATCACCGAGTCGGCCTACCGCCCCTTCGTCAAGCAGATCATGGAGGGCCTGGCGCGAAACGGCCTCAAGAACATCGTCGTCCTCAACGGCCACGGCGGGCCGCAGACGGCGGTCTTAAACGCGGTCGCGGCGGAGGTCTCTTCGGAGCGGCACGTCCGCACGCTCGTCATCAACTGGTGGTCGTTCGCCTCGGACGTGACCAAGGAAGTCTTCGGCGAGGACGGCGGCCACGCGGGCCTGAATGAGACCGCCTGCGTGCAGGCCGCAGACCCCACGCTCGTCCACCCCGACAAGTACAAAGACGACCTCGTCACAGCCTACCCCGCGCCGAGCACTTGGTCGGCCACGCCCTTCCCCTCGTCCATCGGCCTCTACCAGCCGGGGCAAGGCTACCCCAAGTTCGACCAGAAGAAGGCCGACGAGTATTTCCGAAAGGTCAACGATAAGGTGGCAAGCCTCATCAACGAGGTCGTGCGCAAGTGGGACATGGCGGGACTGTAGAGCGATTGCGGATTTCGGATTGCGGAATGCGGATTGAAAACAGCGCGGCTCTCAACTTCCTTTAATCCGCAATCCGAAATCCACATTCCGCAATCGAGAGGCCCGCGTGTAGCCAAACCCGACCGCGAGTTGGTACTATCTGTCCGTTCCCCCGCACCAGCAATCAAGGAGGAGAGGCGAGAGGGCCGCGCTTCCGCCGCGTCGTTTGACGTGGGCGCGCGCGCCGTCGCCGCAGACGCCTGATGAAGATGACTCTGCAAGGCAAGGCCGGCAAACTCGCCGCGCTCGTCGTCGCTCTCGCCATCGCGCTGGCGTCGTCGTCGGTCGTCGGCGCGAAGAAGAAGTCGAAGAAGGACAAGCCCGTACCGAAGGGCACGCCCGTCATGTGGCGCAACCAACGCATCGAATCGCTCGACCTCTTCGACGGGCCGGGGGGACGCGGCGGACGGCCCGACCTGCGCCGGCTCCAACTGCTCAAGTCGGAGGAGGGCGGCTACTCGCCGAAGTTCCGCGTGCGCGACGCCGCGGGGCGCGAGTGGGTGGCGAAGCTCGGCAACGAGGCGCAGTCGGAGACGGCGGCTGTGCGGCTCGTCTGGGCCGCGGGCTACGTCTCGGAGATCAACTACCTCGCCCCGTGCGCGCACATCCCCGGCGCGAAGCCTTCAAAGAAGGTCGAGAGGTGCGAGGGCGACGGCTTCCGAAACGTGCGCTTCGAGGCCAGGCCGAAGGGCGTCAAGCGCGTCGGCCCCTGGAAGTGGAAGGAGAACCCCTTCGTCGGCATGCACCAGTTCGAGGGGCTGAAGGTTCTGATGGCGCTTTTGAATAACTGGGACTTGAAGGACGACAACAACGTCATTATCTACGCGCCGGGCCGTGGGCGCGGCGAGCTGCACTACGTCATCAGCGACCTCGGCGCGACGTTCGGCAGGACGGGCGGCGTGCCCGTCTTCTGGCGCATCACGCGCAGCCGCAACAACCCGGAGGACTACGCCGCCTCGAAGTTCATAGACAAGGTCGGGGGCGGCTACGTTGACTTCCACTACGGCGGCAAGAATCGCGGCATGCTCGATAAGATAAGCGTCGAGGACGCGCGCTGGGTCGGCGAGCTGCTCTCGCGCCTGAGCGACCGCCAGCTCGCGGACGCCTTCCGCGCCGCCAACTACACGCCCGAAGAGATTCAGATGCTCGCCGAGTCGGTGCGTGCGCGCGTCAACGAGCTGGTCAACCTCGGCAGTCAGAGACAGAATCGCGGGCGATAGCGAGCGGGCGCTTGATCGAAAGGGAGGTCACGCAATGGCGTTCCGGCAGAAGATCGTCGCCACCAGCGCGCCCGCGTCCGTGCTCCTCGTGCGCCTCGCCGTGGGCGCGGTCTTCCTCTCCGAAGGTGTCCAGAAGTTCCTCTTCCCCGCCGACCTCGGCGCGGGGCGCTTCGCGAAGATCGGCATCCCCGCGCCCGGATTCACGGCCCCGTTCGTCGGCGCGTGCGAGGTCGTCTGCGGCGCGCTCCTCCTCGCCGGGCTGCTCACACGGCTCGCCGCCGTCCCTCTGATTATTGACATGCTGGTCGCCATTTCGACGACGAAGATTCCCATGCTTCTCAAGAGCGGGTTCTGGGCGACGGCGCACGAGGCGCGCGTGGACTTCGCGATGCTGCTCTGCCTCCTCTTCCTTCTCGCCGTCGGGGCCGGGCCGTGGTCTGCCGACGCTCGCCTGTCGTCGGAGCCGACCGCCGGGGAAAGCTCCTGAAAAAAACTTTAGGCCGCGGTAGCGTGTCCGCTCCCGGCGAAAGCGGCAAGAGTAGTTAGCACCCGCGCTTCTGTGATAAAGTTCGTCCGCAGAACCTACCAAAGACTTTCATGCCGACGGTGTCTCGGAGGAGGGAAATTATGAAACGCTTAGTCGCGCGCCTGTGCGTGTTCGCGCTCGCGCTCTGCGCGGCGGCGCTCGCCCAGGCGCAAGCGCCGCGCGCGCGCTTCACGGTTCAAGACCTGCTCAAGATTCGGCGCGTCGCCGACCCGCAGCTCTCGCCCGACGGGCATTGGGTGGCCTATCAAATCACCCTGCCCGACGTGGCCGCCAACCGCAGCGTCACGCAAATTTACCTGATCGCGACGGGCGGCGGAGAGCCGAAGCAGTTGACTGACGGCGCGGCGTCCGCGAGCGAGCCGCGCTGGTCTCCCGACGGCAAGGCGCTCGCCTTCGTCAGCGGCGATCAGCTCTGGACGATGGACGCGTCGGGCGGCGGACGCAAGCAGATCACCAGCGTCTCGACCGGCGCGGACGGCCCCCTGTGGTCGCCCGACGGGAAGTGGATTGCCTTCGCCACGGACGTTTACCCCGACTGCGCCGACGATGCCTGCAACCGCGCGCGCGACGAGCAGGCCGCGGCGAGCAAGGCGAAGGCGCACGTCGCCACGCGACTGCTCTACCGGCACTGGACTGAGTGGAAGGGCGACAAGCGCACGCACGTCTTCGTCGTCCCGTCGGCGGGCGGCGCGGCGCGCGACCTCACGCCCGGCGACTTCGACGCGCCGCCTTTCTCTCTGGGCGACCCCGTAGACTACGCCTTCTCGCCCGACTCGAAAGAACTCGCCTTCGCACGCAACACGGACACAATCGAAGCCGCCTCGACGAACGCGGATATCTTCCTCGTGCCGGTCGCTGGCGGCGAGCCGGTTCGTCTCACGGGCGGCAACCGCGGCGCGGACAAGACGCCGCGCTACTCGCCCGACGGTCGCTACCTCGCCTACCGCTCGCAGGCGACTGCGGGCTTCGAGAGCGACCGCTGGCGCTTGATGCTCTACGACCGGCAGACGAAGCAGACGCGCGAGCTTCTCCCCAAACTCGACGCATACGTTGACGACTTCACCTTCGCGCCCGACGGCGGCTCCATCTACTTCGTCTCCGGCGAGCGCGGCGTCGAGCCGATCTTCAACGTCTCGCTCGCCGACGGCTCGACGCGGAAACTCATCGGCGGCTTCGACGGCGACTTGCAAATCTCGCGCGACTCGCGCCTGCTCGTCTTCACGCGCTCGACCGCCGCCAGCCCGTCGGAGATTTACACGGCGCGTCTCGACGGTATAGTTGCCGCGGGCGGCGCGGGCAATCAGGCCGTGCAGTTGACGCACACGAACGACGCTCTCATGCAGCAGTTCGGCCTCCGCCCCGCCGAAGAGACGACGTGGGCGGGCGCTTCGGGGACGAAGATCGCGGGCTGGATCGTGAAGCCGCCGGACTTCGACTCGTCGAAGAAGTACCCGCTCGTCGTGCTCATCCACGGCGGGCCGCAGGGGGCCTGGGACGACAACTGGGGCTACCGCTGGAACCCGCAAATCTACGCGGCGGACGGCTACGTCGTCCTTATGCCGAACCCGCGCGGCTCGACGGGCTACGGCCAGCAGCTCACCAACGAAATCTCCGGCGACTGGGGCGGCAAGGCTTACACCGACATCATGAACGGCGTCGCCGAGGTCGCGTCGCTCCCCTACGTTGACAAGAACAACATCGGCGCGGCGGGCGCGAGTTACGGCGGCTACATGGTTGACTGGATTCTCGGCCACAACGACGACCCGCGCTTTCATTTCAAGACGCTGGTCTCGCACGCCGGAGTCTTCAACCTGACGAGCATGTACGGAGCGACCGAGGAGCTTTGGTTCGCCGAATGGGAGTTCAAGGGGGTGCCTTGGGAGCACCCGGAGCTTTACGAGAAGTGGTCGCCGCACCTCTTCGCCAAAAACTTCCACACGCCCACGCTCGTTACAGGCGGCGAGCTGGACTTCCGCGTGCCGGTTGACCAAGACCTGCAACTCTTCACCTACCTGCAACGCCAGGGCGTCGAGTCCAAGCTCGTCGTCTTCCCCGACGAGGGCCACTGGATTTTGAAGCCCGCCGACTCGCAGCTCTGGTACACGACCGTGCTCGACTGGCTCGACTCGCACCTGAAGTCGAAAACCTAGAACGTCGCGGCGGCGAGCACGTCTGAGGCCATGCGTAGATTAATTCTTCTCTTCATCGGCTGTGCGCTGCTGTCGCTGCCCTCCGCGGCGGTCGTCGCGCGGGGCAAGGCGCGGCGCGCGAGAGACGAGTCGCCGCTCATGCGCTCGCGGCAGTTGGTTGTGGTGACGACGCGCGGCTGGGACGCGGTGCGGGGTACGCTGCGACGCTTCGAGCGGAAGAACTCGAAGGCGAAGTGGCAGCCGGTCGGCGCTGCAATTCCGGTCGTCGTCGGTCGCAGCGGCCTGGGCTGGGGCACGGGGCTGAACGCGCGTGCGGGCGACGGCCCCGTCAAGAAAGAGGGCGACGGGAAAGCGCCCGCGGGCGTTTTCAAACTCGGCCCGGCCTTCGGCTTCGGCACGACGGCGGAGGCGTCCTGGGTGAAGATGCCTTACACGCCCCTGACCGGAAGCGTCGAGTGCGTGGACGACGTGAAGTCGGGGCAGTACAACCAGATCGTTGACAGGAACGGCGTGCAGGTCATTGACTGGCGAAGCTCGGAGCGGATGCGCTCGGTCGAAGGCTACCGCTGGGGCGTCGTCGTCGAGCACAACGCGAACCCGCCCGCCGCCGGTCGCGGCTCGTGCATCTTCCTGCACATCTGGGCCGGCCCCGAAAAAGGAACGGCGGGCTGCACCGCGATGGAGCAGCCGGAGCTGGAGGCCCTGTTGCGCTGGCTCGACGCGAAGAAGAACCCACTGCTCGTCCAACTGCCCGAAGCCGAGTATGCGCGCCTCGGAGTCGCGTGGAAGCTGCCCGCGCGCTAACACGGCCACGCGCGTCGAACACCCGCCCCGCGCCTTTGAGCAAATCCCGAAAAGGCACTATGCTAGTCTCAAACAGAACACCGGCTTAAAAATCGGGAGGCTCCGCGGGAGGGAAGGATTTGCCATGAGCGCGACCAGAGACACCTTGACCATTACGGACAACCGCACGGGCAAGCAGTACGAAGTCCCCGTCAAAGACGGAACCATCCGCGCGATGGACTTGCGCCAGATCAAGGCCGGCGAAGAGGACTTCGGGCTGATGACCTACGACCCGGCGTTCATGAACACTGCCTCTTGCAAGAGCACCATCACCTACATTGACGGCGACCGCGGCATACTCGAATACCGCGGCTACCCCATCGAGCAGTTGGCCGAGCAGAGCAACTATCTCGAAGT
>Ga0209577_10006089_pt1 | contig 11184 bp, 3 predicted proteins | sample GraSoiAngelo_109_FD_185874 | JGI IMG/M metagenome (GOLD analysis project Ga0209577, IMG submission 185874) | Grasslands soil microbial communities from the Angelo Coastal Reserve, California, USA - 14_0903_12_20cm (SPAdes) (version 2) | ecosystem: Environmental > Terrestrial > Soil > Grasslands ... | reverse complement strand
CGCCGACATCCCTGGCTGCTGTTCCGGCGAGGACGACCTCGATCCGCTGCACCGGCGCCACACGCCCGACGATCCGGATCCTGATCGTGCGTGAGACGGTCTCCATCCCGGCGCGGGCACTCCAGCGGATCGTGTAGATGCCCGGGCGCCGCACCTGCCGCGGGATGCGCAGCTTCACGATCGTGCGGCCCGCGTGCACCGAGAAGCGCCAGGTGTAGAGCCTGAGGCGCCGCGGGCTGTACAGGACGGCGGTGACGCGTGCAGCGCGGGTGATCGTCACGCGAGCTGCCATCTTCTTGCGCGCCGCCGGCTTGAACTTCGCCGCCGTCACGACCTTGAAGACGAGGCTCGTGGATGCACCGCCGGCCGCGACCGTGAGGTCGATCGCGGCGCCCTGCGGGGCGAGGACGAGCCCTTCCGGTCCCGTCACCGTGCCGGGCCTGCCGGTGCCGCCGGTCGTGAGCGATCCGATCGTGAGGCCGCGTGCCTTCAGCGCCGCCTCGGCCTGGTCGGGCGTCATGCCGATGAGCGACGGCACCGGCACCAGCGGCGGCGTGAGGTCGCTCTGGTTGCCGGCGAGATCCGTCTCCTGGAGTCGGAAGATGCGCGTGTCGCCGGGCATCCAGCCCGCTACCGTCGCCGCGGTGTAGTCCGGGTTGTAGTGACCGGCGTCGCTCGAGCCGGAGAAGAGCGTGACGTAGTCGTACGTGCCGCTGTTGTCGCTGCCCGGAAGCCAGCGGATCGTCAAGCCGTCCGGCCCCATATAGCCGCGCAGGTTCTGCGGAGCCTGCGGCGGCTGGAGGTCGTGGAGAAGCGCGAACAGCGACAGGTGCATGGTGAGGATGTGGAAGCCGCTCGCGTCGGTGAAGAAACCGTCCTCCCAGCCGTTGGGCAGCGTCCCGGCCGTCGGCACGCGATGGATGACGCGCCAGGCGCCACCGTCGTACGTCGCCGGGACGAGCCCGCGCTCGGTGGAGTGGACGACGATCTCCACCGGCCGGCTGAACTGGTGCACTTGCGTGCCGGCGAGCGCCCACCAGGCGGTGACGTCGAGCGCCTCGGGGCCCGGGCCGAAGCCGTTCGTCAGGCCGCTCGGCGCGGCGGTCGGAGCGATGCGCAGCACGATCCAGTCGGTCGTGGACGACCATGCCCCGGCCGGCATCGTCGCGGAGGCGAAACCATCCGCGGACGTAACCGTCGCCGGCGACGCGGAGCTCGTGTTCTTCTCGACGTACGGCGTCGAGCCGCCCGACGCATAGACGGTGAAGTGGATGCGGAACGGCGACGTCTTCCCGGCCGCATCTTGCACCTGGCCGGCGAGCGTGTGCGGCCCGACGGGCAGCGCGCCGGTCCCGTAGTCGATCGTCGTCCCGGTCACGACCGGCGCGACCGTCGGAGCGCCGTCGAGCGTGACGCCGACCGGCGTCGCCGGCTCGCTCGTCACGAGCGAGATCGAGCTCGCCGAGCCGACCGTGGAGCCGTCGGCCGGGGAGGAGGAGACGACGCGCGGTGCGGTGTTGTCGATGCGAATACCGGTGATGACGTCGCTCGACGAGTTGCCGAAATCGTCTGAGACCGTCGCGCGCAGGTCGTAGAGACCGTCCGGAAGCTTCGTCGTGTCGTACCCGAAGCTCCAGGGCGACGCCGTGTCGGTCCCGAGCGCCGACCACGTCGCGCCGCCGGAGGGTGTGGCGTCGAAGACGACCCTCGCCGCACCCGACCCGCTGACCGTGGCGTTGAAGGTGACGAGCCCGGAGATGTTCGCGCCCGGGTTCGTGAGCACCACCGTCGGCGCGGTCACGTCGACGTCGAACGTCACCGCTGCGCCCGTGAACGTGTTGCCCGCGCGGTCCGTGATCACCGGCCGCAGGTCGTAGCTGCCGGTCGAGACCGTGGTCGCGTCCCACGTCGCGTTGAACGGCGCGGTCGACGACGTCGCGATCTGGCTGAACGTTCCGCCGCCGGTCGGGCGGAGCTCGTAGGCGACGGAGGCGACGCCCGAGCCGGCATCCGAGACCGACGCGCTCAGCGCCACGCTCGAGCCGCCGACGGTCGAGCCGGCTGTGGGGGCCGTCAGCGAGCCGGACGGTGCCGCGTTGTCGATGCGGACGTTCGAGCGCAGCGGGCTCGTGCCGGTGTGCCCGGTGCCGTCGGTCGCGACCGCACGGAAGTCGTACAGCCCGTCGGCCAGGGTGCTCGTGTCTAGCGCCGTGCTCCACGGCGGGCTCGTGTCGCTCGCGATCGTGACCCACGAGCCGCCACCGGCCGGGCGCCGCTCGAAGTCGACCTGCACCGTGTCCGGATCCGACGATGCGGACAGCGACACCGTTCCGCTCAGGTTCTGGCCCGGATCGGCAAGTGTCGGCGTGGGCGCGACGTTGTCGACCGTGACGTTCCGGACGGCGGATGTCGTCGAGTTGCCGGCCATGTCGGTGACGACGACCTGGATCGTGGCCGGACCGTCGGCGCCGCCGGTCGTGTTCCAGTTGAAGCTGTACGGCGCGGTCGTATCGGTGCCGGCGGACGAGCCGCGGACGAAGAACTCGACCGAGCTGATGGGAGAGGTCACGTCGGAGGCGGAGGCGGTGATCGCGACCGTCCCGGTGACGATCTGGCCTTCGGTCGGCGCGCCGACCGTCGCGACGTTCGGCGCCGTGTTGTCGACGACCTTGTCGGGGAGACTCGCCGTCGTCACGTTGTCGGCGTTGTCGGTGATCAGCATGCGCAGGTCGTAGTGGCCGTCCGGCACCGAGGTCGTGTCCCAGTCGGCCGTGTACGGCGCGGGCCCGGTGGTGTCCGTGCCGATCGTCGTCCACGTGCTGCCGCCCGCGTCGGCGTACTCGAAGCTGACCGACTTGATGCCCGAGCCGTCGCTGGCGGGCGAGGCGCTGAGCGTGACCGTGCCCCGGAGGTAGTCGGCGGCCGAGCAGGACGGGCAGGCGGGCGGGGTCGCGTCGATCAGGACGGTGGCGCTCTTGACCGTTTCGATATTGCCGGCGTTGTCGACCGAGAAGTACGCAATCGTGTGCGCGCCGTCGTTCGAGCCGTCGGCGGGCGCGGGAATCACGACGCTCGTCCCGACCGTGTACGCCGGGTTGCCGTCGATGCTGTACTCGGTGACGTTCACGCCGGAGCCGGCGTCGCTCGGCGTTAGCGTCACGGTCACCGGGCTCGCGTGCCAGCCGCTCGGGGCGTTGTCGGTGGTGGTCGGCTTCGTGTTGTCGACGAGACGAGTCAGCGGCGACGAGGTCGTCGAGTTGCCCGCCGCGTCGACCGCGACGACGTGCAGCTCGACGCTGCCGTCGGGGACGGACGCGGAGTTGAAGGTCGACCCGGTCGACTGCCAGGTCGCGCCGCCGTCACTGGAGTACTCGTACGTGACGGAAACGACACCGGAGGCGTTGGCTCCGCCCGGATCGCTCGTGCTCGAGCCGAGGCTCACGGCGCCGCGCAGGTACGCGCCCGGGTCGTTGAGCGTCGCCGTCGGCGGCGTGTTGTCGACGAGCTTGTTCGTCACCGGCGCTGCCGCCGCCTGGTTGCCGGCGACGTCAGACGCGACGGTGCGGAAGTCGTAGTGGCCGTCTGCGACCGAGGTCGTGTCGAAGCTGACGGAGTACGGAGAGGTGGTGTCGCTCCCGATCGTCGTCCACGAGCCGCTTCCGGCCGGCGCGTACTGGAAGTCGACATGGTCGACGCCCGAGCCCGAGTCGGCGGCGGAGCCGGTCAGCGTCTTCGTCCCGCGCAGGTACTGGCCGGGATCGTCCTGGCTCGTCGTCGGCGGCGTGTTGTCGATGCGGACGTTCGTGACGGCCGCGGAGGGCGCCGAGTTGCCGGCGGCGTCGTGGACGACAACGTGGAGCTGGTAGACGCCGTCGGCGACACCGGTCGTGTTCCAGAGGATGCTGTCGTACGGCGCCGAGCCGAGTGTGCCGATCGTCGCCCAGGTCGTGCCGTCGGCCGAGTACTCGTACGTGACGGAGGCGAGGCCGGAGGCGTAGCCGTTGGCGGGCGGATCGCTCTCGCCCGAGGTCAGCGGGACGGTCTGGCGGATGTTGGCGCCGGGGCTGTTCAGCGTGCCGGTCGGGTTGTTCGTGTCTCGGTGCCACGTCCAGGTAGCCGGCGACGCGTCGGTGTTGCCGGCCGGGTCGGTCGCGCGCACCTCGAACGTGTGCGCGTTGTCGGTCAGGCCGTTCACGCTGTGCGGGCTCGTGCACGGCGCGAAGACGCCGGCGTCGATCCGGCACTCGAAGCTGGAGCCGGCTTCCGAGGAACTGAACGTGAAGGTCGGGCTCGCCGCGTTGGAAGGATCGGCAGGCTTGCCGACGATCGTCGTGTCCGGCGCCGTGCGGTCGACGTTGACGTTGCGGATCGCGCTCGACGGATGGCCGGCGTTGTCCGTCGCGACCGCCGCGAGCGCGTGGTTGCCGTCGGCTGCCGGGATGTTCCACGACACGGTGTACGGGCCCGGCGCGGCGACCGTGCCGAGCGGGCTCCAGATCCCGGCCGAGCAGTCGGTGCTCTGATCCGAGCACTCGAAGAACTGGACCTGTGCGACCCCGCTGCCGCCCGTGTCGCTCGCCGTCGCGGAGAAGCTCGTCGGGCTCGGCAGCGAACCGTTGATCGCCGCCGCCGGTGCGGTGATCGAGATCGCGGGCGGAACGTTGTCGACGCGAATGCTCGTGTTCTCCAGGGTCGTCACGTTCGCGGCGTCGTCGGTCGCACGCGCGCGGACGTCATAGAGGCCGTCGCCGGCCGGGAGCGTGGTCGTGTTCCACGAGGCGCCCGTGGCGGTGTACGCGCTGGGCGGATCGCTGTGGAGCTTGTACTCGAAGGTCACCGGCGGGCTCGCGGGCGACGCGTCGCTGGCGCTCGCCGTCAGCGAGACGACGCCGCTGACCGTGGCGCCGGTGGCCGGGCTCGAGAAGGTAAGCGCCGGCGGCGTATTGTCGACGCGCGTCGTGAGCGCCGGCGACGTGGTCGAGTTCCCGGCGACGTCGGTAGCGGTGACGCGCAGGTCGTAGAGGCCGTCGGCCGAGAGCGTCGTGTCCCACGCAGCCGGCTGCGTCGTGAAGCTGCCGCCGTGCGGGGCGAGCTCGTACGTCACGCTCCCAAGTCCCGAACCGCCGTCGCTGGTGTTCGACGTCAGCGTCACCGAACCGCGCACCGGGTTGCCCGGGCTGAGCATCGTGGCGCTCGGCGCGGTGTTGTCGATGCGCCGGTTCGCCACGACTGACGGTGACGCCTCGGTGTTACCCGCCACGTCGGTGGCGACGGCCCGGAAGTCGTAGAGGCCGTCGGCGACGCTCGTCGTGTCGAACGAGATGCCATACGGCGTCGTGGTGTCGCTGGCGATCGTCGTCCAGGAGCCGCCGCCGGCGGGGCGCCGCTGGAACGCAACCGCAGCGAGGCCCGAGCCGCCGCTGTCGCTCGCGCTCGCCGAGAGCGAAACCGTCTGGTGCAGGTTGGCGCCGGGGTCGCCGAGCGTGCTCGTCGGCGCATCTGGATCGGACTTGACCTCGTTCGTCGACGTCGCCGTCGTCCAGTTGCCGGCGCTGTCGGCGATGCGGTAGCGGTATTGCGCGCACTTCCCGCTGGCGACGGAATCCGGGCTCGTCGCCGGCGTCCAGCTGCCGTAGGAGCTGCAGGTGTCGTTGTTGAGGTCGCCCGTGCGCCGTTCCAGCACGGCGGACGAGGCGTCGACGTCGGCATCGGGGCCGTTGTTCGTCGTCACCGTGAAGGAGCCGGACACGTAGCCGTTGGGATAGGAGACGGTCACGCCGCTCGGTGGTGTGCGGTCGATCGTGATCGTGCGGACGTCCTCGCCGCTGTTCAGCGCGGCGTCGACTGCAACCACCCGGAGCGCACGCTTCCCGTCAGTCCCGGGCGTCGTCCAGTTGCCGGCGTAGGGCCCGCTGTTGTCGGATGCGAACTGCGTCCACGAGCCCGTCGCGCAGCCCAGGCTTGCGTTCGAGCACTCGTAGAAATCGACATGCGTCACGTCGGCGGCGGGCGCCGATGCCGTGACCGTGAACGTGCTCGGGTCGGCGGCGTTGACGTAGGTCGTCGGCGCGGTGATCGAGACGGTCGGCGGGCCCGTGTCGAGCGACCAGGTGTGCGAGGCCGGCGTACCGTCGGTGTTCCCGGCTGTGTCGGTTGCCCGTACATCGAAGGTGTGGCTGCCATCGGCGAGCGTTCCCGTCGTGTGCGGGCTCGAGCAGGACGCCCAGCCACCACCGTCGACGCGGCACTCGAAGGTCGATCCGGGCTCGCTGGAGCTGAAGGTGAAGGTCGGGGTGGGATCGTTGTCGAGGGCGGGCGGCGCCGAGTCGATCGTCGTGTTCGGTGCGGTCAGGTCGATCGTCCACGTCCTCGTCGCCGGGGTTCCGTCGGCGTTCCCGGCGGCGTCGGTTGCGCGCACGTCGAACGTGTGGCTGCCTTGACCGAGCGCAGCGGTGGTGTGCGGGCTCGAGCAGGCGGTCCAGCCCCCGCCGTCGACGCGGCATTCGTAGGTCGAGCCGCTCTCGGTCGAGCTGAACGCGAACGCCGGCGTCGTGTCGTTGGAGGGATCGGCCGGGCCGGAGTCGATGGTCGTGTTCGGTGCGGTCAGGTCGATCGTCCACGTGAGGCTCGCCGGGGTCGCATCGGTGTTGCCGGCCTGGTCGGTCGCGCGCACGTCGAACGTGTGGCTGCCTTCGCCGAGGGCGGCGGTGGTGGTGTGGGGGCTGGTGCAGGAGCTCCAACCGCCGCCGTCGACGCGGCACGCGAAGCTGGAGCCGGGCTCGGAGGAGCTGAAGCCGAAGGTGGGCATGGCGTCGTTGGACGGGCTCGAGGGGCTTGCATCGATGGTCGTCTGGGGCGCCGTCAGGTCGACCGTCCACGTGTGCGAGGCCGGCGTCGGGTCGGTGTTGCCCGCCTGGTCGATCGCGCGCACGTCAAACGAGTGACTGCCGTCGGTGAGGGAGGCCGTCGTATGCGGGCTCGTGCAGGACGACCAGCTGCCGCCGTCGACCCGGCAGTCGAACGTCGAGCCGCTCTCGGAGGAACTGAAGGTGAACGTCGGCGTCGCGGTGCCCGAGGGGCTCGCGGGGCTCGAGTCGATCGTCGTGTTCGGTGCGGTCACGTCGATCGTCCAGGTGAAGCTCGCCGGGGTGGCATCGGTGTTGCCGGCCTGGTCGGTGGCGCGCACCTCGAACGTGTGGCTTCCCTCACCCAGCGACGCGGTGGTGTGGGGGCTGGTGCAGGAGCTCCAGCTGCCGCCGTCGAGGCGGCACGCGAAGCTGGAGCCGGCCTCTGAGGAGCTGAAGCCGAAGGTCGGCGTGGCGTTGTTGGACGGATTCACAGGACCGGAGTCGACCGTGGTGTCGGGGGCCGTGTTGTCGACGCGCCGGCTCGCGACGACGTCCGCGTGTGCGTGGCCGACCGTGTCGGTCGCAACCGCACGGAGGTCGTACAAACCGTCCGCCACGGCAGCGGTGTTCCAGCTCGCAGCGTACGGCGCGGCCGTGTCCGTTCCGATCGTCGTCCAGGTCGACGCGCCCGCCGGCGAACGCTCGAAGACGACCTGTTGGATCGCCGTCGAGGCATCCGACGCGCTCGCGCTCAGCGACACCACGCCGGCGACGGGAGTGCCCGGATCGGTCAGCGCCACGGACGGGTTGTCGGTGTCGACCTTGGCGGTGGCGGTGACCGGTGTCGAGACGTGGCCGACGTTGTCGGCGATCGTGAAGCTGTAGCGGTAGCAATGGCCGCCGCTGACGGAGTTGTCGGGGCTCGAGAACGTGCCCGCGTCGGCGCTGAAATTGCTGCAGCTGTCACCGTTGAGGTCGCCCGTCTCGCGCGTCACGGCTGCGCTCGAGAGGTCGAGGCCCGAGTCGGCGTCCGAGCCGTTCCCGGTCGTGAAGGTCACGGCTGCGGAGCCGTAATACGGTGCGCCCGCGCCTGTGAGCGTGATCGCCTGCCCGGTCGGCGGGGTCGCGTCGACGCGGACGAGCTGCGAGCCGACCGCTTCTGCGTTGCCGAGGTTGTCGTACGCGCGGAACTTCACCGTCGTCGTCGCAACGATGTCGATCGGGCCGACGTAGTCGGAGCCGTTGACGGGCGACGGATCGCTGCCGTCGAGCGTGTAGCGGATGACGTCGACTCCAGATCCCTGGGCGCCGTCGTCGGCGGAGAGGGTGACGCTAACCGGCGCCGAGCTGTAGTAGCCGCCCTGGCAGGCGGCGCCGTTGCACCGGATGGTCGTCGTCGGGGGCGTTGTGTCGGAGACGATGACGCTGAAGTCCGTGCTCGCCGTCAGGCCGGCGTTGTTCGCGGCGCTCACCGTCTGCGTGCCGGGGGTCGCGGCGCCCGCCACGTAGCTGTAGGTGCGCGTCGCGCCGCTACCGGAGACCGACCAGCCGCTGCCGAACGAAGCCGCGCTCGGGAACGTGTAACCGCCGATCCCCGAGTCGGTGTCCGTGGAGCCGGCCGTGACATCGAAGCTGCCGCTGCCGGTCGGGAGGAACAAGACGGTGTTGCCGACGGACGAAGTGGTGCCGGTGAAGTTCGAGAACGTGAAGCTGGGCGCACTCGGGTCCGAGGTGTCGACCTTGACGGTGGTAGAGATCGAGACGCTGTTGCCGACGTTGTCCGTGCCGGTCAGCGTGTAGCGGTAGCAGCCGGTCGCGAGGCCGTTCTGGGCCGGGTTGCCGCTGATCGTCGTGGGCGAGCCGAACGAGCCGCAGACATCCGGCGAGCTGAAGGAGGCGTTCGTCCTGACGAGCGTCGACGACGCCAGGCCGGAGGCGGTGGCACTCTGGGCCTCCGCGTAGTCGGTGCGTGTCCCGATCGTGAAGCTGACGTCGGAGTCGTAGCTCGAGCTGCCGCCGCCCGTCGCCGCCGTCCCGTTCACCGTCAGCGCGCCGCCGGAGGGCGCGGTCGAGTCGGCCGTCGGGTCGAAGCTCGATGAAGCCGACCGCCCGGCGTTGTTGGTCGCCGAGACGGACTGAGATCCGTTGCTGGTCGCGGTCGCCGTATAGCTGTACGTCCGGGAACCACCGGAGCCGGACGCCGACCAGTTCGTTCCGAGCGCGGCGCCCGTCGGGAATCCATACGACGCGATGCCGGTGTCGCCGTCGCTGGAGCCGGCGCCGATGTCGAAGGTGCCGTCGGCGGCGTCGGGCTTGAAGTAGACGCGTGTGCCCGAGCCCGGGTAGTAGGCGCCGCCGCCGGCGTTCGAGAGCGTGAGCGCCGGCGCGGAGGGATCGGTCGTGTCCACCTTCACGGTGGTCGAGATCGAGACGCTGTTGCCGACGTTGTCCGTGCCGGTGAGCGTGAAGCGGTAGCAGCCGGTCGTCAGTCCGTTCTGGTCGGGGTTGCCGCTGATCGTCGCCGGGGAGCCGAAAGAGCCGCACACGTCGGGCGAGGTGAAGCTCGCGCTCGTGCGGACGAGCGTCGAGGAAGCTAGGCCCGAGGCGGTGGCGCTCGCGGTCTCGGCGTAGTCGGTGCGCGTGCCGATCGTGAAGCTGCCGTCGCTGTCGTAGCTCGAGCTGCCGGCGCCGGTCGCCGCCGTGCCGTTCACGGTCAGCGCGCCGCCAGAGGGCGCGCTCGTGTCGGCGGCGATCGAGTACGTGGCGGTTCCGGACGCCGTGCCGGCGGCGTTCGTCGCGCTGACGGTGCGGGCCGTGGACGGGGCGGTCGGTGTAGTCGAAATGATCGCCGGTCTGCGAGCCGCCGAAGTTGGCGCCGCCGTTCGAGTTGAGCGTCCCGAAGGTGTAGCCGGAGATGCCGGATTGCGCGTCGTTCGAAGCTGCCGTGACGGTGAAGGTCCCGCCGGCCGAAGGGCGGATGTAGAGGGTGCTGCTGCCGTCGAAGTACGCGTTCCCCGAGAGCCCGCTGAAGGAGAGCGTGGGCGTCGACGGCGCCGACGTGTCGACCTTGGCGACACTCGACGCGCCGGAAGTCCCCTGGTTCCCGACGTTGTCCGAGAGGAGCTCGCGGTAGCGGTAGCACTTGCCGGACTGCACGGTCGTGTCGTTGCCGCCGCTGAGCGCGACCGTGCTCCAGCTGCCCGGGAACGAGCCGCAGGTCCCGTTCGTCAGGGCGACCTCGTCGCGCTCGAGCACGCTCGTGCTCGAGTCGACGCCCGAGCCGCCGTCGCTGCCGCCGTTCTTCGTGACCGGAACGGAGAGGCTCGTGTACCAGCCGGCCGTGACGCTCGGCGCCGTCACCGCCGGCGCCGTCGTATCGGCGACGACCGTGAACGGTGTGGCGCCCGACGTGAGTGCCCAACCGTTCGTCGCGGTGACGTCCTGGTTGCCTGCGGGCGCGGTCGCCGCTGCACTGAACGTGTAGACGCCGTTGTAGGGGGAGCTGTTGTCCTGGCCGCCCCCGGTCCAGCCGCTGCCCAGGCTGCCGGGGAAGGTGAGGTGATCGATGCCGGACTCGGCGTCGCTCGACGTGCCCGTGACGGTGAAGCCGCCGGCGCTGCCCTGGCGCATGTAGACCGTGGTGCCCGTCGCGCTGGCGTTCGTGAACGAGCCGAAACTGAGGTTCGGTGCCGACGGTGCGGTGGGATCGTTCACCGTGATCGCCGGCGACGAGGCGAGGTTGGTCAGCGTCCCGCCGGACGACGACTTCTCCTGCGCCTGCCAGGTCTGCGCCGCAGCCGTAGCCGGAGCCGTCGCACCGGCCCCTCCGCCCGCTGTCGAGCCGTACGTGATGGCGAAGGTGGAGCCGCCGGAGAGCGTCAGGCTCGACACGATGACGGTCTGCGCCGACACCGAGACGGTGCCCGCGCTCGCGGTCGTGTATCCGGCGGCCGAGCCCGTCGTCGAAGGCGCGCTCCAACCGCTCGGCACGACGACCGTGACGCTTCCGCTCGCAAGCCCGCCGGTGGCGGCGGTGTACGTGAACGTGATCGTGTTCGCGGTCGACGAGGTGTTGACCGAGCCTGTTGCCGTCGTCAGCGTCCCCGACCCGTCCGCGGAGAGGACGGTGATACTCGGGGACGAGCCGAGGTTCGTCAGGCTGCCGCCGGAGGTCGACTTCTGCTGCGCCTGCCATGCCTGCGCCCCGGCCGATGACGGCGCGGTCGCGCCCGGGCCGCCGCTTGCAGTTGAGCCGTAGGTGATCGTGAAGGTGTTACCGGCGGCGATCGTCAGCGAGGAGACGGTGATCGTCTGGCCCGAGACGGAGACGGTGCCG
>Ga0209577_10006088_pt1 | contig 11184 bp, 8 predicted proteins | sample GraSoiAngelo_109_FD_185874 | JGI IMG/M metagenome (GOLD analysis project Ga0209577, IMG submission 185874) | Grasslands soil microbial communities from the Angelo Coastal Reserve, California, USA - 14_0903_12_20cm (SPAdes) (version 2) | ecosystem: Environmental > Terrestrial > Soil > Grasslands ... | reverse complement strand
CGACCGCATGGGCATTCGTCCGCTCTTCTACACCGTGGCAGGACGCGAGTTGCTGTTCGCGTCGGAAATCAAGGCACTCCTCGCGCATCCCGAGGTGTCACGAGAGATTGATCCAGAAAGTCTCGACAACATTTTCACGTGTTGGACCACGCTCGAACCGCGCACGTTTTTCAGAAATATTCGATCATTACCGCCCGGGTCTTCGCTCGTCTGGCGCAACGGACACATCGACGTCAGCCGGTATTGGCGCCCCACCTACGCAGCAATTGCATGTCCAACCAGCGCGGACGAATCGGCCGATGCGCTTCGTGAATTGCTCGAACGCGCCACACAACTGCGGCTGCGCTCGGATGTACCGGTTGGTGCGTATCTCAGCGGCGGACTTGACTCGTCGCTCGTGGTTGCCTTGATGAAGCAGGTGAGCGGCGGCCCCATCCGCACTTTCTCGATCGCGTTCGACGAGGCTGAATTCGACGAAAGCCACTATCAACGGCAGGTTGTGCGCGCGCTGCAGACCGATCACGTGGAGATGCGCTGTTCCCAAGACGATATCAGCCGCGTCTTTCCCGACGTCGTGTGGCATGCCGAGACGCCGGTGTTGCGCACCGCTCCCGCGCCGCTGTTCCTGCTGGCCAGGGTCGCGCGCGACAACGGCTGCAAAGTAATACTCACGGGCGAAGGAGCCGACGAGATATTTGGCGGATACGACATCTTCAAGGAAGCCAAGATCCGCCGTTTCTGGTCGCGGCGGCCTTCGTCGGCCCGGCGCGCCGCGCTGGTCAAGCGGCTGTATCCGTATCTGCGCAATCTCCATCGACAGCCCGCCGCGTATCTGCAGGCGTTTTTCCACGTCGCGCCCGATGATTTATCGAATCCATGCTTTTCACATCTGCCTCGCTGGCGGTTGACGTCCGGCCTGAAAGTGTTCTTGTCCGATGCCATGCGGGCATCGCTCGCGGGCTACGACAGCATGGCCGAAATCGAGGCGTCGCTGCCGGCCGATTACGCGCACTGGGATTGGTTTTGCCAAAGCCAATATCTCGAAGCTGCGCATCTGCTGCCTGGCTATCTGCTGTCGTCGCAGGGCGACCGCGTCGCCATGGCCCACGCGGTCGAAGGCCGCTATCCGTTCCTCGATCCGAGTGTCGTGGATTTTGCTTCGCATCTCGACCCACGGTTGAAGATGAAGGTGCTGACGGAAAAATATTTATTGAAGCGCGCGGCTCGCCCGCTCGTGCCGGCTGCGGTGTGGCAGCGGACCAAACAGCCGTACCGAACTCCGGATGGGCGGACGTTTTTTACGGCGCGCAATCCCGCCTACGTTGGCGATCTGTTGTCGCCTGCGCAGGTGCGCCGCGACGGCGTCTTCGATGCGGATGCCGTGTCGCGGCTCGTACGGAAATTTCAAAACGGGAAGGCTATCGGCGTGAAAGACGACATGGCGATGGTCGGCATCCTTTCGACACAAATCATGCTGGATAAATTCATTCATCACTTCGACACGGTAACCCATGGATCCCTTGATTCAGGAATTGCGGCAATTCATCGTCGATAACTTCCTGTTTGGCGACGAGTCCGAGCGCTTTGCTTTTTCAGAGACGGATTCATTCCAGGAACGCGGCATCGTCGATTCGACGGGCATCCTGGAGCTCGTCTGTCATCTGGAAGAGAAGTACGCCATCGATGTAACCGACGCCGACCTGGTTCCCGAGAACCTGGATTCCCTTTCAAGAATCGCGCGCTACATTCATCGCAAGCGGCACGATCGGGCAGGCGTCGATGCGAGCTGACGAGCTGCTGGGCCGCAGCGCAGCGCGTTTTCCTGCGAAGATCGCGGTCATATGCGGTGCGGAGCGCTGTTCGTACGAACAGCTGGAGCGGCGAGCTGCGGCTTTCGCCTCGCGCCTCCTGGATGCCGGCATCGAGCGCGGCGATCGAGTGGCGGTCTGCCTCGAGAACTCGATCGACGCCGTGGTGGCGATTTTTGGCATCCTGAAGGCCGGCGCCGTCTTCTTCGTCGTCAATCCGCACACACGACCGGAACGGCTGGCGTCTTTGTTGGCCGACAGCGCCGCCTCTGCCGTCATCTCGAAAAAGGGCCGAGAAAATGGGTCCGGGATCCCTTTTTTCTCGAGAATGTCCCGAAAAAAGGGATCCCGGACCCCTTTTCTCGGCCAAAAGGCACCCGACCCCTTTTTCGAGGACCTGGCGGCGCTGGTCTATACGTCGGGGTCGACAGGCGAGCCGAAGGGTGTGATGGTGACGCACGGCAACATCACGTCATCTGCCGCAGCCATTTGCGAATATCTCGAGCTGACCGATGCCGACGTGATCCTGAACGCACTGCCGCTGGCGTTCAGCTATTCACTCGGCCAGCTCACCACGGCTTTTCATGTTGGGGCCACCGTGGTGCTGGAACGGTCGTTTGCCTATCCGGCCGCCATTCTCGACACGATGGCGCGCGAGCGCGTCACAGGCCTGCCGCTCGTTCCCACCATCGCGACGCTGCTGCTCCAGCACGATCTCAGCGGGCATCGTCTTCCGCACCTCCGGTACATTACGAACGCGGCGGCGGCGCTCACGGCGTCCAAGCTTCACGGTCTGCGCGACGCATTTCCTCAGGCGCAGGTGTATTCGATGTACGGTCAGACCGAATGTCACCGCATATCGTACCTGCCGCCAAATCAGATCGACGAGCGTCCAGGATCGGTCGGCATCGCCATTCCCGGCAGCGATGTGTTTATCGTGGACGATCGCGGCCGCCGCGTCCCGCGCGGAACGATCGGTGAGCTCGTCGTTCGCGGCCCTCACGTGATGAAGGGCTATTGGAACAAACCGACGCTGACCGCGGCCGTCTTGCGACCGTGCAACGCGCCCGGCGGTCCGGCGTACTACACCGGCGATCTATTTCGAATGGACGCGGACGGATTTCTCTATTTTGTCGATCGCAAAGACGATGTGATCAAGACGCGCGGTGAAAAAGTGGCGCCGCGGCAGATTGAAGAAGTGATCGCGCAGCTGACGGGCGTCGCCGAGGTATCGGCATTTGGGGTGCCCGACGAGATTCTCGGCGAAGCGGTCGCCGTGGCTGTCACTCCGGTGCCCGGCGCGCAGCTGACCGAACGGCAGATTCAGCGTCATTGCCTCGAGCGCCTCGAACCGTTCATGGTGCCGAAGGTCGTCGATATTCGCGATGCATTACCGATGACCGCTACCGGCAAGATTAGTCGTCGCACGCTGCGCGCGCTCGTCACGGCAGCGGACGGGGCATCGGCATGACAACTGCGGCCGCTGTGTTTTCGGCTTCCGTGCTCCGCATCGACGCGGCCGCGGTCTCCGCACGGCTCGAGTATTCCATTCGAGAAATCGTTCATCATCAACTGCGGCGCCGCGGCGTGGTCGTCGGTGTGTCCGGCGGTGTCGACAGCAGCGTCGTGGCCGCCCTGTCGGCTCGCGCGCTCGGGCCCGATCGCGTGCTCGGATTGATGATGCCGGAATCCGACTCTTCGCCAGACAGCATGCGCCTGGCGCGTGCGCTGGCTGATGCCATCGGCATCCGAACGGTCACTGAAGATATCAGCGGCGTGCTGGGAGCAGCCGGCTGCTATCGCCGACGCGACGAGGCGATCCAGTCCGCAATTCCGGAATACGGACCGGGCTGGCGCAGCAAGATTGTGATTGCCGACGTGATTCATCGCGACGGCTACCCGGTCTACTCCGTCGTGGTGCAAACGCCTTCTGGAAAAGAAGTGCGCGCGCGTTTGCCACTGGATGCGTATCTCGGCGTTGTCGCCGCGACCAATTTCAAACAGCGCACGCGAAAGATGATGGAGTACTACCACGCCGATCGTCTGCGGTATGCTGTGGCGGGCACGCCAAACCTGCTCGAGCACGATCAGGGATTTTTCGTGAAGGGCGGCGACGGCGCCGCCGACGTGAAACCGATCGCGCATCTCTACAAGTCCCAGGTCTGCCGGCTTGCGGAATACCTCGGCGTGCCGGAAGAGATTCGCCGGCGGCGGCCGACAACCGATACGTACTCGCTGGAGCAATCGCAAGAAGAGTTCTATTTCGGCTTGTCGCTGGCACAGACCGACTTGTGTCTCTATGCGGCCGACCACGGAATTCCGCCGGAAGCCGCCGCGGAGGCGGTTGGCCTTACGGCCGAACAGGTACGTCGCGCATACAACGCGATTCGCGCGAAGCGGGAAGCCGCGCGCTATCTCCACATGCCGCCGATCGTGATTGATGCGTCGGAGACCGTCCGATGACGGCCGCTCGCCTGCGCGCCGGCGTGTTGAAGCTGCAACGTACGCCGCCATTTCTGATCGTACAGAAGGTGCTCAGGCAGGTACCGTTTCGACCGGTCGACATCGGCAAGCTCTGCTTTCTGCGCCTCGACGGCGTGCCGCGCATTCCGCGCTCGCGTTTGCGCGGGCCCGGCGTGGTGCGCCGCGGTCTGGAGCAGGATGTGGCCGGCCTCGTCGCGCTGCGCGATCAAAAGGATGTCTTCCTGCAGCGCTTCGCCGCCGGCGACCACTGTGTCGTCGCCGAAGTGAACCGGCGCATCGTCGCGTACGAATGGTTTTGCGAGCGTGACGTGCATTACGAAGGCGCGTGGGGGTACCGCATCGACATTCCGGAAGGATTTGTGTACGCCTACGACGCGTACATTGACGCCGCTTACCGCAACGCCGGCATCTGGCTGCGTTTCAAAGCCTACCTCGGCGAGCTCATGGCGGCCTCGGGCAAACGCGGCGTGCTCACGTTCGTGGACTACGGCAACTGGGCGTCGCTCGGCACGCATGTGCGCTTCGGCTTCAAGGCCGGCGCGAGCGTCCTCGCCATGAAAGTGCTCGGCTGGATGATCACGCTGAATCTGGACTCGCTCTAGCGCTCCGAGTATAGTTTCTGCTTCCCGGCTCCAAAGGAGGCAGAAGCTATGCGACGTCTTATCACCTGCGTTGGCGCTGGTGTCGTGCTGTACATCGGCCTCGTGATCGCTCAGGGCGGCGGCGCGCCGGCGAAAGCGAAGGCCGCCACACCAGAAATTCCGTACGATTCAGTCCCGAATTTTTTCAAGCTGCCGGCCAGCCTTTACATGGGTGAAGGCATTGGCGTGGCGACCAACTCGAAGGGACATGTGTTCGTGTTCACGCGCAGCGGCGAGACGCGGCTGCTCGAGTTCGATCAGAACGGCGCGTTCGTGAAGGAATTCGGCGTCGGCAGCTACGGCTTCGCCTTCGCGCACGCCGTCCGGGTCGACAAATACGACAACGTGTGGGCCGTCGACGAGGGGACGAACGTGATCACCAAGTTCAGTCCCGAGGGAAAGATTCTGATGGTGCTCGGCAAGCGGCCCGATCCGCTCGACCAGCTTTCGCTGCTGCCGGGCGCGGGCACGTATTCCGGCGCCAACAAACCGTATTCATTCCATCGCGAAACCGATGTGGCGTGGGACGCGCAGGACAACATCTTCGTCACCGACGGCTACAGCGACTCGCGCGTGGTGAAGTACGACAAGACCGGCCGCTTCGTGAAGTCGGTCGGCACGCGCGGCAACGGGCCGATGCAGTTCAGCACGCCGCACGCCCTGGCTGTCGACGCCAGCGGGCTCGTCTACGTGGCCGACCGCGGCAACTCTCGAATTCACGTGCTGAACAACGATCTCACGGCGAAGGCCATGTACGACAACGTGGGCGCGCCGTGGGCGATCTGCATTTCGCAGGGCCCGCATCAATATTTATATAGCTCCAACTCGTTCGGCAGCGGCAGCGACTGGCGTCAGGCCGAAACCACGGGCGAGGTGTACAAGATGGAGCTGGACGGCAAAGTGCTCGGCAGATTCGGCAGGGCCGGGAAGGCGCTGAAGGAATTCAGCAGCATTCATCAGATGGATTGCCGGAATCCGAACGAGCTGTACGTCGCCGAGATCACCGCGTGGCGCGTGCAGAAAATCCTGTTGCATCCGGAAAAGATGCAGACCAACAACTAGCCTAGGAGGCACCATGATGCGCTTTGCTCGCCGGGTCCGAAAGGACCAGGCCTACGTCTTGATCTTCTTGGCGGCGGCCATCGCTGGCGGAGCCTCGCTGGGCGCGCAGGCCGTGCCCGACATCAGCTACGACGCCAACGCCGATTTTCTGACGCTGCCGCCCAATACGTTTCTGGGTGAAGTGGCCGGCGTGGCGACCAACTCGAAAGGCCATCTGTTCGTGTACACGCGCACCGGCCACGCCGTGGCGACCCTCGGCGACGAGCGCACGTTCTATCACGGCGGATCGCGGCTCTTCCAGTTCGACCAGGCGGGCAAATTCGTCAAGGAAATCGGCCAGGGCACCTACGCGATGAATTTCGCGCAGCAGGTGCGCGTGGATCCGCAGGACAACGTCTGGATCGTCGATTCCGGATCGAACATGGTGGTGAAGTTCGACGCCGACGGGCGGCTGCAGTTCGTGCTTGGCCGCAAGCCGGAGAATATTGGCGTGAGACCCGGCCCAGGGATGCCATCCGACGGAAAGCCGCCGGCAGAGCCGCCGGCCGGGCGCGGGGCCGGCCCTGAAGGTGGACGCGGCGGCGGCGGGCGCGGCAATGCCGTGCCGGGCATCGGCGTGCCGGGCGACAGCTTCAACAGGCCGGCGGATGTGGCCTGGGATCGCGCGGGCAATGTGTACGTCGCCGACGGATTCGGCGCCAACAGCCGCATCGCGAAATTCAACAAGGACGCCGATTTCCAGAAATCGTGGGGACAGACCGGATCCGGGCCCGGACAATTCAACAAGATTCGCGGCATTGCGATCGACAACGCGGGGAACATTTACGTGGCCGACGCCGGCAACAATCGCATCCAGGTTTTTGACGGCAACATGAATTACAAGTCCGAGATCAAGAACATCGGCACCCCACAGGCCATCTGCATCTCCGGCGGTGCAACACAGTATCTGTACACCTCCAACTCGAACGATCCGGAAAGCATGGAGCACGGAGAGATCTACAAGCTGCGTTTGAACGGCCAGGTTGTGGGCAAGTTCGGCAAGGCCGGCAAGATGGCGAGAGAGTTCGGCATGGTGAACGCGATCGACTGCCGCAGCGACACGAATCTGGTACTCGGCGAAGTCTGGAACTGGAGAGCGCAGCGGGTAACTTTGCGGTAACTGAAAATTATCTCGTCGCAGAGTCGCGAAGTCGCAGAGAACGCGCAGAGTGTTTTAGATAAAATTTCTCTGCGGCCTCTGCGTCTCAGCGACGAGATAGCTAGTTTTTACTTTCAGCGGTGCACATAACCGGACACCTACAGTGGTCCTTGTGACACCACACCTTGCACTCACGGTCTTCCTGCGGTGTGCCTTCGCACATCTGATCTGAATCCATTCGTTTGCACGCGCATTTGTGATCCATCTCGGACGCTTTCGGACTGCAGAACCATCCGGCCGGCGGCTCTTCATGGTTCGGAAACGGCTGATCGGTTTGTGCGAGCGACACCTGCCCAAGGACTATGAGGGCGAGCGCGAGCTGCTTCATCATCATGCCGCAGCGGCTGCATAGACTCTGCCACCGGGTCGACGCCGGGTCCAAAAGGACCCGGCCTACGTACTGCACGGATCAATGCGCGCCGTCGAGCGTTAGAATCGGTACAGATTGACGACCCACGAAACCTATCCGGCGGCGCGCATCGTTGCCCCGAAAGTTCACGCGCATTTTGTGCGGCACCTCGACGCGGCGCGCCGCCGCGGCATCGAGCCGCTCGCGGCGCTGCCCGATCCGGGCGTGATCGAGCGGCTGATCAACGCGACCTTCTGGGCGAGCCTGCGCCGTGAAGAAGGCTACATCGCGAAAATCTCGCTCGCATATCTTCCACCGGAGCAGGATCCGCGCTGCCTGCTGTTCGAGCGTCCGCTGCCGCTCGAGGCCGGCGCGCTGGCGAAGGTGGCGCCCATCGTCGAGCGCCCCGGCATTCATCTCGGCGTGTGGCACGACGGCGCCGATTTGCGCGTCTGGGGCACCACGCATTCGATACCGACGTTTTGTTTTGTGCTGGAGGTCGTCGAGCCGGGTCTGCTCGTGATCAAACATCACCGCGGCGAGAAGTCCGGCAAGTATGTCAACGTGGTTGTGCTCGAGGGTGATCAAATCAAGATCGTCGACGAGGACGCCTCAGGTCTTCCCGATTGTCCGCAGCTCGTGACCTCGCTGCTGGGCTTCGATTCCCCCGCATCCTGGATCGACTCGGTGAACGTGCTCGTGCAGCTTGCGGTGTCGATGCGCGCGCACGGGCGCGGTGGATCACTGCTCGTGGTGCCGGCCGCGAGCGGCGCGTGGCGCCAATCGATGGTGGATCCGATTCTGTATTCCATTGCGCCGCCGTTCCGCGAGCTTGCGACGCTGATGCGCGAAAGCGGCGACGGCCGGCAGGCTCATGTCTGGCAGCAGGCGCTCGGTGAGACCGTCGATGCAATCGCGGCATTGACGGCCGTGGATGGCGCGACGGTCATCACCGACTCGTACGAGCTTGTTGCGTTCGGCGCCAAGATTGCCCGCAAGAGAGGCTCGACGCCGGTCGAGCTGGTGACGATGACAGAGCCGATCGAGGGAGGCGTGCCGGTGACGGTGGCGCCGACGGAGCTGGGCGGGACGAGGCATCTCTCTGCCGCGCAGTTCGTGCACGATCAGCGCGATTCGATTGCGCTGGTGGCGTCCCAGGATCGGCGCTTCACGGTGTTCGCGTGGTCGCCGTGCGAAGACCGCGTCCACGCCCACCGCGTCGAGGCGCTCCTGCTGTAACGTTTTTTAGTGGAAGGTGTAGCCGACGCCGAACTTCAGGTTCGGGCTGTCGATGGCGCCGATTTTCATCTCGACGAACAGGCCCTCGCGATGTTCCAGGCCGAGCAGGATGTTGAACCCGCCGCGGAGATCCGACGAGTTACTGCCGACCGCGTAATTCAGCGCGGGGCCCGCGCCGGCATAGACATGCCATCGCTGGCGCGACGGAAACATGTACGCAAATTCCAGGTTGAAGGCCACCAGCGTCACGTTGTCGCCGACGCCGATTTCAACATTCGGACGGAATCGCAGGCGATCGACGAGCGGCGCCGTCTGCACGTGCCCGCCGAAATAGAATTGATCCGGGTTGACCGAGACACCGGCGCGAACACCCGCGCTCGATTGCGCATAGGCGGCATCCACGCCGAGCGACGAGGCCAGTCCGACCACGACCAAACACACGCACAGCGCGGCTCGAGGAACACGCATGTGGGGAAGGCTATTCAAAACACAAGCCGCGGTCGTCGTTTGTCGTTGGTCGTTCGTCGTTGGTCATAGGTCGTTGGTCGTTGGTCGGGTTCGCACGGGCGTAATTGCTCATGGTGAACGACTAACGACTAACGACAAGAGACCAACGACCAACGACGGACGACCAACGACTACACAGTTTGGCGTGAGTGTTGCTTTGTACGGACTGTGTCCCAGTCCGCCCAATCCCGATTTCGTTATGTTGCTAACGAATTTCGCGCCGGGGTCTTCCGCCATCGCCGCGCCATTCAACACGTTGTATCGATTTTCGTCATAGCGGCCGCCGCCGGCATCTGGGTCGTGGCTGCGGGGCTTCCCGGGCGCGAGGCGTTGCAGACTCTGGGCGACATGTCGCAGGCGACGACGCTGTACGATGTGCACGGCCGGCCCGTGTTCACGATCTTCAAGGAGTACCGCATAGAGGTTCCGCTCTCGAAAGTTTCGCCGCAACTGACGAAGGCGATTCTCGCCATCGAAGACCAGCGCTTCACGGAGCATCGCGGGGTCGATCTGTTCAGGATCGCCTCCGCCGCCTGGACCGACTTGCGCCAGCGCCGCGCCGCGCAGGGCGGCAGCACCATCACGCAGCAGCTGGCGCGGCAGATGTTTCTGGACAGGAAGAAAACGCTCGCGCGCAAAGTGAAGGAAGCGATGCTCGCCATGCGCATCGAGCATATGTATTCCAAGGACGATATTCTCGAGCTGTACCTGAACAAGGTGTATTTCGGCGACGGCCTGCATGGGGCCGAAGCCGCGACGCGCGGCTATTTCGGAAAATCCGCCTCCGATCTCAGCCTGTCGGAGGCCGCGCTGCTGGCGGGCCTGGTCAGCTCGCCGTCGAATAACGCGCCGACCGTGAGCCTCACGCGCGCGATTGCGCGGCGCAACGTCGTGCTGAAGGCGATGTACGACCAGGCGCTCATCACGCGCGAGGCGTTCGATCGTGCGTCGAACGAACAAGTCACGCTGCGCGATACGCTGCGCCGCGAAGAGCCCATCGGCCAGTACTTCAAGGAAGAGGTGCGCCAGCAGCTCGTGAAGCAGTTCGGCTGGCAGCGCGTGTCGGAAGGCGGCCTGCGCGTCTATACCACGATCGATCCGCAGATGCAGCAGGCGGCGGAGAAAATCGTCTCGCAGTCGCTGCAGCAAATCGAGACGCGCCGCGCCGCCAGGTCGCGCCCGCCAAAGGCGCGCCAGCGCGAAGATCCGCTGCAGGCGGCTCTTGTCGCCATCGATCCGGCGAGCGGCGAGGTCCGCGCGATGGTCGGCGGGCGCCAGTTCTCGGACAGCCGCTTCAATCGCGCCGTGCAGGCGCACAGACAGCCCGGGTCGGCGTTCAAGCCATTCGTGTACGCGGCGGCGCTCGAAGCCGGATACTCGCCGGCAAGCGTCATCAGCGATCTCGATACACCGGTCAGCACGCCGCAAGGCGCATGGACGCCGGAAGATGAGCATTCCACCGCGGCCGCCATGACGATACGCACGGCATTGCGCACCTCGAGCAATCGCGCGGCCGTGCGCATGCTCCAGAACGTCGGCATCGCGAAGACCGTGGACTACGCCAGGCGGCTCGGCATCGGCACGCTGCCGAGCGTGCCGTCACTCGCGCTCGGTTCTGGAGAGGTCACGCTGATGTCGATGACGTCGGCCTACTCGGTGTTCGCCGCCGGCGGCATGCGCCGATCGCCCATCCTGATTCGGCGCGTCGAAGACGAGCAGAGCCGGACGTTGTTCCAGGCAGACGGCTCGGCTCAACAAGTGCTGTCGCCGGCCACGGCGTTTCTGATGGACAGCATGCTGGCCGATGTCGTGAACCATGGCACCGCCTACAAAGCGCGGCAGGAGGGTTTCACGCTGCCGGCGGCGGGAAAGACCGGCACGACGAACGATTTCGTG
>Ga0209577_10006086_pt1 | contig 11187 bp, 9 predicted proteins | sample GraSoiAngelo_109_FD_185874 | JGI IMG/M metagenome (GOLD analysis project Ga0209577, IMG submission 185874) | Grasslands soil microbial communities from the Angelo Coastal Reserve, California, USA - 14_0903_12_20cm (SPAdes) (version 2) | ecosystem: Environmental > Terrestrial > Soil > Grasslands ... | reverse complement strand
ACCGTGGCGCTCACCGGCGCCATCTGCTCGATCTTCACCAGCACTTCTTGAATGGCCGGGGACTCACCCAGGATGCCGGTGCGCGCCTGCAGCCGGCGGCGCTCGATCAGCCGCCGCACCGTGGCGGTGACCTCGCCCGGGTCGGCGGGCTTCTCGAGGAAGGCGGTGAGCCCCAGCTCGCGCGCCAGGGCCTTGGGATCGGGCTCCGTCTGCTCGACCAGCCCGAGCGTCGAGATGGAGCGGTCGTGCGCGATCCGCAGCAGCTGTGCCGCGGACGACTCGTGCAATGCGCCGGTCAAGACGATGCAGTCGGGGGTCGCCGCACCGGTTCCCACCACCCGGCGCACGTCGTCGAACGACGAGGCGAGCGTCGTCTGGAAGCCCGCGGTCTCGAGATGGGTGTTGATCCGAACCGCGTGCTCCAAGTCGTCGGTCGTGATCAGGACGCGATCAGGCATGTGCGCTGTCAGCCATCAGCTGTCAGCCATCAGTGAGTCACCTTGTCGCCGCTCAGCAGCTCGACGGCGTGCTCCAGGAGCTCCTCCAGCACCGCCAGCCCATCGGTCACCCCACCGGTCGAGCCGGGGAGGTTCACGATCAGCGTCTTGCCACGCGTGCCCGCGACGCCACGCGAGAGCCAGGCACGCGCAAACCCGGGCGCGGCGGTCGCCCGCAGCGCTTCGGCGATCCCGGGGGCCGCGCGCTCCAGCACGGCCTGTGTCGCCTCGGGGGTCACGTCCCGCTCAGTGAGCCCGGTGCCGCCGGTCGTGAGGATCACGTCGACCTCGCCCGAATCCGCCCAGCGCGCCAGCTTGGCGGCGATGCGGTCGGGCTCGTCCGGGACGACGCTGCGCACCGACACGTCGTAGCCCCGGGCCCCGGCCCACGCCAGGATCGCGTCGCCGGACGTATCGGTCCGCTCTCCCTTGGCTCCCAGATCCGACACCGTGAGTATTCCGATGCGCATGCCTGCCCCTTGACCGCCCTTGACCGCCTTCGACCGCCCTATTTTTTCGTTCTTCTCTCCACGAACGGCAGCCGCACCACTTCCGCCGCGGCCCGCTTGCCTCGCACGTCGACCTCGAACCGCGCCGCGGGCTTGGCGTGCTCGACCGGTAGGTACGTCATGCCGATGGCCCAGTTGGCGGTGGGCGTGACCGTGCCGCTGCGGACGACGTCGACGCAGCTCCCGTCCAGGTACACGCCGTAGCCGTGCCGCGCGACGACTCGCGGCTCCGCCATCTTGAAGCCCACCAGCCGGCGCTTCACCCCTTCCAGCTTCTGTCGCTTGAGCGCCGCGAGCCCCGTGAAGTCGGCGCCCTTGTCGAACTTCACGATCCAGGCGAGGCCCGCCTCGAGCGGGGTCACGGTGTCGTCGATGTCGTTGCCGTACAGCGGGTACCCGGCCTCGAGCCGCAGCGTGTCGCGCGCGCCGAGCCCGCACGGCTCCGCGCGGCCGGCGCCGGCGAGCGCATGCCACAGCTGCTCCAGATCCCGCGCGCGGCAGTACAGCTCGAAGCCGTCCTCGCCGGTGTAGCCGGTGCGTGAAATGAAGCACTGGGCCCCAGCGACCTTGCCCTCGGCGAAATGATAGTAAGGGATCGTGGCGATGCCGACCGGCGTGAGCGGGGTCAGCAGCGCCTCCGCCTGCGGGCCCTGGAGGGCGAGCAGGCCCGTTTCGTCCGACACGTCCCGCAGCCGCACGTTGGCGCCGCGCTTCTGGTCGACGACGTGCTCCCAGTCCCGCGTGATGTTCGCCGCGTTCACGACCATCATCACCCGGTCCTCGAAGCGGTAGATCAGGCAATCGTCGACGACGGTGCCACGCTCGGTGAGAATCGCGGAGTATTGGGCCTGCCCCGAGCGCAGGGCCCCGACGTCGTTGCACGTTACACGTTGCACGAAGGCGTTGCGGTCCGGCCCCGTGACCTCGAACTCGCCCATGTGGGAGACGTCGAACAACCCCACCGCCTCACGTACGGCCCGATGTTCCGCCGCGATCCCGCGCGGGTACGTCACCGGCATCTCGTAGCCGCCGAACGGCACCATCTTGGCGCCGAGGCTCACGTGGATGTCGTAGAGTGGCGTCCGCTTCGGGGCCGGGTCGCCCATTAGCTCAGCAACGTGGCGAGCAGCGCCTTTTGGACGTGCAGCCGGTTCTCCGCTTCGTCCCACACGCGTGATTGGGGTCCCTCGATCACCTCGGCCGTGACCTCTTCGCCGCGATGCGCGGGGAGGCAGTGCAGGAAGATCGCCTGGGGATGCGCCAGGCGCATGAGGTCGGCATCGACCGTGTAGCCCCGGAACGCGTTGCGCCGCGATTCGGCCTCGCCCTCCTGCCCCATCGAGGCCCACACGTCGGTGTTCACCACGTGCGCCCCCTCGACCGCCTCCTCGGGCACCTCGGTCACCTCGATGCAGGCGCCGGCCTGCTTGGCGCGATCGAAGATGCCGCGATTCGGCTCGTACCCCTCGGGGCAGGCGAGGCGCAGCTCGAAGCCGAGCACCTGCGCCGCCTCGATCCAGCTGTTCGCCATGTTGTTCCCGTCCCCCACCCAGGCGACCCGCTTTCCTTCCCAGCCCCCCAGGGCTTCCCGCACGGTGAACAGATCGGCGAGCACCTGGCAGGGGTGAGACAGGTCGGTGAGGCCGTTGATGACCGGGACCGTGGCATGCTGGGCGAGCTGCTCCACCTCGGCGTGATCGAAGGTGCGGATCATGATGCCGTGCACGTAACGGGACAGCACCCGCGCCGTGTCGGGGATCGGCTCGCCGCGGCCCAGCTGGATGTCCCGGGAGGAGAGAAACAGCGCGTGCCCGCCGAGCTGATACGTCCCTACTTCAAAGGAGACGCGCGTCCGGGTGCTCGACTTGGCGAAGATCATGGCCAGGGTCTTCCCGGCGAGCGGCGTCTCGCGATACGCCCCGGTCTTCATGCGGCGGGCGAGCTCGAACAGGCGCCCAACCTCTTCGCGGCTCAGGTCGGTGACGGCGAGAAAGTCGCGCTTGGCCATGGGTTTTCCCCATTCTACCTAGAGGATATAGCGACGCAAGTCTTCGTCATCGACGATGCGGCCGAGCCGGTCGCGCACTTTCTGGCCGTCGAACACGATGTGCTTCTCGGGGAAGTCGGGGAGGTTGAACAGCACTTCTTCGAGCAGCGTGGTCATGACGGTGTGGAGGCGGCGCGCGCCGATGTTCTCCATGCGCTCGTTCGCCTTGGCGGCGATGCGCGCGATCTCCTTGATGCCGTCGGGGGTGAACTCGAGCGTCGCGCCCTCGGCGGCGCACAGCGCGGCGTACTGCTTGGTGAGCGCGTTCTCGGGCTCCGTCATGATGCGGACGAAGTCCTCCTCGGTGAGCGGCTGCAGCTCGACGCGGATCGGGAAACGGCCCTGCAGCTCCGGGATCAGGTCGGAGGGCTTGGAGACGTGAAACGCGCCCGCGGCGATGAACAGGATGTGGTCGGTGCGGACGTAGCCGTAGCGGGTCTGCACGGTGGACCCCTCGACGATCGGGAGCAGGTCGCGCTGCACCCCCTCGCGTGAGACGTCGGGCCCGACGGTGCCGCGCTCGCCCGCGATCTTGTCGAGCTCGTCGATGAAGATGACGCCGTGGTTCTCGACCCGGTCCAGCGCCTCGTTCACGACGTCGTCCATGTCGACGAGCTTCTTGAGCTCCTCGTCGACCAGGATGCGGCGGGCTTCGTGCAGGTGCACCGTGCGCCGCTTCTTCTTCTTCGGCATCATCTCCTGCAGCCACTCCGTGAAATTGACGTCCGTGCCCTCCATCCCCTGGGGCGGCTGCATCATCTCGAGCATGGGGAAGCCCTGCTGCTGGACCTCGACCTCGACCTCACGCTCCTCGAGCTTTCCCTCTTTGAGCTGCTGGCGCAGCTTTTCGCGGCTGCGGCGCCGCCGCTCCTGCGCCTCGGTGTCGGCATCGGGGGGCTTGGACGTCACATCGCCCTTGGACGATACGACGAACAGCGGGCGATTCTCTCCCACCTCCCGACTCGCCTCTCCCGAACGGGAGACGGGAGACGGGAGGGGTGCGGGTGGCGTCGGCGGGAGGAGAATGTCCAGCAGGCGCTCCTCCGCCCGCGCTTCCGCCTCCGGGTAGACCTCGTCCTCGCGCTCAGTGCGGACCATGTTGATGGCCACGTCCACCAGCTCGCGCACCATCGACTCCACGTCCCGCCCGACGTAGCCCACCTCGGTGAACTTCGAGGCTTCGACCTTGAGGAAGGGAGCGCCCGCGAGCCGCGACAGGCGGCGCGCGATCTCGGTCTTCCCCACGCCGGTGGGGCCGATCATGATGATGTTGTTCGGCAGGATCTCGTCCCGGATCTCCTCGGGGGCCTGGGCGCGCCGCCAGCGGTTGCGGACCGCGATCGCGACCGCCTTCTTCGCTACCTCCTGGCCTACGATGTAGCGGTCCAGCTCCGCCACGATCTTTCGGGGCGGCAGCTCCTCCAGCCAGGGGAGCTGCTCCTCTGGGATCGACGGAGCGGGAGGGGCGGGCGGCGTTTCGTCGCCCGGCGTGCGCGTTGGCTCGGCCATTAGAGCTCCAGAATGCTGATGTGCGTGTTGGTGTACACGCAGATCTCGGCGGCGATCTCGAGCGACCGCTGCACGATGTCCTTCGCCGCGAGGCCCGACGACTTGGCGAGGGCCCGGGCGGCGGCGAGCGCGTAATTGCCGCCCGAGCCGATCGCCAGGATGCCGTCGTCCGGCTCGATCAGCTCGCCCGATCCCGAGATCACGTAGCCGTGCTCTTTGTCGGCCACGACCAACAGCGCCTCGAGGCGCCGCAGCACGCGGTCGGAGCGCCAGTCCTTGGCGAGCTCGACGGCCGCCCGCGGCAGGTTCCCGGGATAGCGCTCGAGCTTCTCCTCGAACTTCTCGAACAGCGTGAACGCGTCGGCGGAGGCCCCCGCAAAGCCAGCGAGGATCTTCCCGCCCTTCAACGCCCGCACCTTGTTGGCGTTCGCCTTCATCACCGTGTCGCCGAGCGTGACCTGGCCGTCGCCGCCCAGGGCCACGTGCCCGTCGCGCCGAACGCACAGAATCGTGGTGCTGCGGATACCGCTCATCGCTGTGGTTGTCGCCTCACGCCCGCGGATGGGCCTGATGGTACACCTTCTTCAGCCGTTCCACCGACGTATGAGTATACACCTGCGTGGTGCTGAGCGAGGCGTGGCCCAGCAGCTCCTGGACGGCCCGCAGATCGGCGCCGGCGTCGAGCAGATGCGTCGCAAAGGTGTGGCGCAGCGAGTGCACATGCAGGTTTCTCGCCCCCGCCCCCGCCCCCGCGCCCTGGCGCCCAGCGAGTCCGGTAAGCAGGCGCTTGATCGCGAGCTGCACGCTGCGCGGCGTGAGCCGCTTCCCCCGGCCGCTCACGAACACCGCCCGGCGCTCCTGGCCAGTGGCCGCGAGCACGGCGTCACGCAGCCGGTAGTAGCGCCGCAGGGCGCGACCGGCGTGCCGCCCCACCGGGACGATCCGCTCCTTCTTCCCCTTGCCCCGGACTTTGAGCTGGTCGGAGACGAGATCCACGTCCTGCTCGTTCAGGCCCGCGAGCTCGCTCAGCCGGATCCCCGTCGAGTAGAACAGCTCGAGCATCGCGAGGTCCCGCGCCTCCCGGAAGCCGCCCGCCGCCGCCCGCCGCTCCGCTTCGTGGAACAGCAGATCGATCTCGACTCGGTCCAAGTGGACGGGAAGCCTGCGCTCGAGCTTCGGCGTGCGCGCCGCCTTCGCGGGGTTTACTTCAACGCCGCGCGTCGCGTTGAGAAACCGGTAGAACGTGCGCAGCGCCGACAGCGCGCGGGCCACGGAGCGCTTGGCGAGGCCGCGCTGCTGTTGCGCGCCCAGCCACGCCCGGATCGCCTGCCGGTCCACGCCCGCCCAGCTCCAGCGGCCCTCATAGTAGCGGCCGCAGAACGCGACGAAGTCGGCGAGATCGCGACCGTACGCTTTCACCGTGTGGGGGGAGTCGTTGCGCTCTTTCTCTAGAAACGCAAGGAACGCGGCGAGCTCGGGGGTGGAAGACTGTCCCGTCACGAGTTTCCCACCCTGAAGGGTGGGCTCGGCGAATCACTGTCCTTAAGGACAGTGCAGTGCCGAGCCCAGGCTTCAGCCTGGGAATACCTCACGCTACCACCTCCACTCCGATTCCTCGGGCGAATAGATCCATATCCGCCAGCGCACGCTCAACCAGCAGCTCTCTCTTCCGCTGCTTGTCCTTCACCGGCCGCTCCAGCGGCTCGAGCAGCCCGAAGTTGGCGTTCATCGGCTGAAAGTGCTCCGGCTCGGCCGAGTGCACGTAGCGATACAGCGCGCCCAGCATCGTCGTGGGTGGCGGGAGCAGCGGCTCCTCCCCCGCGAGCAGCCGCGCCAGGTTGATCCCGGCGAGTATCCCGGTCGCGGCGGACTCGGTGTACCCCTCCACCCCCGTGAGCTGTCCGGCGAATAGCAGCAGCGGGTCGTCCTTGGCGGAGAGATGGGGCGTGAGCGCGCGCGGCGAGTTGACATAGGCGTTGCGGTGGATGCTCCCGAAGCGCAGGAACTCCGCAGCCCCGAGCCCCGGAATCATCCGGAACACGCGCTGCTGGTCGGGAATCTTGAGCCGCGTCTGGAAGCCGACGAGGTTCCACATCTGCCCAGCCTGGTCCTCCTGCCGCAGTTGTACGACGGCGAAGGCCTCTCCGGGGAGCCCCACCGGCTTCATCGGCCCGAAGCGCAGCACGTCGCGGCCGCGCGCCGCCATCTCCTCTACCGGCAGGCAGCCCTCGAAGTAGGGAGTCCGGTCGAACTCGTGATGCGGCTGGTACTGCTCGCCGGTGCGGAGCGCGGTGACGAACGCGTCGTATTGCGCTTCGGTGAAGGGCGCGTTCAGGTAGTCGTCGCCGCCGCCCTTGCCGTAGCGCGAGGCGCGAAACAGCTGCGACTGATCGAGCGAGTCGGCGGCGACGATCGGCGCGATCGCGTCGAAGAAGGCGAGCGACGCCGCGTCGAGCCGCCGCGCGATCGCGCCCGCGAGCGCATCCGAGGTGAGCGGCCCGGTCGCCACGATGCCGGGGGACGGGAGCGCGGTCGCCTCCCGGCGCACCACGGTGATGTTGGGGTGCCCCGTGACGCGATCGTGCACGCCCTGCGCGAACGCCGTGCGGTCGACCGCGAGGGCCGCGCCACCCGGGACGCGTGCCGCGTCGGCGGCCTCGAGCACCACGCTGCCGAGGCGCCGCAGCTCGGCCTTGAGCAGGCCATGGGCGTTGCCCAGCTCCACCGATTTGAAGGAGTTGCTGCAGACGAGCTCGGCGAGCCGATCGGTCTGGTGCGCCGCCGTCATGCGGACGGGCCGCATTTCGTAGAGCGTGACTCTCACCCCGCGCGCCGCGAGCGCCCAGGCGGCCTCGCTCCCCGCGAGCCCGCCGCCCACTACCGTCGCGGTCAGGTCGCGACCGGCTCCGCCGGCGTGACCTCCTCCAGCGTGATCTCGTGTCCGCACTTGAGGCACTTGCGCGTCGTTCCCGCGGCCTTGGTCTGCTTCTCTTCCATGCCGACGAAGCTGCAGCTCGGGCAGGCGACCGGGACCGGGCGGTTCCACGTCGAGTAGTCGCAGTCCGGATAGCGCAGGCACCCGAAGAAGTTGCGTCCTTTGCGGGTGCGGCGCTCGGCCAGCTCGCCCACACCGCACTTCGGGCACTTCACGCCGAGCGGCACGGGCCGGGTGTGCTTGCACTTGGGGTACCGGGTGCAGGCGAGGAACTCGCCGTAGCGCCCCGTCTTGATCACCATCGGCGCCCCGCACTCCTGGCACTTCTCGTCCGACGGCCGGTCGGGCACCTTGTTCTTGGCGAGCGGCCGGCTGAAGCGGCACTCGGGATACTTGGCGCACGCGATGTACGGCCCGAAGCGGCCGCTCTTCACGATCAGCGGGCCGCCGCAGTTCGGGCACTTCTCCTTGGGCAGCCCCGACAGGTCGTGCACGTCGTGAATCAGCCGATCGATGTCGACCGCCGCGAGCGCCTGCGAGAACGGGCCCCAGAAGTCCTCGAGCACCCGCTGCCAGGCGAGGTCCCCTTCCTCCACCTTGTCCAGTTCGGTCTCCATCTGCGCCGTGAAGCCGACCTCGAACACGTCCGGGAAGCACCGCTTCAGCACCTGCCACACGATCTCGCCCTGCGGTGTAGGCTGGAAGCGCCGGTCCTTGGCGGTGGCGTACCAGCGGTTCTTCAAGGTCGAGATGATCGCCGCATAGGTGGACGGCCGCCCGATCCCCAGACGCTCGAGCTCCTTCACGAGGCTCGCCTCGCTGAAGCGCGGCGGCGGCTCGGTGAAGTGCTGGTTCGGCAGGATCTGCTTCACCGTGACCACGTCGCCCTCGACCAGCGGCGGGATCGGCGGCAGATCCTCCAGGGTCTTGCCCTCCTCGGGCTCGTGCGCCTCGTGGTACAGCTTGTGGTAGCCGTCGAACAGCACCCGCGAGCCGGTCGCGCGGAACACGTAGCGGCCGAGGTCGAAGTCGACCTTGGTCGTCTCGAACACGGCGGGGTTCATCTGCGAGGCCACGAAGCGGCGCCAGATCAGCTGATACAGCTTGAGCTGCTTGGCGTCGAGGTGCTGCTTCAGGTCGTCGGGGCGCCGCAGCACGTCGGTCGGGCGGATCGCCTCGTGCGCGTCCTGCACCCGCGACTGGCCTTTGCCGGTCTTGTGGACGTTGGGGGTGGCGGGGAGGTAGCGCTTGTCGAACTCCCGCGCGATGAAGTCCCGCGCCTGGGCCACCGCCGAGTCGGCGACGCGAATCGAGTCGGTGCGCATGTAGGTGATCAGGCCCACGGGGCCTTCCGGACCGATCTCGATCCCCTCGTACAGCTGCTGCGCCAGGCGCATCGTGACCGCGGCCGAGTAGCCGAGCTGCTTCGCCGCTTCCTGCTGCAGGGTGCTGGTGCGGAACGGCGGGGGCGCCGGGCGGCGGCGCTCGCCCTTCTCGACCGTGGTGACCTTGAAGGGGAGCTTGAGCGCGTCCGCGACGATCGCCCGCGCGCTCGCCTCGTCCTTGATCTCGGGCTTGTGATCGTCCAGCTTGTGCAGCCGGGCCTGGAACTCCTGGCCGTCCTTCTCGAGGTCGGCCTCGATGGTCCAGTACTCCTGCGGCACGAACTTACGGATCTCCTCCTCCCGCTCGCAGATCAGCCGCAGCGCCACCGTCTGGACGCGGCCCGCCGAGAGCCCCGTCTTGATGCTCTTCCAGAGGAGCGGCGAGGTCTTGTATCCGACCAGCCGGTCGAGCACCCGGCGCGCCTGCTGCGCGTCCACCTTCTTCTGGTCGATGTCGAGCGGGTTGGCGAGCGCCTGCTTGACCGCGTCCTTGGTGATCTCGTGGAACAGCACGCGCTGCACCTTGCCGCCGTTGCCGAGGCTCTCCGCCACGTGCCAGGCGATCGCCTCGCCCTCGCGGTCGGGGTCGGTGGCGATCAGCACCCGGCTCGACGCCTTGGCGGCCTTCTTGATATCGGCGAGGGTCTTCGCCTTTTCCTTGATGGTGACGTATTCGGGGGTGAACCCGTTGTCGACGTCCACGCCGAGCTTGCGCTGCGGCAGGTCGCGCACGTGCCCCACGGTCGCCTTGACGGTGTAGCCCGAGCCCAGGTACTTGCCGATCGTCTTGGCCTTGGTGGGCGATTCGACGATGACGAGCGCCTTGCCTTTGCCCCGGGGCGCCGCCCCGGGGTCGGCCGCGCCGGGCGTCTTCTTACGGCGCTTCCGAACCTTCACAACCTTCACGTCCTTCACATCGGTCTCTTTAGCAGCCACGTGTCAACCCTTCGTCAAACGGCATGCGAGCGCATCTTTACCATCCCGCCGTGGTTTGCGCAAGCCTGACGACCTCCAGCGCGACGGCTTCCGCCGTTTTGCGCTCGGTGTCGAGCTGCGTGTGCGCCTTGAGATAGAACGGCTCGCGGTCCTTGAGCATCTGCCGCATCCGCGCCACGGGATCCTCTCCTGTTAACAACGGGCGGGTTCCCTCCTCGGATGCGGCCCGCTGCGCGGCCGTCTCGGGGCGGGCGCGCAGGTACACGACGAGGGCGCGCGGCTGCGCGGTTTCGATCGCGCCCGGCTGCGCCGCCCAGCCGCCGCCCGGCGCGATCACGGCCGGCTCGGTCGCGAGCGCGGCGTCCATCTCCTTGCGCTCCATCTCACGGAACGCGGCCTCGCCCTTCTCGGCGAAGATCAGCGTGATCGCCTTGCCCTCGCGCCGCGCCAGGATGAGATCGATGTCGACGAACCCGGCGCGCAGCTGCTCCGCCACGAGACGACCGATGGTGGTCTTCCCCGATCCCGCGAGACCCACCAGCACGATGTGCTTCTTCACGATGCCACCCCTTTCGGGGTGCGGGCGCGCACCTGGGCAATATACCCTGCGAAGTTTCGCTTCATCTCGCTCAGCGCATCGCCGCCGAACTTCTCCACCAGCGCCTGCGCCAGCACGAGCGCGACCATCGCCTCGGCGATGACGCCCATCGCCGGCACCGCGGTGACGTCGGAGCGCTCGGACTGGGCCTGGGCGGGCGCCCCGGTCTTCAGGTCCACCGTCTTGAGCGGCGACATCAGCGTCGAGATCGGCTTCATCGCCACGCGCAGCACCAGCGGCTCGCCCGTCGTCATGCCGCCCTCCGTGCCCCCCGCCCGGTTCGTGGCGCGCGCCAGGCCGGGAAGAATCTCGTCGTGCACCTCCGAACCCTTGCGGCGCGCCGCCTCGAAGCCGAGCCCCAGCTCCACGCCCTTCACCGCGGGGATCGACATCAGCGCCTGCGCCAGCCGCCCGTCGAGCTTCCGGTCCCACGACACATGCGAGCCCAGACCCACGGGCGCGCCCAGCGCGACCACCTCCACCACGCCGCCCAGCGTGTCGCCGGCCGCCTTGGCGGCGTCGATGCGCGCGATCATCTCCCGCTCGGCCTCGGGATCGAGACAGCGCACCGGGCTCGAATCCGCGGCTTCGTTCAAAGGAGCGGGGAGCGGGGAGCGGTGCTGGGCGGTGACGCCGCCGAGCTCCGCCACGTGGGATCCCACCTCGATCCCGAACTGTTCCAGCAGCAGCTTGCACACGGCGCCGCAGGCGACCCGCGCCACGGTCTCCCGCGCGCTCGCCCGCTCGAGGATATCGCGCGCGTCCAGGCGG
>Ga0209577_10006085_pt1 | contig 11188 bp, 9 predicted proteins | sample GraSoiAngelo_109_FD_185874 | JGI IMG/M metagenome (GOLD analysis project Ga0209577, IMG submission 185874) | Grasslands soil microbial communities from the Angelo Coastal Reserve, California, USA - 14_0903_12_20cm (SPAdes) (version 2) | ecosystem: Environmental > Terrestrial > Soil > Grasslands ... | reverse complement strand
CACCTTTTGATCGGGACCGAATCTTGCGAGCACGCCCCGAGGACACGGGCTTGTTGCTCGATGACGTGAGGCCTCAACCGACCACAAACAATGCGATGCGAATGCCGGGATGAAAGGCGTCGAACAGGAAGTAGTCGTCATCCACGTAATCGATGTAGCAGTCGTCGGTAAATAGCCACTCGGCCGGCCAGGGATCGAGAATTACGAAGGTGTAGCCCGAATAAACAAATTGCGTTTGACCGGGCACAACCGTCGTCTGCTGGATAACCTGGTTCACTTTGAAGCTATGCTGGCGGCCGAAACTGGCCTTGAACTTCGGGTCCGGAATGTGCGCGCTCTTGCCTGCTGGGCGGGTATGCCCCTGCTGGCTCTCCTGACCCTTTTCTTCGTGAGCAGGTTTGGATTCTTTCGGTGCCTTGGAACTTTCCTGCTTCTCGGGTTTCGAAGGTTTGGCCTCTTCCTGCCGGGAAGGTTTAGGTTCGTCCTGGCTTTGATGGGCGGGTGGAGCGGCTTCGCGTTTCGGTTCTGGGCGAGCTTCTTCGGGTCGCGGCTTGGGCTGTTCCTGTGGTTCCTGCGCGTAAGCAAGGCCGACAAAGAGCAGCAGGAAGAAAGCCAGGGTCGCTGCAGTTCTGGTTCGATTCATGGCTGTTATCTCCTAATGACGACCGATTTTCAGCGGGAGCCTAATCCCTCTGTGCCGACAAAAACCGGCAAATGTCAGATGCACCGGGAGCAACTGGAAGATGGTGGAGCGAATGGCGACGAGATACAGGGAATACTGCAGGTACCGGCGTGACGAACTGCAGGCGGCACGCCAAGACCGAAACGCCTGGGCGACAGCATTCCCATCGGCGCTTATGCACAATCGGCGATTTTGTTTTTTGTGCCCATCGGTGACACTGCGAGCCTCTCTTGGCTCCCTTCGCTTACGATCAATGCGTGGAGGGTGGGCCGGGCTCTCGGAAAAAAGTGATGAGAATTTGGTGAAGCCTGCCGAAGGGAGAAGCCCCACGTCTCGAAAAGCACGAGACGTGGGGTACCCGGTTTTCGTGGGCTGAGACCTGTCAATCCGACACAATCTGGGGTCACTCTGCAGAAGAATGCCGCGAGTCGAAGAATCTCAGAGTCGACAGGTGGACCACGACTTCAGAAGCGTCCTTTGGCGCACGCTTTTTCGTGAAACGGGATCTCACGTCACGGCGCACTTCTGGGCCGACCGGATCGCGCATTGCTGTGCAGGCTCCAGTAGTGTGTGAAGTGCGCCCCAAATCTGGGCCTTGTCGCCCAGCGTGCTCAACGTGATCTTTGGAGCTTTGGGCTGCATCTTGCGCACAACTCTACCGACGGTCTCCAGGAGCAAATCAGGCGCGCCCTTCACCAGGCCGCCGTTGAACACGATCAGTTCGGGGTCGAGCACGGTGACCACGTTCGCGACCGCGACCCCCAGCATCACGAAACTCTGTTCGATGAGCGCGTGCGCGCCCGGGTCGCCCTGATGCAGTGCCTCGAAGATATAACGCGCATCGCGCTGGTCGGCCAGCGTGGATGGCTGGTCGCCATTGCCATTCGCAACCACCTTGCGTCCCAGCTTCGCCAGTCCCAGGCCCGAGACGTAGGTCTCGAGGTATCCCGTGTCGGGAAAGTCCTCGGTCCAACGCGGCCACTCGAGATTCATTCGGAAGAGCTCTCCCGCAAAGCCGTTGCGCCCGCGGCAAATTCGGCCATCGACGAAGATGCCCGCGCCAATCCCGGTACCGAGCGCGATGAACACGAAATTCTCGATGCCGCGCGCCACTCCACGCCAATGCTCGCCAATCGCGGCCATGTTGGCGTCATTGTCGAGAAACACCGGGATCCGGAAGGTTTCTTCCAATTCCCGCCCCATGTCCTCCTCGCGCCATCCAGGGACGTTGTTGGCATCCACCACCTTGCCCGTTTGCGGGTCGACGCCCCCCGGCACTCCAATCGCGATGCCGCGCAAGGTTCCGAGCCCGTTTTTGCTCTGGATCAGCCTGGCAATTCCCTCGCGAATCTGCGCGATGACCCCGCGCGGCCCTGCCTCCGAGTGCACCCGCTCGCGAGACTCCTTCAGAATTTGCCCCTCGACGCTCGCCAGCACGAAGCGCAGATGGCTCGCCCCCATGTCGATGGCGATCCCACAAGCAGCGGATTCGGGCATTTCGTCTTTTGCGCGCAAGCTCAATTCCCGTCCGGAACTTCGACTTCTCTTAATCAGACCTTTGTTTATTGAATCGATTTAATCAGCCAATATAAAGGTCGGGCACGAAGGCGATCCTGTCAAGTGGAAATTCGATTTTGTCGGGCAAAGGAATCCCAAACCAGCTGGCGCTGCTCGAGTGTAAAGATCAAAGGCTAACCACGAAGAGGACACAAAGGGAGCACGAAGGAATCCCGGAGCAACACTCTGCGTTCTCAGCGGTCGTTCTCCACGACCTCTGCGGTAAAGCTTTCCTCGCGAACTTTGGGATTCCCTTGTGAGCTTCGCCGGTTAAAGGGTTCCTTCGGCGAAGTTTGGTTGAGCCATATCTTCCCCAGAAGCGTCATGCCGCCAGCCAGGATGCCGGAATACGTAGCTGAGTTTATTGCGCCATCCCGGCGCCTGCCGAACGTGCCGCCCGTCCGGCGACATTACCTCCGTCACTATCTAATCATTACCTCCTCTCGCATACTGAACGCATTCCGCAACTGTGTTCCGGATCTTGGGTTTACAGAACTGAGCAGGCCGGCGCCCGGGACTGGAGTCCCTGCGCCAACATTTCGTTCCTCATGTTCGGATTTGAGGCAGCCCTTCAGGAGGGCCGATCAAATGAAGAATCTTCGACGACTCGTTTTTCTCAATCTTCTTCTTGCGCTGTTGGTTTCTGCAGCGGCGCTGTCCGCTTTTGCGGATCCTCCGGGACGCGCTGTGCGTCTCCAATACATTTCGGGAGCCGTCTCCATTCAGCCAGGCGGCGTAAACGACTGGGTCGAGGGCGTGGTGAACCGTCCGCTGACCACCTCGGATCGCGTCTGGACCGACAAGGAAGCGCGCGCCGAATTGCATCTCGGAAGCGCTGCCCTGCGGATGAATGCCGAGACCAGCCTTACGCTGACCAACGTCAGTGACGAGGTCGTACAGATCGAACTGGATCAAGGCACGCTCAACCTGCATATCCGGCATCTTTTCGGCGGCGAGACTTACGAAATCGACACGCCCAATCAGGCCTTCACGATCCTCAAGGCCGGCGACTATCGTTTTGACGTTGATCCCAACGCCGACACAACCTCCGTCGCGGTATTTCGCGGAGAGGGCGAGGCCAATGGCCAGGGTCCCGGAGTGAAAATCAAGTCCGGACACCAGGCCACCTTCACCGGCGGCACTTCCATGCAATATCAGATGGCCAGCGCACCCGGCTTCGATGGTTTCGATGACTGGTGCCGCGTGCGCGATGACCGCGAAGATCACGCCCGCTCCTACCAGTATGTTTCCGCCGACGTGGTCGGCGCCGACGAACTCGACGAGTACGGCACTTGGCGCACGGTGGGTGAGTACGGTCCGGTTTGGGTTCCGACGGTTGCCCCTGGTTGGGCTCCCTATCACTATGGACATTGGGTCTGGGTCGAGCCTTGGGGCTGGACCTGGGTCGATGATGCGCCCTGGGGATTCGCCCCCTCTCACTACGGCCGCTGGGTCAACACGGGCGGATACTGGGCTTGGGCGCCTGGCCCGGTAGTAGTCGCACGTCCTGTTTATGCGCCGGCCCTCGTTGCCTGGGTCGGCGGCCCCCACTTCGGCGTAAGCCTCTCGTTCGGTGGCGGCGGAGGCGTGGGCTGGTTTCCGCTGGGCTGGGGTGAGCCGTACGTACCCTCCTATGCCGTCAGCCGCACGTATTTCCAGCAGGTGAACGTATCCAATACCCACATCACCAACATCACCAACGTGACCAACAACTACTACGTCAGCAACAACAACACGACGGTGGTCAATAACAATATCTCGAATATTCGCTACGCCAATCAGAACGTGCGTGGCGCCGTGACCGCGGTTCCGACCCGTACCATGACGAATGCTGAGCCGGTTGCGAAGTCCGCGGTAGCCGTCCCGGCGAGCGAGATCAAGCCGGCTTCGTTCACCACGGCAGCTCCAGTCGCACCCGCCAGAACCAGAGTGCTGGGCGCGAATGCGAACGCGCGCGCGGCCGTGCCTCCTGCGCAAGTCACCGCGCGGCCGGTGGTGTCGCACGTTGCGCCGCCGCAAAAGCCCGTTCCGTTCGAAGACAAGCGGGAAGTTCTAGCCAAGAACCCGGGCCGTCCACTCGACACCGGAACCGAAGCAGAGCTTCGGAAGAGCATCGCGAACAGGCCTCAGCCTCCAGCACCGGCAAAAGCACAGAGTACGCAGCCCACTCAGCCCGGAAAGCCGGGAACTCCGGCCGCTTCGAATCCGAATGCTGGAGAAGCAAAGAACGCGCCTCATCCGGAGAACGCGTCACGTCCAGCAAACACGGCATCGCAGCCACAGCCGGCTGCGCCGGCCCGCAACGTTCCCCGGCCTCCGACCGCGACCGTACATCCGGTATCAGCAAATCCCGCAACGCCGGCGCCGATGAGCCGCCCCGTGCCCCGTCCGCCGCAGCCGGAGTCCTCGAATCCACATGCTCCGAACGGCGAAGCCGCTCGGCCCAACACGCCTTCGAATCCGCGTCCGGCACAGCCGGATTCCGGATCGAAAGCCGCCGCGCCGCGTCCGCCGCAGCCGGAGACGTCGAATCCGCATGCTCCGAACGGTGAAGCCGCTCGGCCCAACATGCCTTCGAACCCGCATCCGGCACAGCCGGATTCCGGATCGAAAGCCGCCGCGCCGCGTCCGCCGCAGCCGGAGACACCGAATCCGCATGCTCCGAACGGTGAAGCCGCTCGGCCCAACATGCCTTCGAATCCGCGTCCGGCACAGCCGGATTCCGGATCGAAAGCCGCCGCGCCGCGTCCCTCCAACGAAGGCCCACGCCCGGCATCTCCGCCACCCGCGACCTCGGCGAGGCCCGCCAACCCGCGTCCGCCGCAAAATCAGGCGAGACCGAATGTGGAGCAAGCCGCGCCGCGTCCCTCGGCGCCGCCGCAACATCAGTCGAGTCCGGCCCCGCCGCCTGCGCACAATAATTCCGGCGAGAAGCCCAGCCATCAGCAGCCGTCGAAGTCGGAGCACAAGGGCGAGGGCAAATAGAAAGGGCGGCCCGAAGTAGCCGTTTCATGGGGTGGGTGATATTTGATCGAAAGGCGGATGTATCTCCCGCTTGCGCGGGTGCCTCATCCTAACCTCGCGTTTGTTGCGAGGTTAGGGTGGGGATTTTCGTTTTCCCGGTATTCCTCTGTGGTTGAACCGAATTGTGCTTCTCTTAGTTAGTCCAGCCGGGATGCTTCGCTTCGTAGGCGGAGATTTCAGCCTCGTGCTGCAAGGTCAGTCCAATATCGTCCAAGCCCTCGAGCAGGCAGTGCCGAACAAAATCGTCGATCTGGAAGTCGGCGCGGAATCCGCTATCGTCGTAGACCTTGCATTGCTCAAGATCCACGGTGATCTGGTAATTGCCCTTCTCGTGCGCCCGTCGCATGAGTTCAGCGACCTGCTCTTCGCGGAGCAAGACGTTGAGGAACCCGTTCTTGCTGCTGTTGTTCGCAAAAATGTCGGCGAAGGACGAGGAAATCACCACTCGAAACCCAAAGTCTGCCAGCGCCCACACGGCATGTTCGCGCGATGATCCGCAACCAAAATTCTTTCCAGTCACCAGGATGCTGGCTCCCCGGTATCGCGGCTCATCGAGCACAAAAGGGGCCTTCGCCTCAGGTGACCGTCGCCAGTCAAAAAACAGGAACTCCCCAAACCCCGTGCGCTCGATCCGCTTCAGGAACTGCTTGGGAATGATCTGGTCGGTATCAACGTTCACCCGATCGAGCGGCGCTACCAGTCCCTTGTGCAGGCGAAATGGTTTCATGATTGAGATTTCCTTCGTCGCTGCGAACCGCGCCCGCTTAATGAAATTTCCACTTGCGTATATCCGTGAAGTGCCCCGAGATCGCCGCCGCGGCCGCCATCATTGGACTCACCAGGTGTGTCCGGCCCCCGCGCCCCTGCCGGCCCTCGAAATTCCGATTGCTGGTCGAGGCGCAGCGCTCGCCCGGCTGCAGGATATCGGGATTCATTCCCAGGCACATGGAACAGCCCGATTCGCGCCACTCAAAACCCGCCGCCCGAAAAATTTCGTGCAGTCCTTCCTGCTCCGCGGCGTGCTTCACGGATTGTGATCCCGGCACCACCATGGCCCTTACTTTCGGATTCACGCGATATCCCTTCGCGACCCGCGCTGCGGCTCGTAAGTCTTCCAGCCGTGAATTTGTGCACGACCCGATGAATACCCGGTCAATCGCGATCTCTTCGATCTTCGTCCCCGGCTGCAGGCCCATGTACTCGAGCGCCTTCTCGGTTGCGCGCCGGTCGCCATCACTCGCGCCGTTCAACTCCGGAACGCGTTCGGTCACCTGCGCGACCATGCCGGGATTCGTACCCCACGTTACAAAAGGAGCCAGTGCGGCGGCATCGATTTCCAGAACTTTGTCGAACGAAGCGCCCGCATCGGAAGCCAGCGTCCGCCAATATCGAACCGCTTTCTCCCAAGCTTCCCCTTGCGGAGCAAAGCCCCGTCCTTTGACGTAAGCGAACGTCGTCTCATCCGGTGCGACCATCGCCGCGCGCGCGCCTGCCTCGATGCTCATATTGCAGAGCGTCATACGGCCTTCCATGCTGAGCCCGCGAATGACCTCGCCGGCATACTCGATCACGTGGCCGGTCGCGCCATCAGTACCGATCTTGCCAATCACGCCCAGCGCCAGATCCTTCGCGCTCACTCCTTCAGGCAGCGAGCCGTTCACTTCAATCTTCATCGTCTTCGGCTTGCGCTGCGGCAGGCACTGGGTGGCGAGTACGTGCTCGACTTCCGAGGTGCCGATGCCGAAGGCGAGCGCGCCAAAAGCTCCGTGTGTGCTGGTGTGGCTGTCTCCGCAGACGATCGTCATGCCGGGCTGTGTGAGACCCAGCTCCGGGCCGATCACGTGGACAATGCCCTGCTCCGGCGAGTCCATATCGAACAGCCGCACGCCAAATTCTCTGCAGTTCTTCTGGAGAGCTTCGATCTGCCTGGCCGCAATGGGATCCGTGATAGGCGTGCCGCGCGGCTCAGTGGGGACGTTATGGTCGACGGTTGCGACCGTCCGCTGCGCTTGGCGGACCTTGCGCCCCGCGGCTCGCAGCCCATCAAACGCCTGCGGAGAAGTGACTTCATGCACCAGGTGCAAATCGATGTAGATCAGAGGCGACCGACCGGTCGGTTCGGCGACCAGGTGCGCCTCCCAAATTTTCTCGAACAGTGTCTTTTTGCTGGGCATCGCTGATTTAGGTTCGCAGGGGATCGCAGGAAAGCCGTCACCCCATTGCGGATCCAAGCCACATTGTACCAGTCCGGGCACGACCGCCAAAGAAACAGCTCAAGAGATGGAAGGCGTTCGTATCAGGCTTGCACAACTCTGGTTTTCGTCCGGTAACGGTGCACATTGTCGCTCGTGCCATTCTCGGGTAATATTTCGCACTATCAAATCTGTGCCCGGCGCAACCACACTGCCATGGTCGAGCGGCGATGCTGGCCTGATGGCGCTTGTCATGACGCGCCTTCGGAAGGTAGGGCGCAGAATCTCGAATGAACGACCCGCTCCGGGTGGCGAAAATCTCAAGGAGGCTGAATGCGCAAGATGATCATGCTGGGAGCGATTTCTTTTGCAGTGACACTTGTGGTTGCGGCTGACAACATTCAACCGCTTAATGTGAAGGCGGGTCTTTGGCAAGTATCGACGACCATGACCATCCAAGGGATGGGAGCTCCCCAGACCCGAACCTACAAATCATGTGTCACAAAAGAAAACATGAACCAGTACCCGTTCACCGATCGCGAGAATGACTGCAAATATAAGGTTCAGAGTTCCACGGGCAGCCACATGGATGTCAGCGGAAGCTGCGTCTACCAGGGAGGCGAGAAGGCCGACTTCAAGATTCAGCTTGACGTCATTGACTCGGAACATGCTCAAGGCAGCGGACAACTGACCCTTGCCAGCCCTCAGGGCACCATGCATGGAGACTATTCCGGCAAGGGCAAGTGGATCGGGGCAAGTTGTCCCGCCGATGCGAAGTAGGGTGGGAGGCTTATTGCCCGCCTGAGGGTGCGCCCGGATACGGGCAAAGGATTTACTCGGATACAGCGTTAGCAACTCCCCCGCGCCAATCCCGAAAATATAGTCCGAGCATCAAGAGGCATCCCGCCAGAGGGATCGCCAGCCCGACCTTCAGACTCTGCATGTGCGTGGACGTGACACCCACCATCCAGGGCATGCAAGCCGCGCCAAAGCTCGCCATCATGAACATCACACTGCCGACCCGGTTCGCTCCCGGGCCAAAGGAACTTGAGAGCAGCGCAATCGTGATCGGGTAAATGGTCGCCAGCCCCAGCCCGATCACCGCGGCGCTGATGATAATGACTGCCATCGAGGTCGCGCTGAGCAGGGTTACGAGTCCCAACAGAGCGATGCCCATGCTGATGCGGGCCAGCCATATTTCCGATACCCGGCGCAGAAAGACGGGAGCCAGCGCGCGATTCGCGAGCAATCCCGCGTAGAAAAATGAAGGCACCGTGACCCAGATCGTTCCTCCGGTCCCGTTCAGCCGCTTCGCATACGAGGCCAGCCATCCGCCCATCGCATTCTCCGTGCCCACGTAGACAAAGAACAGCACAGCCAGCACGAGCGCGACTGGAGTTTGCAACATCGCCAGCAGAGGCTTTGTCGGTTGCGAGGATGCGGCCTCACTCTTGCCTGGTGGTGGGAACGAGACCCGTGCGATCAGCAAGGCTATCAACAGAACGAAAGCCGCAAGCACGTAGAAGAATGGTGAGATCATGCCTCTGCGTTGGAATGGCGTAAACAGAAATGGGCACGCGACCGCGCCCACCGTCCACGAGAAGTTCAGCAATGAAACCGCTGCTGCCCTTTTTCCCGGATTCAATTCCGCCACCAGCAGATTGCAGGCGGGAATGGTCAAGCCTAATCCCACGCCATAGCCCGCGACGGCAGCCATTCCGAGCAGCCGTGAACCCATCGGCAATGTGCCCACTCCGCCCGCCATGAAAAGCAGGCCCAGCACGATTACCGATTTGTAGCCCAGGCGCGGTACGAGCATACCCGACAGGATCACGCCCAGCGTGGAAGCCAGAAACTCCGCGAAGAAGAACTCTCCTGCCTGTGCGTCGCTGAGCGACCAGCGTGCTGAGAGGGCCGGCAGCACCGGTCCCAGCAGGACCGTAGCAATTCCAGTGGGAACGAACGCGGCATGGGCAACTGCGGTCGGGGTCCTAAGAGATTTGCGGGGAACTTCTACTGCGCTGACGCTTCCCATAACGGGTACACCGAGACCGGAGTTGCGATTGTACCTCGGTCGTCGGTCTTCAGTCGTCAGTCGTCAGCAAGGACATGAGGCCTGGGGTGAATTGGGAAATTTGGATTGATCAGGAGAAAACTTTCCCGTCGATGTGCACCGGTCGATTGGATTTCACCGACAAGGGAGGTTTGGTTTAGCTGACGACTGGAGACTGACGACTGACGACGAGGAGGGTATGATGTCCTCAGTTCTCCACCCACACGCATGATCAACGGCAAGCGCATCGCGATCGTTCTGCCCGCGTACAACGCGGAGAAAACGCTGGCCGCCACCGTGGGCGAAATCCCCGACCTGGTGGATACCTGCATCCTCGTCGACGACGGCTCCAGCGATGCCACCGTGAAACTGGCTCGCGAGCTTGGCCTGCAGGTATTCGTTCACGATCGCAATTATGGGTACGGACGCAACCAGCAGACCTGCTATCGCGAGGCGCTCGCTGCCGACGCCGAAGTCATCATCATGCTCCATCCGGATTACCAGTACACTCCCTTGCTCGTGACCGCGATGGCCAGCATGGTGGCTTACGGCGTCTACGATGTCGTGCTTGGTTCGCGCATTATCGGAGGGACTGCCCTACGCGGCGGCATGCCTCTCTACAAATACATGTTCAACCGCATGCTGACCGCATTCGAGAACCTGTTTTTGGGCGCGAAGCTCTCGGAATATCACACCGGCTACCGTTGTTTCAGTCGCCGGGTTCTGACCGAATTGCCGCTAGTTGAAAATTCTGACGATTTCGTCTTCGACAACCAGATGCTGGCCCAGTGCGTTCACTTCGGCTTCCGCATTGGGGAGGTTTCCTGCCCCACCAAATATTTTGAAGAGGCATCGTCGATCAATTTTCGACGGAGCGTTACCTACGGCTTAGGCGTGCTGGCCACAACGCTGCAATTCGCGCTGCAGCGCTGGGGCTTGGCGTCCTTCGCAATTTTCAGCCCGAAGGGCCGCAAGCTGGAGACGAGTGCGCTCGACTATTACGCCCCGTAGGCAAACGCAGCGCCTGATCCCATTCATTTACGGAACGTCCTGCCATGGCATCGTTTGGAGCTTGGATTCTTCTCTTAATTCTGGCCGCGGGAACATGCCTGCTGATGTTCTTGCTGCATCGGACACCGCTCGGTCCACTCATCCACGAACGCATACCCGATCGTCCGCGCCGGCGACTGTTTCTGGCTTCCGTCAGTTTCTTCCTGACCTTTGCCTGCGTGCGCGGCATGGTCTTCTGCATCACGCACGACATCCCGCCCTTTCATTTCATTTTGATTAAAGGCCGCCACATCCATCACCTTGTGTTCGGCATTCTTATTCTGCTCGCCGTGGGATACGGATGGCTGTGCGACCTCGGAACCGGCATGGGCGAGACGTCGATTCTTGCGAGCCGGCTGATGTCGATTCTGTACGGAATGGGAGCGGCTCTTACGCTCGATGAATTCGCGCTCTGGCTGAATCTGAAGGATGTCTACTGGGCGAAAGAGGGCCGCTCCAGCATTGATGCCATTCTCTTGTTCGGAGCGCTGCTCGCCATCGGAACCTGGGGAGCGCCGCTGTTCACCGGAGCCAAGTCCAACAAAACCTAATCGGCCCTCCACCCTCCAGTAGCGCCGCCGTCCCGGCGGCTGTCCGGCGGGCGTCTCGCCCGCCTTGCCGGCAAGATGC
>Ga0209577_10006084_pt1 | contig 11189 bp, 19 predicted proteins | sample GraSoiAngelo_109_FD_185874 | JGI IMG/M metagenome (GOLD analysis project Ga0209577, IMG submission 185874) | Grasslands soil microbial communities from the Angelo Coastal Reserve, California, USA - 14_0903_12_20cm (SPAdes) (version 2) | ecosystem: Environmental > Terrestrial > Soil > Grasslands... | reverse complement strand
AGCCGATGAGTTTCGCATCGCCTAGCGCCCAGCTAGACCCCAACGTCAACGCGGGCCCTGTTGCCAGACGCCGATCACGTTCCCTGACGGATCGCGGAAGGTCGCGACCCAAAGGTCGCCTTCCGGATACGGAAGCCGCACAATCGCGCCTCCCTGAGCAACGACCTTGTCGAGCGTTTCGTCAACACGTTCGACGTAGATGTACGGCCGCACGCCGGCCTCGCCGGCCACAGCCTGGTCGGCCACGAAGTGGCCGATGACATGGCCGGTCCCGTCCTCGAAGCTCGGCTCATCGGGGCGGCCGCCAACGCTCCAACCGAACACGCTCTCGTAGAACGCCGCTGAACGGCCAGGGTCCACAGCGGGTATCTGAAGAAAGGAGATGCCCGAGACTCGAAAGACGCGCGGCTCCTCCTGGGGCCCCGCCGACATCTCGCCATTATCCACCAGCCTGGGCCCGCTCCCACTCGGCGCGCGTCAGCGCGTACTCGACGTCGCCTTCCGCCGTGCCCTCGATCTCCTCCGGCCACTCCTGATGGAACGTCCGGACGTACTTCAGCCCCGCCTTCTCCATTACGCGACGGGAAGCGACGTTGACCGCCATCGTCTCCGCCCAGACGCGGCGCGCACCGAGACCGCCGAAGGCCTTGTCGACGAGCGCGCGAGAGCCTTCCGTCGCATACCCCTTGCCCCATGCCGGCCGGCGGAGCCGATAACCGAGCTCCGGCTCGTCCGCGCGGCCGGCGGGACGTGGTCGTAGGTGGAACCAGCCGATGAAATTCCCGCTCGTCTTTTCGACCGCTGCCCAGAAGCCGTATCCGTTATCGCGCTCGTAATACGTGAGAAACGCAGGTAAGACGTCGCGTTCGATCTCCTCTCGCGGTGTCGGACGGCCACCGTTGATGTAACGCATGACCTCGCGATCATTGTCGAGCTCGACGAGGTTGTCGACGTCATCCGCGGTGAAGCGACGCAAGGTCAATTGCTCGGTTTCGAGGAAGATCTCCATCTGATCGATGAATCTTGAACCCGCGCTCGGTCTAATGTCCGACACCCACGAGGAGAGGAGAACCATGGGACAGCCGGTCGTTCACTTCGAGGTCGTCGGCAAGGACGCCAAGAAGCTGCAGAACTATTACTCCGAGCTCTTCGGCTGGCAGATCGACTCCGACAACCCGATGAACTACGGGATGATCACGCGCGAAGGGAATACCGCGCCGGATGGGATGGGGATCGGCGGCGGAATCGGGGCCGGCCCGGAGGGATACGAGGGGCACGTCACCTTCTACGTCGCGGTCGACGACATCGAAACCGCGCTCCAGCAGGCCGAGCAGCTCGGCGGCACGCGTGTGATGGGCCCCGAGAAGATCATGGACAGGATCGAGCTCGGCCACTTCAAGGATCCGGAGGGACACCTGATCGGCGTGGTCAAGCCGCTGCAGATGTAGCTCAGACGATTCCTTCGGCGGCCAGACTTTCGTGCAGCCGGTCGACCTCGAAGGCGTCGTCGGGATCCAGCACGATTCCCGCGCCTTGCAACGTCGACTCGCTCCCCCGAAGGAGTTCGAGTGCACGGTTCGCCTCACCCCGCGCTAACGCAAGCGCAGCCTGATCGAGCTTTGTCATCGCCGCGTCGTACGGGTCGTTCGGATTGTGTAGCTCGACATACTCGGCAAAGCAACGTTCCGCCTTCTGAATGTTTGCGCGGTGGAGCTCGACGTGGCCGACGTTGTGCAGCTCGACGGCGACCATGCGGTGGTCGCCGATTCGTCGGTTCAACTCCAAGCTCTCCTCGTACAACGCGACTGCTTCGTCGAGCTCGCCGGCGAGCCTCGTTCCTGCTGCCAGTAGGTGCAGCGGCGCCACGCGTGCGGTCGGTTCCAGATCGTGCACGAGCCGGCGCGCCTCGAGCGCCAGCGTTCGAACACGCGCGTAATCGCCGTTCCGGAACGCAACGCGGCTGAGACCGACGAGCGCCAGCGATTCCGCCTCGAGGTCGCCGACGGCGCGGGCGGCCGCAAGCGCGGCCTCGTTGCGTTTCTGCGACTCGTCCTGCGCGCCCTGACGAAACGCGAGCACGCCGTCGGCGTAGAGCGCAAGCGCTCGCGCTCGCGACGGCTGCGCGGCGCCGGAATCCAATGCGGTCGCGAGGAGCGCTCGGCCGCCTTCGATGTCACCCGACATCAGCCACAGCCGCCAGATGTTCGCCGCGAGCTCTGCGGCTTCGGCTTCGGCCTTGTCTTCGACGAGGAAGCGCACCGCTTTCGCCAGCTTCTCGCGCTGGGGTGTCAGACGCTCGATCCACGTTGCCGTATCTGGGCCAAGGAAGTCGGCGTCGCGCGAGAGTTCGAGCAGCCGTTCGGCGTCGTCCCTCCTCACTCGCCCTCCCACGGCGGAAAGGCCAGCGCCCGTTCGAACGCGTCCCGGTCGTGCACCGGCTCACCGTGCGACACGATCACCCGCTCGAACGGAAGCTCGAGCAGCGCGCGCAGTGCGGGAAGGACGCGCTCCTCGTGCCACGGCGTCGCCCACACGCGCAGTTCACCGTCCGGTGCGGTGAGCGCATCGGCGAAGACGAGAGCTCGCTGCTTCGGCAGCCAGAGCGGCGTCTCCATTCGGTTGCGCCCGTCGTACAGCGCGACGAGCCCGCCGGGAAGGTCGCTCCCTGGCTGAATCGGCTCGAGCTCCGTTGTCGGAATGTCGTGCCGCCAGAAGAGGAACGGGCCGAAGGCCTGCGCCCCGTAGCGCCCGACGAACAGATCGACGTCACGAACATGGTCCGGCTTCAATGTGACGACCATCGTCGGCGGGCGCTCGTCCAATCGCGACCACACATCCGCCGCGTCCGCAGGCGGGGCAAGTGGATCGAGCAGCGCAACCTCGCCGCGCGACTCGACGCACGTGGACGCGACCAACGGCCCCCAGCCGACGCCCGGCCGCCAGTCCGGATACTCCATTCGCCAGAGCCAGAGTCCCGGCGCGACATCTCGGATCTCGACTGGAGCCACGCGGAGATTGTCCTCAGTAGCGGTCGATCTCGATCAATCGCTCATCGCTGATCCCGAAATGATGAGCGACCTCGTGGAGGACAACCCGCTTCACCTCGCGCTGCAATCGCTCCGGATCCTTTCCGTAGAGCCGCATGAGCGGACCTCGGTAGATCGTGATCTTGTCGGGCAAGACTCCGCTGTAGTAGCTACTCCGGCGCGTGAGCGGCACGCCTTGATACAGGCCGAGCAACGGCTTGCCGGCAGGCGGTTCGTCGTCCACCACGATTTCCACGTTCGACATGTTTGCCCGAAGTTCCTCAGGCAGCGAGTCGAGCGCTTCTCGCGCGTACTCTTCGAAGAGCTCGCTCACGTCATACCTCGAACTCCGCCAGCATCGGCCCGATCTTGGCGCCTAGTGCCGGGGCGGTCCGCTCGAGCTCGGCAGCGAGCGCCGTCGCCGCTGCCGCAAGAGCACGTCGCTGCTCCTGCTCGTCGAGCGATCGAACGAGCGTCGGCTCGAGGGATTCCAGGATCTCCTGCGGCAGGAGTTCTGCGCCCTTCGCGTATCGTGTGATGTAACCGAGCCGCAGACATGCCAACGCGATCACGTTGTCGCGGATGCCGCTGATCGCCCACTCGGCCTGCCACGGCTTCCGGCGTTCGATGCATGCCTGCGCGTGGCGCGCGTAGACCCACGCGAAACCAATCAGCTCATCTCTGGGCGTCGGTGGAGTGGTCACGACCTCGACGGTTTCCCCGAACACCGTTCGCCAATTCGGCCCGCGCGGACCGAAGTCCGCCTCCGGCGTGAACGCGATGTCGACCTGCAGCCAGTCGGGCAGCAAGAAGACGCGGTAGATCGTCGATCCCCACGGGAGATCCCAGTTGTGGATCGCGGCGAAATCTCGGTCGAGGACCTTCGTCCATCTCTCGAGCGCCGGTGCGAGCTCTCCGCGGATCCCGAATGCGAGATCGATGTCGGACCATTCGTCGCCGCCGTCTGCGACGTACGAGCCGGTGATCGCGGCTGCGACGACGTCCCGATCGTTCCCTGCTAGCCCCAGCAGGCGCTGCCGGACGCGGTCGCGCTCGTCGACCGTGAACACAGCACGACTCTACTCGTCGTATTGGTCATGGCGGCGCACCCAGAACTGCGGCGGCCCGTCTTCTTCAGCTCGCCCTTTGGGCACGAGGTCGAGGTAGTTGTACGCGCTGTTCAGCAAGTCGATGCCGCGCGCGTACGCCGAGTACGTGTGGAAGACCGTGCCGTCGGCGTCCTTGTAGAAGACACTGACGCCCTCCCGCTCCGGACCGTGCGGCGCTTGTGAGCCGTAGTTGTACGCGCCGTCGGTCTCGTAGTCATCCGGCTCGAACGAAACGCCGAAGTCGAAGTTGAACTCCGACGCGCCGGACGAGAACCAATCGAAATCCCATCCCATTCGTTTCTCGTAAGCGGCGAGCTTCTCGTAGGGCGCGCGCGACACCGCAACCATCGTCACGTCGCGCGCCTTCAGATGCACGACGTTCGGGTCGAAGTTGTCAGCCCAGAAAGAGCAGCTCTTGCAGCCCTCGTCCCACTTAGGATCGAACATGAAGTGGTAGACGACGAGCTGGTTTCGTCCGCCGAAGAGCTCGGACAGCGTGCGCTCGCCACCCGCTCCCGTGAACGCGTAGTCCGTCTCGACACGCTCCCACGGAAGCTCGCGCCGCTGCCGGCTCAGGTCGTCGCGCTGACGCGTGAACGCCTTCTCCTTTGCGAGCAGTTCCTTGCGTTCGGCGAGCCATGAATCGTGATCCACCACACGGTGCTGCACCTCTCCGCTCCTTTGTTAGTTGCTTCTTACGAAAGCATATGCTTACATTAGCACCGTGGAGGCCGCGCTGAAAGCCATCGCCGCTCCGAGGCGGCGGCAGATCCTGACGCTCGTCCGAGACGGCGAGCTCACAGCCGGCGAGATCGCCTCCCATTTCGACGTGACGCGGCCTGCGATCTCCCAGCACCTGAACGTCCTGAAGGAGGCGGGGCTCGTGAACGAGCGACGCAACGGCACGAGACGCCTGTACCGAGCCCGTCCCGAGGGACTCGCCGAGCTGAAGAATTTCCTCGAAGAGTTCTGGGACGTCCGGCTCCAAGCACTCAAACGCGAAGCCGAGAAGGAGGAGAGGAGAAAGCATGGACGCAACCACTGAGTCCACGACGGTCGAGCGCACCATCTCGATCGCCGCGACGCCGCAGACCGTCTGGGAGTTCTTCGTCGACCCGGAGAAGCTCGTGCGCTGGATGGGCACGAACGCCGAGCTCGACGCGAATCCAGGCGGGATCTACCGCAACGAGGTCATCCCCGGACACATCGCGCGAGGCGAGTTCGTCGAGCTCGATCCGCCTCACCGGCTCGTCTTCACCTTCGGTTGGGAGAAAAGCGGCGAGGACGCACCCGCCGTCGGACCCGGCGCCTCGACGATCGAGGTCGACCTGACCGCGGAGGGAGAGGGCACGAGCCTGCGCTTCCTGCACCGCGACCTCCCGAACGTCGAGGCCGCAGCGTCACATGCGCAGGGCTGGGATCACTATCTCGCGCGGCTCGAGATCGCAGGGGCAGGCGGCGATCCAGGCGAGGATCCCTGGCTGACGCAAGAAATGTGAGGGGGAGGCAACTGCGGGAGGCTCGCGGCTAGGATCGTGACATGTGCCGGAACATCCACACGCTCTTCAACTACGAGCCTCCCGCGACCGAGTCTGAGATTCGCGACGCCGCAGTGCAGTACGTCCGGAAGATCAGCGGCTTCGCGAAGCCCTCGCAGGCAAACGAGCAAACGTTTGCGCGGGCCGTCGACGACGTCGCGGATGCGACGGAGCGGTTGCTCGCGGGCCTCGTGACCTCGGCGGCCCCGAAGGACCGCGAGCTCGAAGCGGAGCGCCGCCGGGCGCGCGCGGCGAAGCGTTTCGCGGCCGCCTAACGCGGTCGCGAGAGCGTCTCGGAATCAGCGCGGTCCTTCGCCGCGTCCGCCGCGTCGCCGCGAATCACTGACTTGCCTCGTCTGAGCTCCACGAGGGCGATCGCGCGAGCCTGCACACTGCGCAGTTCGGTGACGTCGCTTCCAAAAGCCTCCCTTGCCCACCGCGCGCGACCCGAGCGAAGCGGTATGTAGACCTCGCCGTCGTCGTCGCGCACGAGAAACGTGAGCTCGAGGCGGACGCCGTTGCGTTGGTAGCCGGTGCCGCCGTCCTCGTCTTCTTCAGGCGCATGCCTCCATCCGTTGGCTTCGAGCAGCTCGGCGATGCGAGTGTGGTCGTCCAGCCACACCGCGATGTCGACATCGTCGTGCGGTCGGGTCACCTCACCTGCGTAGAAGTCGACCGCCCAGCCGCCGAAGAGCCAGTAGTCGATGCCGCGCGAGCGCAACGTCTCGTCGATCCAGCCGATGGCAGCGAGCTGCTTGCCTTCGCTCGTCTCAGTGCCGATGACAGACCTTCGTGGCGCGTCGATTCTTCATCTGGCTCCGTGCGATTCCCGTCGCGATCGTGCTCGGCATCGGACTGTACGGCGGTTTGGTCAAAGCCGGCGTCGTGCCGAATCCGTTCGCACCTGTCGCCCACGGGGAGGTCGCGCTCGCACGCAGCGACAAGCCCGGTCTACGCGTGCTGTTCGTCGGCAACAGCTTCACATACGAGAACGACCTTCCCGAGCTCGTACACCGACTCGCCGGTGACGTGGATCCGATCTTCGTCGTCTCGTTCACGGCGGGCGGCTGGAGACTGGAGAACTTTGCCGACAATCGCCAGTTGGACCGCCTGTTCCGCGAAGTGCACTGGAGCGTGGTCGTCCTGCAGGAACAGAGCCAGATTCCATCGTTCGACCCGATTTACCGCGCGAAGGAGTTCGATCCGTACGTGAGCCTACTGACGCAGAAGATCAGTGCGGCCGGCGCTCGACCACTCCTCTTCTTGACGTGGGGCTACAGAAACGGGGACAGGCGAAACCTCCCCGACGACACGTTCGCAGCGATGCAGACACGCCTCTACTCCGGATACTGGGACGCCGCACGGTCCACGGGCGCCGCGATCGCACCGGTCGGCCTGGCGTGGTCGGAGGCCGTTGCCAGTCGCCCGCAGCTCGACCTCTGGGCGAGCGACGGCAAGCATCCCAGCCGCCTCGGTTCGTACTTGGCTGCATGCGTGTTCTACGCGACTCTCACCGGCCGGAGTCCGGTCGGCGACACGTTCACGGACGGTCTGAACGAGTCGGACGCGCGCTTTCTCCAAAGCGTCGCTTGGGACATCGCACGCAAGCAGTACTGAGTACGCGCCGCCGGCCGCTTCACGGCGACCGGCGGCGCGATTCTCTCCGTTAGCTTCGCTGAACGAGCTCGGCCAGACGAGATCGCACGCGGCCGATCTCAGCGGTGTGCTCGTCGAGCTCCTGGCGGCTCGCGCCGCGTTGCCTGAGAAGGTCCCGCACGAGCACAAGGCCCTTCAGCTGCAGAACGAGCTCCTCGACGCGTTCGATACGCGGCTCCTGTGCGATCACGCTGCCGCCTCCATCTGGACCGCGCCGACCTCCACGGCCTCTTCCTGTGATGTTTTCGGACGCGATTCGATGAAGACCGCCGAAACGATCGCCCCGAGCGTGGCGAGCGCCGCGAGGACGTAGAACGCGATCTCGAAGCCGTGGGTCAGCGCCGATCCACTCGACGCCGTCACCCCTGCGTGCGCCGAGACGTAGCGGCTCGTGTACGTCGTAGCGATCGTGGTTGCCGCGGCGAGGCCGATCGCGCCGCCGATCTGCTGGCTGGTGTTGATCAGGCCCGAGGCGGCACCTGCTTCAGCCGGCTGGACGCCGGTGAGCGAAGCGATCTGCGTGGGCACGAACGACAGCGCCAGCCCGATGCCGCTAAGGAGGAACGCAGGGAAGACGTCCCAGAAGTAATGCCCGTGCACTGGGAGCCGCGCGTAGAGAACGAGCCCTGCCGCAGAGAGAAGCAGTCCTACGGGCAGCACGCGACGAACGCCGATTCGCGTTGCCAGCGTCTGCGCGACCGCCGAGAACGCGACGATCGAGACGGTCAGGCCAATGTATGCGACCCCCGTCTTGATCGCGGAGTAATGGAGCACCTGCTGCATGTAGAGCGTCAACAGGAAGAACTGGGAGAACACCGCAGACGCGAGCAGCAGCGCGGTTCCGTTCGCCGCCGAAAGCGTGCGCAACTTGAAGATCCGCATCGGTAGGAGGGGTGCCTTCGAGCGCAACTCGATCACGACGAAGCTGACCGCGAGCGCAGCCGAGACCGCGAGGGCCCCGACCGTGATCGAATCACTCCAGCCGTGCTGGGTCGCACGGGTCATCGCGTAAACGAGGAGCATCAACGAGCTCGTGATCGTCGTCGCACCGGCGACGTCGAAGTGACGGCGCGCAACCTCCACACGACTCTCACGCAGCAGCCACGGAGTGACGCCGATGATCGCCGCAGCGACGGGCACGTTGACGAAGAAGATCCACGACCAACCCAGATACGAGGTGAGCGCGCCGCCGAGCAACACGCCCGCCGCGCCACCGCTCCCCGAAGCTGCGCCCCATACGCCGAGTGCGATGTTGCGCTCACGTCCCTCGCGGAAGGTGGTCGTCAGGATCGAAAGCGCGGCCGGGGAAAGGAGCGCTCCGCTGAGACCTTGCAGCGCGCGGAAGAGGATCAGAGAACCCTCGGACCAGGCGAGACCCGAAAGCAACGAGCTGACTCCGAACAACGCGACGCCGACGATGAACAGACGGCGCCGGCCGAGGAGATCAGCGAGCCGGCCGCCGAGGAGCAGCGCTCCGCCGAACAGGATGGCGTAGGCCGTGATGACCCATTGGAGGCTCTCCTGGGAGAAGTGCAGATCCGTCTTGATCGACGGGAGAGCGACGTTCACGATCGCGACGTCGAGGACGACCATGAACTGGGCGGCGACGATCACAGCGAGCGCGATCCACCGCTTGTCGGCCGCCCCTGCGGCGGCACCTTTGGAGCGAAGGGAATTCATACGGCCTCCGAATCGTTGGAATGTTCCATGATTACCACACGAAACGATAAGGAGAGCTACCCTATTCCCATGGCGTCAGCACCGACCCGCGCTCCGGAGCTCGTCCCGATCCCGCGCCTGCCCAAGGAGCTCGTCAAGAGCACGGTCTTCCTGCTCAAGCGGCTCGGTGACGCGGTCCGCGAACGCGCGATGCCCGAATTCGTCGCCGCGGGATGCAACCCGTACCACCACGCCGTCCTGGCGCTGCTGGGCGAGGGGGCCCGCGACACGCAGGGGGAGATCGCCGATGCGCTCGGCTTCGACCGCAGTCAGCTCGTCGGCATCCTCGACGAGCTCGAGGAGGGCGGGCTGATCGAGCGGAAGCGCGATCCGCATGACCGGCGCCGTCACGTGGTCACGATCACGCCGGCAGGGAAGCAGACAATGGCGCAGCGCCGAGCGATCATCAAGAGGATCGAGAACGAGTTCCTCGCTCCGCTCGACGCCGAGAGCCGCAAGCAGCTGCACGATCTGCTGCTCAAGCTGGCGGCGCATCACGACACCCGCTACGGCGGTACGTGACCGACGCAGCGCGTCTGGAACGCTCAGACGCAGGAGACGTCGCGGTCACGCACGGATGGTTCGTCGTCAACGTTCGCGACGCCGCGTGGGTGACAAATCCCGTCCTCGGCGGCGCCTGCATCTTCGAGGGAGACGACGTACCGTTTTCGCAGCTCGGCTACACGATTGCGGTGCTCCAGCCCGGTCAGTCGGGGGGCAGGTACCACCGCGAGAACACCCAGGAGGACTTTCTCGTCCTCGCCGGTCAGTGTCTGCTTCTGATCGAGGGAGAAGAGCGGCCGTTGAATGCGTGGGATTTCGTGCACTGCCCGCCCGGTACCGAACACGCCTTCGTCGGCGCGGGCGACGACCCCTGCGTCATCTTCATGACCGGTTCACGCCGGGACGATCTCGAGATCGTCTATCCGCACTCCGAGCTGGCGCTGCGTCACGGCGCGGGCGTGGAGCAGGAGACGACGAAGCCGGCCGAGGCGTACGCGCCGTATCCGAAGTGGCAGCCGGGACGACCGGATACGTGGACAGGCTTGCCGTGGGAGCGCTAACCCACGCGTAAAAAACGGGCGAGCTCGAGAAGCTCGCCCGCGAATACCTCGTGAAATTGAGGTCCTGCTAGTAGCCGCCTCCACCGCCGTGGCTACTGCCCCCGCCGCCGCTGTAGAGGACGATCAGGACGACCGCGATCGCTATCGCGGCGACGATCATCGCGGTTACCAACCACCGCGTCCTGCTCCAGGATCGCATGCCCGTCCTGGTGTGTTCCTCGTGGTAGGTGGTCACGAGACACCCCCTCTGGTCATGCCCCTTTCTTTGGCTATTCCGGACCGGTCGGTCGGCAAACAAGCGAAGGAAGCCGACGCTGGGGGCGGCTTCCTTGATAATACTTTTCCAAATGAAGCGTCTCGCCGACCCGTACCGTGACCTCGACGTCATCGACTCCCGCGCGCCCCGCTTCAACCAATCGACGATCGGGATCTTGTCGGCTCTGGCGATTGGAACCGGCTGGTCCTGGCTCCTCGGGATCCTCGCCGCGCAACTCGTCGTAGGCCTGGTCTTCGGCCGGCGTTTCTGCATTCCGTGTGTCGCCTACTTCGAGCTCGTACAGCCGCGCTTCGGCGAGGGACCGCTCGAGGACGCGAGACCACCGCGGTTCGCGAACCTCGTCGGTGCGAGCTTCCTCACCGGCGCGACCGCTCTCTACGGGTCAGGGTTCGTCACCGCCGGAGCCGTTGTCGGCGCCTTCGTGGCCGGGCTCGCGCTCCTCGCAGCTGCGACGGGATTTTGCACCGGCTGCGAGGCCTACAAGCTCGGCCGTCTGCTCCTCGGGCGGCCGTTCGTGTCCTGCCCGCTGCCCGTCGATCGGACGCGTTAGCGGTTTAGCGGCGCGCCGAGATCGTCGTCCAATTCGCCATCTGACCTAGCGTCTCAGTTCGAAGCGGACGGTGCGCGCGATCCGGCTGCGACGGTCGGGCTTCTCGATTACCTGACCGGCAACCGCGTTGATAGCCCAGATCACGATCACCGCGCCGACGTACGTCCAGAAACCGGAGACCGAGAAGTGCGGCGCGATCCACGCGGCGAGCGCAAGCATCGCGACGTTGATCAGGAAGTACGAAATACCG
>Ga0209577_10006083_pt1 | contig 11189 bp, 24 predicted proteins | sample GraSoiAngelo_109_FD_185874 | JGI IMG/M metagenome (GOLD analysis project Ga0209577, IMG submission 185874) | Grasslands soil microbial communities from the Angelo Coastal Reserve, California, USA - 14_0903_12_20cm (SPAdes) (version 2) | ecosystem: Environmental > Terrestrial > Soil > Grasslands... | reverse complement strand
CGCACGTCGACGCCCGACTCGAGAATGAAGTTGTTGAACACGCCCGCGTCGGGCTCGCCCGCGGTGGTGAGGCCCTCGGCGCGCCAGAAGACGCTCTTGATGAGGTTCCCCGCCGGGAGATTGAGCTTGAGCGCGCTGTTGTTCGCCGCCACCGCGACCTGCTGGTAGGAGACTTTTTTGAGCGCGATCGGGTTGGCGTAGCTGCCATCGGCCGCCGGCAGCTCGACGAGCTCGGAGCTGAAGACATCTACCTGCGGCACGCCCGAGAAGGCGACGGTCGCGCCGCCCACCACGAAAATGTCGCCCGGGTTGCCGTAGGTGAGCCGCGCCTGGAAGAGCGAGAGCGCCGAGGTGCGGAAGTTGGAATCCTTCACCTTGGCGCCGTCCTCCGTCATGAAGTCGACCACGCCGATCGCCTCGACGGCGTAGGTGGCGACAGCGACCCCGCTCGGCGGCGTGGTCGCGCGCGCGCCGGATGCGGGAAGCGAGCGCGTGTAGTGCCCGAGCGATGCGAACCAGAAGGGCGCGGAGTACAGCGTGTTCTTGCCATCGGCGATCACTTCGATGCGCGGCACCCACTGGCAGGGGGCTTCGGCGCGCACCGCGGTCGCGGCGCCGACCGACACGGTCACCGAGCCGTTAATCCGCAGGAAAAGCGCCTCGTAGTCGTAGGCCCGCGGCAGCTCCTGCAGGCCGAAGCCGCCGGCGGCGATCGCCATCGAAGCGATCTTGCGTTGCAGACGGTACTGCTTGTGCGTCACCTTCCCGGCGGCGTTTGCTGGCATGTCGTTCTCCTGGGGGTTGCCGGCTAGGCGCCGGTCACGACCTGGCGAAGCGCGGGGACGCGGAAGACGACCGCCATGATGACGATCACGGTGAGGCTGACTTTGACGTAGTGGGTCACGGTGCTCTCCGAAAAAGTGTCCCGGCGCGATGCCGGCGATCACCCTGCCAAGGCTCGGGGCTGCCGTGTGGTGCTGTCGAGCGCTTTGCGTACGTACGTACGTACGGTGGGAAAGTCAGATTCGGGGTGCCCGAGTGGTACTGTCGAGCGGAGGCCCTCTGTCCCTAGAACGTCAGGTGCCCGCGGCGCAGCTCGCCGCTATTCCTGTCGCGCTCGAGGTAGTCGAGCGAGCCGAGGGCGCGCACCTGGTCGACGTCGACGTCGAGCGCCGCAGCGATCACCGCCTGGTCGGCCGCGAACGATAGGCGCCCTGCCCTGACTAGCGTCGCGTTCGACCAGATCGTCTTGTCGATCTCGGCCGGGCGCTGCGCGGCCGCGAGGATGGTGATGCCCTGCTTACGGCCGCGCTTGACGAGCCGGCGCCATTCGTGCGGCGCCTCGCTCGCCGTGGTGAACTCGCTGAGCTCGTCCACGACAAAACGAACCGGGTGAGACTTGCTGGCGAGCGTCCAGGCCAGTGCAGCGAGAAATGAAAACTGCCGGATCGCCGTTGCTCGATCGAACGAAGGTACGAAAACAAGAGCGCCGCGCGGTCCTTGAAGTCGTTGGACACACTCTGCCAGGTGCGCGCAGCGAAGCCCGAAGCGGTAGTACTCCCCGTCCGGATCGACGACCAAGGTCCAGCCAGCGAAGGGCCGCGCGAGCTCGCGCTTGAGCGCGGTCGATTTGCCTGAGCCCGTGGCGCCGACATAGATCGCGATCTGCGCTTCACGCGCTACGCCTGGGCGTGCAGATCGGGCGCTGGGGGTGCCTGGCGGCTCGCCTCCTCCCCGGTGCGCGTGAGCTCGTGGAGCTTCACCGGGTCGGGGGGCGCGGCCGGCCCCTGCTCGCTCGTACGTACGGCCGGGGGCGCCCGTACGTCCGTCTGGCCGGCGGCCGGGGCTGCCCGGTCCTTCTCTTTCGCCTGGGCCTTGTGCTCCGCGTGATCGAGCCTGATCGCCTTCACCGTCGGCAGCACGGCCGGGGCGATCGCGGCCGCGAGCATGATCTCTGGTCCCCATTTTCCGAGCAGCGTCCCCATGTCGAGGTTGTACTTCTTCAGCACCGCGGCGAGGCGCTTTTCCAGCGTGCCGCAGCGCTCTGGCGTCCACACCCCCGCCAGGCGAGGGTAGAGCGGGAAGAACATCCCGGTCGTGAAGTCGACCAGGTCGTGCGACTCCGCTTGCCAGTCGATCGGCTGTACGTTCGTATCCGGCCGTACGAGCGTACGATCGTCCAGTGCCGCCGCCTCGCCGTCGATCGCGTGGGCGTCCGCGACCAGGCGCGGGTCGTCGAGGAGGCCTTCGGCGGGCTTTCCGCCCTCCCCCAGGATGGCGCTCACAGCTTGTCCAGGTCGAGGGCCTCGCCCAGGAAGCCGCCCTTCTTCTCGCCGGCGCCGTCCTCGCCCGGTTTCTTGGGCGCCGCCTCTGTGCCGGCGAGCTGGCGGTTCAGGCCGTCGACCGCCTTGGGCGAGCGCTTGAAGCGCTGCTCACCGCAGCTTAGGCATTTACCCGAGGCCCCGTGGTTCTTCATCAGGGTCCATTCGACGGTGCCGCCGCCGCCGCAGTCGCACTTCGATACGCCGATCTTGTCACCCATCGCGCCTCCGTTGTTCCCGGTTTCGGTAGTCGGCCGGCACGACGATCGGCGAGCGCGAGAGCGAGCGCTGGCGCACCAGGCCCTCGAGCGCCGCATCGGCCAGGTCATCGCGCACCGCGTGCTGATGCATGGCCGCGGTGCGAAAGTCGTCGGTGAAAAGTACGACCAGGGCGCCGCTGTAATGGGGCACCTTGGCGAGCGTCGTCATCGCGTCCTGGACGATTTTGATTTGCTCAGGGCTCATACGAGCGCGCCGATCGCTGCGCCGAGAATCGACAGCACGACGGCGGCCGGCAGGCCTCGCCCAAACGCGCACGCGGTCGCCGCGCCGATCAGCGCGCCGAGCAGCGCTGTCCCTCCTCCGTTCGTGATCATCATGAGGGCTCAATGTTCAGCAGGCTCAGTAGCGTCGCGTCCGCCGCGAACTGCTGGAAGAGCTGGAAGAGGGCGTTGCGGTCAGACTGCTCTGGAAACAGCATGATCACGCGATCGCACGCCCGAGCGGCCTCTACCAGCGCGGTCTTGAACTCGAGCTCGGTCACGAGCTCACGCTCAGGAGGGAGCTGCGCCGGGTCCTCGCGAGCAGCCGGTCGACCTTCTTGGGATAGCCCAGGGTGAAGTACACGCTCGCGGGCTTGCACCGGGTGCAGACGCGGTAGGGGTGGCCGCTGCGATCGCGGCGCACCTCGGCGTTCGGAAAATCGCATTCCGGGCACGTGGTGTGCCCGATCAGCTCGCCCTCGTGGCGCGGCATCGCGGCACCGTACTACCGCCCCCGGGGGAAGCCGCAACGGAAATACTGCACAGAACGCGCTAGGAACGACGCTCGGGCCAGGTAGCGACCAACCCCTATGCCCGGCGCCTGCGTGCGCCTGGCGCGTTGGTATGCGTTTTGCGCTTCACCTTTGCCGGCGCTTTTGCCTGCCGCGGCATCGCGGCGGTGGCCGATGAGCTGCGCGGCGATCGCGCCGCGGCGCTTTTTCGTGGGTTCTGTTTTTGCCCCGCTGTGGGGCAGTTATCCACAGCGCTCGACACAAAGTCTTTAGTGATACACCCCTTGGGGTGTAACCCACTGTCTGCAAAATTTTGCAGAGCTAGACGACCTTGCGGATTTCGTTTCCCGAGCGAGAATCGATTTTTTAGTAGCTCCCGACCAAAGGGAGTGAAGGCATAAATCGACGGGTAGAAGTCGAATTTGCGCCCTGGGAGGCGACTCGGCTTGAGGCGGCGGCTCTCGGGCTTCAGGTAGCCCGCCTTCTTCAGCCCGGCGAGGTGATAGCCGAGCGTGCGGATACAGAGCGAGAGCCGGAAACCCGAGCGGCGAAGGTTGCCGAGCCACCATTGCAGGATCGCGCGCTGGCGCACGATGCACCACACCGCCGGCTTTTCCCCGCTTCCCGGGTAGAGCCGATAGGCGCCGTAGCGCTGCTTTCCCCTGGTCCACTTCGACGCCGAGTAGGCCGCGATCTCGGCGAGCACGCGCAGCAGGTCAAGGCGCAGCCCTTTGGTGGGCGTGTAGGCGACGGCGCGCGCTCGGGTGATCTCGACGCGCCGATCAATACGCAGCTTTGCCGCGAGCGCACCGTCGACGAGCCGGGTCCAGGTCACGCGCGAGCTCCCTCGCGCAGCCCCTTATGCGATGTGTACCCTAGCTTGGCGGACACGGCGCGCGCGCCATCGGCCGCGGAGGCCGTAGCGCTTTTTGTTGTTGCGAGGAATTGCCGGGGCGCCGCCGCCCGTAATCGGCGGCGCCCCTCCTCGCGGCGAAGATTTTAATCAAGGCCCGCCCTTCTCAGGCCCGCTTGCCTGTGGCCGCCCCTGCGGCGCCAGGCCTGGCGCGCGAAAGATGAAGCGACCGAGCATGAAGTCGCGCTCGAGCTGAAACACCGACACGAACTTGTAGCTGGACGCGAACGTGCAAAACTCATTGAGCGCGACGACCATGGGCGAGACGAGCATGGGCGCCGGCGCACCGAAATCATCGTAGCCGCCCCGCTCGAAGATGATGGAGGCGCTCCAGGCCAGGGGACCCTGACCGATCCGGGATCGCCAACAGAGCTTGAACACGACACCGCGCTCGCCGCGAGCGCACACGCCGGTTTTCACCTTGGCGAGCACGCGCTGGCCGAGCTGCAGGTTCACGTCCGCTGCGCCCGGACGCGGTATTCGAGCGAGGTTTCCTTCGACTCCAGAAGCTCGCGCAGGATCGCCTTGCCCGCAGCGTTCCAGAGCACGGCGAATTCCTCCTCAGTGATCGACTCGGTAGCGCACTGATAGAGAATCCGCTGCTTGTACTCGTTGAAGAGCGTGAGCCAAAGGCCCTTTTCGATTCTCATTTGCGCTCCACGAACGAGCTGCAGATGCGCAACTGCCCGGTGTTCACCTGGCAGCCGAACGCCGTGCAGAAGGCGATTTGCCCTTGTCGAGCTTTCATGCCGTTCTCGCACCAGGAGCAGTCGACGATGAGGCCTGGCTGCGCTTCGCGCACGCGCGCGAGCTCGGCGGGGCTGACGATGATCCGCACGGCGGGGGTCACGGTGCGCGGCGCTCGCTTAATGCTCACTGGCGCCGTCCCTCGTAAAAGCGCTCGCGGTGAAGAGCCATTAGCTGAGCTTTCAAGAGGCGCGCCCCCTTGAGGCACGTAAAGCGGAGCGTGGCCGGCCTATCCACTTCCGCGCGCCGGCAATCAGCGCAAAGGCGTCGATGCGCTGCCCAGACCGCTAACTCGAAATCGCCGCCCATCATCCCTGCTCCGCCAGCTCGCTCGGGTCAGGCTTGGCCGATTCACGCAGGAACCTGGCTCGCGCCTTCTGCTCCCAGCGCTCCCGCTGCACCAGGTAGAGCTCGATACGGCGCAGGATGCGCAGCGCGCGCCGCACCTGGCCGAGCTCGTCGAGCTCGAGGATGACCCGCCTGCGCCGGCGTCGCTTCCGGCTCTTGCGGTCGTAAAAAATGCCGGCAGAGCTCTCGCCCTCCGGCATTGGTTTGGCAGCCCTCGGTTTACGTCGCACGTGCACCCCTTACGGTTCGCGTCGCGGGCCGTCGCGCCGCCCGCCGCCACGCCGGGACGGGGGTAAGGCCCCGGCCCGGCGAACGGTCAAAGTCGGCGCCGGCAGGCGCTAATCTATTGAACTGCGGTTCAATTGTCAAAACACGGTTGAACAACTACAGTTCACTTCCCCCAACGGCTTGGTAAGGCAGGCTGCCCATGGCAAAGACCAGTTCGCGCGCGTACGTGGAGAGCTTCACCAATCGCTACCTCGACGAGCTGATTGATCGGCTTAAGCTGCCGAGTGATTACGCTCTAGCGGAAATCCTCGATCTGACGCCCCAGGCGATCTACAAAATGCGCGGTGGCGGAGCGATGGGGGTGAAGACTGCGTGGAAGATCGCCGAGTTCTTAGAGGTCGATCCAAAGGTCATCATCGCCCGCACGCAAGCTGAGGCTGATGGCTCGCCGTTCTGGAAAGACATCGCGAAGCGTGTCGCGATGGTGCTCTTCGCGGCGGGCGCCGCGTCGGGCGGATTTAACAGTAACGGAATTGCCAGTCCATCGAGCGCGCCCTCGCCCATAGGGGAAACGTCCGCTAACTCTCTGGCCGGAATACACATTGTGCGTCAAACCCGTCGCCGCAAGCGCACGGCCGGCTGGTCGAGCTGGTGGGCCGCCCTCGCGTCCCTCGCCGTCGCATGAAATCCCCCGAGCGCATCAGCATCGAAGTCGGGCCCGACACGAGCGCCGTGGAACGCGGGTGCACCGTCCCTGATCGGCGGCCTACAAGAGGGCATTGATCTGCTGCCCGAAGAGCATCGCGCCGAGCTGGCGATGATCTGCGAGCGCTTCGCCACGCTGCTGCGCAACTGGCCGCGCTCGCGCGCCGGCTCGGGGCCGTTCCCCCAAAGGATCGACGACTAGGCCTGACAAGGTTTTACCGGGCGATCGGACGGCCAGATAAGCGCCGCCGGGCAGACTGCCCAGCGTGGACACCTCGACCCCCGCCTACGTCGCCGCAATCCATAACGCGGCCTGGATGGTGCGCCACTACCCCCGGCCGATGCAGCGAGCTCAGCGCGCGCAAGCGCTTCGCGAGCTCGGGCTCATCGTGCGCGAAGCGTTCAACGCGAGCGAGGATTTCGAGGCGCTACTCATCGCGCTCCTCGACGGGCTTCTTCCGCGCGAGGAACGGCGCTTTTGATTTGTCCTCGAGCCGGCGGGGCGCGCCGGGCTTGAGCGAGGGCGCCACTATCCGCCCACGGAAGGACTCAACCGCCATTCGGACCGAGCGCGCGACCTTGGCGGGGTCCCTGAGCTTTCGCACCTCACGCGCGCCCGTGCGCCTGGTCGCGGCGCGCCTGGCCGAGCCACCAGCCCACGAGCACACCCACCAGCACGAACGGCAAGATCGTCACCAACGTGGCCTTGCCGAACATTTCACTCGGCCAGATTCTTGAGCGCCTCGTGAGCGGCCGCGATTTTGTCGGCAACCAGGTCCTGGGGCAATTTTGCCGGGGGGCGCCTCGCCTGGCTCACCAGGTCCGCGCATTGGGGCCAGGCTTGCGCGTACGCCTCCCAGCCCTCGGGCGGGACGGTGGCGCGCAGCTCAGCGTCGATGTAGTGCTCGAGGCTCCCGTCTGAGCCGAGCTGGAAAAGGTGATAGCCGAACACGATCGGCACACCGATCGGGCCGGGCACGGGGGCGATGCAGGTGATGGGAAGCATGGGTCAGTCTCCTTTCTTCTCTCGACGATTGGGAAAGATGCCGAGCGTCACTTCGAGGGTTAACATGCGCCGGTCAAGGCGCCACAGAAAAACGAGACAGCCGGCGACGATCGGCGCGTTGCTGATGAGCACGATGTACTGCAGGAGCTCGCTGATGCCGGTGTTCACGCCGGCGCGCCCGCCGCCGGTGTCGAGCGCTTCAGTATGCCCAGGGCGTTGAACACCGCGACCAGGGCGTTCACGTGCGGCACCACCTCGGCTTTGAGCGCCTCGGCGTGCTGCGCGATCTCGGGAATTGCGGCGGCCACCGAGCTCACGGCATCGGTCACGGCGTCGAGCTTTGTCTTTCCGGCGCTCGGCCCCGGGAAGGCAGTCTCGGCTGCCTTGATGAAGGAAATGATCTGCGGCAGCAAGAGCAGTATCAGGCGAAATACATTCATGGCGTTCCCTTTCCTTTAGGTGAGGCCGAGCGGGCCCAGGATCGCGGCGATGTACTCGCGCGTCTCCGCGGGCGCGGCAGCGAGGCCCTTACGCTGCACGTTGCCCTGGCCCCAGTTGTAGGCGGCGAGCGCCGCCGCCCAGGAGCCGAATTTGTCGTACATCGCGCGCATGTCGGCCGCCGCCTGGTCGATCGAGCGCCAGGGATCGGTCGGGTCGAGTGAGCGCTCCGCGGCGGTCGCCGGCATGAACTGCCCGATGCCGATCGCCCCGGTGCGCGAGCGCACGGTGCCGTCGATCACCTGCGGGTCGAAGTGGTTTGACTCGATGTCGAGCTGGCGCGCGAGGAGATTCGAAGGCAGGCCGTACTTTTGCTCCGCCTGCGCGATCGCGCTCGCGTAGGGCGCGGCGGCCGCCGGCGGACTCCACAGATTGCCGAGCGTGCGCCCTAGCGCCATCGCGAGGCTCTCCCCCGCGCCAAAGGCAGCAGCCACAGCACCAGGCGCCGCAGCAGCGTCGGCTGTGGCCGCGGCAGCATCACCGCCAGCCCTGGTGGCGAGGTACCAGGCGGCCCCAAGTACGACCACGATGAGCGCGAGCGGCGCGAGCGGCATCGCTCATGCCTTTAGTGCCGAGGGTGCGGCGGCGTCGATCGCCGTCTGCACGGCCGCCCGGTCTGCGGGCGCGATCGCGCCAAGGAAGGCCGCATCGCGCACATGCTTCTGGTATTGGGCGAGCGTCATCGATCGCGCGCTCGCCATCGGCTGGCCGTTCAGATCGAGCCGGGGCTTGCCGGTCGCGTCGAGCGCCGGCTCCTCGATGTTCACCCAGCCGTTTTCGATCGTGACCTTCATAGGAGCGTGTACGAGGCCGAGCGAAACGCGTTCGCCTCGGCGACGCTCGAGAGGAAATAGAGCCCCTTGCCCGCCGCGATGAACACCGGACGCGCCAGGTCGAGCAGCCCCGTATAGCTGCCTGCCTGCGGAGAGTTGGCTTTACCCGAGGTTAATAGGTCGCCGTCGATGGCCGTCGCCGGCGCGGAGGCTTTAGCCAGCAGAGCTAGGTTCATTACGTTGGTTCCGTTCCAGGTCCAGGCCGCCGCTGCCCACAAAATGGCGCCGTTGACATTGGACGCTGGCGTAAAGACCGCATCGGGCGTGTTCGCCGCGAGAGCCGTGGAACTCTTGTAGTTCGCGCCGTAGGTGTAGCCGCGCTCCATCACGACGAGCTCCTGCACGCCCCCGATCAGCTGCTGCGCGAGGTTGTTGACCGTCGCCTGCACCTGCTGGCTTGAGCCCGGCACCAGGTCGATGTCGACGCCGTAGACGATGTAGAGGAATTTGCCCGGCTGGGCGTAGTTCTCGACGGCGACGCGCGTGAACGGCACCTTGTAGATCGCGCTCGGCAGCACCGTGACGTAGGTGCCCACGGGGTTGAAGTTCTCGTCCTGAAAATGCACCCGCGCGACCCCCGCGAGGCTATTGCCCGTGAGATCGAAGAGCGGGTCCGACAAGAACACGTTCCCTTGGATATCGAGCAGGAGCTGCGTGCCGGCGGCGAAGCTGCGCGCGTTCGTGAGATCGACCAGGTAGCCAAGCAGCGTCGAGCGCCGGCCGTCGCGCACCGCCTGCATGTCGGAGGTGGGCTTGCCTACGCCGGGGAAGGCGAGCTCGGTCGCGCGCCCTCCGCCGATCGCCGGCGGCACGGGGGGCGTCGCGCTTTTCAGCGTGTCTTCGAAGCCCGGGATCGTCACGCGCCGCCTCCGAACACGAGGCCAACTACCGCGTTATCGGGCGCCGAAGGGTCGAGGATGTCGGGCGCGGGTCCCGCGCCCAGGCCTGGCTGCGCGGAGGTCGCCGGCGGCGCCGGCGGGATCGGCGTCGAAAGCGCCTTTTCCTTCTGCACCGTCCCCGGGTGCGTGAGCTCGAAAATCTTCGCCCCGAGCGTCGCGTTCGCGTCGCCCGTCAGCTGCTGCACCACCTTGTCGACGCCGGTCTTGATTGCGTTGTCCTGGTTGAGCGGGTTTACCGCGTTCGCCGCGGCCGCGACGGCCTTGGGCCCCTTCGTCACGAGCACGTAGCCGAAGACAGCCGCCAGGCCGATCGCCGCGAGGTAGAGCGCGTTCACCAGGTGGTTCATCGCCCGCGCAGCCCCCACCAGGCGATCGCGATGCCCACCACCGTGAGCACGACCATGAGGCCAGAGGGCGTCGCGCCCACCACGCCCGCGGCCTTGTTGAACTCCTGCTGCGCGCGCGCGATCGCCGTCTGGTTCTGCAGCTGCGCGACCTGGGCGCGCGCCGTCTGCTGCTGCATGGCGATGCGCGCGTTGTTCTGGGCGATGGCGGTGTTGGCAGCGCTCGTCGCGCGCGCCTGCTGCACGGCGCCGACCGCCTGCGTGACGCTGATGATCGCCTGGCTGCCGGCGGTGAGGATGTCCTTCGCCGTGCCGGGGAGCGTCCCCGCGGTGTCGAAGCTGGGCTGCGTGGTCGGGATCGACACCGCCGTGTCGGGCGCGCCCTGGTTCACCAGGATGTCCGAGCCGAAGCCGACCTCGCCCGGGTACAGATCAGGCATGTTTTCTCCAGAGGAGGGCGAAGTGCACCAGCACGAGCGCGACGGCGATGCCGATCGCCACCTGCGCGAAGCTGCCTGCGGGGATCATGGAGACCTCCCCGCCCTGCAGCCCGCCGCTATCGAGCGTGGTGGGGCGCACCTCGGCGGGCGGGGTGTAATAGGTCAGGTCGAGCTCGAAGGGCGCGCCCTTCGCCACCGGCGCCGGCGCGTCCGCTTTCGGCGTCAGCGCGTGCGCGACCGCACTCGCGGTGCCGAAGACCTGGTTCGCCGTCTGCAGCGTGCTCAGGACGCCCGCGCCGGCGTCGGCGCCGGCGGGCGCGATCGGCGCGCCGGCGAAGACGTTGGACTCAAAGCCTTCCTCGGGCGCAATCGTCACTGTCGCGGCCGGGGCAAATACCGTCGAGGCTCCCGCCGTCACCGCGACGAGGGCGATGGCAGGCCCGTAGCGATCGAGAAAATCCTCGTGCACCGGAATATAGGTGGGCACGCCCGTCACGGCGCTTTGCAATAGTCCCGCCCACGATTGCCCCGCCTGGGCCATGGAAGCCCCTTCAGGCCGCGCGGGCCAGAATGTACTCGGTGATGACCACCTGGATGTTGACGTTCGCCCCGCCCGTCACGTCCATCGTCGTGTCGGGCTGCGCCTGGCCGGTGACGTCCCACAGGTCCGCGAGCTTGATGCGCGCCTCGGCCGTGCTCGTCACGTCGCCCACGTAATAGCCGGCGGTGAGCTGGCCGTAGTCGGCGTTGTTCTTCGCACGCAGGTTCTTCGCCGCGAGATTCAGGCGCACGTCGACGCCCGACTCGAGAATGAAGTTGTTGAACACGCCCGCGTCGGGCTCGCCCGCGGTGGTGAGGCCCTCGGCGCGCCAGAAGACGCTCTTGATGAGGTTCCCCGCCGGGAGATTGAGCT
>Ga0209577_10006082_pt1 | contig 11190 bp, 11 predicted proteins | sample GraSoiAngelo_109_FD_185874 | JGI IMG/M metagenome (GOLD analysis project Ga0209577, IMG submission 185874) | Grasslands soil microbial communities from the Angelo Coastal Reserve, California, USA - 14_0903_12_20cm (SPAdes) (version 2) | ecosystem: Environmental > Terrestrial > Soil > Grasslands... | reverse complement strand
CCTTTCATCCACTGGTAGCTCAACGGCGTGGTACCCGTCGCTACTACGCTGAACGTGGCCGTCTGCCCTGCCGTCACCGTCTGGCTGGCCGGCTGGGTGGTAATCGAAGGCGCCACCGCAGCGGCATTGACCGTCAGCGTGGCTGCATTGCTGGTCACGTTGCCCGCCGTGTTGCCGACCATGACAGTGAACTGCGAGCCGTTATCCGCGGATGCGGTGGCCGGAGTGGTGTAGTTCGAGGACGTCGCTCCGAGAATAGACGCGCCGCCCTTCATCCATTGGTAGCTCAACGGTGCGGTACCCGACGCTACTACGATGAACGTGGCCGTCTGCCCTGCCGTGACCATCTGGCTGGCCGGCTGGTTAGTGATCGAAGGCGCTGTGGAAGATCCAGCTGTCGAAGATACATTCGTTGCTCGAGCAACGTATCCCCCGCATCCAGCATTCACAATCCCTATTGCAAGAAGCAACACAAACAAAACCACGCCCAGACGATTCATGATCACGTCCCCGTTTCAGAATTTGTTCCCCGGCCGGCAGCTTCTTAGGGAAGAAGAAGAGCAATCGACCGGAGAAAAACTCCAGCGAGCCAGCCACTCTGGCTCGTCTCCACCAGGGCTGGAGTTCATTGCATAGCTTAATTAAATCTCCGATGCCGAACCGGCTACTGGTCAGAGGTCCAATATTTGGTCCTGCCCTTGCTTGCCCTCCAGTGGCCGATCTGACCGCGAGCCTCAGAAGATAAATCGCACGCTCAGCTGGAGCTGTCGTGCGGGTTCCGCGGCATTGGCCCGTCCGACGAACGGCGACGAGAGCGTGCCAACGTAATTCTGAAAATTGACGTGGTTCAAGGCGTTGAAAGCATCCACTGCGACCACCATTGAGTGCGGCGGATCTCACGTTGCGCCAAAGCCCCGGCGGTCGATCATTGACGACGGTGTTGCCATGGGCGCCCTGTCCTGTAATGATTTTGTACGGAAGGCTGGACCACGTCGCGTTGACGATACCTGACAGGATTCAGGTTAAGCGAACCCCCATATCGGTCGTGAAGCTGCCGGAAGCTAACACATTTAGAGGCCGGTGGTGTTTCGGAAGAACACACCAACTTTGCCCGAACCCTGCACCCGCTGATCCAGGCTTCTGACCTTCATGGCCGCGATGACAACAAATCCGTCTCCAGGTTTTTCAATACTCAAATCGGAGACGAGAACGTCCTATTTGGTAAGGTCCATCTGGGCGAGCGCATCACTCACCGATACCTTCAAACCCGCTTCTTCAGAATCGGAATTAGAGTGAGCCGGATGCATCATCCACGAACAAAAGATTTTTGGCTGAAGTCAGGCGGTTCCTCCCGGCGTCCAAGGCAATACAAATCTATCGGAGTCGAGGACTAAGCCTCCACGAGATGATTGTGGATAGCATAGCGGACCATCTCTGTCACCGAATGCTCGGACTTGCTGACGCTGTGCTCGTCAACTCAGTAAGGTACAAAACCCCGACATCGGCAGGTTGCATCGGCATTTTCGACCTGAGCCAGTGGTAGACCCAGACGTTCTGCCTAATTGACACACTCGTATCGTTGGATGACGACAGCCGCAGCATCTTCAAGGGGGATCTGAGGATAAGGCGATTTCTTTTGGTTTCAAACGGATGGGCGCTCTTCACTCTGCCTTAGTTGCTCAATCAAATCATCTCATAAAAGGAAGCCGATGCCTCACGTATCGGCCGAGCGACGACGGGGTGATTCATGTGTACGATGAAATGCCCGCGCTGCGGTCACACAGCCACGAAGGCGAAGCCCCAGGATCAGTTCACGTGCGAATCTTGTGGCTGGAAATTGACACAAACGATTGTCAGCAGGTAGAGAGCAAGCTGCGATTGGCCTCTCGCTCATCCAGGCACGAATGGACGGAGTTGGCATTCGGCCGGCCAAACACGCGAGGAAAAAATCATGATTATTGGTTTGCGCAGCCGACAACCGTACCACAGCAGTGCCCGCCGGTCGCAGCTAAGCAAATTGTACGCTTGGACATCAATGGCGATCTTAGGTCGTTTGACGGCCGGAATCAATTCGGTTCCAGCGGCAAATTTAGAAACAAATCCATCGGACAGCATCGGAGTTGCGGCTTGAAACTGAGCTAAATCGTAGATTGTAAAGAACAGGATCTTCGCCGAAGGCGCAATCTGGCGTATTTGATAAGCGGCCTCGATCCCGTTCATAATGGCATGTTGATATCAAGGAGGACCAAATCTGGGCCTTAGCTCCCTTAGCTTTCTTGATTGCTTGTTTGCTTGTTTGCCGTTCTCGGCTTCACCGCACAACTCCATCTCGTGCCAGTTGAGGAGGAGTCGGATCGTTGTTCGTGCGAATTGTCAGACTCCTTTGCTTTCAACCGGGAGAATCCGGTTGATCGTTGACACTAGCTTCGTACCCGTCTGCGATTTCTCTATGAAATTACCGTCGCCAAACAGTCGTGCGAGAAGGGCGGCTTCTTCTTCCGTGTAGTGGCTGCTGATTAAAATACCTTCACCTCAGGACCCGCCGTTTGTCCGCCGCGCACTCTGTTCCCTTTTAGCCAGCAACCAGCAACCGCATTGGAAAGTTTAGGAAGCCCAGAGATAGCATTGCAGCAGTGGAACGCGCACGCGAAATCAAGCCCGATGTAGTCGTGATGGATATCGTCATGCCGAACATGAGTGGCATTGCCGCGGTCTATGAACTACGCCAGGTTGTACCGGTCCACATGATTCCAGCGGAAGCTCGCCAACTTCAGGCCGGCGACAAGCTCATCTTCAGAAAATGTCATTCGGTTGAATCAGAGTTTCGAGATGGGGGTTGTTGTCGAATTTGTTCAGCTTCAGGATCGTAGGCGAGGGATCGTGCTGCTCGCCAACTTGTCCGGCGATGTTTGGGAGATGAAATTCAATGATTACGGCAGATGCTTACAGCGGATCTGGGCTCTCGAAGGCGGCGAGAAATGTTCGAGAGTTTCAGGGGCCGTAGCGAGCACGTTCTTTCAACGGCACTGATTTTGCACGTTTCCCTGCGGGAAGCCACCTAGGTTGGGGATTGGTCATGAACTGTTCTGCTTGTTTCAGTGCCAGGTCCGGTGTCGGATTCCTTGAGGTGGATGAATTTGCTCATGATTCCCGAACGCGAAGAAACCCCCATCTTCATCATCGCAAGCCGCAGAAAAACTTTCACGGTGTCAGGGCTGATCCCCATGCGGGCGGCGATCTCTTTGTTGGCTAAACCCTCGATCAGAAACCGCACGGTCTCCCCCTCCCGCTGCGACAGGTGGTAATTGTGGCAGATATTGAGAGCGCGAAGCTCGGTGGCCTCAGGGCCGCCCTGCGCTACAGCCGTTTGCGGTGAAGCAGACGAAGCTGCCAGGCGAAGCAGCAGCTCGAACGCCTCGCGTTTGTAAAAATTTGTGAACTTGCGCCTGGTCCTAGAGCGGTCTTTCATGCCGGTCCCGCCTGTACTTAAATCGCAGATGACTACAAGTTTGTTCGGGACGCCCTGTGTTCTTTGCTGCATCTTATGCCCTATTCGAGGGCAAACTATATACAGGAATGACCTTACGGCGCGAGGCCAGGGACGGCAAGAGGTTATTGAGCATGTCAAAGCCTTGAATCCTGACCTCGTTCTGCTGGAGATCAACATGCCAGTGATGAACGGAATGCAAGCGGCACTGGAGATTCGGCGGATCGCACCCAGAACCAAAATCCTCGTCTTCACCGTGGTTGGCACGAAAGAAGCCGCTCCAGTCGCTCGGTTGCTTGCAGACGGATACGTTGAGAAATCCGCTGCTGGAAAAGAACCGATTCCTGCACTGGAGCGACTTCTTCCAAACTTCCCGAAACCGAAACCCGGCCGAATCAGTTGACTCCCATGAGCATTCGTTTCGTGTGTGCCGGATACGGTCGAGAGGCAATCGAGACGGTTATCGAAATATCTGAAGATTATTCTAGTTTGTGGATTGGGCGATGAACTGTTCTGCTTGTTTCAGTGCCAAGTCCGCTGTCGGATTCCTTGAGGTGGATGAATTTGCTCATGATTCCCGTACGCGAAGAAACCCCCATCTTCATCATCGCAAGCCGCAGAAAAACTTTCACGGTGTCAGGGCTGATCCCCATGCGGGCGGCGATCTCTTTGTTGGTTAAACCCTCGATCAGAAACCGCACGGTCTCCCCCTCCCGCTGCGACAGGTGGTAATTCTGGCAGAACTTGAGAGCGCGAACCTCAATGTCTTCGGTTACAGGGCTTCTCCGAACGGTGGCACCAGACCCGCCCTGCGCCACTGCCGTTTGCGGTGAAGCAGAAGCTGCCAGGCGAAGGAGCAGCTCGAACGCCTCGCGTTCGTAAGAATTTGCGAACTTGCCCCCGGTCCTAGCACCGTCTTCCATGAAGATCCCGTCCCACCTTTACTTACATCGCAGATGACTACAAGTTTGTTCGGGACGCCCTGTGTTCTTTGCTGCATCTTACGCCCTACTCGAGGGCAAACTATATCCAGGAATCACCTGACTGTGTGACATTGAACATCGGATGAACGCTGCCGATAACGAGACAATTCCCACACAAGCGCCTGATTCGGCCCACTCTGCTTCATCCGGCCGTCGCGTTGCAGCTATATGCAACCAGATAGTCCAGCAGATACCGGCGAAAGCACGACTGCCGGTCCTGGCCGGAGGAGTGGTCTTAAGCACGCTGGCGGCGTACACGTACTTATCCAGTGGCTCTGCGATTCTTAACGTGGTTTGTCGTCACATTTTTCGCAGCGCCGAACTATCGGTCTTCATTGATGGCAAGCTGAGTTAGACGGACCAAATCTCCGGCACGGAAAAGAAGCGGTTTGGGGTCGGCATTTTAGGAAAGCAAATCGAAGGTACATTCTCCAAGTCACTGCCGGTCTCGTATGGCGAACACGTCGTCCAGGTTCATTTAAGCTCGGCGGCAGATGGATTCGATCAGACTAAAAGGTATGGGGTAAATCTCTCACGTGGAAAAGATGCCACGCTCGTGATAACAGCACGGCGGGGCGGACTCTCTCGCTTGCCTATCAGGGTGCCCCAATTGCTCCCCCCAAAGAAGACCCTAGTCACTTCGACTCGATATGGTCGATCCTGGTCACCGTTCTTGGGTCTGCTGTGTCGGCGAGTATCGGTTTTATGGTGCAGGAATTTCTGCGATCCAGGAAAGCCGCCTAATGTATGCGTGTGAAATGCGACTCTTTGCGTTCCCATGCGATTCAACTAGGAGATTATCAAAGCGATTGTAGCAATCACCGCGACCAGCAAGAAAAAGAGCCCGCCCACGAGAAGGTGCATGGAGTGCATCGGCCGCTGAAACGCGACCGTGGAAAGCACAGACAGAATATCTGTTCGAGGACGAATTGCCATTCGACAGCGGATCTGGTCCAGTATGCGATCCGCAACGGGATCATTGAGCTAAGTGAGGGCCGGAAAGTCAGATGCGCGGGTGGCGGAAATGTTCGAGAGCGTTAGGGATTGGTCGATGAACTGTTCTGCTTGTTTCACTGCCAGGTCCGGTGTCGGATTCCTTGAGGTGGATGAATTTGCTCATGATTCCCGAACGCGAAGAAACCCCCATCTTCATCATCGCAAGCCGCAGAAAAACTTTCACGGTGTCAGGGCTGATCCCCATGCGGGCGGCGATCTCTTTGTTGGCTAAACCCTCGATCAGAAACCGCACGGTCTCCCCCTCCCGCTGCGACAGGTGGTAATTGTGGCAGATATTGAGAGCGCGAAGCTCGGTGGCCTCAGGGCCGCCCTGCGCTACAGCCGTTTGCGGTGAAGCAGACGAAGCTGCCAGGCGAAGCAGCAGCTCGAACGCCTCGCGTTTGTAAAAATTTGTGAACTTGCGCCTGGTCCTAGAGCGGTCTTTCATGCCGGTCCCGCCTGTACTTAAATCGCAGATGACTACAAGTTTGTTCGGGACGCCCTGTGTTCTTTGCTGCATCTTATGCCCTATTCGAGGGCAAACTATATACAGGAATGACCTTACGGCGCGAGGCCAGGGACGGCAAGAGGTTATTGAGCATGTCAAAGCCTTGAATCCTGACCTCGTTCTGCTGGAGATCAACATGCCAGTGATGAACGGAATGCAAGCGGCACTGGAGATTCGGCGGATCGCACCCAGAACCAAAATCCTCGTCTTCACCGTGGTTGGCACGAAAGAAGCCGCTCCAGTCGCTCGGTTGCTTGCAGACGGATACGTTGAGAAATCCGCTGCTGGAAAAGAACCGATTCCTGCACTGGAGCGACTTCTTCCAAACTTCCCGAAACCGAAACCCGGCCGAATCAGTTGACTCCCATGAGCATTCGTTTCGTGTGTGCCGGATACGGTCGAGAGGCAATCGAGACGGTTATCGAAATATCTGAAGATTATTCTAGTTTGTGGATTGGGCGATGAACTGTTCTGCTTGTTTCAGTGCCAAGTCCGCTGTCGGATTCCTTGAGGTGGATGAATTTGCTCATGATTCCCGTACGCGAAGAAACCCCCATCTTCATCATCGCAAGCCGCAGAAAAACTTTCACGGTGTCAGGGCTGATCCCCATGCGGGCGGCGATCTCTTTGTTGGTTAAACCCTCGATCAGAAACCGCACGGTCTCCCCCTCCCGCCGCGACAGGTGGTAATTGTGGCAGATATTGAGAATGTCTGCACTTGTCACAATCCAGGGAGCATAGCAAAGGGCGCGTTTTCGGCTGAAATACAGAAAATCCCTGAGCGTTCCCAATCCGACAAGTTACACAGTCTGGCCTTCGGTTGACGGCAGCAACCGTCCGTACAATACGGCACAAACCCTAGCTCTTCAGGACTATCTTTGATCATCAACTAAACGGAGGGTCTGATCCTCCAAGGCGGAAGAACGGTACGCTGGTCGGGTCGCCATGTAGCTCTCTTCCCAGGGGGAGCAAGTGTCTGGCGTTCGCATCCTCGTAGCCGATGACCACGTTGTCCTTCGCAGAGGTGTTCGCGCAATCCTCCAAGAAAATCTCAACTGGAAAGTCGTAGCCGAAGCGAGGGACGGCCGGGAGGCAATGGAAAGGGCGGATGTGGCGATCTTGGATTTCGGTATGCCCAAAAGGAACGGGCTTGGAGGCCGCACGGGAGATCCTCAGAAACCTGCCACAGACCAAGATATTGATTCTTACCATTCACGACAGCGATGTTCTGATCCAGGAAATGCGTCAAGCTGGCGTTCACGGCTATGTCCGTAAAGGTGAGTCTGAACGAGATCTAATCCCTGCGATCAAAACCCTGCTGAGCAATAAAGCGTTTTACCCATCGGTAATGACAACTAACATTCACCGACTGCGGAAACGCGACCACGGAAAGCCCCAGCCCCGACTAACAACTCGTCAAAGGGAAGTCGTCAAACTTCTCGCTCAAGGACTTCACAGTGAGAAAATCGCGGAAATGCTCGGCATCAGCAAGAAGACCGTGGAAACACACAGAATCTATCCCCGTCGGAATCCATCCTTATAATAGAATGGGCTGACAAGCGCCATAGGCTTCCTGACACTGAGTTTTGTTGAAGACACCCTTGCGTTCAAGTGTGATATAATTCCTCGTAAACATCTTCTTATTGGATCAACTATACCACATGCGTTTGGACACCCACCGGCTTCGCGCCTTCCTCGCTAAGCAGAAAATGGCCACCCTGGAAGCCTTGAAACGGGCGCTGGGTACTTCGGCCACCATGACCGTGTTTCGCCGGCTGAAACTCTTGCGCTATCGCACCAGTTATTCCCACCGCGGGAGGTACTACACCCTGGCCGACATCCCGCGGTTCGATGAACAAGGGCTGTGGCGCTGTCGGGGCGTGGGGTTTTCCCGCCACGGCAACTTGCTGGCTACGGCTCGATGGTTTGTGGAAGAAGCGGACGCCGGCCTCACGGCCAGCGAACTGGAAGCCCAGCTGGGTGTCGTCGTCAAAGAGCCGCTTTTAGAATTGGTCCGGCGCAAGCAGCTGGAGCGCGAGAAGCGGGGCCGCGAGTACGTATACTTTTCGCGGGAGCCGGGCCGTCGGAGGGAACAACAGGTGCGGCGCGCGAGCCAGGAAGCGGAGTGGGAGGTAGGGGCCTCCCTGCAGCCGACGGAGTTGTCGGAGGAACGGAAGGCCGCCATCATCCTATTCTTCAGCCTGCTGGACCAGCGGCAGCGGCGGCTCTATGCGGGCCTGGAAGCGCACCGACGGGGACACGGAGGCGACCGCCAGATAGCCGACTTTCTGGGGCTCAATGTCCACACCGTGGCTTGGGGGCGCCGCGAGTTGTTCGGGGGCCAGGTGGAACGGGGACGGATTCGCCAGGCGGGCGGCGGGCGCAAGCCCGCGGAAAAAAAACGCCGCAGTGATCGAACAGATAGCCCATCTGCTCGAGCACGAAACGGCTGGGGATCCGATCGCCGGGCTATCGGAAAATCGCCCAGCAACTCCGTCGGCTGAAGATCCGGGGCAGCGCCAGCACCGTTCGGCGGTTGTTGAAACAGATGGGCGACTCCTTGCGGGTGAACCACAAGAAGCTCGAATCAGGAAACCAGAACCCGCCGCCCCGACGGGTACGCCATCGACAGTTTGCTTACATCGAGCGTCAGCGAAAACAATTTCTGGCGCAGGGGAACCCCATCATCAGCGTCGATGCGAAAAAAAAAGGAAATGATTGGAAATTTCAAGAACCCCGGGGCTTGCTGGGAGAAGCAGCCGCAGTTGGTCATGGATCACGACTTCCGCAGCGACGCCAAAGGCAGGGCCGTCCCTTATGGCATTTACGATCCGGCGCGGAATCAGGGTTTCGTGGTGGCGGGGACCAGCCATGAGACCCCGGCGTTTGCTGTCGATGCCCTCACGTTGTGGTGGAAGAGTTACGAACAGAGGATGTACGGCCAGACGGGACTGAAGGTGCGTGCTCGTCTGCTGCGCAAGAAGTACGAAAAAGGCGAAAAGATATCGGCTCAGGAAATGAAACAACTTGCGCTGACCAGGCATAAGACGCTACCGATGTGGAATTACACGCTGCGGCCAATGTGAAATTATTTCTGCACAGTTCCTAAGCAGTTCTTCAACGTTGACAGGCTTAATAAGATAATCAGCCACGCTCAGGCGAATCGCTTGCTGCGCGGTATCAAAGTCGGGGTATGCTGTCAAAATAATGTTTGCGCATGTAGGCTGTCTGACCTTCATAGCCGCGATGACAGCAAATCCGTCTCCAGGTTTTTCAATATCCAAATCGGAGACGAGAACCTCGTATTTGGTAAGGTCTATCTGGGCGAGCGCATCACTCACGCTGGCGACCGCCGTTACTTCTAGCCCATGCTTCTTCCAGAAGCGGAGTTAGAGTGAGCCGGATGGAATCTTCATCATCCACGAACAAAAGATTTTGGTTGTGTGCCCGAGATGGCTCCGTTCGCCCTCCGGGTGAGGCCGGGCACGCTCCCCGCCCGAGTTGCCCACCACCAAGGTCCTCGCTGGCGTTGTGTAGCTCGACGAGGTCGCCCCGCTGAGGCTGGCCGTCAGAGTGCTACCCGCGGTCACACTCAACGCGCCGAAGCCGAGCCTACGAGCGCCCGCTTGAAAATCGCGCTGATCGTGCGATCTGTACTCGCCAGCAGGCTTGACGGAGTCGTTGGTTTCGGGACTAATCCCATCCCGCTGCCGCTGACCACGGAACGGGTTGTCTTGCTCAGTAGTGATGGGCAGGGTCGTGCTCCTGCCCATCGTCACGTTCCCGAACCTCAGGCCGGTTGAGTGCTAGAAGAAGTCCGCCATGGGCACCCGCGTGGCTGCTGCGCCCAGGCCGGAGGTCTTCAGTCCAAGCGCATCAGCCATCGTACGCAGGAGGTTTGCTCCATCGTACGTAGTGTTGTAGTTGGCGGGGTCACCGGCTGTTGACTTGTATGCTAGCTTGCTGAGCGGGCTGATCACGACCGTCTCGATTTGACCGCCGCAGCCTTGCCCGACCGTCGTCGTAGTGCAGCTGGGGCTGCCCGATTTGTCATTCTCATCCCAAGTGATGATCAGCAAGCCGTCGCCTCCCGGTTGAAAATAACTGCTCGCTAGCAGCGGGCCGATTTCGGTCTTCAGCCAGTTGTCGAACGTGCCGATCCCGCAGTCGTGCGCGTCATCGCAGCCATTCGGCGACAACCAGGAAAGATTCGGCAGAGTATGATTGGCCAAGTCCGTGGCGAATTGGCTGAAGCAAACAAAATTGGCCTTGTTGATGTTCGTAAAGTACTGCAGCGGATCGTGGCGCACGATGTATTTCCCGCTATTCACGGCACCGCATCCATTTCCAGTCTCCACGTAGTCCTTCCAGGTCTTGCCCGCCTGCTCCACCTCGAAGGCAATGTTGTCGGAGGAGAGAGGCAAACTGGACGGCGTGTCGCTGTCGTTATTGGTAAAGATTTGTCCGGCCGTGAAGACCTCGTAGTTGCCGATCGAAGGATGTGTGTCGGCCCAATATTTGGTGGAAAGCCCGTACTGGTTGGCGAGAGAGGTCAAGTACGGCATATTGCTGCTGTTGTAAGTGCTGCTATAGGCGCTGTTCTCTCCTTCGACGATAAAGACGTGCCCAAACTGCGGCATCGTGCCAGTCGTGGAGACGGTGATGGTAAAAGCGCTGGAGGCCGTGTGCGCGGCAGCGTCCTGCACTTGGATGTTGGCGGTGAACTGGCCGGCGGTGGTTGGTGTGCCCGAGATGGCTCCGCTCGCCCCCAGGGTGAGGCCGGGAGGAAGCTGGCCACCGGCCACAGACCAGGTGTAGGGGGACGTGCCGCCCGAAGCTTGCAGGGTCGCGCTGTAGGCTGACTGGACCCGGCCAGCGGGTAGGCTGGTGGTGGTGATTTGCAAGGGCTGAGCCGGATTCACGGTGAGCGTGGCCGCGTTGCTGGTCACGTTGCCCGCTGTGTTGCTGACCACCGCGGTGAACTGCGAACCGTTATCCGCGGATGTGGTGGCCGGGGCCGTGTAGCTCAAGGACGTCCCCCCGCTGATGGCCGTCCCATTCTTCATCCACTGGTAGCTCAACGGTGCGGTACCCGTCGCTACCACGCTGAACGTGGCCGTCTGCCCAACCGTCACCGTCTGGCTGGCCGGCTGAGTGGTAATCGAAGGCGCCACCGCAGCGGCACTGACCGTGAGCGTGGCTGCATTGCTGGTCAC
>Ga0209577_10006081_pt1 | contig 11190 bp, 6 predicted proteins | sample GraSoiAngelo_109_FD_185874 | JGI IMG/M metagenome (GOLD analysis project Ga0209577, IMG submission 185874) | Grasslands soil microbial communities from the Angelo Coastal Reserve, California, USA - 14_0903_12_20cm (SPAdes) (version 2) | ecosystem: Environmental > Terrestrial > Soil > Grasslands ... | reverse complement strand
GGGGCGCGACCTCTCCGTCATCACCTTCGGCGCGCAAGTGCTGACGGCGCTCGACGCCGCGGAGGAGTTGGAGAAGGAGGGCTTGAGCGTCGAAGTCATAGACCTGCGCACGCTCGCGCCGATGGATCGTGAAGCCATACTCGCGACGGCTAGACGGACGAGCAAGGTTCTCATCTTGCACGAGGCCTCGCGCACGGGCGGCATCGGCGGCGAGATCGCGGCGACCATCGCCGAGGAAGCCTTCGAGTGGCTCGACGCACCCGTCGTGCGCGTCGCGGCCACGGACACGCCCGTGCCCTACTCGCCGCCGCTCGAAGAGTACCACCTGCCGCAGGCGCGCGACGTACTGGACGCGGCGCGCAAGCTCGCGGCGTATTGAAAAAGCTGTCAGCGCTCAGCGCTCAGCAGTCAGCTTCTGAGATTTGCGAGGCCGCATGCCGTCTCGACGGAACTCGGTTGACAGGACACAAAAAGCTGAAAGCTGTGTGCTGACCGCTGACCGCTTCCACGAAAGAGGAAGGCAATGCCGAAATTCTTAATCGAGCGCGAAATCCCCGGCGCGGGTGATTTGTCGTCGCAGGAGTTGCAGGCCATCTCGCAGAAGTCGTGCGGCGTCCTGCGCAGCATGGGGCCGCAGATTCAGTGGGTCGAGAGCTACGTCACGGGCGACAAGGTTTACTGCGTCTATATCGCGCCGGACGAGGCGTCGGTGCGCGAGCACGCCGCGCAGGGCGGCTTCCCCGCCAACCGCGTCTCCGAGATCAAGCGCATAATTGACCCCACGACGGCGGAAGGATGAAAGCCGTAAACCGTGAACCGTAAACCGTGACGAGATAAAACCTGTCTTCTTCTTGTCACGGTTTACGGTTCACGGTTTACGTTTCTAGAGGAGCACTTATGGCGACGGAAGTTGTGATGCCGCAGATGGGCGAGTCCATCGCGGAGGGGACGATTACGCGGTGGATGAAGAAGGTCGGCGAGCGCGTCGAGCGCGACGAGCCGCTGTTCGAGATTTCGACCGACAAGGTTGACGCCGAGATTCCTTCGCCCGCCGCCGGCACCCTGCAAGAGGTTCGCTTCAAGGAGGGCGACACGGTCGAGGTCAACACGGTCGTCGCCGTCATCGGTGAGGGCGACGGCGCGGGCGCGTCCGCGCCCGAAGCGCCCGCGAAGCAGGAGGCCACGTCCGCCGCACAGTCGGCAGCGCCCGCGAGCCAGGCCGCCGTGTCCGCACCCGCGCCGCCGCACCCGCAGGCACAACAACAGCCGAGCACGCCCGCGCCGCAGCAGCGCGCCGCCGCGCCGCAGTCTCAACAGCCGGCGACGACCGCGCCGACCACGGGCGGCACTTCGGTCACTGATGTCTCAGGCTCGCCCCGCGCCACCGCGGGCGCTCCGCCCGCCGACGGCACGCACGGCGCGCGCACCGCCGAGGAGTTGCGCCGCACGCGCTCAAGCCCGCTCGTCCGAAAGATCGCTGCCGAGCACGGCATAGACATCTCGCGCCTCGAAGGCACGGGCGCGTCGGGCCGCGTGACGAAGAACGACATCCTCAGCTACATCGAGTCGGGTGCGGCGGCGCAGCCCGCGCCTTCCGTCCCGCCGTCCGCGTCGGAAGCGCCTGCCATGCGCGGCCCCTCGCAGCCGACGCCCGTCCAGCCCGGCGAGGGCGACCGCGTCGAGCCGATGACGGTCATGCGCAAGCGCATCGCCGAGCACATGGTCATGTCGCAGCGCACCTCGGCGCACGTCGCCACCGTCTATGAGATAGACATGACGCGCGTCCACCGCCTGCGCGAGCAGAACAAGCGGGAGTTCGGGGAGCGCACGGGGACGAAGCTCTCCTACATGCCCTTCATCTTCCAGGCCGTCACGCAGGCCATCCGAAAGTTTCCCGTCTTCAACTCGCAGGTCAGCGGCGACCAGATCATCTACAAGCGCGACATCAACCTCGGCATGGCCGTCGCGCTCGACTGGGGCCTGATCGTCCCCGTCATCAAGCGCGCCGACGAACTCTCCATCGCCGGACTCGCGCGCGCCGCCAACGACCTGGCCGAGCGCGCGCGCGCCAAGCAACTCAAGCCCGACGAGGTCGCGGGCGGAACCTTCACCATCACGAACCCCGGCGTCTTCGGCGGACTCTTCGGCACGCCCATCATCAACCAGCCGCAGGTCGCCATCCTCGGCGTCGGCACAATCGAGAAGCGCGCGCGTGTCATCACCACCGAAGAGGGCGATGACGTGATAGCCATCCGCCAGATGGCCTACTTCGCCCTCTCCTTCGACCACCGCATCATTGACGGCGCGGACGCCGAGCGCTTCCTCTCCTACGTCAAAGAGATTTTGGAGGCGGGGCATTGGCAAATATAACGGGAGGCGTGAAGCGATAGACGGTGGAAACGAGCTTGCGGCCCCGTCCTTCGGCCTGATAGTCACGCGCGGGACGGCGCGGCGCAGGATGGCCTGTTTTTCTTCGCGCGTGCATTCTTGTACGCGGCGTGCGAGTTCATCGAGGAACGATTCGGCGTCCTGGAGCCGGGCGCGCGCCTCCTCCGCCGTCGAGTGAGACGACCTGAGCCGTGACGCTTCGGCTTCGAGTCCCGCGACCTCGCCGCGCAGTTGTAGGAGTTGGGCGTCTAATTCCTCGTCCGTGATTCTATCCTAACGCGCCCACGTGATAACGCGCTCGCGCCGTTTAGCTTCGAGCAGTTTTTCAACGTCGCGCGCCGACGCAGGCCCCGTCTTGCTTTCCGCGCGCATCGCGGCCCGGAGTTTCGAGAGCATCCCGCCGGGCGAGGCGGCGAAGCTTTCCACGCCAGACCATACAAGGCGCTCCAAGTCCTCGGCGCGCACGTCGCGCAGAGCGCAGTTCTCTACACGGGCGTCCGCGCGCGATGTGCAACGGTAATAGAAATATCTCTGCCCCACGACGCGCCGGTCATGGAGCGGTCGCACAAGCCATACCGCACAAGCCCGCTGAGGAGGTACAGGTGACGGGAGTTTCGCGGAGAGAATTTTAAGCCCTCTTCGCGTCTCCTCGCACACCGCCCCACAGTTCGGGCGGCACAATTGCCGGCACCTGATAGTCTTTGTAAGGGATGACCGCTTCGGGCTAGCCGTTATATTTGCTCTTGCCGCCACGACTGTTCTTCGCCTCGTAACGCCTGCGCCAGACGCCCTCGCCCTTATAGAAGGGGTTTCGTAGCATGTAACTGACCGTGCTCTGCTTCCACTCGTCGCCGGTCGGGTGCTTCGCGCCGCGCGCCTTGAGGATTTCAGCGACGCGCTCTTGCGAATTGCCTTCGGCGTAGAGTGTGAAGATTTCGAGGATGACGGGCGCGGCCTCCTTGTCAACGACGAGCCGCTTGACCGGCTTCTTGCGTCCCGCGATTTTCTCGAAGGCGAGCTTCAGCCCGAAGGAAACGTTTCCGCCGTTGTAGCGACCCTCTCGCGCGGCGCGCACCTTCCCCGCGCGCATCGCGGCCAAGTCTTCCTCGCGGTCATACTGTGCGACGCCCGCGTACATTGCGCGCATGAGCGCGCGAGCGCCCGGCGCGAATTGTGAAAGCACAGGCTCGCGCACAGCCTGAATGTCAAGTCTCAACTCCTGCTCGATCTGCCTGACCGCCAAGTGAATCACGTAGGCATCGCGCCCGATTCGCTTGTGGTTGAGTCAAGCGAGTCCGGCGTATCGGCCCGTCCGTAAAAGTTCTAATGCGCGCGCCGCCCGGCCTTTCGTGAAAGAGGATCATCCCGGAGATGCCTTCGTCCAAAATCCACTCCGCGAGCGGCAGATCGGGGTGAGCGGAAGAATACAGATTGACCTCTGCTATCTGAGTCTTAATCGTCTCTGCCTCACGCTGCTCATCGCTGGAAACCCTCGCATACGGCAAATATGGTTTTGTCATCCAGTTCACGGTCTAGGGTGATGACCGAGACGTTCAAGAAGCGGGCTGCCTCTTTCCGGTCAAAAGCTTGAATTTGGTCTTTGTTCATCTTCCGTCCTCTCAAGAAATCAATAGGCCGTTGCGGATAGAGGCTGTTCAAAAAGCTGTCGGCTAACGCTTTAACCCTAATCGCTGGCGACTGGGAATGCCATAAGGAGCATCGTGCGCCAGCCGTCGCAGCATCAAGCGACTCATCGCCAAGTGAATCATGGCCTCGCTACTCGCTGTGAGGAACTCGTAATCTTTACTCATTCTTCGGTAGCGCCCGATCCATGCCAAAGTTCGTTCCACCACCCACCGCCGACGCAAAACAGTGAAAGCTGGCATCGGTTCAGGCTCAACATCCTTCGGGTACGGGCCCCACTTTCGTGGCCGCTGCACGATCTCCATCTTCCATTCAAGCTCCTGCTCGATCCATGCTTTGAGCTTTGCGCCGCGATACCCCATGTCAGCCCAGATCAACTTCAATCGGTCGCACACGCCGTAGGCTGCACCTAAGACAAAGAAGGCTCCGTCCCGATCCATGACCGCTGCCGAATGCACGACCGCATTTATCAAAAGCCCTGTTGTATCAACCAGAATGTGCCGTTTTCTCCCGCCGATCATGTGGCAGCGAGCGCCATGCGCCACCGCCTCTGATCAGATACTGAAGAGCATTGATGATCTCGCGCACATCGTAGCCGCAATGTCTGCCACCAGGTTTCTCTCTGGGGAGCAGAGGCTCTAGAATCTTCCACTCTCTGTCGCTCAGGTCACTCGGGTATGGCCTTCGGTCAATGGTCATGGCTGGTCCTCACGAGCCACGAGGCTATCACGAAGGGGCATTCTTCACCTTAACTCTTTAACCGTCAGCTTTTTGAACAGCCTCTAGAACTCATCTCATAAATACCTGCTGACAGAATCAAGCGGCGAGTTTACTGAGGAATTGTCAACCCGCCGTACCGTCCGGGGTATTTACGAGACTGTTTCTAACATTCTTCACCTCACTGTAGTTGATATGTGTGACACTAGCTCTTCTTCTTCGCGAGATCGGGCGAGACTCTAATCAAGACCACGCCGTGGCGCGGCACCGTAGTGGAGAACCTTTCCGCCGATACGCCCAGGTCTTTCTGCCGCCAGAGGTCGCGGACGCGCTGCGCCCCTCGGAGGCCGAGCTTGCCCCATTCGACCGTCAACTGCTGCTCCTGCCTTGAGAGGTTGAAGAGGCCGACCACGCGCGAACCGTCCTCCATCTCTTTGACCCATACCTGGCGTCGGCCATCTACGACCACCTGCGCGGCCTGCCGCCCCGCCGGGTCCTGGTCGACGGCGAGCACCTCGTCGTTCGTGAGCAGGTTGAGCGTGAAGGCGTCGAGGCGTTCGAGGTCGTTACCCAGCAGGAGCGGCGCCGAGAGCAGGCACCAGAGGCTGATGTGTGTGTATTGCTCGTTGGGTGTGAGGCGCGTCGGGTGGGGGTGGCCCCAGCCGACGTGGCCGACGACCAGCATGTCGGGATCGTTCCAGTGGCCGGGGCCCGCGACGGTGCGCCAGCGATCCTGCGCGAAGCCGATGTGGCTCACGCTCGTCCAGGTGTCTCGTATGTCGCCGGTCGTGCGCCAGGCGTTGGCGAGCCGCGCCCAGTCGGCCGCGCCTGCGAACGGCGCGTTGTTCGAGAGGCTGTAGATGATGTCGCGCCCGCTCGCGCGCAGGGCCTTCGCCATCTCCTCCGTCTCGGAGACTTCGATGGGGCTCCAGTCGTATTTCAGGTAGTCGATTCCCCACTGGGCCCACTGCCGCGCGTCGTTGGTCGCGAAATGGTAACGGCCGATGGCCCACGGCAGAATCTTCCTGTTGACCTGCTTCGGCCCTTCCGTCTTCTTCCAAGGTGTGTCGAGCGTCTCAAGGCTGCCGCCGGGGTAGCCGGCGTAAGACTGAACCCACGGCGTCGAGTAGATGCCGGCTTTGAGGCCGAGCGCGTGAATCTCGTCGCAGAGCGCCTTGATGTCAAGGAATTTCTGGTTGCCTTGCAGCGCGTTGAGAGGGCCGCCGCGCGGCGCCTGCCAGGCGTCGTCGATGTTAACGTAGCTCCAGCCGTGGTTGACCAGTCCGCTCGAGGCCATCGCCCGCGCCGAGCGCAGGACCTTGTCCTGATCGACCTGGTCGCCCCAGACGTTCCAACTGTTCCAGCCCATCGGCGGGGTGAGCGCTATCCGCTCTCCGACCTCTATGCTCAGCCCCCGCGCGTCGCTGCCCTTCGCGTTCCTCGCACGCAGAGTGACCGTGTAGGTGCCCTGCTTCGTCAGGACGCCCGTCAGGCACCCGCTCTCCGAATCGAGCTTCAGTCCCGCCGGCAGACCCTGCGCGCTGAAACGGACGGGGCGCAGGCCCGTGACGGGCACCGTGAAGATGAAAGGCGAGCCGGGGCGGACGCCGAAGACGCGCGCGCCCGTGATGCGCGGTGCGGCTGGCGCCGGCGGCGTGAGGCGGACGGCCTCCTCCGCGAAAAGGGGCACCTGAATCGTCTTCGGCTTCTCGCCCTCGACGACGAACTTCGCATCCATCCAGTCGGCGTAGGCGCGCGAAGTGGCGTTGCCCGTGTCCTCGACGACGAAGAGCAACTCCTTGCGGCCTCGCACGTCCACGTCGAACGGCGCGGGGCGCTCGCCCCGGCGCAGTTCCGCGCGCCAGAGCCTCTGGCCGTCGCCCCGCACCTCGAAGACTACGGGGTCGTTCACTTCCGTCGCGTCGTCAACTCCGGCGAGCCCGGAGAAGCGCACGGCGCCGCCCGTCGAGAGCGCGAAGGTCGTCTCCGCCTGCGCGCTCACGCCCCGCTCGAACGCCTGGCCGGCGACGCTGAGCAGACGGTCTTTCGGCCCCTTGTCGAGCACGGGGCGCGCGAACTCGTACTCGGACTGCCGCACATCGAGCACTGACGACAGCAGAACAGTCTGCGGCTGGGGGGCCGCTGCCTGCGTGGCCTGCGTCGAAGGAGCGCCGCCGCCCCCCGCTCTCGCGGTAAGGAGGTAGCAGAGCCAGCCAATGATCGCGAAGGTTATAAGTTTTCTCACCCCTTCCTCCGTCTCTCGTTTCCGTCGGAAAGCCCTTCACAGAGTGTTGGCGGCAACCGCGGTCATGAACGTCCAGGAGACGTTTGAGTAGCGCCACCTCTTGCCGCTCTTGTCCGGCGTGACCTGCCCCCGCCATGCCCCGCAGGCGTCCTTCGTGACGCTCAGGCGAGTCCAGGAGTAGTCGCCCCGCTCGTAGTCGAAACTCTCGCCGTCGTCGTCGTAGAGCGCCGTCTCGCCGGGCAATTCGCCGTAGTGGCGCACCTCCAGCGGCAAGACCTCGTCCGGCCCCGGCGCCCACTGGCGCTCGCCGATGAGCGGGATGAGGGCGCCGTCTCTGACAAAGAGTGGAATTCGAGAGAGCGGCGGCGTGACTTCAATCGTCTGGCCGTCGCCCGCCAGTTCGCCGGTGTAGAAGTCGTACCAGCGCCCCGCCGGGAGGACGACCTTGCGCGTCTTCACGCCGGGCGGGATCGGCGCCACGAGCAGAGAGTCGCCGAGCATGTATTGGTCCTTCACCTCTTCAACGAGGCTGATGGCGTAAGGGTTGGCCGCGGCGTCGAGGCGTCCCCGTTCCGGCTGTCCCGCCGCCTTGAACCCCTCGACGAGCTGCATCGGCCGGACGACCGGCGTCCCCTCGTAGTGGTACTGCGCGAAGGTCGTGTAGAGGTAGGGGAGCAGGCGCATCCGCAAGATGATGGCGGCGCGGATGTCGTCCTTTACCTCCTCGTGAGTCCAGAGCTTGTCGTCGGTGGCCCAGCCGTTGAAGAGGGCGAGCGGCGAGAAGACGACGGCCTGCATGCGCCGCAGCATCTCCTCGCCCTTCCCGCCGCGCACCTCAGGCGACCACAGGACGCCCGCGAAGCCGCTGTTGCCGACGGCGGTGATGTACTCGTCGAAGGCGTAGTTGTCGTTATAGATGACGAAGGGGAGTGAAGACGCGCCGGCGTTCGTGCCGCGCACCTGCCCGAAGGTGCGGCGGTTCTGCCGGCGGAAGAGGTCGTAGATCATGCGCTGCACGAGCAGCCCGTAAGTCTGCCGCAGTTGTTCGCCGTCGTGCCCCGAAGGGAAGAGGGCCGTGTCGGGCCAAAGGTAACGGTCGTAGCCATCCACCTCGTCGATCTTGAAGCCGCCGACGGCCCGCGGGTTCAAGCTCACCACCCGGCGTTCGAGGTGGTCGGCGAATATCCTGCGCGGCTCGGGCAGGGTGTAGTCGGGCACGATGCCGTTCCAGACGAGGTGCGTGCCGGCGAAGGGGAGGAGCTTGCGGTAGAGCGGCGCGGTCGGCGAGACGTAAGGGTTGAACCAGAGGTTGACTCTCACGTGCTGCCGCTCTACTTCGGCGAGGAACCTCGCCGGGTCGGGGAAGCGCGACGAGTCCCACTCGAACGAGCAGGGGTAGGCGTGATCCTGCCAGCCGGGTTCGAGCCCGAGCATGTCGAGCGGGATGCCTTGCTCGCGGAACTCGGCGATCTCCGCGAGCGCCTGCTCGGCGCCGTAACGCGTCGGCGTGCGCGCGAGAAAGCCTAAGCCCCACTTGGGCGGGAGCGCGCCGCCGCCGTTGAAGAGGTTGTAGCGGCGCACGGCGTCCAGAGGCGTCGGGCCGGCGAAGACGAAGACTTCCATCCCTTCGGCGTTCGCCAGCGCCTCGACCGAGTCCGAGCGCGGGAGCGCGGCCCAGCCCTTGCCCGTCGTGCGGTCGATCACGGGCGGCTTCTCCACGGCGGCCAGACGCACGCCCAGCCCGACACTCACGTTCAGGTAGCGCGCCGTGTTGAAGAGAACCGCGTACCCACGCGTCGAGACGTAGAGCGGCACGGGCGCGTGCGTGCGCCCCGTCACGCCGCCCCAGTGGTCAACGTGCAGTTGAAAGACGGAGCCGGTGCGCCGCACCGTCTTGAAGTCAACGCCGAGGCCGTACACGTCCTCGTCGAGCGCGAGCGGGAAGCGCACGGCCGTCTTCCAGCCCCACTGCCGCGCCTCGATCCCCTTCGGGTCGAGAGGGAAGGGGAGGTCGGGCAGTTTCCGCAAGGCCTCGACCGCCGGCCTGGCACCGGCCGCGCCGAGCAGCGTGAGCCCCTCGGGCTTCCCGATCTGCGTCCTCCAGACGCCGGGCGCGACGCGCGCCCAGGTGGGAGCGCGCGCTTGGCCGGAGGCCGTCGGCGGCAGTGATGCGAACAACGCGCAAAGGCACGCGGCGATGCTTAGCTTTTTCAAAGTCTCTGTCCCCCGGACTGTCCGGCGGCGGCCACGCCGTCAGAACTTCTTCAGCGTCACACGTTCGAGCTGCGTGTCGGGAACCGGTCGGCTCTGCCGGACGCCGAAGTCTTCGACGTTCTTCAGGATGAAGGTCGGGACGCCCTGCGTGAGCTGCGCTCTGACGTTTCTGAACTCGGCGTCGCGCACGTCGCTCAAGACGAACGCTGGTCGGAGGTCTTCGGCCATGAAGCTGACCTGCACGTCGCTCATCTCCAGCCCCCGGACGTGGCGGACGAAGAAGCCGTAGGCAGGCATCTCGCCGAACATGACCGGCTCGGGGTAGTCCGCCTCCTTCTCGGGCGGGTCGAGCGCGGCCTGCGCGAGCGTGCCGCCGCCGCGGTAGTAGATGCGTATGTTGCTCAGGCGCACGCCCTCGATGTCGTGCCCATGGATGCCGCTGATGATCGAGGCGTACTTAGGGTCGGCGTTGTAGACGACGAAGTCGCTGATGTTAACGCGCCGCAGCTCGCCGACCTTCGTCGTCTCTTTCGGCCCGCGGAGCCGTGCGCCGAGGCGCAGGAAGATGGGCGAGTTGGTCACGTCGCGCATCGTGACGTTCGTGATCGTCACGTCCTCGAGGAGGCCGCCGTCCACGGTCTCCAGCGCGAGGCCGCGCGAGTAGTCGAAGACGCAGTTCGAGATGGTGATGTTCTTGAAGCCGCCGTTCGACTCGGTGCCGAACTTAATGCGCCCGGTCGGGCTGTCGTGGCTGTACTTCCTGTACTCGCGCTTGTAGGTGCCGTCGAGGAGTGTGCCCTCGTCGTAGCCCGAGACCTGGCAGTTGGTGATCGTCACGTTCTCGGTCGGGCGCGCGAACCCGAGCGCAAAAGAGCTCTTCGGGCAGATGCCGTCGTCGAAGGGTGAATTAACCGTGCAGTTCGAGATGCGCACCTGGCGACAGGCGTCAATGTCTATGCCGTCGCGGTTCGTGTCTATCTTCACGTTGTCAATGGTCAGGTTGTCAACGCCGGTGGCGAGGATGGCGAAGTGGCCGCCGTGCAGGATGGTGATGTCTCTGACGATGACGTTGCGGCAGAGCTTGAGGCTGATTGACTTGTTGCCCCAGCCCGGCTCGACCGCGTCGCGCGCATTCGGGTAGCCGAAGGGGCCGCCGGACGGGTCGGGCGGGGCGTTTCCAAGCGCCTGGTTCTGCGCGGCTGTGCGAGACTGATTGCCGCCGCGAACCAGCCCCTTGCCCCAGATAAGCCCTGGGCCGAGTATCGAGACGTTCTCAAGCCCCTCGCCCCAGATGAGGCTGTTGTGCCAGTGGCTGTGGCCGAAGTCCTGGTACTTGTCCCAAGGGTTCGGCTCCGGCAGGTCATACTTGCCGTCGCCGTCGCGCGGGTCGGCGGCGAGGATTGTCGCGCCCTGGTCGAGGTAGAGCGCGATGTTGCTCTTCAGGCGAATGGAGAAGCAGCGGTAAGTCCCGGCGGGGAAGCGGACGGTGCCGCCGCCCGCCGCCGCCGCCGCGTCAATCGCGCGGTTGACGGCGGGCGAGTCGAGCGCATGGCCGTCGCCGCGCGCGCCGAACGCCCTCACGTTGAAGACGCCCGCGGCGTCCGGCTGTTGCACGGCGGCGGGTGCAAGCTCCGCGGCGCGGGTCGCCCGTTGATGGTTGGCCGCCGGCGCGACCGCCGCGCAGGCGAGCAGGACAAGGGGAATAACCCGGAGTAGTTTTTTCAGTTTCATCATGACCTCTGGCTGTGGGTCGGTCGCCGTCGCGCGGCGGCGAATTCAGAAGTCGCGTTCGGGCCGGGCCGGCGAATCCTGAACGCGACGCGACCGAAACTATAATCCGCGCGAATCGTTCAGACTGTTACCGGTAACTTTGGCAATGTAGCACGCGACCTATCAGTGCCGTCAACAGTTCTCCTTCAAGTGTCGAGAGCAGCGCGCTCGCGCTCGGCGGCGCGCCGTGAAACTTTGGTGGCGCAAAAGCG
>Ga0209577_10006080_pt1 | contig 11190 bp, 6 predicted proteins | sample GraSoiAngelo_109_FD_185874 | JGI IMG/M metagenome (GOLD analysis project Ga0209577, IMG submission 185874) | Grasslands soil microbial communities from the Angelo Coastal Reserve, California, USA - 14_0903_12_20cm (SPAdes) (version 2) | ecosystem: Environmental > Terrestrial > Soil > Grasslands ... | reverse complement strand
CCGAGCGCGAAATGCCGCCCCCGCCGCCGGCTGCCCTGACCAACGCGGGTTCTGAGGCCGCCCCGGTTGACACCGGCTCGGCAGCCGCCGCAGCCGCAGCAGCCGCCCCCACGTCGAACGCCCAAGCGCCCGGGCCGCTCACAACCTTCGACGGCCTCGACTTCGCTACTTGGGGCGCGGGCCACCCGCCCGACACGAACGGCGACGTAGGCCCCAGCTACTACATTCAGACGGTCAACACCTCAATCGGCATCTACAACAAGGCGACGGGCGCGCGCGTGGCCGCGTTCACCTTCAACACCTTCATGCACCAGGGCAACTTTGGCAACCTGTGCGACACAAATAACTTCGGCGACCCTGTGGTTCTCTACGACAGCTTTGAGGATCGCTGGATCATTACTGACTTCGCGTTCAAGCTCGACACGTCGGGTAACGTCGTCAACCCGCCCGGCTCCTTCCAGTGCTTCGCGGCCTCGAAGACGGGAGACCCCGTGAGCGGCGGCTGGAACTACTACTCGATCAACACGGCGGGCGGCCTCGGCGACTACCCGAAGTTCGGCATCTGGCCCGACGGCCTCTACATGTCGGCCAACATGTTCGACTACGCTGCCGGCGGCTCGTTCCAGAACACGCGCGTTTACGCCTTCAACAAGGCGCAGATGTACGCGGGCGCGCCGTCCGTCCAGTCGGTTCAGTTCGACGCGCCCGCAGGCGAGTTCACAATGCTCCCCGCCAACGCGCGTCTACAGGCGGGCACGCCGCCCGCCGGCTCGCCGAACTACTACGCCACGGTCTGGAAATTCCTGAACGTGATCAGCGTCTGGAAGTTCAAGGTGGACTGGAACAACATCTCCACCTCCGCGTTCACCGGGCCGTTCGACGTTATAACCCCGACGTGGTGGTCGCAGTTGGCGACCGCCAACCAGACCGCGCCCACCCCGGCGAACAGGAACGACGAGTTGTACATCAGGCTGATGGTGCAGAACCAGTACACGAATATCGGCGGGGTCGAGTCGCTGTGGAACGGCCACACGGTAGGTACCGGGAACCCCACTTCGAACACCACTTCAACCCAGTCCGCGGTTCGCTACTACCAGGTGAAGGTCACCGGCAACAGCGTGGAAGCGAACGCCTCCCAGTCTTTCACCTACAGCCCCGCCGGCGACACCCTCTGGAAGTACATGCCCAGCGTGGCGGTTGACCACGCGGGCGACATGGCTATCGGCTACACCACGTCGAATGCCACGACGGCTCCCGCGCTCAAGTACGCCGGACGCTTATCCACCGACGCCCCGAACACCGTTACCCAGGATGAGCAGACGCTCTTCCTAGGCACCGGCTCGCAGTCGGGTAACTGCGGCAGTGGGCCTTGTACGCGCTGGGGCGACTACAGCGCGATGACGCTCGACCCCGACGGCTGTACCTTCTGGTACACCAACGAGTATTACGCCACGAACGGACTGAACGACCTGACGCGCATCGGCTCCTTCAAGTTCTCGCAGTGCAGCGTCGTCGGTAACGGCACGGTGTCGGGCCAGGTGACCGCGAGCCCCGGCGGCGCGCCGATCAGCGGCGCGACCGTCACGCTCGGCAGCCGCACGACGACCACCGACGCCGTCGGCAACTACTCTTTCACCGTCCCGGCGGGCACGTACCCCGGCATGACGGCGAGCTTCCCCGGTCGCACCACCGCGACGGCCAGCAACATCGTCATCGCCGACGGCGGGACGACGACGCAGAACTTCTCGCTCGGCACGGCAGCGGCCAGCGCGTGCCTGACCGACACGACGCAGGCCGACTTCCAGGCGGGCATCCCGACCAACACCAACCTGACCGCCAGCCCCGGCAACGTCATCCTGTTGGACTTGCCGGCCATTGACCAGCAGAACACGAACGTATCTACGAGCGGGGCCGCCTTCAGTAGCGTGTCCTGGTTCGGCCAGACGTTCACACCGAGCATCACCGGCCAAGCGACGAAGGTTGACGTTGACCTGTTCTGCTTCACCTGTACGGGTACGCCGCCGAACGTCGTCATTTCGATAAGGAACACGTCCGGCAACCTGCCGACGGGCGCCGACCTCGCGTCGGCGACTATCCCCTTCAGCACGAGCGGGGCGGGCGGCTTCTTCACCGCGACCTTCGCCACCCCACCGACGCTGACCGCCGGCACTCAGTACGCAATCGTGGTGCGCATGGCGGCGACTTACTCGACCGGAACTCCGGCATACGTCGTCAGCACCGCCAGCACTTCAGGCCCTTACGCTGGCGGACGACGCGTCACCTCAACCAACAGCGGCGGTGTCTGGGCGGGCGACAACACTAGAGACATCGGCTTCAAGGTGACGATGGAGACCGGCTTCAAGACTTCAGGCGATTTCGTCTCCTCGCTGAAGGACGCGAACCCGGTTGCCGTCGCGACCCCCAAATGGGGCACACTCTCCTGGAGCGCCACGGCCCCGGCGGGCACGACCCTCAAATTGCAGGCCGCGGCCAGCAACAACGCCAACGGGCCTTTCAGCTTCGTCGGCCCCGACGGCACGGCCAGCACTTTCTTTACCAACGGCGCTTCGCTCGCCCAATTCAATGGCAGCCGCTACCTGAAGTACAAGGCGCTGTTCACCGGCGGAGGCACCTTGACGCCGACGCTCAACGACGTGACCATCTGCTTCAACGACGAGGCGCCGACCACATTGACCGCAGACCCAGCCACCGGAACCTTCGGCGGCTCGGTTAACCTTTCGGCTACGCTGACTTCCGGGGGCAGCCCGGTCGAGGGTAAGACCATCGCCTTCACGCTCAACGGCAACGGCGCGGGCAGTGTCGCGACGAACAGCGCCGGCGTGGCGTCGCTCTCGAACGTGAGCCTGTCGGGCATTAACGCCGGCTCGTACCCGAACGGCGTCGGGGCGACCTTCGCCGGCGATATCAACTATGTCACAAGCTCCGGCTCGAACAGCCTGACCGTAAACAAGGCGGATCAGACGATCTCCTTCGGCGCGCTGGCGGACAAGACCTTCGGCGACGCCGACTTCACGGTGAGCGCCAGCGCCACATCGGGTCTCGCCGTCAGCTTCTCCGCCACGGGCAACTGCACGGTCTCCGGTTCTACGGTGCACATCACCGGCGCAGGCCCTTGCACCGTCACCGCCTCGCAGGGCGGCGACACCAACTACAACGCGGCCCCAGACGTGCCGCAGGGCTTTACCATCAACAGGGCCGACTCGACGACGACCGTCAGCATCTCGAACGCGACCTACGACGGACAGCCGCACGGCGCGACGGCCAGTGTGACCGGCTTCGGCGGTCTCAGCCAGACCTTGACTGTGACCTACGCGGGACGCAACGCGACGAGTTACGGCCCGTCCCCGACCGCGCCGACCGACGCGGGCGACTACACTGCGTCGGCCAGCTTCGGCGGCGACGCCGACCACACCGCCAGCGGCGACTCGAAGGACTTCGAGATTGCAAAAGCCTCGACGACGACGACCGTGAACTGCTCGGCGAGTGAGACCTACACCGGCTCGGCGATCACGCCGTGCACGGCGACGGTCACGGGCGCGAACCTGAGCCTGACACCCGCGCCGACTTACACGGACAACGTGAACGTGGGCACGGCCACCGCGAGCTACGCGTATGCCGGCGACGCAAACCACGCCGGCAGCAGCGACTCGAAGACCTTCCAGATCACGTCGGCCTCCTCGGCGACGGTGGTGACCTTCGAGGTCGGGCCGTATGTCTATCGCGGCTCCGCCTTCACGGCGACGGCGGCGGCGACCGGGGCGGGCGGCCTCAGCACGCCGGTGACGGTGGTTTACAGCGGCGACTGCACCAACGTGACCACGGCCAACGGCTGCACGGCGACGGCCACCTACGCCGGCGACGCCAACCACGCCGGCAGCAGCGACAGCAAGAGCATCACCATCACGAAGACGGCGGCTACGATCAACGTCAGCGGCTATGCGGGCGCCTACGACGGCCAGGCACACGGCGCGAACGGCTCGGCGTCTGGCGTTAACAGCGAAGACCTGACGAACCTGTTGAATCTCGGCGCGAGCTTCACGAACGTTCCGGGCGGGACGGCGCACTGGACGTTCGCCGGCAACGCCGACTACAACCCGGCTAGTGGGAACGTGGCGATCACCATCGGCAAGGTGACCCCGACGATTACGTGGAACAATCCGGCGGACATCGTTTACGGCACGGCCCTCGGCGGCGCGCAGCTTAACGCGACCGCTTCTGTGGCGGGCAGCCTCGTCTACACGCCGGCGGTGGGCGCGGTGCTCAACGCCGGCAATGGTCAGACCCTCTCGGTGAGCTTCACGCCGGCTGATGCGACCGACTACGCCACCGCCTCGAAGAGCGTCAGCATCAACGTCCTGAAGGCGGCGCTGACAGTCACAGCCGACAACAAGTCGAAACCGTTGGGGGCGCCGAACCCGCCGTTCACGGCCACCTACTCCGGCTTCGTGCTGGGGCAGGGGCCGGGTGTGCTGGGCGGCACTCTGACCTTTACCACGCCGGCGACGGCGGCCAGCCCCGTGGGCAGTTACCCCGTCACGCCTTCGGGGCTGACCTCGCCGAACTACAACATCACCTTCGCGGGCGGCACGCTGAACGTCGGCTACAACGTCTGCGTGGCGTTCGACCAGAGCAAGGCCAACCAGAGCGGAAGCACGATCCCCGTCAAGCTTCAGCTTTGCAACGCCGGCGGGGTGAACCAGTCGTCCGCTTCGGTCGTCGTGCAGGCCACGAACGTCTTGCAGGTGCCGACGAACACGCCCGCGCCGCTGAACGACGCGGGGAATGCGAACCCGGATAATAACTTCCGCTTCGACGCGGGGGCGTACATCTTCAACCTGAAGACGACCGGCTACCCGACCGGGTCGTATCTGTTGGGCTTCGTCGTGTCGGGTGACCCGACGACGCACACCGTGCAGTTCTCTATAAAGTAGAGGAAAGGCCGGGAGAGCGGAAGGCGGTGCTGCCGGGGGGCGTTTCTCACGCCCCCGGCAGCACTTTCTTAAGCGGAACGGCGCTCTGTATGAACGCTCCGTCCAGGTTACGGACGGGGAGGAAGCTTCTCCCCCGTCACGCCCAATTTAACTCTCAAGCCCTCCTTTCATCAGCCTCCCTTTTGAGCGCGACCCCTCTGAATGTAAACTACAACGGCGCGCGGCACGCGTTCCGGGCCGGGTGAATACGTCTTCGTGCGGGGCCGGGTAATGGCGGCATTCACGCTGGGGGCGGTCACTAATTTCAGCAACTCAAAACGGAGGGGCGATGCGTCCAGCAAAGAGACTGTTCGTAGTTCTGTTGTCGGCGATGCTCGTCGCCGTGTCAGCGCCTTTGCGCTCGCAGGGGCAGCGCACGCAGAAGCCCGCGCTGCACGGGCGTCACTGGATGGCGATCACGGGCAAACCCTTGGCGGCCACCGCCGGGGCGATGATCTTTCAGAAGGGCGGCAACGCCGTGGACGCCGCCTGCGCCATGATCGCCGCGACCACGACGATGTGGGACACGCTCTCCTGGGGCGGCGAGACGCAGGCGCTCATCTACAACCCGCACACCGGAAAAGTAATCGGCATCAACGCGCTCGGCGTCGCGCCGACGGGCGCGACCGCCGCCTTCTACAAGTCGAAGGGCATGAAGTACCCGCCCGAATACGGGCCGCTCGCCGCGGTCACGCCGGGCACGCCCGGAGGCATCCTCACGATGCTCGCCGAGTACGGCAAGCTCTCCTTGAAGGACGTGCTCGAACCCTCGATCCAGATGGCCGACGGCTACCCGGTCGAGGCCGAACTCGTCAACACCATCGAGCGCAACAAGAAGTGGATCAAGCAGTGGCGCTACGCGCGCGAGGTGATGCTGCCGCACGCGGGGCAGAGGCACGAAGCGCCCGAAGCGGGCGAAGTCTTCCGCCAGCCCGACCTCGCCGCGACGCTTCGTAAGCTGGTCGAGGCGGAGCAGCAGGCGCTCGCCGCGGGCAAGAGCCGCAAGGAGGCCATCTACGCCGCCTACGAACGCTTCTACAAGGGCGACATCGCGCGCGAGCTTGTGCGCGGCGTGCGCGAAGAGGGCGGGCTGTTCACGACGGAAGACCTCGCCAACTGGAAGGTGCACATCGAGGAGCCGGTCAAGACTAATTACAGGGGCATTGAAGTCTATAAGCTCACAGACTGGACGCAGGGGCCGGCCATGCTCGAATCGCTCAACATCCTTGAGAACTTCGACCTCAAAGCGATGGGCTACAACAGCGCGCGCTACGTCCACGCGATCTACCAGGCGATGAGCCTCGCCTTCGCCGACCGCGACTTTTATTACGGCGACCCTTACTTTCCGCCCGAAGAGCCGATTCAAGCGTTGCTGTCGAAGGACTACGCGAAGCAGCGCGCGAAGCTCATCAACTGGGAGCGCAACGACCCCACCATAGGCCCCGGCGACCCCTACCAGTTTCAAGGCCAGACCAATCCTTACCGCGACCTGCTTGAGAAATGGAGCATGCGACCGACCGCGAACCCGACCTCCGCACCTCCCGCGACTCAGGACACGACCCCGCCGGGCGTAAGCTCGATTCTCCGGTCGCCGGACACAGGCCCGGCGCTGGCGTCCTCGGACGAAGACTTCAAGCGACACTTCTACGCGGGCACAACTTCGGTCGAGGCGGCGGACGAAGAGGGCTGGGTCGTGTCCGTGACGCCGAGCGGCGGCTGGGTTCCGGCGGTCATCGCGGGGCATACGGGAGTGGGCCTGAGCCAGCGCGCGCAGAGCTTCGTGACCGACCCGTCGGAAGGCCCCTTCAACGTCATTGAGCCGGGCAAGCACCCGCGCGTCACGCTCACGCCGACCCTCGCCTTGAAGGACGGCAAGCCCTACCTCTGCTTCTCCGTCCAGGGCGGCGATAGCCAGGATCAGAACCTCTTGCAGTTCTTCCTCGACATAGTCGAGTTCGGCATGACCGTGCAGCAGGCGACCGAGGCCCCGAACATCAACAGCTTCCAGATGCGCAGCTCCTTCGGCCAGCACGAGACGCGACCGGGGCGCATCCTTCTCGCCGACTCGATGCCGCCCTGGGTGCGCGCGGAGCTAAGACGCATGGGCTACGAGGAGACTTTCGAGGAGCGCACGTCGGGGCCGATCAACGCCATCCTCCTCGACCAGCGCCACGGCACACTCTGGGGCGGGTCGAGCAATCACGGCGAAGACTACGGCATCGCCTGGTAGCCGCCTCGGGTCTGACTCACCAGCCGATGAAGGCGCGCAGCAGAGACGCTATGGCTTTGAGCGCGGTCGTAGTAAGCTTGCCCACGCTTTAGTGCGAAGCCAATCCGACTTTAGGAGAAATACCCTTGTGAAGACTTTAAGATTACCGACGATACTTCTGTTCATCACTTCGATGTGCCTCGGCGGCCTGTCCGCGAGCGCCTCGCAGACGGGCACGGCGCGTAGCACCCCGGACGCGGTCGTCAGGGAGTTGTACCGCGTGCACAACAACGGCAACGGCTCCATATTTGAACGGAAGGGCAGGAGATACCTGTTTAAGTTTTTCGACAAGCGGCTGGCCGACCTGATCTGGAAGGACATCACCGAAACCCCGGAGGGCGAGGTCGGCCACCTCGACTTCGACCCGCTCTACAGCGCGCAGGACATGAAGATCACGAACTTCCGCGTGGGCGCTCCCGTTATCGAGGGCGAGCGGGCGACCGTCCTCGTCAGCTTCAACAACTACAGCCAGAAGACGAAGCTCACGTTCCGCATGCACAACACGAGTGAGGGCTGGAAGGTGGAGAACATCATCTACGGCTCTCCGGCGGACTCAGACCTGATAAAGATTATGAGCGAGCCGCAGTAGGCGCGGAAAGACGAAGAGGCCGGCGCGGCGAATGTTCTCGTCCGCCGCGCCGGCCTCTTCAGGTTCGGGGCTACTTCAGAAGTGCGCGGACGCCGACGAGCACCAGGTAGATGACGGCGAGCGTGACGGCGACCTTGATGAGCAGCACGGCCAGGCTGACGATTGCGCCGATGACGCCCACGGCGGTCACGACGATGATCCCGGCTGCCGCCAACACCAGCGGGACGCCGACGACGAGCACGAACAGTCCGAGGAGGATGATCCCGATGATACGCATCATTTCTTTCGCGTCTTTCATAATGTTACCTCAAATTCGCGCCGCGCTCGACCGCTAATTTCCGGCTTCCGGGCGGCGTCTCGCATTCCTATACGAACGTCCGCGGGGCCGCGTTCCGTCCAAGATTTTACACACACCGGGACGAAAAATTCTAATCACAAATTTGTCACCGCGCCCGGCCCGCCCCCGCGGACTTGTGCTAAGCTCTTGACAAGTCCCCCACGCAAAATTCATCACCGCCGCCCGCGCACGAGCGCGCGTGTTTGACGGCGGTGAGCCAGCGGACTTCAGCGGCAGGTTTATAAGTCATGGCGCGAAGCGCGAGCGAAAGTCTCTTCGACGAAGGGCCGGAGGCGGACGAGGCTGCTGACACTTCGGCCCCGCTCGCTGAGAGGATGCGCCCGCGCAACCTGGAAGAGTTCGCCGGGCAGCAGCACCTCGTCGGCGAGGGGCGCGTGCTGCGCCGCGTGATCGAGGGCGGCGGGCTTCTGCCGTCGCTCATCCTCTGGGGCGCGCCGGGGACGGGGAAGACCACTCTCGCGCGCCTGCTCGCGCGCCGCAGCGGCTCGCGCTTCGTGCCGCTCTCCGCGGTCTTCTCCGGCGTCAAAGACCTGCGCGCCGCCATCGCGGAGGCGCGCGGCGAGAAGCGGCGGGGCAGGCGCACAATCCTCTTCATAGACGAGCTTCACCGCTTCAACAAGGCGCAGCAGGACGCGCTGCTCCCCGCGGTCGAGGACGGCACCGTGACGCTCGTCGGCGCGACGACCGAGAACCCCTCCTTCGAGGTCATCGGCGCGCTGCTCTCGCGCAGCCGCGTCCTCACGCTCGAACCCTTGAGCGAGCAGGACGTGACGGCGCTCCTCCGGCGCGCGCTCCAAGACGAGGAGCGCGGCCTCGCTTCGATGAGTCCGAATATCTCCGACGAACTGCTCGCGCGCATCGCGCACGGCGCGGGCGGCGACGCGCGCGTCGCGCTCACCGCGCTCGAAGCGGCGGTCGAAGCGACCGGCCCGGACAAAAAGGGCGTCCGGCGCGTCGGTGAGGAGGCGGTCGTCGAGGCCCTGGGCCGCGCGCGCTACGCCTACGACAAGGGGGGCGAGGAGCACTACAACCTCGCCTCGGCGCTCATCAAGTCTCTGCGCAATTCCGACGCGGACGCGGCACTCTACTGGCTCGCGCGTCTCATCGAGGGCGGCGCTGATCCGGTCTTCATCGCGCGCCGCCTCTGCATCCTCGCCTCCGAGGACATAGGGCTAGCAGACCCGCAGGCGATGGTGCAGGCCGCCGCCGCCGCGCAGATAACGGAACTCATCGGGCTGCCCGAAGCCCTCTACCCGCTCTCGCAGGCGACCGTCTATCTGGCGCGCGCGCCGAAGTCGAACGCCGTCAAGCGCGCCTACATGGCCGCCGCCGCGGACGCCTCGGAGACGGTGCGCGAGCCGGTGCCGCTGCACCTGCGCAACGCCGTCACGCCACTGATGAAGCGCGCCGGCTACGGCAAAGGCTACCGCTACGTCCACGCCGACCCGCGCGCGCGCGAGGAGATGCAGTGCCTGCCCGAAAGCTTGCGGGGCAGACGATATTGGGAGGAAGAGAAAGAAAATGATGAATGATGAATGCGGAATGATGAATGATAGGCAGGTTGCTTCAATTCATCATTCATCATTCCGCATTCATCATTTCAATGCCATGAGCGCACACAAGTCCGACAAGGAGCTTGCTTTCCTGCACGACCTGTACGTGGCGACCGACTGGGGCGAGAGGTTCGCGGAGCTTGTGGACGAGCACGTGAAGCTGCCGAAGGAAGGGCGCGCTCTTTACGTCGCGTCGGGCACGGGCGGGCACGCGCTGGCGCTCGGCGCGCGTGCGGGTCGCGACGTTGAACTCGTGTGCGTGGACGAGAGCGAGGGGCGTCTGGAGCTTGCGCGCGCGAAGGCGGCGGCGGTCAAGGGCTTGAGCGTCGAGTTTCGACACGCGCAGCTCGAAGCGCTCGCGTTCGAGGACGAGCAGTTCGACCTCGTCGTCGCTGACGCCTCGCTGGTCGCGCCCGAACGCTTGCCCGAAATCATCTCCGAGATGGTGAGGGTGGCCGCGCCCGGCGCGACCGTCTCTTTGAGCGTCGCCACCGCTTCGAGCTTCGGCGAGTTCTTCTCCGTCTATTGGGAGGCGCTCACGGGCGCGGGCTACGACGAGCAGGCCGCCTCGGTCGCCTCGCTCATCGAGGAGCTGCCGACCGTCTCGGACGTGGAGGCGCTTGCCCGCGGCGAGGCACTCGAAGGCGTCGAGTCTTGGACAAGCAAGGAGGAGTTCGACTTCCCTTCCGGCGGCGAGTTTCTGGCCGCGCCGCTCGTCCGCGACTTCCTGCTCGGACGCTGGCTCGACTTGCTGCCCAATGAGGAGGCGCGCGCCGCAGTGCTCGGCGAGGTCGAGCGCATCATTGACGAGGATCGGCACGAGGGCGAGTTCTCGCTCTCCGTGAAGGCGATGATTGTCGTCGGGCGGAAGGCTGAATGAGGCTACACGGGGACGCCGTCAATCTATTAAGGCAATGTATAAGTTGAGTGTGAAGCCGAAGTTTTGGAAGGAAATTGTGTAAGGGAAAAAGAGTTTTCAGCGATGGGCGGCGGAATGCGAATACGACTTCCGCCGCTCTTTTATTATCTGCCGTGCTGCCCGCAATCGCAATTTTCCATTGTCCACGCATCCGGCTCGCTGCACTTACATCCGTAATCCGCTTTGAGGTAGTTGATGCGGATGTCTTTAAGTTCGCCCTCAGTCGGGGATAAAGAATCCACCGCCCAATTAGCTGAAGCGTCCGCACAGAGGCCGACGAAGAAGGCCGCGAGCGCGATAACGAAGTAAAGCATGAGGCGTCTCATATCTTTATGATTTCAGGCAAAGGCCGAACCCATCAACTCTGCTTGGTCTCTTCGCTGCGCCTCTGCGCGGCGCGGCGGCGGGCTTCTTCAAACAGCGTCTCGTCGTCAACGTCGGAGAGCGCCGCGCGCGGCTCGGTCGCCGCCGGACGAAGTTTCTCCCGGTGCGCGTCGTCCTCGCCTTCGTC
>Ga0209577_10006079_pt1 | contig 11190 bp, 12 predicted proteins | sample GraSoiAngelo_109_FD_185874 | JGI IMG/M metagenome (GOLD analysis project Ga0209577, IMG submission 185874) | Grasslands soil microbial communities from the Angelo Coastal Reserve, California, USA - 14_0903_12_20cm (SPAdes) (version 2) | ecosystem: Environmental > Terrestrial > Soil > Grasslands... | reverse complement strand
AGCCAGCACAGCAAGAACTACTTGAGCCAAAATCAGTACAATATCATTATGGATCTTGAAGAGGACCTTGATGGAATTATTGTTAATTGTGGGTAGTAAGCTGTGTTATAATATGGATAATCTTTAATGTAATATCTAAACGGATCAGGTATCTTATCTCTTTCATAATTTCCCTTGACCTCGCTTTCAGAGGCTTTAAGCCATAACACATGACCATCCCATCCTTCGACTTCAAGTTTACGGAAACTGCCGACAGGAGCCAAAAATCGAAATATAAGTCTAATATCTTATACTATCCCATAATAAGTATGTCTGAAATTGAAGGTCAAAAAAGGAGAAGGGTAAGTAATCACAGAAATAAACAAGAAACCGTTCAAAACGAAGAGAATGAAGCAATAAGAGATATTTCCAAGTCTTATAATGAATTCAAAAGGTTTGAAGGAAAGCAATATACCGGAATGAAGGTTGGAGGAAGTCACAAGTGGTATTACGACAAAGGCGAATGGAAGGAGAAAAAGATAACACCCGATAAATGGGAATTCAATTACGCTGTTACTAAAAGAAGAGCCGGGCATGCTCCTGAAGGCTCTGGAGTGCCAGTCGGAACAGAATACAATTGGTATATTCTTGCTCATCAAAATGTTAGAAAACTTGATGCAAACAATTATTCAACCTCAATGACTGGACTCAAATACAAATTAGCACACAAACGCGCTGAAAAAGAAAATTGGAACATAACAGACAATGCGCAAAGAAAGAGACTAATACAAATATTACAAGAATTAATTGATCAGTTAAAAGGGGAAATGAAAATGGAGGTAATCGAAGCTGCTGAATAATATTAAATCCCTAATTTGAGGCGTAAATCTATTCTGTTTATCCCCTTCTGAATATGCTCAATGGCTTAAGTATAAGGAAGAATCGAGAATAAATAAATTGCAAACTGCCTACAAGAGCGCAAGCCTAGCCATTCCAGTTCATCAGAATTGAAAGTTACGCCTAATTTAGGTTGAATAGAACTGTCTCTGACAAGCTCAACTATAATGCTAGGTTATAGCTGAAGTTTAGTGACGCAAGGTGACTGTGCTTCGTAGTTTACCGCATCATCCTTGAATTACTCCAAAATCTATCACATAATCTTACTGAGCTTTGCATCAATCAATATGGCAATATTATTAATTCAACTTTGAAGTGAACCTTACTGAGTCTATCGTTGTTGCTTTACCGGCGGTCAAAGGCTTAGTAGTGTTAGCAGGAATAGGAGTAGAAAATGGTGTTGTGACGCTTCCTGTCATTACATTGCTAGATTTGATATTATTTATCAGAATTGTAATAGGGCCAGTATGACCATTGAATGAGATGATCTCAGTGGCTCTTCCAGCGGTTACTGCCTGGTTTGTCTTGTTCGACGAAACTTTACGAATGTTGGAATAAATACTCATATCAAAACTATCTACTGGTACTAATCGTTCTACAATGTTTGGTTGGCTAGTAGGCATACCTAGACTTGACTCACCTCTGATAGCTGATCCTTTTAGTAGAACTGTTTTAGAATTGCTCATTGGCTGTCCGAGTTTTACTTTGTGTCGAGGTATTTGAGCTGTTAAATAACATGTCATGCTTATAACGGTAGTGAATAGTTACGGACGAAAATGCTAGTTTAAAAAATCAAAGTATAGACAACACAGACAGCAGGAATACATATGCACTCACTGAATCAAGAGCTAGTCAAGAAGTAAATCCCACAGCAACGTCAGAATTTATCTGTAAAAAATGTGGTAAATCCTTTCAAAATCAACATGACCTAATTAGACACGAGACGTATGAAGAAGGCGAAGAAGAGAAAGAAGAAAGGGAGTAGTAAGAAGAGTAGCTGTTAAGTGGTATTTTATCACCGCCACCCCTTGGCGTAATGTTTGGGACAATTTTCTACGATCCATTTTGCGAGTACATGCATATAACGTAAAGAATGTAAGCGTAGGTAGGATTGCAATGATCTTGGCTTTGCTTCAATGCGTTATTATAGTATTTTGTATAAGTGATAGATGAATGAATGGTAATAGTAATTAAGTCCTACTCGAAAGGTCTGTCCCTAATTTATTGTCAAGATTGCCAGTCTCCACAGTTGTTGGTATCAATACTTTGGAAATGAATTCAAACCAATTTAGACTTAATCTGAAGCCGATCGCAGTAAATTCGCTATACATGTTCCACCATGCTTGCCAGGAAGCGACAAACGGATTGAAATAATAATCTAACCTGGAATTAACATTCTCTGTTGTCTCTGTTCGACCTTCATTTCGAGAAGTTACTTGATTGTTATGGTCCATGTAAATGGAAATGGGATTATTAGAATTAGACCCTGTTTCTTCTAACGAAATTGATGTTAATGTTGGTCTATTCAATACAGGAAGATTAGATTCATTCAAGTTTTCAGGTACAGGAATAATATGTCGTTCTTCTTCCTCCTTGATTTTAACCAATGTCGACAGGTGGTCTGCCAATACAGGCATTCTATCAACCTCTTTATCTGACGTAATAGAAGTAGAAGAAGCAACCATCATTGCAGTACTTTCCGTAGTGGCGTTTAAACGAGTATTTTCATCTGCCTTCCCTTCTGTTGTTTGTACCGAGCCTAGCTCTAATGCTGGTACGTTTGCAACTATCTCTTTATGTATGTCATGTATGCCTGTCGTATGCATTGACAATGGTGAGGATGAAGCTGGTAACATAGCCGGAGGATGGACTATCGCTGTAGTAGTTGCGACCGAGGTCTGTGCTTCTGAGGTCTGTGCTCCTGAGGTACTTCTGAGTGGACTGGCACCAGCATTTATAGATTTTTTTCTTGTAGCTCCCTCTCTTTTATCTTCCTTGGACCTTTCTGTTATTTGTGCAGGAGTTGTAACTAGAAAGTCTATACAATCTTATGCACAAACTGGAATTGCAATACTGGGTTCATTTGAATCGATTAGGGTTTGCAACGTGTTCTGCTTATCTTTTGAAAAAACCTTACCGAATGAGTTATGGAAGAGGTTACGGTGGTGGCGGCAGTAGAGACTTTAATAGACTTTGCTCCAAAGCCAGTCGAAGTAGGTAAAGAATACAATGTTTTCTACAATGACCACCGTGTCATCCAACGGTAAGTATTTTCACTCCATACTTTTGCGCGTTTTTTTCTATATCTGGAGCCCGGCTCAGCAGCAACTGTCTAATCTCTTTATTGTAGAGCGGACATGCTTCACGTGTATGTTCTACGTAAATTCCAAATAGGTGCATGATTTACTTGTACGAAAGATGTACGAACTTTTCCATAATGATACGGTTAAGGACGCTTTTCATATTATGATCTTGTAGAGGACAAATAATGGTTAGCTATCTTGTATTTTCATATGCCATTTCCTGCTATTTTCCTTCAAGATATCTAATAACATCAATGGCATCGATTCCACAGCCTGGTTAACCTGTGCCTATCCAGGTAATCGTAAGCATCTTCTGCTGGAAAGATGTCTTGGTTCTAATAATAAAACTTATATAGAAATTTTAGTCATAAAATTGCAAGTTGGTAGAAAGGGTTCGAAAATCTCGTTCTCTATTTCCCATTAACTCTAATGTAATACTGCTACTTGATGACGAATTCGATCTAGTCACGTCTTTAAAACAACTTTTAGAGAGAAAAGGTTTTCATGTATTTGGATTCACAGATGCCCTGCTGGCATTAGAACACTTTCAAATAAATCATGACAAATATGGTTTAGTAATTTCGGATCTTAGAATGCCTGGGATGAATGGGTATGAGTTTATAAAAAAAGTCAAGGAAATAAAATCAGAAGTAAAAGTAATCTTTTTGACGGCCTTTGAAATTGATGATATTGAGTTTAGACGAGTGTTGCCATCAGTCAAAATTGATGAGTATGTTCAAAAGCCATGTTCGGCAAAGAGTTTGATCGCTGCGATAGTAAGGCATATGGATATTGGAATAGAAGCGAAAAGAGACTTTAGTAATGCTGATCTCAAATTAGATTAATATGCAACTGTTAAAAGCCATTTAATCCAATAGCTTTAATAACAGGTAAATTATCCATGGTCAAGCCGGTCGTAGAGGGTCATGTTGATGATATTCTACAAGAAATAATGCAGGTTGATTATGGGCAACATAATTTACTAATATATTCCGATTTGATTGCATTAAATGAAATTTACTCTCGATATTTTAAGACGAGACTTGAAGGTAATGAGGAAATTATTCTTTTTTTATCTACGTACCAAACTATCGATAATGTCAGATACGTGTTAAGAGATGCTGATGTAGAGGTGGCTAGATATGAAGGAGATGGTTCGTTAGTAATTGTTGATTCTGTAAAGGGATATTTTGGTTCAGAGACTGACCTTCTATGTTTAATTAAAATCTTGTCGAAGCGTGCTCAGAATCAAGGTACGAGTGGCTGTTCCGTATTTGCAGACATGGGCTCGTTTTATGTATGCGGAAAGGTGAAGCAACTCCTAGAATATGAAGCATCTATGCCGTTAAAGTTTGACTGTTATCATGTTGGTGGTAGTTTAATAAAGTGCAAAGCATTTTGCATGTATCATCGGAAAGACTTCAATAGGCTTGCAGAGGATGAAAAACAATCATTGTTTCAACAACACTACCGAAATTTAATAGTTAGCGGTAGACTCGCTGACTGGAAGACTACGTGATTTAATAGACCGTGTTTGGACTTAGTTTTAGACGTACCAACTTTACACGCTGCAAACATTATACTTTAAGTCCTTATTGCTTTTCTACGAATCTACGTTTAGTATTGTATTGATCTTCTTCGCGAGCTCTGATATTGCGATTGGCTTCAAGATATAACATTTTTCCAAGTCTATATTAGGAAATGCTGCACTTAGCTGCCCGTAGTATTCCTCAAAGGCCGTGATAAAACATACTTCAATCTTATGGTCAATATTCTTTATTTTTTCGTATAATTCTAGTCCAGTCATACCTGGCATTCTAATATCTACAAGCAATAGATCGAACAAGGCAATTTTAAATTCTGATAATGCCAATACAGGATCATTGTAGGTAGTAACCTTAAATCCATATTGCTCCAACCCGATTTGGAAGGATGAGGTGATATCAGCTTCATCATCGACTAGTAAAATTCTTTTCTCCGTCATAAGTTATGGCAGTGGTCCCCATTATATGTATCTCTGTTTGTATCTATATTGATTGGTTCTACATACTAGAGGGTATTGAGTACCATTTGATTATTTCACTCATCACTCGCTTTCATCAATTATATCAGCAGTCTTCTCATGCAGATTCTCTGCCGGACCTGTGGTTTCTGGATTTGAAGACGCCTGTCCTGTCTTCTTTTGGTAATGTGTTGATTCAAGAGTCTATCTTCGTCCACTGCAAGCATAACTACCGCAACATAGTTAAAAACAATTGTAGAACACTACTTTCCAAACATGAATTAACTAATGTAACCTGTCGAGTGCTATCTTCTGTTGAGGTACATTGGGATTATTTTCATGGTCCTTTAAGGATAGATATGGGGATCCAATTTACAAAAAATGAAAGGAAATCGCTTGCTCTATTTGATTTCCCTAGACAGCTTACGAGCTGCCTTTACACGCGCATCCTTATTTTTCTCCTTGCTTGATTCAGTCACGGATCTACGTTCTTCTCCAATTTGTCCACTAGTCGCGTCGTTTAATGCTTGATCACGTTTTTGTGGCTTGTGGTTTTCACACGGGGGCAAAAAATGTGGAAATTATAATTTCTCTTGATTATTGGTCAAAAAAAATAAGAATTGCAGACAATACGCGAATACTGGAATCCTGGGAATGCGAAGGTATTCTCATTGTATGAGAAGTGTTAAACCCGCACCTGTTTTATTCATCACGGTACCAATGGAAGTTGTGTTACTTGAATTGCCGCTCATGTTTCCTGTTGAAGTCGCATCAAGTACCTAGGAAGCAGATGCTGCGCTCCATAGAATAATCCAATTGATAGGGTCAGAGCCACCACTAAGACGTTAGAAACCACTTTCGCCATTGGTTATAAGGGCCATTACATATGCTTTAATCCTTTTAGGGTTTGAAATATGAATTGAGAATACATATTTTTCTAGAGCTAGCCAAATACTGAACGAGATTCATACTGATCATAGAGAGAATGCCTATGACTATTAAAACATGGGTTTGTGATACATCCAGTACCGAAAACAGTATTAATAGTGAATCCAAATTCCTCTGGAGGATGGACTGGTAACAACTGCGAGAATCTTCTAGGACCGAGGAAATTTTGGTGAGAATCCGGAGGTTGCATTCGGTCAAAAATCTTTTAATATTCTAAAGTAATTTACTTCATGTTAGCTATAAATACTTTAAAAGTCAAATTAGCTGTAGGCTTGATAAAAAGAGAAATTGATTTTGGCTTTTTGGCACTTGCCATTGCAACCCTTCTAGCGGTGGCAGTCATAATAGCTGCTCCAGAGGCAAGAGCAGAGAATTCGAACTCAACTAATAGTACTAATACTGCCATTACGAACAAGAGCACTATAACAATAACTGGCGGTAAGCCGATTGTAACAATAACTAATCCTAGTACCACTCGCGCTGGTCCTAGCTACAACAAAACAGGATTTACTAGTCTGAATGTACTAACGATTAATGGAAAGAATTTTCCAATCAAATACAGTATTAGAGGAGGAAAACTTGTGGGCATGTTAGCAGATAAAGATACAACCACCCTCGTGCTCGTCCTAAACCCTGGAAGAATTGGAGGTAACATAACTATCGAACTACCAAGAAACGTTATAGACTCCAAAGGAGCTTCAAATGCTGATACAAAATACCAAGTGAAGATTGACGGCAAAGGTGTTGATTACAAGGAGCTTGCAAACAGCGTCAACGGAAGGGTATTGTATTTCAATTTTAGCAAAGACAATAGGTTTATGGAGATAATCGGAACCCAGATGATGCCTTGATTTTTAGAGATATCATATTAAAAATAGCGACCGAAATAGAAACCACATTCCTAACACACGCTGTAAAGCTTACGATATGTATGTAACTCAGAGCTCTCAGAGTACGGTCTGAGATTATAGGGATATGAACAGCCTGAACTTCGACCGTAATCTTACGATAATCCTGCAACCCTTTTAAATCTTGCAGTGAATGCTTTACTTTATGAGTCAAACAACAAAACTGGAATATAATAAAATTAATTGACATTGGTGCAAAGATACTGGACAGTCTTGACGACTCATATGTACAACCGATTCCAGATTACACAAATTTTTAATTCTGTTTGTACATCCTGTGAACTAGATAATGTGGATGAGAAGATAGATTATCCTGTTGTCCAGCGTTTTGTGGTAAGTAACAACGACTCCATCTTCGAGGGAATAGTAGGCTATGAAGAAATAAAGCGAGAGTTTGCGAAGGCTTTGAATGCTTCGAGTCCGGTTAGTGTTTTACTTTGTGGACCCCCAGGATGCGGTAAGAGTGAATTTTTAAGGCAGATTCGAAACCACTTTGAGGAAGAGTCTTTATTCATTGACGGAAGCTACGGATCTAAGGCTGGAATATTTGGGAAACTTTATCAAAAAAGACCAAAGTATATTTTGCTAGACGAAATAGACAAACTATCCGGTCAGGATCAGCTGGCATTACTTAATCTGATGGAAAACGGCAAACTAACAAAGACTACTAGATCAGAGAGCTATGAAATAAAGCTTACAGCTTGGGTATTTGCTACTGCTAATAACAAGGAGGACATTCTGGAGCCACTATTCGACAGGTTTGAGCGATATTTCCTTGGTCAGTATAGTGACGATGAGTTTAAGCCAATCGCAGTACAGAGGTTGAAGAAAGAAGGTATTCATGATGAAGAATTAGCGCTATATATCACAAATGCAGTACTAAGAGGTCTTAACCGGAGAAGCTTGAGAGACGTCATAAGAATCGCCAGGAAGTGCACGACATTCGCCCAAGTTGAAGAGACTGTACAGACGATGAAGAAATATTCAAACTTAAATTAAGATCAAGCCTTAGAATGTCCGATTGTACCTCATAGCTATTGCTGGGATCTTAGTCTACTAATCCTTTCCTTCCACATTGGAAGTTCATAAAAAAATGGCCTCTTAAGCACTGATCCCTCATCATCATAATCATCATAATCATCTTTCCGGTAGTTGTTTACATTTGTCGTCTCTAGGTTTGGCACTTCCACTTCTTGTGTTCTATTATGCAAGTTTCCAGGTTGTTGCGCTCTCCAAAGCCTCGCCTTCTCTATGCCCTTCAAGATATTAAGGTCCCGATATAGCAGGTGTTTAGCTAAAGCACCCAAATTTGGTCTTTTTATGTCTCCATCCTTGTAGTAATGCTCCGCACTCTGCTTGAAATATTCTACATCCTCAGCTGCTACTCTAAAGGCTACTAGAGTATCTTTCCTAGACGAAGAAGAAGAAGTATTTTCCATTTGTTATAATAATTTGGCAAGAGTACGGATATAACTCTATGTCAGTCGGGATGTGTATTGTATATGTGTTTTTTTGGAGCATTACCAGATTGGTTAACCAATTAAAATTGTTAACAGATTTTAACCAGAATTTCTTGATTATCGAAAAGCCGCTATATAGTGCAGTTTTTGCAGCCTAAAAATATATCGGATCATGTTGTCAGGATTCTTTATATACATCTGTATATACTATATGTGTCTAATATTTTGGCCGTCAATCATAACTCGATCATCTGAATATGTTCTATATAGCACCTTTACTGTATAATCTGCATGAGATCTGATCAAGATCACTACCTTTTCCATGGACGTACCGTACATTGTCTCTTATGCAATAATATGGCTACAATTAAAAGAACCAGAACGAATAAGTTAATGTTGCGCTGCGACAACTGCAGATTTCTGGCGTTTGCAAACTCGGAGGACTCTCAGGACAAGTTAAACCTCCTAAGGGATTACCGATATCCTTCAGCTGATGACTGCAATGATTAGAGCGGGAAAAGATACTATCAATAATGGCAGACTAGTTCTTTAATTGAATCTGAAGACGGTTAAAACACGTGACAAAGTATATCCGCAGGGAAGAGCTCGAAGTATAGATTGGGGACTCGGCAGGATCCAAATCCATATAATTAGGCGATTTTTTTCGCGGTATATTATTCGAATCCGGGTCTTCGTGACTCTTTTAATTCTGGCAACATATATCGTGACTCAGAACAGAGCAGATCTCGAATTGCAGCAGCTGCATTCTTGGCATTCATAAACACATTTAATGTGCCACTTGATTTTTTGGATCTTGCATCTGTTCAAGGATCAAGATAAGCCTCAGAAAGCACAATAGGAAGCTACGGACCGGCATTTGCTATCGACCTAAGCTCATCTGGCTCGAATTGTGCTATAATTCTAGTTACACTTTCATGAAGTTAGGCCAAGAAAGAGGGTTTAAGTAAGATACAGTTACGACTTAGACCTTCATATCCCAAATCTCATCTTAGTTCACAGTTTATCCCATAATTGCTCGGATGACCCAATCGGGGAACATATTTTTATTCTTCCTGACAAGGGATGTGAATGCTGAATCGAGAATATATGTCCTGGCCCAATCTTCCTTTGATCTTATCGATCTACCATATGCCTGTACAAACCTCAATACTGTTTGCCAGTAATACCACTCTGGATCCATCTGTCTTTTTGCCTTCGTCCATCTGTCGGCTGTATTAGGATACGGTACTTTGGTTATAATTTGAAATCTTGATAAATCATCTTTCAAGTCTAGTCCTGTATACAATGATGGGGAGATAAGGACCGTTGGTTTTGTACTGTTGGCATGTTCTGCTATAATTTCGTCTCTTTGTTTCGCCGGGTCTGTCACCAAGAGTCTGTTTGCATTTGTATCAGAAATATTTTCTACGATAAAATTCACTTGTTCGTATGATGTGGTGTGAATGATCCCTTTGTCATTTCTGTATATTGTCATTAAATTGTCGATAGCTCTGGCGATTTTCACTTTAACTTCTTGGAGCTTTAAGGTATCGTGATCAAGGTAGGCGATATTCATTGGATATATGGGCCTATTTTCTGGTGGGAAGTTCGAATCAACTTGTATAAATTTCACTTCGTCATGTGTGAGACCTACGCTCCTGCAAAACGCTTGCTTGTTCAGGATTGTCGCACTCATTATCAAGGTATTTCTGCATTTTTCAAATACATGGCCACAATAAGGTGATATATCGATTGGCTTGAATTCAACTCCTAAAACTTCGTTCTCTTTCTTTCTTATATCAGATACAATCCACTTTTTAGGATTTGATAGAATATTATTTATTCCTCGAGTGAGCTTTTCTATATCCCATGTTGCTTCAACAGAAAGTTCATCATCTTTATCACCTATGTTAGATCTACTTGAGATATTCTCATTGATTTCTGCTAAGAAATCTGTCCACTTTTCTATATCGTCATAACCATAATCAACAATATCTAAATTTGGAATATATCGATTCCATCTTCGATTCGAAATTGATAGCCCCATTTCTTTTACTATTTCTGTTTCCAGAAGATGCCCTTCGTCTAATACGAGCAGCTCTCTTGACTGGAGAACTGGAAGAAGCCCAAAAAAGATAGGGTAGTTGAATATAGAGTGGCTTGAAGTTAAGGCTACGTTTAATTGGTCAAAGTAGGGACATGGTTCCCTTTCCTTTCTCTTTTCTTTTAAATTATTGAAATGCGACCATTCGGCATATTCTCTTTGATAAGAGATCTTGCTATCAGGATCAATGAATACATTTTCATTTATGGTACCCGGGTTGCTCAATCTGTAATCTTTTCTAGAAGTTCTGTATTTGCAGCCGCTATTCTTGAAGGATTCATCAGTCATGCAGGGACCGTGTTCTACCGTTATATGGGAGCATTCAGTCGCATTATCTGAAGCGCATGTTCTACACCTATAAGTATCATTTCGAATAAGGTCTTCCTTTACAAGACAAGGGAAGTTGTTCTTTCCTTTTGCCACCCTAAAATATGGAAAGTCTTTAGAATATTGAGTCTGCAATTCTTTGGTTGAAGTACATAGATAGCTTGAGCCTAAAGTTCTCGCAATAGCTACAGCTACAGGACTTTTCCCAAATCCATTAGGTGCTTCAAGTATGATAAATTTGTATCCTGAATTATACGCAGCG
>Ga0209577_10006076_pt1 | contig 11195 bp, 9 predicted proteins | sample GraSoiAngelo_109_FD_185874 | JGI IMG/M metagenome (GOLD analysis project Ga0209577, IMG submission 185874) | Grasslands soil microbial communities from the Angelo Coastal Reserve, California, USA - 14_0903_12_20cm (SPAdes) (version 2) | ecosystem: Environmental > Terrestrial > Soil > Grasslands ... | reverse complement strand
AGCCGCCGGGTAAACTCCAGAAACTGATTCTGCTTTTCATCACGCATCCAATCGAACCAGCTGGTCTCGTTGTCCTGGCAATAAGCGTTGTTATTTCCGTTCTGCGTCCGGCCCCGCTCATCGCCGCCGGTCAGCATCGGCACGCCCTGCGAAAGAAAAAGTGTCGTTAGGAAATTGCGGCGTTGCCGTTCGCGCAAAGCATTGATCTGCGGCTCGTCGGTGGGCCCTTCGACGCCGCAATTCCACGAGAGATTATTGCTGTCGCCATCTTTGTTGCCGTCGCCGTTCGCCTCATTGTGCTTTTCATTGTACCTGACCAAGTCGTTGAGAGTGAAACCATCGTGCGCGGTAACGAAATTAATGCTGGCATACGGGCGTCGCCCGTTGTGCCGATAAAGATCGGGACTACCGGTGAGTCGGTAGCCCATCTCGCCGATGCGGCCCTCGTCGCCTTTCCAAAAACTGCGAACCGTGTCGCGGTATTTGCCGTTCCATTCCGAAAAGGGCGCTGGAAAATTACCAACCTGATATCCGCCGTCACCAACGTCCCACGGTTCCGCGATTAACTTCACCTGCGACAAGATCGGATCCTGTCGGATGACTTTGAAAAAGGCGTGGAATTTGTTTACGCCGGTCCCGTCGCGGGCCAGCGCGGGTGCGAGATCGAACCGGAAACCATCCACGTGCATTTCGCTCGCCCAGTATCGCAGGCTGTCCATCATCATCTGCAGCGTGCGCGGATGCAACGTGTCGAGCGTGTTACCCGTGCCGGTATAATCGAGGTAAAAACGCGGGTTGTCCGCGAGCAACCGGTAATATGAACTGTTGTCGATCCCGCGGAAGCAAAGCGTCGGGCCGAGATGATTTCCTTCAGCGGTATGATTGTATACAACATCGAGAATCACTTCGATACCTGCAAGGTGCAGGCTGCGAACCATCGATTTGAACTCGACGACCTGTTCGCCCATTTGTCCGCTGCTGGAGTACTGCGCGTGCGGCGCGAAGAACCCAATCGTGTTGTAGCCCCAGTAATTTGTCAGGCCGCGATCGATTAAACTCTTATCATCAATGTGCGCGTGCACCGGCAATAACTCGACCGAGGTTACCCCGAGTTTTTTGAAATAATCAATGGCCGATGCGCTGCCGAGGCCCGCATAAGTGCCGCGCAATTCTTCAGGTACCTCATTCCAAAGTTTGCTGAATCCTTTCACGTGCACTTCGTAAATCACAGAATCGGGCAACGGAATGCCAGGTCTCCGGTCGCTCTGCCAGTCAAACGCCGTATCGATCACCACCGACTTCGGAACGCCCCACGCATCGTCACGGAAATCCTGCGCCAGATCTTGCTTTTTATCGCCGACGACATAACCGAACATTTCATCCGCCCAGCTCACTTCGCCGGCGATGGCCTTCGCGTACGGATCGAGCAGAAGTTTCGAACTGTTAAATCGTAACCCGCGCTCTGGGTCGTACGGACCCGACACGCGGTACCCGTATAACTGGCTGGGCCGCACATCGGGCAAAAATACGTGCCAGACCTGATCAGTGTGTTCGCTGACTGGAATGCGAATGTTTTCTTCGGTCGCCTCGAGATTGTCGAACAAGCACAGCTCAACACCTGTAGCGTGCTCGGAAAAAATGGCGAAGTTGACGCCGTTATCCATCAACGTCGCGCCCAGCGGATATGGGTAGCCGAGGAAGGTCTTTACCGAAGTCATAAACGCGCCGCGCATTTATCCAGCATCGACTCCGCATTGGCAACGGCGAAGTGGCCTTGGCTTCCAGCCAATCAAATCGGCAAAGATGCCGATGCCACGACAAGAGCGGCCGCCTCTCTCTGCTATAGATTGCGCAGTGCCCGCTCCGCTTTTTCGATATCCGACGGCCTCAGCACGATTAGACCGTTTTCGACGTCCCGCCCGCCAGCGAGATAAACATATTCGATATTCACGCCCGCCTCCGCTAGGCGCTCGGCAATTTTGGCGAGCACACCGGGTTGGTTCGCAGTTTCAACCATGAGCACCTCCGTCTCAAGCGCGAGCACGCCTGCTTCACCCAAAAGCATCAGGGCCTTGGTCGGATCGCTCACCAACATGCGCACCACGGTGTGATCGACGGTGTCCGACGTTGCGAGCGCGTTGATATTAATTTCCGCCTTTGCCAGCGCATCACACACGCGGGCAAGCGCCCCGGGACGATTCGCAAGAAAGACCGCGAGTTGGGTGGCGGTTTCGATGGAGAGCGATGGGTTCATGCTGCTTTCAAAATGATGCCGGGAATAGCTTCTGACAACTCACGAAATCGTTGAATCGTTATATCAGAAATCGGGACTGCGTATCAATGATTGGCCAAACTGCATCAAGTGGTGCGACTGTCGATTCAACTATGACCGCCGTCGCCGAGCGCCCTTCAGTGCAATCGCCACGCCCGCGACGCACCATCGGCTTCGCCACCGCCTCCTCCATCGTGATCGCCAACATTATCGGCACTGGCATCTTCACCAGCCTCGGCTTTCAACTGGCGGACATTCAGGCGGGATTCCCGCTGCTGATGCTTTGGGTTATCGGCGGAATCGCGGCGCTTTGCGGCGCGCTTTGTTATGGCGAACTAAGCGCCGCGCTGCCGCGTTCCGGAGGCGAATATCATTTTCTGTCGCAGATTTATCATCCCGCGCTCGGGTTCATGGCGGGGTTTGTTTCTGCTACCGTGGGCTTCGCCGCGCCCGTCGCGCTCGCCGCCATGGCGTTTGGGAAGTATTTCGTTGGAGTCTTTGGCAGCGGCTCGCCCGTCCTACTTTCGTTTGTTGTTGTTTGGGTGGTCGCCGCTTTTCATCTCGGCAGCCTCCAGGTAGGCAGCGCATTTCAGAATCTTTCCACGCTTGTGAAATTACTTCTCATCGCTGCGCTTATCGGCGCTGGATTATTTATGCAGTCAAAGCAGCCGATCAGCTTTTTCCCCGCGTCAGGCGATGCGATAACGATCTTCGGGGCGCCCTTCGCGGTGGCGCTGGTTTACGTAATGTATTCTTACTCGGGTTGGAACGCGGCGGCTTACATCACAGGCGAAATCAAACAGCCGGAAAAAAATGTGCCGCGCTCACTTATCGCCGGTACAAGCATTGTGATCGTCATTTACGTGTTGCTCAACGCCATTTTCCTTGCCACCACGCCGGTCCAGGAATTGAAAAGCCAGCTCGAAATAGCGTTGATCGCGGGCAAACATATTTTTGGCGCAAACGGCGGACGCGTTGCCGGCGCGGTCATTTGTCTCGGCTTGATTTCCGCCATTAGCTCAATGACGTGGATCGGGCCGCGCGTCAGCATGTCCATGGGCGAAGATCATTGGCTGCTGAGATTACTTGCTCGCAAGAACCGTCATGGCATTCCCACGAACGCTATTGTGCTCCAATTGCTCATCGTCAATCTGCTCTTGCTCACAGGCAGCTTTGAGAGCGTCGTGCAATACACGCAATTTAGTCTGCTGCTGTGCTCGTTGTTCACCGTAGTCGGCGTGATCGTGCTGCGCGCGACGCGTCCGAAAATCGCCCGGCCCTATCGGGTGTGGGCGTATCCGCTGCCGCCGATTATCTTCGCTGCCATCACACTTTGGATGATGTTTTATCTGCTGCGCTCGAAGACAATTGAATCGCTGGCCGGGCTCGCGACAGCGCTCGTGGGACTGCTCCTCTACTTTTGCGCAGGAAAACGCTCCGCATGAAAACAAATCTCATCGACAATGATGCGACGCCGCATTGGCAGCGGCTTGGCGTATGTGCGGCCGTATCGGCGATCCTAGGTCTCGCATGCACGCTCAGCGTGCGCGCACAAGAAAATCCCGAGATTGCGCCTCGTGCAGTCCCGGCAAATGTCGGGCCAAACGATGTCGCGCGATTTCTTGCCGGGATGCCAGTGCCGGAAGATTCCCCGCTCGCACCGCTCACGCACAATCCCGCATGGCAGGAGCATGCCGCATTTTTTGAGAAGGAATTCTCAAAGCTCACTCTCCGACAACTCCAGAAACTGCACGCGTGGCAGGAGACGTACCTTCCGGAATCGCTGCAACCGATCCCTGTAGCATTTTACATGTTCAGCGGACCCGACTTTCTCTACGTCGATCAATTTTTTCCCAAAGCTTCGGTGTACGTCCTCTGCGGGAAGGAGTCGATGGGACCGCCGCCTGATCCATTGCGGATCGCGAATCTGGCCGGCGCGCTGGGAAACTTGGAAAACGCGATGAAGTCCTCGCTCGAGACGACATACTTCATCACCAAAGACATGAAAGTCGATCTGCAACAGCAGAACCTCAACGGCGTGCTGCCGATTCTCTACGCGTTCATTGCGCGGGCCGATAAATCGATCACTGGCGTAACGTTCGGCTCGCTCAACGGCACCGGCAATTTTCAAGAGGGCACGCGCGGCAGCATTCCCGCAGTCCGACTCCGTTACATCGACAACCATTCGGGCGATTCGCAAACAATGTATTACTTTACCACCGATATTTCTGACGGCGGCATCAAAGCCAGTCCGGGTTTTCTGAAATTTTGTCAGCGCCTCGGCACCGGCGCCGGGTTTCTGAAATCGTCGTCGTATCTAATGTTCGAGAACGGCTTCGGCACAATTCGCAATTTCATTCTCGATCACAGCAACATGATCGTGCAGGACGATTCGGGAATCCCGATTGCCTACTTTGACCCTAACAAGTGGCACCTGCGTCTCTTTGGCGTGTATCTCGGCCCGATCGAACTCTTCAAACAACATTTTCAACCCCGACTGCAAGAGCTCTTCGCGCAAGGCAATCCTCCATCGATTGAGTTTGGGTTCGGTTATCGCTGGAATTACAAAGAAGCGAACTTGCTCGTCGCGACACGCAAGTGACAGCCCGCATTGCCGGCGAGTCGTTCGCTTGTTAAACATGCTCGCTTCATGGTTAGTTCGCTTTTAAGAAGTGGATCGTCATGTTCACCGGCCTGATTGAAGAGATTGGCGAGGTTGTTGCGGTACCAGCAAGCGACAAGGGCACGCAATTGCAGATTGCCGCGCCGGGAATCGCGGAAAAATCGCGGAACGGCGACAGCGTTGCCGTGAACGGTTGCTGCCTCACATCGACCTCGCGGCGGGGCAATCGTCTTACCTTCGATCTTCTCGAAGAGACAATCGCACGCACGAACTTCAAAAAATTGCGTCAAACTGATCGTGTGAATCTGGAGCGCGCTTTGCCGGCCGAGGGACTCTTGGGCGGACATTTCGTGCAAGGCCACATCGATTGCGTGTCGCCCATTGTTACCTTCCAGAAGAAAGGCCCGGATTTTCGATTGGAAGTCGAGTTGCCGACCGAGTTCGCACAGTATGTGGTCCCCAAAGGGTCGATCGCCCTCAACGGAATCAGCCTCACGGTTGCTGAAGTGCTTCCAAAAAGTTTCGTCGCGTGCATCATCCCTTACACCAAGCGCCATACCAATCTTGATCGTGCCCAAGCAGGCGATCTGGTGAATGTCGAGTTCGACATTCTGGCCAAGTACGTCGAGAGAGTGCTCGCCGTTCGTGGTTAAAAAATGACGGCGCGCAGTTCGACCACGCATGGTCCGCGCGTAGTCGGCGTGATCGCATCGCGTGCGGACTTGAGTCGCGCGTTGGGAATGCGCAAGCCGCCAGATTTATTCGAGCTGCGCCTCGATCATCTTGCAGGCATTGTCGAGCAATTGGAAAACAAATTGCCGAGGTTGCGCGCGCCGCTCATAATCACCGCACGGCACCCACAGGAAGGCGGCGCGAACAATTTGTCACTACGGCAACGGCGCGATCTGTTGACTCGATTTTTACCGCACGCCGACTATGTCGATGTCGAACTGCGCTCGGCGTCTGCTTTGCGTTCGCTGCTCATGTTAGCCAAGCATAAAAAAGTGCGGCGCATCATTTCATTCCACAACTTCAAATCCACACCGTCTCTGGGAGTCCTGATGGTTAAAGGGCGCGCTGCGAAAGCATGCGGAGCAAACATTTTCAAGGTCGCCACGCTCACAGACACGCCAATCGAATTCACGCGTCTGCTCGACTTTGTCACAAGGAAGAATGTCAATCTTCCTGTTGCCGCAATGGGGATCGGCAAACTCGGCGCAATTTCGCGCATCCTGCTTGCGCGCGCCGGCTCGGCTCTGGCTTATGCATCCGTCAGCACGGAGACGGACATCGAAGGGCAACTCTCGCTCGAACAACTTCGCGCGCTCGGAATCGCTTCGCGACGTTGAATCGAATCACGTGCCATCCGCTTGCTCTTTCCCCGGCGCACATATCGTACAGAGAACGCAATCATCATGCCTTCGTCCGTAACTTTGCCCAAGCAACTGCCGGTGATGCCGTTGCCGGGGGCGGTGCTTTTTCCGCATGCGTTGCTCCCGCTTTACATTTTCGAGCCGCGCTATCGCGATATGCTGAAACATGCGCTTCAGCGTCATCGCATGTTTTGCGTGACGCTCATCAAGCCGAGTTGCGCGGAGTGGCACGCGCCGGAAGATTTTTTTCATCTTGCCACCGTCGGATTGATTCGCGCATGTGTCGGGCGTGGCGACGGCACATCGAATTTGATTCTGCAAGGGTTGCAACGAGTGCGCTTCGCTAGTTTCCAACAGGAAACGCCGTTTCCGATTGCCAGGATCGACGCCGTCGAGTCGAGCGACGCAACGACAGTCGAGACCGAAGCGCTCGGCACAAAAGTGCTCGAGCTTTACGCGTACCTGAAACACGAACGCCGTCAGCTTCCGGCAAAAGTCGATCGATATCTTTCGGAACTGCGCGACTTGGAAATGCTGGCGGACCTTATGGCTTCGACATTTGTGAACGATCCGTTGCGGCGGCAACGCGTGCTCGAAGAACGTTCGCTCAACCAACGCCTCCGTTTTCTCATCACATATTTGCGTGACGAAATCGGAAACGCCGCCGCATAGCTGTAGCCGCGTCTCTGTGAGACGCGCAGCGCCAGCCAGTTAAACACATCAGTCTCGCGCCTCGCACAGCGAGGCGGCTACAGCCTGGCAATGCGCTCGTATTCTTCCATCAAATAGCGGTCCGTCATTCCCGCGACGTAATCGCACACGGTCCGATACAAGCCTTCCTTTTCAATCCGTCTCGTCGCTCCATCGCCGAGCCGCTCAGGATCGACAAGATACGCTTCAAAAACGCGTCGCAACATTTCGCAGGCGCGCCGGTTCACTTCGGATACGCGGGGATGATAATAAACGTTCTGATACAAAAATTTCCGCAGCGCGCGATTCGCTTCGGCTAATTCATCGCCATAACGAATCAGCGGCGCCGGTTGCCGACGAACGTCATCTGCGCTCTGCACGCCCGATTCAGCAATTGATTTGGCGCTGTTCGCAACCAAGTCGTGCACCTCTTTGTCGATGATGTCGCGAATGACTAACTTGTGCAGCGCGGGTTCCAGCCCACCAGCGTAACGCGCGAGCACAGCGCGATGGCTTTTGCGCCAGACCTCGTTTTGTTCCAACTGCACCGGACTCAAGATTTCAAAATCGACCGCATCATCGAGGTCATGGCTGTAATAAGTGATCTCATCCGCAAGATCCGCGACCTGCGCCTCAAGCGATGTGCAAATATATGTCTCCCCGTCCGGGGTCTTGAATGCGTGCTCGTGTTTCCACAAACCTTCGCGCACTTCGAACGTTAGATTCAAACCCGGAAAATTCGGATAGGGAGTCTCCAGAAGCTCCACCACGCGTAAACTCTGGCGGTTGTGATCGAACCCACCGTGCTCGCGCATGCATTCGGCGAGCATCTCCTCGCCTGAGTGCCCAAAAGGCGCGTGCCCCAGATCGTGCGCGAGCGCGATAGCTTCGGCGAGGTCTTCGTTAAGGCCTAATACGCGGGCGATCGTGCGGCTGATCGATGCGACCTCGATCGAATGCGTGAGGCGGGTGCGCAAATGATCGCCCGCTCCATTCAAAAAAACCTGCGTCTTGTATTCCATCCTTCGAAACGCGCGCGAATGAATGATGCGCGCGCGATCGCGTTGAAATTCTGTACGATAGACGTGGCTTGGCTCGGAGTATTTGCGTCCGCGCGATTCGCCGGATTTCTGGGCAAACGGGGAAAGCACAGCGCGCTCCGTTGCTTCCATTTCTTCCCGCGTTCGCCAGATGTTCTTCACAACCATTTTTCCTCGGGAGAAATTTTCATCATGAAATTTGCTAGCGGCGCGCTCGCTGAGTACTTGTCGATCTTACAAACCAAAAACCAAGCGCAAACATGGCAAAAAAAACTCGTCACAAGAAACAGGTTACCCCCGAACGGCTAATGGAACTCAGTTTCAGTTACGCGCCGCCGCTTATCATCAGCGCCGCAGTGGGCAACAAAGTTTTCGACACTTTGGAAAATGGCGCCAAAACCGCGAAGGACGTGGCGAAACAGACCGGGGCCTCGCCGCGTGCGCTAAAAATTTTGATGAATGCGCTTGTCGGTCTCGATCTTCTCAAAAAAGATCGCCAGGGGAAATATTCGCTCACACCAGAGAGCGCTGCATTTCTTGTCAGCAACAAGCTCGGCACCCACGCAGGATTTTTTGCGACGATTGCGCCGCAGCTCATTTCCAGATGGCTCCGCCTGACGGACATCGTTCGCGAAGGTCATCCAGCGGTAACGGTGAATCAAGAAGCTGAAGGCACCGAATTTTTTAGTCAGCTCGTGGAAAGAATCATCCCCATGAGCTATCCAGCGGCGCAAAGACTCGGAGATCATCTGAAGATCGCGAAAACGAAAAATGACGTTCGCGTGCTCGATCTTGCGGCGGGCTCAGGCATTTGGGGAATCGCGCTCGCACAAAAATCTCCGCGCGTGCGCGCGAGCGCAGTCGATTGGGCGGGAATGATCCCGACAACGAAACGGATTACCGAAAAATTTGGCGTGCGCGATCATTTCGACTTTGTCGAGGGCGATTTATTGGAAGCAGAGTTTGGGAGCGGCTACGAGGTCGCCACGCTCGGCCATATTTTGCACAGCGAGGGCGAACAACGAAGCCGCCAGTTGCTTAAGAAAACATTTCGCGCACTGAAATCTGGCGGCGTCATCGCCATCGCCGAGTGGCTCGTGAACGACCAACGCACTGCGCCGTTACCTTCGCTCATGTTTGCCGTACAAATGCTGGTCAACACCCAAAAAGGTGACACGTTCAGCTTCAACGAAATCAAAAGTTGGCTCGAAGACGCCGGATTCAAAAAAATTCGCAAGCTGGAAGCGCCCGGGCCTTCGCCACTCATTCTCGCGACCAAACCGTAGTGACGCAGACAATCCTGTCTGCGGATCTGTGCAAGGCGCGGCGGTCTCTAGTCCGCCGAAATCGTCTTCCATTCGCGCCGCGAACTGCTTTTATAGTCTCCATGAAACAGGCAAAAACGAAATCGCGCGGCAAGACCAAGGCGCGCCCGACTCACAAAGGTTCTGAGAGAGATACGCAATACAGCAAACCTGCCCTTCGCAGCGAAGCATTTGTCAGAGCGTTAACCGACGCGAAAGCGTGCCTGAAAAATCCGGAAGATCTGCGAGCGCTCTTCAACGAAGCAGCGAAGAAGGCTGCGGCAGTTCCCAAAGAGCCGTTTAAAGAATGTTGGCCGTACCTCCAAACGATGTTGCGATTAATCCGCGCGCAACAGCGCGGAGAATACAATCAGGTTCCGAGTGACGCGCTCTTGTGGATCGTTGCTGCTCTCAGCTACCTGGTCGATCCGTTCGATTTGATTCCCGACAAGACGCCATTTCTCGGTTTTGTGGATGACGCGACGGTTGTCGAATTTGTAACCGATAAGAACCGGCAGACTCTAGACGACTTCATGATATGGGAGACAACAAGCGGCAGCGCTGCTCTCTGATACTCTCCATTTCAGACCATTAGCAGCGCCGGATTTTCCAGAAGGTGGCGCAGTTCTTTCAGATACTCGGCGCCTAGTGCGCCGTCGATCACGCGATGATCGCAGCTCATGCTGAGCGACATGCGATGGCCGACCCCGATCTGGTCGCAATCATCAATCACCGGAACTTTCGTGATTTGGCCAACGGCGAGAATAAAACCTTGAGGCGGATTGATGACAGCCGAGAAACTGTCGATCCCCATGCCGCCGAGATTTGAAACAGTGAACGTGCCGCCCTGAAATTCTTCCGGCTTCATTCGCTTGTTGCGCGCGCGATGCGCCAGGTCCTTGGCCAGTTCGCTGATTTCGCGCAGTGATTTATTTTGCGCGGCGCGAATAACCGGCGTCAGCAATCCATCCTCGATCGCCACTGCGATTCCAAGATCGACATCGGCGAACTGCACGATCGTGTCACCATCGAAAGAGGCGTTCACCCGCGGCACTTTCACCGCAGCCATCACTGCAGCTTTCAGAACGAAATCGTTCACGGTGATTTTGGCAGTGTCTGCTTCTTCGCCAGCAGATTTCAGTTCCTCGCGTGCTTCCATGAGCGGCCCGGCGTCGACGGCGATGCTGAGATAAAAATGTGGAACCGGACCGAGGCTTTCGACCAGGCGTTGCGCAATGATTTTGCGCATCCCAGAAAGTTGAATCCGCTCGCTTTCGCCAGCTTTAATCGCGGCTGGGACGGAAGGTTTCGGCGCGGCGGCTTTGGATTTCGCCGCGGCGCGCACGTCAGTTTCCGTCACACGACCTTCCGGGCCTGTGCCTTTCACGCTGGAAAGATCAATGCCGAGTTCCGCTGCGACGCGACGCGCAACAGGCGATGCTTTTACGCGCGCCTCCTCGGGCTTTTCGGCGGTCGGCGGACGCTCTTCAGCTTCAGGTTCTTTCTTTTCCGCCTTCGGTGGCGCGGCCTTTTTCTTCTCTTTCTCCTCCGCTTTCGGCGCTTCTGGTTCCTCTTTCGACTTCTCTTCTCTTTTCTCCGGTTCTTTTTTCGCTTCTTCCTTTTTCGGCTTCGCTTTTTCTTCTTCCTTTTCCTCTTCTTTCGGCTCCGGCTTTTTCTCTTTTTCTTCCGCCTTGGGCGCTTCCTCGCCTTCGCCACCGATGAAAGCAATTCTGTCACCGACATTTACCTTGCCGCCTTCTTCCACGTAAATTTCGGCAAGCGTTCCGTCCTCGGGCGATTCCCATTCCATGGTTGCCTTGTCGGTTTCGATTTCCGCGAGCACTTGACCAGCCGAAACGTGGTCGCCCTTTTTCTTTTTCCACGCGACCAAAG
>Ga0209577_10006074_pt1 | contig 11197 bp, 8 predicted proteins | sample GraSoiAngelo_109_FD_185874 | JGI IMG/M metagenome (GOLD analysis project Ga0209577, IMG submission 185874) | Grasslands soil microbial communities from the Angelo Coastal Reserve, California, USA - 14_0903_12_20cm (SPAdes) (version 2) | ecosystem: Environmental > Terrestrial > Soil > Grasslands ... | reverse complement strand
CTCGGTTAGAACCCCTTTCCTTCCTAGCGGATAGTGGTTCAGAACGGCCCGCAGCGGTCAAGCGCGCGCCGGGTTTTGGCGCGGCGGAGCGGACGCAACTTCTTTCTCATGCATTCTGGTCAGATCCTCAGGAGATCACGGTCGATGGCTCGCAGCAATTGGCTTCCCAAGTCGTTCCAAATTTTGCCAAGTTATGATGCGTAAAAATTTGCCGCTCATCTGATCGAGGGAATTACGGTCGGTTTCGTGGCTCTTCCTTTGGCGATGGCATTCGCGATCCCTTCGGGCTTTAGCCGCAAGCCAGTCTCTACTGTGCGATTGTCGCGGGGTTCCTGGTTTCGTTTCTGGGAGGCTCCACGACGCAGATAAGAGGTCCAACCGGCGCCTTTGTGGTTTTTGTCTACCGCATCGTCGCCAAATACGGTTTGGATGCGCTATTCATGTGCACGCTGGCGGGGCCCTCATTATTCTTTTTACAAAATATGTCAAGAAGATGCCCGGTTAGATTGCCGCTTTGTTCGTCGGCACAGTCATCGTTGCTATTTTCAAACTGCCAGTAGAAACCATTGGCACCAAGTTTGGTGGAATACTCATTCTGCCGCACTCTCATGTGGATGTATTGCGTCCGCTGATGGCGTCCGCAATCACGGTCGTCCATGTTAGGCGCTATCGAGTCGCTGATATATGGCGCTAACTAAATCTTTTGAAAACAGAGCTTGTTGCTAGGCGCCCAAAAGGAGAGCAAGCCTGAGAACTCTACACGGCGTCGGCGGTTTCGTGCACGGTGCATATCGGGAGCCGTTCCAGATTTGGCAGGAACGCGGCCAGTAAGCCCACGGCCGGCAGAACGGAGCAGACCAAATATACAAATCGAATGCTTGTCAAGTCCGCCAGTTCGCCGAGAACAGCCGCACCGAGCCCGGCCATGCCAAAGGCGAATCCGAAGAAGAGTCCCGAAATCATTCCCACTCTTCCGGGGACCAACTCCTGCCCATAAACCACAATCGCGGGGAAAGCAGAAGCCAGAATCAAGCCAATGAGAACACTGAGGATTTCCGTCCACAAGAGGCTGGCGTACGGCAACGCCAACGTGAACGGGAGAACGCCAAGAATCGAGCACCAAATGACCCGCTTGCGGCCGATTCGATCGCCGATCGGTCCACCGGCGAATGTTCCGAGCGCAACTGCACCGAGAAATACGAATAGGTGGATCTGCGCGCTGCGCACAGACAGGTGAAATTTGCCCATCAGATAAAACGTGTAGTAGCTGGTTATGCTCGCGAGATAGAAAAATTTTGAAAAGAGAAGTGCTAACAAAACCGCAATCGACAGCACCACTCTCTTGCCGGAGACTGCTTGCTGCTCTCTATGGGTTTTGAGCGACGCATGCAGATGCAACATGTGTTTCTTGGCCCATCTGCTCACCCACGTGAGCAACATGATCGCCAGCAGAACCGCAAGGGAAAACCACGCCACGGCAGGTTGGCCCTTTGGCAGCACAATTATTGCCGCGAGTAAAGGCCCCACAGCAAGACCTGCATTGCCGCCCAGTTGAAAGAGCGATTGGGCCAGGCCATGCTGTCCGCCCGATGCCATGCGCGCCACTCGCGAAGACTCAGGATGAAAAACCGAAGCGCCGGTGCCGACTAGAGCCGCGGCGAAGAGTATGGTTATAAACGAGCGAGCCAATGCCAATATGATCATACCGATGAGCGTGAATCCCATGCCGGCAGGCAGCGCATAGGGGATCGACCGACGATCCGTGTGAAAACCTACAAGAGGCTGCAGAAGGGAAGCCGTACACTGATAGGTGAGTGTAATGAGTCCTACTTGGGCGAAATCGAGGTGATAAGAGTCCTTCAGTAAGGGATAAATCGCAGGCAACAAAGAGGAGATCATGTCGTTCAGAAGGTGGCAAAAGCTGATCACCAGCAGAATTTCCAGGATCGTCTTCGATCCGCTGTCCGAAGTGTCCATGCGCGTCGTGCTCACATCTGACCTTTTTGCCCTGCGATCAAATAGGGATTTGGCTTCGTCTAGCATTGTAACTTGTTTCAGCTTCACAGTTTGGATGGTCGAATGGCGACCGTTGGCACAGGGGAGGACACGCGCAAGGGCGGAGCGCTGCGGGTGAGCGTGTCGCGCCGAAGTCAGCGGTGCTACGTTTGAAACCTTTGTGGATCGACGAATGCCGCACGGGCAGATACAATACGCCACGGGAGAATCTGGGGCAGAAGTTCTTCACTACGAACACAGATGGCCTCTCCACCCCTTGACCCCAGCACGCGCAAAGGCGGCGTGTGCCAGGGGCCCCTGGACCTATCCATTGTGATTCCCGCGTTCAATGAGGAGCAACGTTTACCAAAGAGTCTTCAAAGCATTCGCTCCTATCTCAAGTCTCACTCTTTGAGAGCCGAAGTGCTGGTGGTCGATGACGGGTCTACAGACTCCACGGCAAGGGTTGTAGAGGGTTCACGGACCGGTTTTCCGGAACTGCGCTTGATCTCTAACGGCCGCAACCATGGCAAGGGTTTCAGCGTTCGTCACGGCATGCTCGAGGCTCGCGGAGAGATTGCGTTATTTACGGACGCAGATTTATCTGCGCCGATCGAGGAGGCGGATAAGTTGCTCGCGGCGCTGCGCGAGGGTGCGTACGATGGGGCCATCGGTTCGCGGGCCCTGGACCGGAGCCTAATCGAGGTTCATCAACCGGCCTTGCGGGAACGAGCCGGCGTCATCTTCAACCGCATCGTGCGTCAGATCATGGGCCTTCCCTTCCAGGATACCCAATGCGGTTTAAAGGCCTTTCGTCGCGAGAAAGCTCGTGTCATATTTGAGCAGCAACGCACGGAGGGATTCGGATTTGATCCGGAGATTCTGTTTCTGGCGCTGCAGAAAGGACTGCTTATTGCCGAGGTTCCCGTTCGTTGGGCGCACAATCCCGCGACCAAAGTGAACATGTTTGGCGATAGCCTTCGTATGTTCCTGGATTTGCTTGTGATTCGCTGGAATGCCTTCATGGGACGATACTCTATGCAATAGAGCCGGACCGGAATCGCTAGCAAATGCTGCTGCTCGCTGATCGGTTACTCCTCAGGCACGACGGCATCTCGCCGTTTGCTTACACAGCCAAGCATGTCCGATGATTAGGAGGTCCGCGTGAAGCTCGGCAGAGGCGTGTTCGGATCCGGAGAGTTGCCCTCGGCGTGACGGTCTCGATTATCATTCCCGTTTATAACGAACTCGCCTATATTGAGGAGGTGTTGCTCCGCGTCCAGGCAGTACGGCTGGAAAAGGAAGTCCTCGTAATCGACGACGGATCCACGGATGGAACCCGTGAGCTGCTGCGGGACCTCGAAAATACCCGGGCTGCCGGACAAGGTGAAGCTCCTTTACGCAATGGACGAGCGCTTCTCTCCCTCGAAAATATTCGCTTCATTTTTCAGGACCGCAATCGCGGCAAAGGCGCAGCGCTACGACGGGGATTTGAAATCGCCAATGGCGAGGTCCTTCTCGTGCAGGATGCTGATCTCGAGTACGACCCGAGGGATTATCACAAACTGCTCGAACCGATTTTCGATGGACGTGCGGACGTCGTTTACGGTTCACGCTTTCTCGGAGGGCCACAGCGGGTGCATTATTTCTGGCACTACGCTGGCAACAAATTTCTGACCCTGCTCTCCGACATGCTCACCAATCTGAAGCTCACAGATATGGAAACCTGCTACAAGGTCTTGCGGCGTGAGGTAGTTCAGAGCATTCGTTTCCGATCGGATCGTTTTGGTTTCGAGCCGGAGTGTACGGCCAAAGTCGCCAGGGGAAACTGGCGGGTGTATGAAGTGCCGATCTCATACTCCGGAAGGACCTACGCAGAGGGGAAGAAGATCACTTGGCGCGACGGCTTAACGACCCTCTGGTATATTCTTCGGTATAACCTCTTTGACTGAGTCCCGGCGTTGCGCCCCACCTCGCGGTGGCAGTCTGCTGCAGCGCCTTCCGTTAGTTGGTTGGCCCGAGTCGTCTGCTGTCCTTAACAGAACGACCTACTGCTAGCGACAGCCAAAATCACACCCTATAATCTTCATTGCTTAGCGCATTGCCATGATCATGACTCCAACGAGCAACGGCCACGATTGGACCATCGACTCCGTCCGCGAAGCACTAGCAGACAAGCGCATCTCTGCGCGCGAATTGACTGCGGAGTTCTGCCAACGCATCGAGCGGCGTAATCCGGAGCTCAACGCTTATTTGGCGCTTTCTCCCGAACGCGCCTACAGGCAAGCGGACTATCTCGATGGACTTGTCGCACGAGGCGAGGATTTGCCGAGCCTGGCGGGTTTGCCGCTCGCGGTGAAGGATGTTCTCAGCACAAAGGGCATTGTCACGACGTGCGCCTCGCACATCCTCGAAGGCTATCGCCCTCCATTTGATGCCACCGCAGTGGAGCGTCTGGAACGCGCCGGGGCAATTCTGCTCGGGAAAACCAATTGCGACGAATTTGCCATGGGCGGATCGAACGAAAATTCTGCCTACGGCCCAGTGCGAAATCCTCTGGCCATGGATCGCGTCCCAGGCGGCTCGAGCGGGGGATCGGCTGCAGCCGTGGCGGCCGGAATGGCCGTGGCCGCCCTTGGTACAGACACCGGCGGTTCGGTCCGCCAGCCCGGCTCGTTCTGCGGCATTCCCGCAATGATGCCCACGTACGGCCGTGTGTCGCGCTACGGGTTGATTGCTTTCGCTTCATCGCTCGATCGCGTTGGTCCGTTCGCACGGAACGTCCGCGATCTGGCCTTGATCATGGGCACGATTGCTGGCGGCGATCGGATGGATTCGACCGCCGCCGCTGTTCCCGTTCCCGATTACGTGGGCGGTCTTGATGCGCCCGTGAAGGGGCTGAGAATCGGCGTACCCACCGACTATTTCGCCGAGGGACTCAATTCCGCAGTGCGCGAAAAGATCGAAGCCGGCATTAGCCTACTCGAGCAACTCGGCTGCGTGCGTACAGCGTTGCGCATGCCGCACACGGAATATGCCGTCGCCACGTACTATCTGATTGCTACGGCCGAGGCGAGTTCCAATCTGGCGCGTTATGATGGCGTTCGCTACGGTTTGCGGGCTTCAGGGGGAACTCTTATGGAAATGTACCGGAAGACGCGCGGCGCGGGGTTCGGGGCAGAAGTCAAACGTCGCATCATGCTCGGCACCTATGCACTGTCCGCAGGGTATTATGATGCTTACTATCTAAAGGCGCAGAAAGTGCGCGCCTTGATTGCACGCGATTTTGCAGAGGCCTTCGGGCAAGTGGATGCCATTGTGACGCCGACTTCGCCCGTGCCACCCTTTCGCCTCGGCGAGCATGCCTCAGATCCGCTTGCCATGTATCTGGCTGATATCTATACGGTTACGGGATCACTAGCCGGAGTTCCGGGTATCTCAGTGCCATGTGGCAGGACGCAAGGCCTGCCCGTGGGCTTGCAAATTTTCGGTCAGCCGTTTGGAGAGGCTCGCGTCTTGCAACTGGCGCATGCGTTCGAGAAAGCCGGGGGAGCGCAGGTCTAACATTTATTCATCGAGATCGCTGACCGAGGCACTAACCCCATCGGAAATTATATGCCAGTCGTACCCACACTTTGCTTCAAATTCCGATCTCGATCGTCACATCTTCAAGTGCTACAGTCATATGACGCCTTCCCTAAGTTCTGACGCCAGCTTGCCTGGTTCAAGCATCAAAAATGGCGTAATAGAACGGAAGGACTATTGCTAGCAACCTGCGTCTGAAAGTACGATGCGTATTATCGAGCGTCCGAGGATGACCTAATGATGAGTACTGTTACAATCCGATCGAGCCAAAAGATGTTTACAGAGGAGGAAGTCTCCGGGCTGACCGGAATCTGCCTCGAGCACCTGCGCAGCCTCACCCGAATCAAGCATTTGGGCCAAGCCGTAGCGGCTGCGGCAGCAGCTGGCGGCACAGCGGAGAAGTGGTTCTATACCCCGTCAGATCTGATGGTTCTTAACCTGGTTTGCGGCCGCTGCGAGCATTAATCGCGCTCAGTGAATTTCGTCCCTCCGGCTTCTGATTTGCTGACCAAACGCCTTTCATTTCTGAGGTTTTTCAAACCCTAATTCTTGAGGGTCTAATTCTAATTTGTCAATTCCGCTTGAAAATTTTGCACCGGCGCTGACAGATTTGACCTGTGGCAATTGCAGCAGCGCTCCGACGGAGTTATGCTGATCAAGTAAGCGTGGCCTGTCCATGATCGTGCCAGCGACGCATCGCCCTGGAAAATACCGCAAGAAATTGAGCTTTTCACTAACGGCTTGCGTTGCGGCTTCAGTGTTCCTCCCCCTCATTCTTGGTGGGCAGACCGCAGGTGCGTCGAAGTTTGGCCCTCAGGAACATGCCTCCCAGCAAGCCGATCAGCATAATATCCAGCAGCCCGAGATCGCCGTCCCGCCTCCCAAAGGCAAGAAGCTGATTCTCACCGACGGCACCTTCCAGATCGTGCGCGAATATCACCGTGAAGGCGAGCGGGTGCGCTATTACAGCCTAGAACGCTCCGCCTGGGAGGAGATCCCCGCAGCACTAGTGGACTGGACGGCCACACAAAAGTCTGAAGCGGAGCAAGACGCGCAGCAGACGGAATTGGCCAAGCAAATCGCAGAAAGTGAAAGAGCCGCACGCTTTGCGGATCTGAATGTGGATACAAGCTTCGAAGTCCGTCCGGGTACCTTTCTCCCGGATAACGTGGGATTTTACGTTCTCGACGGCAACAACATCGCCCCTATGCAACAGGAGAAGGCCGAAATGCACACCGAAAAGGGGCGTGCCGTTGCGAAGATCGTGACCGGAGTGCCTTTGATTTCGAGCAAGCAAGACATGGAGATTCCCGGCAAACAGGCGAAATTGCGAATCCGGACGGGCGACGCGGAGTTCTATTTCCGGACTGCGGATAAGCGTGAGCCGCACCTCACGCTCCTGCGCGCGGAAGTGAAAGGTGAAAAGCGCACGGTCGCAGTCATCAGTACGAATATTGCCGGCCAGCAGACATTCAAGAATCGTGAAGTCTCGCTGCTGCAGTGGGATGCGGCCCGCGGTCTCTATCGCTATACCGTTGACCAGGCTCTTGAGGCCGGTGAATACGCCATCATCGAAACGACGCCAGGCGAAGGACAGAGCACGTATGTATGGACCTTCGGTGTTGACCTGCCAACGAGCCCAAAGCCTGCGGGCGGGAAGCCGGCGCCGAAGCGGTAAGTTGACGCAGGGAGAATCTGCGCGCTAACTAATTGACGGGGGAAAGGTGTGGAGCACCAGAGGAAGACTTGCCGAGGGCATCGGCCAGGATGGTGATCAAATCTGAAATGCGAAAAGGCTTCTGGATGGTTTGAGCGCCAGCTTGGGCCAATTGTTCGGTGACCGCCGCGGCTGCCAATTCTCCGCTCATGAACAGGAAAAAAGGCTTGGGATTGCCGCCGGGCGTGGCGTTTGTGACCGCCGCGTAAAGGCCGAGACCTGAACTTTCGGCACCGCCGCCAGCCCGCAAATTCAAGTCGCAGAGTACCGCATGAAAGGAGCTCCGTTCCATCAAGGAAAGGGCCTCCTCCACGCTGGCCGCGCCCTGCACGTGAAAACCACGGGCAGAAAGGCCTTCCCGGATCATTTCCCGGATGCTCTCCTCGTCATCCACGACGAGAACCGAGTACCCTGCTGCAGCTTCCTTTGAAATTTCCTTCGAACTTGAGCCTACCGCTCCTTCCCGCGATTCGGCCAAGAACAGGGCAGTCCCCCGCGCGATGGGCAACCAGGTAGTGAATAACGAGCCGCCTTGCGAGATCGGCTGGGCTTCGATCTCGCCGTTATGCTCGCGAAGAATGGAGAGGCAAATGCTAAGGCCCAGCCCCGTGCCGCGGCCGGGCCGCTTAGTGGTGAAGAAGGGATCAAAAATCTTCGGCAGTATCTCACGCCGAATCCCCGCGCCATCATCCTGAAAGGTAGCCACCACGCGGTCGGCGGCGCGGCTGACACGGATGCAAAGGGTCCCGTGATCACGAATCTCTCGAATGGCCTGCTCGGCGTTAGCAATCAGGTTTAGGAAAACTTGAGTGAGTTGGCTGGCGTCGCCCAGGATGACAGGAAGATCGGGCGAGGCGGAAAAGTCAACTGTGATGCGATTCGAGCGCAAGGAATGTTCGTGAAGCTGTAGGCTGCGCTGAATCAGTTCGCTCAAATTGAGGCAAATCTTGCGCGGCTGGGGCGGACGCGAAAAAGTCAAAAGGCTTTGCACGATCTGAGCGGCTCGACGGGCCTGGCGGTGGGCAATTTCGAGCTGCCGCCGCGAGGAATCGTCACCCGCAGAATCACGTAGGAGTTCGGTAACCCCCAGAACTGCCGTGAGGGGATTATTCAGCTCATGGGCGACACCGGCAATCATCTGCCCCATGGCTGCAAGCCTTTCGCTCTGAATCAACTGCTGCTCCATGCGCTTCGAATCGGTAGTGTCGCGCACGGCGGCGATGACGCCGGAGATGCGACCGGAAAGATCCATGAGCGGGCTGGCGGTCGCCCGGAACAGCCGCGTCTCACCGTCGCTTCGCCGGGCCAGAAACTCGGTGCCGCCGTTGGAGCATTCTCCGGAGATAATGGTGTCCAAGAATACTTGCACATCTTTGCGGCTGAGCGGTTCGACGCGCTCGCTGAACAAGGACCCAATCAACTGTTCTGGTGACAGGCCCAGCAGTTCTATGGAACGCGGGCTGACGAAAGTGTAGCGACCTTCTTGATCGAGAGCGATAACCAGATCGGGAAAGCTTTCCACGAGCCGCCGGGCAAATTCCTGCTCCCGTTGCAGGCGCGTCTCGATTTGGCGCCGCTCAGTGATATCCACAAGCGTTCCTTGACGGCGGCGCACACGCCCCGCGCTATCCCGAATCAGAGCCGAGGCGTGCAGAGCAGCGAGTGCGGAGCCATCGCTACGACGTAGCATGGCTTCGTGGCCATACACAACATCAGACTGAGCCAACTGGCGCCGCTCCGTCTCCCACTCTTCGGGCTGGAAAAAAAAATCCGAGAGGGGACGACCGAGCAGCTCCGTACGGTTATTATAGCCGAGCATGCGCACCAAGGCCGGGTTGACATCTTCCAATTGTCCGTTGGCATCCGACAGATAGACGCCTTCTTGCAAGGTCTCAAACAGGTCCTTGAAGCGGGCCTCGCTTTCGCGCTCGGTGGTTATATCGCGTGCCAGAACGCATACACCCTGTCGGGCACCCTCGTGTACGAGAGCATGCGGGATGCATTGGAAATATCTTGCGCTGGCTTCATGCCTCAGGCGGATGCGCAGCACGCCGGATCGATGGCGCTGCTCGAGCAGGGAGAGCAATTCACGTTGCAGTGAGGCGAAGCCGGAGCCATCGACTAGCTCCAGGAACTCATCGAGCCGGTGTCCCACTACTTCGTGAAACGAACGGCCGAGCAGATTCGCAAAGCTGCGATTGGTGGCGAGGATCTCTCCGTCGAGCGAGAGTGAGAGCAAGATATCGTCAAAGGTGTCGATCAAGTCGCGCAAACCGCGCTGAGAATGCTGCACCATTTCGAAGAGCTTCTCCACTTGTCCCTCGGCGGGCGATTGGGCCTGATGTGAAAGACCGTGGACGAGCGCGCGTAATTGGGCAATTTCACGCCATCGGGAAATGGCGTACGCACCAAACAGGCTGACCAGCAAAACCAGGCCGACCGGAAGAGCGTCCAGCCTCCATGGCAGCAAATGGATCGGCTGCCAGGAGACTACCGCCAATCCCACAGCCAGAGACACAAGCAAGATGACCGCAAGCAGCCAGAGCCTGCCTTCGCGAGCTGTCAACCGATCTGACGGCGGAACAGCAGACGGATTCGCGGAGAGGCTGCCATCGACATCGGCGGCCGAGCGTTGGCTGCTTGTAGTAGACATGAAACTTGTGTAGTTCAATCTCTCCGGAAAAAAAGGCAGCTGCGAGGTCACAGTCTATGTCCCGGCCGGAGACGGGCGCAACTCCTTCGGCCAGCGCTATTACCTATTAATTAAGCCGAAGCGGGACGCAAAGGGTGTCAGGGACAGTCAACCTATGCTGTCACGCAGCGGGACTGGGGGACGACAGAGTTCGGTGCTCCCAGGCAATGAGTTGCTGGAACAACGAACTTTGCGTGAAATCCGAAAGGCCTAGCCCTCGGCAATGGCGTCGGCATCTTTGCGCAGGAAGTCCAGCGCGGCGGCCTCTTCGGGAGTCAGTTCCGGCGCTACAGCCTCGGCCTCTGCGGGCTGAGGAGGAGGGACCTCAACGAGGAGCTCGATATTGCGATAGCGCTCGAGCCCCGTGCCTGCCGGAATCAATCGTCCCATAATCACATTTTCCTTGAGGCCACGCAGATAATCCACCTTGCCAGCGACGGCCGCCTCGGTGAGAACGCGCGTCGTCTCCTGGAAGCTCGCGGCAGAGATAAACGAGTCGGTAGAGAGCGAGGCCTTGGTGATACCGAGCAAGAGCGGACGACCCGTCGCGGGGCGTCCCCCCTCGGTAATGACGCGATCATTCTCCTCCCGGAAGCGGAATTTATCGACCTGTTCGTCGAGCAGGAAGCGGGTGTCGCCGACGTCTTCAACTTTCACCCAGCGCATCATCTGGCGAACGATGGTCTCGATGTGTTTGTCGTTGATGTTGACGCCCTGCAGACGATAGACCTCCTGGATGGAATTCACCAGGTAGGCTTGTGTGTACTTCTCGCCAAGGACGGCGAGGAGATCGTGCGGATTGAGCGGGCCATCGATCAACGGCTCACCGGCATGGACGTGCTCACCTTCCTGCACATTGATGTGAACGCCGCGGGCGATCGAGTATTCCTTCTGGGTCTTACCGTCCTCGCTCTCGACGTAGATCTTGCGCATGCCCTTACTGATTTCGCCGTATTTGACTACGCCATCGATTTCGCTGATGACGGCTGGATCTTTGGGCTTGCGAGTCTCAAAGAGCTCTACCACACGCGGCAGACCGCCGGTGATATCTTTGGTCTTGGTGGTTTCCCGGGGAATCTTGGCCAGGACGTCGCCGGGCTGGACCTCGTCGCCGTCCGAAACCATGAGGTGCGCGCGTGAAGGCATGAGATATTTCTTGCGACTGCGGCCGGCGGAATCGCGGACTTGAATCGTCGGCTGGTGCTTTT
>Ga0209577_10006073_pt1 | contig 11197 bp, 12 predicted proteins | sample GraSoiAngelo_109_FD_185874 | JGI IMG/M metagenome (GOLD analysis project Ga0209577, IMG submission 185874) | Grasslands soil microbial communities from the Angelo Coastal Reserve, California, USA - 14_0903_12_20cm (SPAdes) (version 2) | ecosystem: Environmental > Terrestrial > Soil > Grasslands... | reverse complement strand
TCTAGTTATCAACGTGATAACTTCCTTTTCCAACCCTCTTGCATTCAATATATTTTTTAGCGATTGTTGAATCATATAGCCTATCCAACCTTGGGTTTGCGCTCCACATGCATCAATCGGAAAAGGGGGTGCATACTTCTTGGCGATCTCGTTTTTCAAAAGAATATATCCTATTTGTGGTCCATTTCCATGAGTTACTACTACCTTGTAGTCTTTTTGGACTAAATCTGCTATTTTGCTTGCAGCGGGTTGAAAATTTGCATTCTGTTCTTCAAAGCTTCCACTTTGTCCACCTCGCAGTAAGGCATTTCCTCCCAATGCAACAACTAACGATTGGGGTGAGCTCAGAAAACGTATTTGTCTGCTAGCTTATTTAAGCGTAGTTAATACCTTTCTTAAGGGTTTTCATATATCATAAAATTAAAACTTTTCTATTTATGCATTGGATGTGTTAAGCCTGATGATGAAAATATTGATGTGAGCTGCTATAGTACTTCGCTGCCAACCGTTCCAGTTGCACCTGTCACTAGAATTGTTCTTTTTGCAATGCGTTAGTCCTCTCCAATCTACCAGCTATAAAGTCTACTTCTCTATTCCAGAAGCCCTTCCGTAATACTTTCGCTACGGCGAAGGCTCTATTCGCATGGCTTACGCAGTATAGTGAACGACGACCTAACTTTTAGAAATTTCTTATATAGCAGTGGTATGACATTTTGTCATTGGTAACTACGGCACCATCGTCACCGATTAAGCATACCGAGAAGACAGAAGTCTTAGATGGTGTTGAGAATACGACTAATACCATATTCCAATTCCTATGCAACGCAAGAAACGGGATTAGTGCGTGTTCGCCTTATCCGACCCTACCTGTTATCATGGGGGCCGAATACGAGAGAGCTCTAGTTAACCTGAAAAATAGAGGTGTCAAAGTAAGACAGATTACCGAGATTACTAAGGAAAATGCTCGTTATTGTAAAGAGCAAGTAAAAAATATAGATGAGCTTCGTCATTTAGACGGAGTTAAAGCTAACTTCGCGGTAAGTGAAACTGAATATGTAGCTACATCGACTTTGAGGGAGGCACAACCAGTACCAGAAGTTATCTATAGCAACGTAAAGGACGTAGTAGAACAACAACAATATCTTTTTGAAACCCTATGGAAAAAGTCAACTTCAGCGGAAGAGAAGATTAGACAATTTGAAGAAGGTACAACACCGGAATATTTTGAAGTCTTTACAGATCGGGATCGTGAAGTGGTAAGCCAGATTCTTCTCGAGTTAGCAAAATCTGTAAGGGAGGAAGCTCTAATCCTTCTTCCTAATGCCAGGGCAATGGTGAGGGTCGACCGCCTGGGATTTATTGGCTATATCATTGAGGCATCACAAAAGGGCGCAACCGTAAAGATAATCTGTCCTTTGTCTGACGAGAACTTAGAAATTCTCAAGAAAATCTCTGAGCAGGCACCAGCTGTCACCATTCTAAACGGAGATAATTGTTTATATGGTGTGTACATAATCGATAGTAAAAAGTTCTTAAGAGCAGAACTCAAAGATCCTGAAGCCGAAAAGTTTTCAGAAGCAATTGGCTTTACTGTCTATTCAAATAGCAAAGTTGGAGTTGATTCACTGAGATCTGTATTTGAACTGCTTTGGAAAGAGCGTAAATTAAATGAAGATCTAAAAATCCATGATAAAATGCAGCAAGAGTTTATCAATATAGCAAGTCATGAAATTAGGACTCCTACTCAAGCTATTCTAGGATATTCTAAATTAATACAGCAACATCCAGAAAGAAGGGAAGAGATGATTGAGGCCATAGTCCGAAATGCTACTCGGCTTCAAAGACTTACTAACGATATACTAGACGTCACTAGGATTGAAACACAATCACTTAAACTGAATGTAGAGAGAGTCAATCTCAACGAATTAATATCAGATATTATCGAAGACCAAAAAAATGAAATTGAAAAAACTAACAAGGATATCAGGTTAGTGCACGAACGACAAGATCAGAATATTGAGATAGATGCAGATAAGAACCGTTTGACTCAAGTCATTTCTAACTTATTGAGTAATGCTATTAAGTTTACCAAGGAAGGTACCATAAGAGTTACAGAAGAAGTGAAGGACAGCATGGCTTTGGTTACAGTAATGGACACGGGTCGAGGCATAGATCCTGAAATATCTCCAAGGCTGTTTTCGAAATTTGCTGCTAAATCTGAAACAGGTATGGGCTTGGGCTTGTTCATTTCTAAAAGCATTGTGGAAGCTCATGGGGGCAAGATATGGGCTCAGAATAATACTGATTATGATGGAAAGAAAGGTGCTACCTTTACATTTAGTATACCTTTGAGTAGGCTGAAAGAGGCGAGCCCTTGAGGAAGAGCAATGACGAATAACAACAACAGTAACGACAATAGCTAATCACAAGTAACAGGACCATAACAAACTAACTAACCTAACCTCCATTATCTTTTGTAACTAATTGCTATAGCTCCTATCCATATAGAATTCAGGAAAATCATTATCATAAAAAAATAAGACAAATCGCCGGCGAAGATAAGGAACAAGATTCCGTCGTTACCGCGAACTCTTACTTTGATAACATGCAAAAAACGTTACACAAGATGAAGAAAGTCTTAAAGGAGTAGTAAGAAATTTCAGCATAAGACAAGGAAAACAGTTAAACGATAACAAACCGGAAAGGAAGAGTATTGCAGGGATCTCGAACGTAAAGTTGCAAGTCTCTGGGTCCTTAGCATTGTGGCTGCGAAAACTATACTCTGTATTTGGTCCCTATTCTTTATGAAGTTGCATTGATGCTTAAATTTCTCCCTCTCATGAAGGATCAGATAAGATTGATCGATTGTATAAAGGCTCAACTCCTCTTGATTTAATCTGACGTGCTAATCTTAAGATCTCCGGTGGCATAGTTGCAGAGAAAAGAAATAAATATTATAGTATTTTGTTATAGTTGATTTAAATAGATGATGTAAACGAAGCAACATGAAGCAAAACTGAATACTTGAAAAAACAAATTCATTTATTTTCTCTAATGACTTCCATTTTGATTTGGATTTTAATCTTCATCTCTGTGAAAGGTTGATATAATACAAAGAGAAGTTGCTTCCAGAATGGATATCCAAGATTTGCTAATAAGTGAAATACGAACACAATGTATTTTTGCCCTCATGGCATATGAGGATTTAACAAAATCTTTAGAATTAATTAAGCATGCAGATACGGATGAGCTAGATCGCTTCTGGTATTCCATTCAAGCATTTCTATTAGCTATCTCAAATGTTTCAAAAATTCTTTGGCCATCTGCTCCTTTCGGTTCTGAACTCCCGGCTGAAATGTCTTCTCGCAGAGAACAGCTTAGAAACTGGCTTTCAATTGAACAGTCCTCTTCCCTGAAACCAAGAAAATTTAGAAACTACCCTGAGCATTATGATATGGAATTGGAAGAATGGATTGCTAAATCGAAAGACGGAATGCTTGTTGATTCCAACATTGGTCCTATAGATTTGGATCCCGGCACTGCCCCAGGTTCAATTGCGTATATGCGCAATTTCGATCCGGTAAGGTTTACATTAATCTTGAAAGACGAGGAATATCAAATTCGGGAAATTGTTAAGGCAATAAATGACTTGACGCAGAAAATAAAGACAAGCTATTCATAAATGCACATCTCAGAATTTCTTCGAAGCCCAAGCTTCAATTAGCTTTCTATTTTTCAAAAAATACTTTCTGTCGACAATAATTACGTCGTTCCAATCTGACAACTCCTTTATCGGAATATTCCTTCCTTCTGGATAATTTATTCCTCCAATAAGTCCGCCAATGAAGTTTCTTCCGGTCGTCTTCTTCTCCCCCTCTTCTAAAATAGCCATTATCACACAATTATCAAGACTTAGCTTTTAAATTTATTGAGTCTAGCACTTTTGTTAATTGCGGTGAATCCAATTAACCCTCCAATGACAATACATCGGATTATCGAGTCGAGTGGTTTAAAGCATGGAATTGATGAGCTAAAAGACACTGCACCACTATCTTTTTCGTTCGAAATTGCTTAAATGAGATGGAAATGACCAAGAGTCAGGGCAGAGTATTAGAGCGCTCTTTGGGTTTCTCGCTTAAGCTCGACTCTTATTTTCTTGATTCTTCTTTACTTGAATAACGTCCTGTTTGTTGTAGGTTCTGGTGTCACATGATTCGCTGGAATTATTCTGTATATTATGCCTGTGTTGATCGAAACGACATAGAGATAGCCGTCAGGACCCATGGTGATATCGCTGATTCCACCAAAACCATCACCAAAAGTTATCGGATCTGGTCTGAGCGAATCCCATGAATCTATTAATTTGGGTATTGATAGCTGGGAAGTAAGGGATTCAGGCAATGCCAAATGGGTTCTGTTTGCATCTAACTTAAAATGATATATCTTACCATCTGCCAAGTATGTGCCTACAAATAGATCATTTTGGTATTGTTTACCGAGTCTATCTGATGAAAGGAATACCAGCCCAGTTGGGACGACCTTTTTATACCATACTAACTCTGGGTCGTGATATTTTCCTTTCCCCCCAAAATCTACAAGAGCGGATTGAGCTGCAGGGACAAGCGTCGCCAATCCTTGCATTACTCCAAATCCACCGTTAAAGCCAGGGTTAACAATGTTTATCTCGTCGTTTTTGAGACGGCCTGGCTCTGTATCCCATAGGTTTCCAGTTAGTGGATCAAAGGCAAGTCCAAAACTGTTTTTTATTCCGTATGCATAGTACAAGTCTAATGGAAATTTGTCACCAAGTATGCCTTGTCCTACTGGATTACCATCCTGAGTTACCCTTAGTATTCCACTTCTCCCATCCACAACTGTAGTATTTCTATAATTCTCAGTCAAAGTTTGAATGGGTGGTTCTTTCGGATTAATAGGAAGTACATTTCCTATGATAACATAGACATTGTTATCTGGACCAAGTGTAGCTGCGCCCCCGTTATTCTCTGTCGCTGGTCCCCCAGGTAGACTTAACAGAAGCTTTGGATTTATCAATTTGTTATCTACCAATTCATATCGATAGAGACTATTTCCTACCGCTGGACCACCATTCATTCCTTTGGCTTGTGTAAAACACAGAAAAACATATGTCGGCCCACCTGTATGTTTTGCTACTGCGATTCCTAGCATACCTTGAAAGAATTCACTAGAAACATTCACATTTAGTAATGGCTTGTCCAATATTTTGCCATCAGTTACTCTTTGTACAGTACCTTTATGTTGTTCCAATACAAGAAAATCATTTGGTCCAAGAAAGGCCATGCTAGTAGGAAGGTCCAAACCACTTACTACTGTTTCAACTTTTAAATTCGGATCTTTCACAGAAGGTCCAATCCCTTGCTGCATTTCATTTTGAGCAGTGGAATTTTGATTCTGTTGAGAATATGCAGTGGAAAAGAAATAATGAAAAGGTATTAAGAGCGATATGATAATAATACTCGGCGCAATTGTATGAAGGAATACCTTTCTGCTAGAGGCCATATGCCTTACATATTTCATATTACCGTTAAAATTAATTGTATGAATTTATCTGTTGTTATCTTTATGAAAATAAATCTTCACTTGGCACCCTTTTGATCGAAGAAAATGTTATTTCAGCAATCCATTGAGTTAAAATTTATACTGTTATTATTTAGACTTCCTGTTGGCTTAGCAAAAGATCTCTATGCCACCATCGCAGATGCTCCTCCTTGTTCCTTCCCATATGATATCATTTTGCTTAGTAACTGCGATATCACGTTGACTCGTCCAAGAAGTACAGGTGACAATTTAACAAGTGGAGTAGTACACACTTGTCAGGGCTTATGCCAGTCAGAAAACTTGTCTTCTCTTAGTTTTCCTTTGTAACTGATCCGCTTTAAAAGATATTTAATAAGCAGAAAATATTTCGCTATGAACGCAAGAGTAATTGAAAATAATCCACCAATTAGAAACCTTATCCCAATGATCTTGAAGCCTTCACCTTCTCCAGGTGAAACGACACTGGCCCACACCCAGATACAGATGATACCAAACACTACAACTATTATTCCTGCGGCTAAAAGTGGCCTAAATAAGGTAGTATATTCGCCTATGGATTTTGACATTGCCGTCTAATATGGAATGAGGGTAGTGTGACTAATTAATTGCTATGGTCGTCAATATCATATCATTTTCCTTCAAGCATAGATAAGACCATTTAGTTTCCTTTGGCTTTAAGCAAATCTGCTTCGTTTAATTTATTATACTTTTTGAAATTGTTCTTCGGTGACCTAACAATTCGACTATGAACTGATAGAACTAAGTATGGAAAAATCAATTGCTTTGCTGAAAAATCATAAACCATTTTTATAAAAGTAGTAAATCTAGGCGTTGTTTACTTAATTCATGTGTCCCAAAGGAGGATACACAAGTCTAACCTCAAGTCAAGGCGAGGATTATTTGGCTGAGGGTATCGACTCTTTTCTATTCTGTAAGAACTACGATGAAACCATCACTATCATAAAAACAAGTAAAGCTTATGGCATAAACAGAGAGCCACAATCAAAACAGCAATTGGTTAAGAATAACAATGGATTAAAAAGGATTCTGGTTGTTGATGATTCATACGACATTAGTTTAGTACTCAAGCTAGTTTTAGAGGACAGTGGTTTTGAAGTTGATGTATTTAATAATCCTTTGACAGCGTTACAGAATTTTAAGTCTGCTATGTACGATTTGGCTATATTAGACGTTAAAATGCCAGTATTGAATGGATTTGGATTATATCAGCAAATTCGGAAACTTGATTATGAGGTGAAAATATGTTTCTTGACAGCGGCTACCGAATTCAATTATGAAGCTTTTGAAGAACAAGCGTTTGCTAATATTGATGAAAAGTACATCATTCGGAAACCAATTGAAAATGAATCGTTGATACAGCAAATAAAGTCAATTATGGATTAACTCAAAGGCTCATATCTGTCATTACAATTAAATCGTCAAATGGCTTTTGCTACTATCGTTACTAATTGTGATAAAGCCCATTTTCATATTACTCATTTTATTATCATTGGATTTACTGTGCTTCATATTCTCATTACTAAAGCCGCCACCACCACCACTGGTACTGCCACTAGTATGCATGTTATTAACGATGAAATTATTCTGTAGAGTGATTATTCCTACCATCGTAAATAATCCGATAATGACAAATCCCGTACCTGTTATTCTTGCAATCCAAATACCATATCTTGACCAAATTTTCTCTCCAAAAATTATTGCAGCAAATAAGCCCATCCATAGCAAGTTCATCCATCCTAAAGCAACCATCAAGAGAAAATATGGCCAACAGCATCCGAGGCAGTAAAGGCCATGATACGTACCCATCCTAACCGCTCCCCATACTCCATCTCGCCATCTTCTCATAAAGAAACTCATTGGAGATTCACAGTATCCAAGACATTTTGTCTTTAAAGGACTGAATTGATAAAAGCCTGATAAAATTAATACAACTCCAAAAATTGTATCAACCAGTCGTTCTTTTCCATCTCCAACCAAGAGTGAATTCATAGGAATCGACCATCCTAGAAGTAGTGCAATTCCTGTCAGTGCCCATACTACAAGATAGCAGGTTACAAACAGAGTGAGTCTAAGTGAAATCGGTTTATTATTATGTTCGTGTTTTTCTTCTACCATCAAATTTTCATCTGCATGTTTTTGTTTTTGCGTAGCATTATCGCCTCCTCTAATGAGTCGATTATATAGAAAAACCATTGGTGTTATAGCAGGAAACATCATCGCAGCCATTCCAACTGTCCAGGTTGCAGTGAATAAAGAAATTGATATCGGATCGTATAGCATCATTGCCCTCATCATCACATTATTATTATCAGCATCAGATTGTCTACTAAGCAAGAACCATGACGCTGCTGAAGTTAATATTATAAAAAGAAGAATAGTCTTTTGGACTTTGTTCAGCTTTAATCCCATGGCAATCTTACATATTCATTTCTCTGATAGATAGACTTTATTATTATGAATTGAACCTCTGGTCTTGTTTTTCTGGCTATGTTCATCTATATTATGAACACAGGCGGTATGACTTAAAATAGTAATTAGGAGGTGTAAAAAAAGCCTCTGGCGGTATATAGGATTTTCTGGAAAAATAATCGTTTTTAGATAGATGTAAGAAATATAGAGATTTTTTCGATAACAGCTTAATTTTTTGAAATTTGAGCATATTCAACCTTCTGAAGAAAATTGAATACTTTGTGTGAAGCGCGCCTCGAGTTCGTGACCTGCCCCGTATTCTTGATTCTCGCTCCCAAAAAGAGATAGATACTGATTAGTAGTCGAGAAAAAAGTTTGACGCGTATTGTGTAGTGCCTATTTGGCATATCATTACCTGGTGTCGGACTTAGCTACTCTGCGGGGGCTAAGCTTCTACCGTAACATTCTCCCATGAGTCCTATGAATCGCAATGGCTGTAGAGACATGGTCTAGAACAATTCACAATAATGTGACGAGGAGATTCATGACAAACATATGAAATAAGTATAACAACGATAGAATTAGAATGACATCATATCAAAAGCTTACTGAGATTCCGATTACATCAAGCAGTGTAGGATTTTTATGCTATGCAAATTGTTGCCGCATTCAGACGTTTACATACAAACGTCTTAATTGCCAGAGCAAGAGAAAATGCCTTTTTCGTTCAGCCTTTTAATTACAAGGAATGGCCCGCTGAGAAGGAAAAAATGTATCTATAGCAGTTGCCTTTCATGTCACGAACTGAAATTTTTCGTTCGATCTCGTTTAATTCAACTGAAACCTCAATAACCTTATTTGGGTCAAGATGTAAGATTCTTAGAACACTATCAATATATCGGATTGCTTCAATTCTTGTCATATTTTCTTAACTCTTCTTTAGGTTCGTGGTGGTACATTAGCTCATAGGATATTAAGAATTTGATTAACTTTGTTAACTTACAAGGTTAACTCACATATTTAGTACTCCAAAATATCGCTACTAGAGAAAGAGTTCTGTGTTGTAGAGTTCTGCATCGAACATGCCGTCAGAATACCGATAACACATGACCCAGATAAAATTAACCTTCGCACACGTAATGTCATACTTGTCTGTAATGGCTAGAATGATGATAAGCTGTGATCAATCATACCGAGCTGAGAACATTTCCAGTGGAACGTTTATTGACCTCAAATAATCATTAGGACTTGGGGGACAAAAAACTCTTGAATCTTTAGTATCTTTCGACTTCGCCCCTGCAGATGATTTGCAAGAAAAAAATGCTCCTGTCCTATTCGCCAATCACTTTCACTAATACTCTCTTATCCCGTCTACCATCAAATTCCCCGTAAAATATCTGCTCCCATGGACCAAAGTCTAGTTTTCCCTCTGTGATGGCAACAACAACTTCTCTCCCCATAATCTGGCGCTTCAGGTGTGCATCCGCATTATCTTCACCTGTCTCATTGTGTTTGTATCGATCGGTAGGAGCATGTGGTGCTGCTCTTTCAAGCCATATATCAAAATCTTCATGCAAGCCGCTCTCATTATCGTTTATAAAAATGCTAGCTGTAATATGCATAGCATTTACCAAGCATAGACCTTCCTTAATTTTGCTTCCTTCAACTATCTTTCTAACATCTGGAGTTATATTGATGTACGCACGTCTGGTGTTGGTATTGAAGGTAAGGTATTGTGTCTTAGACTTCATCTTCGGAAACTCATATAAAAGCAAGTTATATTCTTAAGTGTTAGATGCTATTAGTTGTATAATTAAACCTGATATCTACTAACTATTGCGAACCAGGAACTGCGACTTATTATCAGTAAAGAAGAGTTGCATATAATCAAGTATTGAATAAATCAGGTCCATATACGTATACCTATTTTATACGCGTATTCATAACGAATATCAGTTGTTGTTGCTGTTGTCATATTCATACTGACTTTGGTAGTACCAATATTTGGCCAACCATGTTTGGCAGATGTAGCTTACAGAAGAAGTTTATGGTTCCCGGATTGTTTGCTATGAGTCTCCTTATACTCCTATGATGACAACCACTATTTCTAGAATTTGTATTTCAGCGTTATGGCGACGAAATGATGCAGTTGTTAAAATACTTAATCCGACCTTAAGCATACCGAGCCTCATCCAGCAAAGGTTAAATCTTGGTTACAGTCTCTATGTGTGAACATATCTGATCTTAAAGGAGACTACTATGAACTACTTCTTTATTACAAAGGCAAATACAGAATTTGTTTACCGGCGATTTCACTTTGCGTTGGGAGTCATTGTGTCTTTATTCTTGTTATCGGTATTAGTTTCGACCAGTATGATTCTTCCATTAGCATACGCAGGGGGTGTTAATTGCTAATAGTAAGTTGATTAATTCGAGCAACACACTGCCCACAGATCCTCCACAAATTGGGTTGCGGCCACATCTCAAAAATGGCTTGGTTCATCCAGGCACAAGAATACTGACTAACCCCGGAGGAACTGTTTCGAGATCTTTTATTGATCAGGAATACCTTCGAGAATCTAACACGACGAATACAGTTGTAGATCTATTAATGAATAACTCGAATAAAATTACCTGGAAATACTACGATCACCCGATTCAGATAGGCGCCTATCAAAGGGCTATATCCACTGGCCAGGCTTTTGAATATTGGAATCCTTTCTCCGCAAAAATCAGATGCACCTCACTTTGTAAACAGAACAGAAATATTTAGTGATTTGAAGAGTAGTTCATTCCCACAGGTTTCTTGGGTAATTCCAAGTGCGCCTATAAGTGAACATCCTCCTGCTAGTATAACAATTGGAATGAACTGGGTAAAACATGTTGTAGATGCAATAATGGTCAGTCCGTATTGGGGTAGTACTGCGATAATATTAACATGGGATGATTATGGAGGATTCTATGATCATGTTCCACCTCCCCAAATAGACAGATATGGTCTAGGGTTTAGAATGCCCGCTTTGATAATATCACCGTACGCAAAACAGGGATACGTTGACCACACGCAATATCAGTTCGAATCAGTATTAAAATTCATAGAATGGCGCTTTAATATTCCAGCATTAACTAACCGAGATCTTCACGCGAATGATCTCCTAAATGCATTTAACTTTAACCAGAATGCTGACTG
>Ga0209577_10006072_pt1 | contig 11198 bp, 13 predicted proteins | sample GraSoiAngelo_109_FD_185874 | JGI IMG/M metagenome (GOLD analysis project Ga0209577, IMG submission 185874) | Grasslands soil microbial communities from the Angelo Coastal Reserve, California, USA - 14_0903_12_20cm (SPAdes) (version 2) | ecosystem: Environmental > Terrestrial > Soil > Grasslands... | reverse complement strand
TTGCGCGAGCCGGAACATCCAAGCTCAATACCCTGCAGATCAGTTCCCCAGAACCTCACCGTAGCCACAAGCTGCGCCAGCGGCTCTGTTTTCCTGCAGCAACTCCTGCTTGCTGTCGAGCGCGACTCGCTTGCGAGGGCGGTCTGCGTGTGCTTTCCGAAGAACTTGACATTCGAGGCCGCAGCAACCTTATGCAGGCCAGTTACCCGGTCACCCTTCCCGCAAAATCCAGCAGCAAGCCGATGCTGGCATCGGCGCGAACGTGGCCATTGACTCCTATCCCACCGATGCCGGATCGTCATCCCGTGCAGCGCCCTCTTGTGCTGTGCGTCCGCGAGAGGCCTCTCAACCAAATTCATATCCGCAACATGTACCGGCCGGCCGACGCCAGCGCCACGGTCTTCCCCTTGATTCCCGCCTTTTACAATCGTTCCACCAGTTGCAAAGTGATGGCGCGTGAATTCGCTTACCGCGTGCTGGCCCACATCGGCCTGCCTCAGCCGGACGCATATCTCTGGAAGGGCTGATTCGCAGTCCTTCGTTCCGTGGGGAAGAGTCCCAGTTTAGAAACCGGAAGTACAAGCAGCCAGATTCCTGCGGACCATGACCTTTGGGGAAAAAAGGCAGATTCCTCGGTGCTGAAGCGCCTCGGAATGACAACACGAAAGGTAAGCGTTTCGGAATGAAGAGAACGTTTTCAATTGACAATCGACAATCCCCGTTGATTCTCCCGATACACACCTTCGTGCCAGTTGCACCCGAGTAGCTTGTGTAATAAAGTGGCTCTACACCGGAAAGGAGGTGGTCCGATGGCAAAAAGTTCTGACTGTAGTGGCAAACGTTTAGGTGAGGTGGCTGAGACTTAGAGCGGTCGCTCTAAACCTCGCAAGACTACCGGTGATTTGGGTACGATCCGCCCGGCGTAAGTTGCGCTGGGCCCCGGAGTTTGCCGCAGGGGCCACTTACGAGTGACCACCTCCGAGTCAATCCCAACAGTCTACCGGCGACCCGTGGGCTTCCAGTTCGCGGGTCGTTTTATTTTCGGGCAATTTACGGTTGGCTAAGAAGGCTGTCTGCGAACCACGGAGTTGACCAGGCGGTTGGCCTCGGCGTTGTTCTCGCGCGGGACATGCGAAATGGAAAAATTCAGCGAGCGCGCCAGCTTGCGGCAGATCCAGTTTAGCGAATAAAGGCGCGAGCTGCGGCACTTGTACTCGCCTTTCATCTGTCGAACCATCACTTCCGAATCAGAGTAGACATGCAACGCCGTCGCCTTGCGGGATAGCGCGTACTGCAAGGCTTCGAGGAGAGCGACATATTCGGCGACATTGTTGTCCTGGTGCCCGATGGATTTCGCGATTCGAACCCGCTGGCCTTCCGGGTGGTCAATGATGATGCCAATTGCCGCCGGCCCAGGATTCCCCCGGGATCCGCCGTCCACATAAGCCACGAGATGGGACATTCCAGCTACTCGCTCACAACATGCGTTAGGAACATTCCCTCCGTCAAGACATTTATCTGGTTCAGTGACAAAGCGATCGCGTGCTTTACACAGTTGTGGAATAGCGGTGGACGCTCCGTGCAAAAAGTGGAACAGCAATGTTGCGCCTAGTATAACCTGGGCGGATTCAATTGCTTGCGGACGGGCTCTGATGTCACGTTACCTGCCACAGGAAAGTTGCAATTGCACCGATCTGCGGCGTTGACATTTATTGTCTTGGCGTCTAAGGTGAGCCCCGTCGACGGCTGAAAGGGTTGGCTAAAAATAAAAAGTTGGCCGGTCCGAACTAGGCCGGGTGATCCGCACCGACGAGGCAACCCGCTGGGCGACCAGACCCGAAAAAACCGACTGACTCTGCGAGGAGCAGTTGGGGTTTGGAACTGCGAAAGCAGTGATTACATCAGGGGCTGTGACGGTACATGCCTCCACGCTGTTGGCTCCCTCGCAGGAGCTGGCGGCTAGAGCATAACCAATGTCACGGCCCTTATAGTTTTTGGCGACTTCCTCGCGTCAATCCTGAGCAGCGTCCTTTGTGGCCGGCTATTGACATCGTTGGTTCTCGTGCAAACCCCTTAGCGCGATCGTGTGGTGAATTCACACACCCGTGCCATTTACTCGCTCCGGCTGGGACTCTATGTTGAGGACGAGCAGTTCTGGGGAGGGCTGTTCCGCAGGCGCCCGGGTTCGGAAGAGAATCTGGGCGCTCTGCGCGTAGGAAATATTCCAGACCTAGGATGGGAGACGATCATGACTAGAGAACGCCGCCAGAATCATCGCGTACCGAGCCAACAAGTGGTCTCGCTCGTTCTGCCCAATACCAACGAGAACGAGTGCACAGCCGTTGCAAAAAACGTTTCCGTCGATGGCGCATTCCTTGTCTGTGATCGCCGTATCACACCCGGATCCCGACTGGACGCATCACTGATACTTCCGGCAGAGGTCACCCTCACAGAAAGCAAACGCGTGTGTTGTGAGATTAAGGTCCTCCGCGTAATCGAGGAGTTGCCCGACGGGAACTTTTTAACCGCCGTGGAATTCGAGCAATATCGTCTGCCCTAAGCAACGATCAATCTAAATCCAAGACGCCTTTGCCCTCTCACCCGGGGTCGGCAAAGGCGGTTCATTCGCCATTCGATCTGGCACGTTGACGCGTGAGGCGCGTCACCGTATTCCACCCGAAGTGTCATTGAATGAATGCCCATTAGGGCGAGCGATCTGACCAGCGTCGCGGACTCGTACGACGCAAAACAAGTTCGTGTGCCCATCATTACAATATCCAGAGGCTCGTTCGGCGGGGCAACATGCAGGCCGAAAGCGTTGCCCAAAAGCTGGGTTCCCGGTGCATTGACCGTGTGCAGATCATCGAGAGAGCCGCGATCTGGGGCGTTTCGCAGAGTGAACTCCGAACGGCCAATCGAAGGTCCCGCCCACTTTTCTGGGGCAGTCGCAGCCCACCAAATACATTAGCGCCTTTATTCAGGCAGCACTGACTGAGGAAGTCAGGACGGAGCCGCGATCTATCACGGCCTGGCGGCGTACCGGCTGCTGTCCGTGGACCCTCATGTCTTGCCCATCCCCATCATTGCTGCGATGGGGTTCGGATCAGCAAGCCGCGGAGCCGGCTGGGCTGCAATCGCAAAGACGCCATCGCCTACATCAAAAAAGCGATCGACGAGCTCGCCCTTTCCAGCCATGGCAAAGGCGAAGCTCGCCGTGAATTCAGCCACCTTCAACCTAACCTGCAGTTCGAAGTCAGGGCGCGAAGCGGATTCGTATCGGGGAAGGGAGACATTCTCAGTTCGGCCAGGCTAAGAAGATTGCCAGCATTGTTCAAGCCGTGCTCAGCGTCACCGAGGTTCATACGAGCGAACCGGCGCTGGCTACTCGATTCTGAGAGCCGATCGGTAATCGCCTGCCTCGCACCCGGAGCGCTACAGCCTCAGATAAGGCTTGCTGCGCTTCCCACACACGTGGTGTACTGCTAGATTACTCTCACCCGAACGGGGATTTCCATGAGTCTCATTGTTATGAAGTTCGGAGGAACTTCTGTCGGCAATTCCGAGCGCATTCGGCAGGCCGCCACGATCGTCAAGCAACATGCGCAATCCGGCAATGACGTGGTGGTGGTCGTTTCCGCACTCTCGCAAGTTACGGACCTAATCCTGAAAGTCCTGAACGCCGCGCGCCTGGGTAATGCGAGCGACGTCGAGGAAGGGCTGCAACAGCTCAGCCGTCGGCATGAAGAAGTGCTCCCCGAGTTGTTTCAGGGCGAGAACCTAAAAGGGGTTTCTGCTGCAGTTGAGGCAACCTTGAAACGGCTGCGCGAGTTCTGCTCGGCACTGGTGTTGCTGGGTTCGGCAACTCCCCAAGTGATGGACATGGTGCTGCCTTTGGGAGAGCAGATGTCGGCGCGAATGTTCGCTGCGTGCCTCGATCAAATAGGCGTCCAGGCGAGTTGCGTCGATTCGGGCCAGGTTCTCATTACCGACGAGGAATTCGGTGATGCCAGCCCAGATATGGAATGCACGCGACACCACTCTCGTGAAGTGCTCTTGCCGTGCCTGAAGCAAGGCCGCATACCGGTGGTTATGGGGTACAGCGGCGCCACGCGCACTGGGCTGGTCACGACCCTGGGGCGCGGTGGATCCGACTCCTCCGCCACTATTCTAGGCGCAGCCCTCGATGCTGACGAGGTTTGGATCTGGACCGACGTAGATGGTGTCCTTACTGCCGACCCTCGCATCTGCCCCGATGCAGTCACTCTGCCGGAGATCACTTTTGCGGAAGCGATCGAGCTTTCTTACTACGGCGCCAAAGTCATCCACAGGAAAGCGATTCGCCCAACGATGGAGCGCGGCATTCCGGTCTGGATCAAGAACTCCTTCAAGCCGGAGCTTCCGGGAACGAAAATCGTGGAGGCGCTGCCGGCCAGCAATCACCCGGTAAAGGCGGTGACCGCGGTGACGCAGGCCTCGCTGGTCACCCTTACTACACGCCGGGACGTTCACTTCGCCGAGATCTTCGGACGGCTGTTCCTGCGCCTCGGACACGAGCGCATCGATGTTCTGTTCTCTACGCAATCGTCTTCGGAAGATTCCCTGGGGCTGGTGCTTCGTGAGCAGGACACCGAACACGTGGTCCATGCTATCCAGCGGCTGTTTCGCACCGAGCTCAAGCATGGAGTTCTGAACCCGGTTTCGGTCCATCGGGACATCGCGGTGATTGCCGTACTGGGCTCCGGGATGAAGGGCACGTGCGGCATTCTGGGGCGCCTGTTTTCGGTCGTCGCTCGTAACAACGTGAGTGTGATTGCCGTGGCGCAGGGAGCTAGCGAGCTCAATATATGTTTTGCTGTAGCCGCGTCGCGGGTCGACGACGTGCTGCGAGCCATCCACCAGGAATTTCTGAGCCCGGCCGGGGAGGGTGCACAAAAGCAGGCGGCGATGCAAATCCACTAAATGAACATTTCTCAGGGACCTATGAGGCGAGTCCGTGTAGGTATCGTCGGCTTTGGCACCGTGGGCCGCGCAAGCGCAGAAATTATTTCCAAGCACGCCGACCTGATCGAGCGGCGCAGCGGCGTCAAGCTCGAAGTGACAGCGGTGTGCCGGCGTTCGGGCGTAAGGCCCGAGCACACCCCGGCCGGCGCCCGCGTGGTTTCCAATTGGAAGGAGCTTGTCCAAGCTGAGGACGTGGACGTCGTCGTGGAAACCGCCGGAGGTACGGACCAGCCGCTTCAGCTCGTGCGTGCTGCGCTGGAGAAAGGGAAGCCGGTAGTTACCGCCAACAAGAACCTGCTGGCAGAGCACGGGGACGAGCTTTTTAGCCTGGCTGCGAGCCGGAATCTGCCCATCGGTTTTGAAGCCAGCGTCGCGGGCGGAATCCCCATTCTGCGCGTGATCCACGAATCTACGGCCGGTGACCGCTTGCGGGCAGTCCATGGCATTCTGAACGGCACTGCCAACTACATTCTTACCCAGATGGAGAGCCGCGCCATCGAGTTCGACCAGGCCCTGCAGGAAGCGCAAGCGGCCGGCTATGCGGAGGCTGATCCGTCTTTGGACATCGACGGCTTCGACGCCCGCGACAAGCTGTGCATTCTGGCTCGCATGGCCTTTGGCGGACGCCTCAAAGTGTCTGACATTCCGACCTACGGCATTCGCCAGGTTCGCGCTATTGATATTCATTCCGCCCATCGACTGGATAGCACGATTCGCCTCGTCGGCTCGGCAGAGCAGACCGAGGCCGGGCTGGAAGTCTCGGTGAGGCCCTGGCTGGTGGGTTGCCGCTCGATGTTGGCCAAGGTGGAAGGCGTAAATAATGCGGTCTTTCTGCTGGGCGACAAGATCGGAATGCAGATGTTCTACGGGCGTGGCGCGGGCGGAGACGCGACCGGCGCAGCGGTGGTTTCCGATCTCATTGAGATCGCCCGTGACCTGGCGGCAGGTCAGTTGAGCGCTAAGAAGGTATCAGGGTTCCTGGATTCCCACGATGTAGGGATCTGCCCGAAGCCACGTCCGGTGAGCTGGTATCTCCGGCTCACCGTGAAGGACCAGCGTGGTATCGTGGCCCGCGTGGCTGAGGTTATCGCGCACCGCGATATCAATATCGATTCGCTCGAGCAGGAGCCACACCTACCCAAAGAGCGGCTGTCCTTTGTAATTACCGTGGAGCCGGTTTCCGAGCCAATCATTCAGCGTGCGGTGGGTGCAATTAACGCGTTCGAGTTCATGCTCGAGCCCGTGCTGCTGTTGCGCGTGGAATAGCGGGCCTAAGTGCCTCCCCAGTCAGCGGACTACAACCTTCGGGCGGGCGCGCCAGGTTCGGCGGTGCTTGAGATGCCCGAAGAGCCCGACTACTGGATCGAGCTGGCGGTGTTGGAAAACACGGTGTTCGCGTTGGAACCGATTAGCCGAATCGTACCCACAACGATTACCAGGATGACGGCCAACATGACCGCGTACTCGGCGATATCCTGACCCCGATCTTCCGACCAGAGTTTACTGAAGACTTCTCTCATGACCTCTCCTCCGCGCATTAACTTAATGATAAACTGTTTCCGCCACGGGATGCCATTCATCGCGAGCAGAACAGCGGCCGCAATCTCGGTTGCAGGGTGGCGGAATCCCCGCATCCAACCGCCTGTTTCTAATCGCGTTGACCCAACCCTACAGCAAAAAGACAGGGAAGTCTCGGCCAGATTACGAGAGGGTCATTACTTTGGTACAGGCGGGGATGTCCGGCCGGACCATCCTTTGACCGGACCGATAGGCATGTAAGGGATGGACTACAGGGCTGGAGGGTTCCGCCAGCTTGGCAACGGACAATGCGAGGGGCAGGCCAAAACATATCCCGGAAGCCAGCACGTGAATCAGATCTGCTGTCGAGAAGGAGAAAAACTAGCCCGAGGGCCCCGAATATTAGTGGTGTCACTAAAGACGAGATCCGCCTGTTCATGATTCTCCTGCTGCATTCTGTTCTTAAGCATGCCCAGATTGGCAGGTGTGTTTGTCGCAGCCATGCTTCTCGAAGCTCTCTTGTGCCACGCGGTTGAAGGCCAGTACCGCGACAGTACTTTCCAGACGAGGGGCGGTTACTCCCCACTCACACAACGAGCAGCACCAGCCGGTGAAGGTATCACCATCGACCCAGATCATGCGCTTTGGGGTAGCTATATTCATTGGGTTGTCCTAGCAAAGTGTTTTCCTGTAGTGACGCTGCGAGCGCCTGGCGACAGGAGGAGGCCAGTCCGTGCTGACAATCTCGCATGGAATTCGCTCCGGGCAAAGTAACAAGCGTGCTTCGCCCACCTGGACAGTGGCCAATCTCCACGCCAGCAGGCTGGGAGGCGGTTTGCTAGACTGAAACGTCCTTTCAATTGCCCAAGTCTCTCGGGAGGAAGATCTTGCGGGTTCTGGTTGTTGGCGGTGCGGGATACATCGGCAGCCACGCGACGCGCGCCCTGCGCAGGCACGGCTACGAGGTCATCATTTATGACAACCTTTCGACTGGCTACAAGTTTTTGGCTGACGGCTTCGAACTGATTACCGGCGACATCGCCGACCCGGCAAAGCTTGCCGAAGTAATGAAAAGGGCGGATGCGGTGATGCACTTTGCGGCGCATGCTTATGTCGGCGAATCGGTCGAGAACCCCAGAAAGTATTTTCAAAACAACGTTGAAGCCGCGCTCACCCTGCTGAACACCGCTCTGGACACGGGTGTACGGAAATTCGTCTTTTCTTCGAGCTGCGCCGTATACGGAGTCCCGTTGACCGTTCCGATCCCCGAGAGCAATCCTCGGCAGCCGGTAAATCCGTACGGAGCATCCAAACTATTTGTGGAGAATGCGCTGGAGGCCTACGATCGCGCCTACGGCATGCGGTTCGCGAGCCTGCGCTACTTCAATGCCGCTGGGGCCGATGAGAGCGGAGAAATCGGAGAACTGCACGAGCCGGAAACTCACTTGATCCCGCTGGCGTTAGCTGCGGCCGCCGGCAAAGGCGCCAAGCTGCAAGTCTTCGGCACGGACTATCCGACCCCAGACGGAACTTGTGTCCGCGACTACATCCACGTCAACGATCTCGCGGAAGCCCACGTGCTGGCGCTGGAACAGGTCACAAAAGAAAATGAACCGTTGGCGTTGAATCTCGGAACCGGCCAGGGTTATTCCGTGATGGAAGTTATCAACACGGTCGAACGGATTACAGGACGCGCCGTGCCGCGTTCGATTGCGCCGCGCCGTGCGGGCGATCCTCCCGCCCTGGTTGCCGATTCCAAGCGCGCCCAGCAAGTGCTTGGATGGCGCCCCAGGCGCTCTCTCCAAGAGATCGTGTCGACGGCGTGGAAATGGATGCAGCGGAGGGCGTAATGCGAAGCATTCTGAACATGTGAATCGGGGTGCCCTCTGGAAGAGGCACTTAGGCTGTGTAACTGTAACCCAATCATATGGACATTTACTGGAATGCTAATCAAGATCCGATAACGGGCGAGATTGGCGAGATCGTGTAATTCCAGTCCGGATGCGCTTTGTGTTTCCGCAACTTGATCTGCATAAACACCGAGACGGATACTTGGTTCCCGGTTGCATACTGGTTTGTATCCAGGACCGCTTTGACCTTGAGTCCGCTGCGAGTCTTGGCGGCTCCGATCAGGCTTACCACAGTTTCATAGTTCAGCAACGGTCCGCCCTGCCAATTCAGGGTCTTTTTCCCGTGCTGCTTCGTCAGCGATTTCCCACCACGGACGCAGGGGTTTGGCGTCATCTTCCGGCGTTCAAAAACCCCCCGACGTTAGAAAGGAGGAATATAGTGCGACAGCGGAGCTCCCGCTTATCCAGAAAGGACCTAGCACAACGACGACGGTCCATGCAATACCCAATTTTCCGTATCGAAGTCTTCTCGAGTTTGGAGGATGATTGCAGATTAGGTTATGCGCAGGCGCTTGGAAGACCGTATCCGTGAATTGTGCGGCAGGGCCGTCAGTGTTCCTGATGACGAACTCGGCACGATTATCAAGGAACTGCAAGCTGCCCTTCACGAGCATAACCAGAAGCTCCGACAACTCGCTGTTCAAAAGCTTGGCCCGGACAAGGTGAACCGACGTTCTCGCTAGCTGTGGACCCCACTATCCTCTTGACCACAGACAGCCGTGTCCCCCCAGGCGATGGATAGCCACGTTGCTCTGCCGCGATTTCTGCGCCGTCCCTCGTTCCTCAACATGAACGCGAAGTCGTACGCTGACGCATTCTATCGCGAACTCTCGAGAATTGGCCGTGAGGGTCTGTGTCAATTTAGTTCTATTATGGAACTATATTGACAGGCGGTCCCGCGCGGCGCATACTGGAGACGTGCGCTCCCGCCTAGACGAACTGCTCCCCCTCGCCGAGGAGAATGACGGATTGGTGACAGCAAGCCAAGCCCGTGCCATCGGCATCTTGGACTCTGTCCTAGCTCGCCTAACCCAGCGCGGAAAGTTGGAACGGGTCGCGCGCGGTGTCTATCGAATCCCTTACTATCCCGCAGATCGGCTTTCGCAATACCGGGAAGCGGTCTTATGGGTGCGCTCGAGCCATGGACCCGAAGATATCGCGCTCTCTCACGAAACCGCATTGGCCGTGTATGGGATCTCCGACGTGAATCCGTCGCAGGTCCATATTACGGTCCCCAAAGGCGCAAGACTCCGGCGCCGGAGGCCGAAGTGGATCGTGATTCATCGCGGCGACTTGGCACGGACCGATGTGACCACGCACGAAGGCCTACCGGTCACGACCGTGGCAAAAAGTGTGTTGCATGTAGTGAACGAAACCGGGAGGTTAGGACTCGCTCGGCAAGCAATCAAAGATGCGCGCAGGGAAGGATACATCGGCGCGGCTGAAGCAAAGCGGCTTACGCGCCAACTCAACGAGCATCATGGTGGCGATGGAAAGATGCAAGTAGCTAAGGAACATCCAACGGCGTGAGCGCAAGACGAGTAGAACGTCTTGAGAAGACCCTTGCCCGCGTCGCACGCGAGCAAGGTCTCGACCAGGAACGTCTGCGCAGATCGGTCTCCTTCCTCGCGCTCTGCGGAGTGCTGGAGCATGCAATGGAGAAAGGCGTGATTGACTCCTATTACCTCAAGGGGGGAGTTGCCATGGAACTCCGTTTCGCGCGCGCCGCTCGCACCACTAAAGATTTCGATCTGGGCTTAGAGGGGAACCGCGGGGAGCGCCTATGGAGATTGAAGGAGGTGCTAAAGTTAGGATTTGATGAATTCGCATTCCGGCTGAAGCCCGAAACTCATCAGATGGAGCTTGCCGACACGGTGCGGGTAGAAGTTGCGGTGCAATACAGAACGCGGGCCTGGCAAACGGTAAATATAGATCTCGGCCCGGGAGAAGCGCGGGAAGTGGATTTGGTCGAACCCGCCGTTACGGGGCTGGCCGAGATGGGCTTAGCGATTGCGCCGCATGTGCGGTGCCTGGGCATCAACGAGCAGGTGGCTCAAAAACTACATGCTTGCACGGGACCGCTTCGAGAGGATCGCGCGCGGGATGTTTTGGACATTCTGCTGGTGGACATGCTGGGCAAGCTCGACTATCCGCGGACGCGCGTCGCGGCGGAGCGGATTTTCGTGGAGCGGCACACTCATGGATTTCCTCCCGGTGCCAATCTCCCAGTAGGCTGGCGACAGGAGTTGGAAAACCTGGCTCGGGAGCTTGGATACCCTGTTACGAATGCAGAGGGGATTGAAGCGAAATTCCTGGCCGTGATCCAAGCGATTGCAACGGCTTCCGTGGACTAGTGGGCCGATCCCTGCCGCGAGGCCATCGCGGCGATGGACTTCTTTACGGTGCCGACGCTCACGTTCGGCGTGTTGTATTGTTTCTTTGTCATCGGCCATGACCGCCGCTCTCGTTCAGTGACGCAGCGGACTTTTTGTCCGTCGTGTCTTTACAAAGGCTCATCGACAGTGAACTCGATTCGCAACAGACCCCGCAATTCTGGGGATTCCCGTTCGGTCCGGCGCCGACATTCGCATGCGGCTCTCTGGTTCGATAAAGAAGTTTTGGTTACAGTGGCCGGAGAACTGCACAAAATGCGGTGCACCTTGTAAAGGCGGAATTTCTCGATTAACCTAGCTGCATCAATTAGCTACGCCGATTGCCGGGATGGCGGAACTGGCAGACGCAGCGGACTCAAAATCCGCCGGTACTCGG
>Ga0209577_10006070_pt1 | contig 11198 bp, 13 predicted proteins | sample GraSoiAngelo_109_FD_185874 | JGI IMG/M metagenome (GOLD analysis project Ga0209577, IMG submission 185874) | Grasslands soil microbial communities from the Angelo Coastal Reserve, California, USA - 14_0903_12_20cm (SPAdes) (version 2) | ecosystem: Environmental > Terrestrial > Soil > Grasslands... | reverse complement strand
CTGCGCGAGCCAGTAGCCGCCTTCGGGCCCGCGCTGGCTGCGCACGAGGCCAGTCGAGCGCAGCTGGGTGAGGATGTTCTCCAAGAACGAGACCGGAATCGACTGCGCGCGCGCCACGTCGTCTACCTTGCGCGGGGCTTTGGCACTGCTCGACGCTAGCTCGATGACCGCGCGAACGGCGTAATCGGCCTTCGCGGTGACGTGCACATCAGTGATTCTCCAGGACTCGGCGGCGAATGTCTTTCAGCATGGAATCCCGACCTGTGTGGTAGAAGTTAGGTATCCCTAACGAGGCGCCGTCAACCAGCTGACGCAGATGGGTTTTGCAGAGACAGTCGGGCTCGGCGCGATCGCCGGCTCCACGATTTTCATCGGCCTGCCGCTCGGCAAGCTCCGGGTCCTCGACGAGCGCGCGCGCGTCGGCCTGGCGATGTTCTCGGTGGGGATCCTCGCGTTCATCTTCATGGACGTCTCCAAGCACGGCGAGGCGATCCTCGAAACGACGCTCGACCGCTACCAGGCGCACACGGCGAGCTTCGGCCACCTACTCGGGCTGTTCGCGCTGCTCGCGGTCGGCTTCTCGCTCGGCACAGCCGGGATATCGGCCGCCGAGCGCCGGCTGCGCACGCGGCGCCTGGGGCCTCCCCCGGTCGCCGGCGCCGAGGCCGTGGCCGTCGAGGCCGACCAGCTCGCGCGCGCTCGCGCCGCCGCAGGCGACGCGCGCCGGCGCGCGCTGCAGACGGGCATGTGCATCGCGACCGCGATCGGGCTGCACAACTTCGCCGAGGGCCTCGCGATCGGCGTGTCGGCGAAGGCCGGTGCGATCAGCCTTGCGACGGTGCTGATAATCGGCTTCGGCCTGCACAACGCGACGGAGGGGTTCGGCATCGTCGGCCCGCTCGGCGACGTGCGCCCGTCGTGGTCGTGGCTCGGGCTCGCCGGCATCATCGCGGGCGGCCCGACGTTCGTGGGCACGATCGTCGGCTACCAGCTGCACTCCCAACCCATCGAGCTGACCTTCTACGCGCTCGCGGGCGGAGCTGTGCTGTACGTGATCGGTGAGATCTGGACGGGCATGCGCCGCTACGGGCACCACACGTTCGGGCTGTACATGATCGCCGCGGGCTTCCTCGCCGGCGTTGCGACCGACCTCGTCGTCGCCTACGGCGGCGGCTGATTCGCGAGCTCGGCGGCGCGGCGGGCGCCGGCGGGAGCCGCGCGACGCAGGACGGCGACGGCGAGCCACGCCGCGGCGAGGATGACGGCTGCGAGCGCGAACAGCGAGGCGTCTCCGGCCGGCCACGACGCGCCGGCGCCCTCACCGAACCAGAACACGCCGTAGGCGCTCAGCATCACGCCGACCGCGAACTTCATCGTGTTCTCGGGCACGCGCGAGAGCGGGGAGCGCGCGGCGACGCCCGCGGCGACGACGACCGCGACGGCGGCGGCGGCGGATCCGGCGGCGAGCGCGATGTGTTTGTCGTTGGCCGCGAAGGTGAGCACGATCAGCGCGATCTCGAAGCCCTCGAGCAGCACGCCTTTGAACGACACCGCGAACGAGTAGGGATCGAACTCGGACGGCGGCGCCGCGGCGCCGCGCGCGGCTTCGGTCTCGCGCGCGTACGCGGCGTCCTCGTCGTGCAGCGCCTTGCGCCGCGACGAGCGCAGCACTGCCTTGCGCAGCCATTGCATGCCGACGGCGAGCAGGACCACGCCGATCGCCAGCCGCAGGGTGTCAATCGGCAGGCCGAGGATCGCGCGCCCGAGCGCCGCGACCGCACCCGCGAGCACGACGAGCGCGCTGCCGGCGCCGGCGAGCGCCGAGGGCCAGCCGCGCGTGAAGCCGACGGCCATCACGATCGTCAGCGCCTCGACGGCCTCCACGGCGCAGGCGAAAAAGACGGACAGCGCGAGACCGATTTCCGCTGCGCTCATGCGCGTCGCATGCTACCCCGCCAGATCGCGTTCTCACCTCGCGCAAATGCCCCGTAAACGGCACCTTTACCATGTCCCGCGTGAGCCGCAGCTGGAACTGGGACTTCGAGGATGAGCCGCGCAAGAAACGGACCGGCGTCTCGCCCGTCTCACCGACGACGCCGACGGTGGATCCGCGCGCGCAGTTCCGCCGCCGTCGCGGGGCGCTGGCGCTTGCGATCGCGCTGATCCTGCTCGCAGTTCTCATCGCCCTGCTCGGCTCGGGCAGTCACAAGGCCGCCACGGCAGCGCGCTCCGCGGCAGCCGGCGGCGCCGCGGGCGCCTCGCCGGCGACGGTCACTGCGAAGGGCGACCCGGTCAAGGCCGTGCTCGCGTACACGCCGTTCGTGGTCGCGGGCGCGGACGGCGGACACGAGATCGCGCTGACCTTCGACGACGGGCCCGGGCCATACACCCCCGAAGTGCTCAGCGTGCTCGAAAGAAGCCACGTCCAGGCGACGTTCTTCGCGATCGGCAAGATGGAGCGCTACTTCAGCGACTCCACGGCGCGCGAGGTCCGCGCCGGCGACGTCATCGGCGATCACACCCAGTCGCATCTCGCGCTCGCGACGCTGTCGGCGCACGAACAGCGCGAACAGCTCTTCGAAGCGATCGCACGGATCGAAATCGCGGGCGCGCCGCGCCCGGAGCTGTTCCGCCCCCCGTATGGCTCGTTCAACGAAACGACGCTGCGCGTGCTGCGCTCGCTCGGCCTGCTGATGGTGCTGTGGTCGGTGGATACCGCCGACTACCGCGAGCCAGGCGTTCCTGCGATCGTGGAACGCGCACTCGCCGGCGCGCGCCCGGGCGCGATCATCCTCATGCACGACGGTGGCGGAAACCGCTTGCAGACGGTCGCCGCGCTGCCGGTGATCATCCACGACCTGCGCGCACGCGGCTACCACCTGGTCACGGTCCCGCAGCTGCTGCGAGACGACTCGCCCCCGGCGGGCCAGCCGATTCCGCACAGCCTCGCGGGCGACTGACCGGCCCGGGACGGTCGTACCCACGCCGTATGCTGCGCTGCGGATGAGCGACTCGCGCTGTGGCGTGACGGCGGGCGCGCGCGATGCATAGCGAGGAACGGCTGCCTCGCCGTGACGCGAGCCGCCGTGCCGCGCGGCGGCGCCGGCGCACGGCCGCCGTGCTGGTGCTCGCGGCGGCCGCGGCGGCGGTTGTCGTGCTCGTCGCAACGAGCGGCGGGGGCACGGCGTCACCGGGCCGCGCGCGCATCGGCACCTCGAGCGCGCCCTCTTCCGGCCCCGCCGCGCGCGCACCGGGCGCGAGCTCCGGCACGAGCGCCGCGGCCGCCGCGGGGACGCCCGCGCGGGGCACGCCGGTGCCGATCCTGATGTACCACGTGATCGCGCCGCCGCCCGCGGGGGCGCCATTCCCCGGGCTGTACGTGACGCCATCGCAGTTCGCGGCGCAGATGCGCGCCCTGCGCGAAGCCGGCTGGCGTGCGACGACGCTCGACCGGCTCGCGGCCTACTGGCACGGCGGGGCATCGCTGGGCGCGGGCAAACCGATCGTGCTCACGTTCGACAACGGCTACCAGTCGCAGTACACGCAGGCGCTGCCGGTGCTGCGCAGCCTGGGCTGGGTCGCGGACGAGAACATCCAGCTGTCGGGCCTGCCGCCGTCGCAGGGAGGCCTCGGCGAAGGCGAGGTGCGCGAACTCGTCGCCGACGGGTGGGAGCTCGACACGCAGGGCATCAGCCACGCGGACCTCGTCGCGCTCAGCCCCGAAGCGCTGCACTACCAGGTCGCGGTCGCGCGCGAAACGCTGCGCCGCCGCTATCACGTCCCGGTCAACTGGTTCTGCTACCCCTCCGGCCACTACGACGCGGCGGTCATCGCCGCCGTGCGGGCGGCGGGCTACGTCGGCTCGACGACCGTCATGCCCGGCTGGGCGCACGCGAGCGAAGATCCGTACCGGCTCCACCGCCTGCGCGTGCTTGGCGGCACCTCGCCCACGGCGCTGCTCGCGCAGATCGCGAGCGCGCAGAACGAACCGCCGGCGCCTTCCTCCTACGGCGCCTGAAGCGCCGACGCGGCGCGCAAGCGGCGGACGGGCTTCGAACCCGCGACCTCGAGCTTGGGAAGCTCGCGCTCTACCGACTGAGCTACCGCCGCGCTGCGCAGATAGTAGGCCACCGGTGGCCGGCGGCGTCTACGCTTTCCAGCGTGAGAAGCCGTGTGCTGGGAACGCTCGCCGCGCTGTGTGGTGCCGGTCTGATCGGCCTGCTCGTATACGGCGTCAGCGCCCTCTCCCCCAGCCGGACGCTCGACCAGGCGCTGGCCAGCGGACAGCGCCCGCTGGCGCCAGCTGCGCGCGTCGCGCTGCCGGTGCTGGGCGGCGGCGGCATGCAGACGCTGAGCGCGCACCGCGGCGAGGTCGTCGTGCTCAACTTCTGGGCCTCGTGGTGCCCGCCGTGCGAAGAAGAGGCGCCGCTGCTCGAGCGCGCCCAGCGCTCGCTCGCGCGCGCCCGCGCGACGGTCCTCGGGATCACGTTCAAGGACACGACGGCCGACGCGCGCGCGTTCGCACGCCGCTACCACCTCTCCTACCCGATCCTGCGCGACAGCACGGGCGCGTTCGGGCACGCGTACGGGACCGACAAGCTCCCGGAGACGTTCCTCATCGACCGCAGCGGCCGCGTCGTCGCGATATCGCGCGGCGAGGTCGACTCGGCGTTTGTCGAGCGCGCGATCGCGCTCGCGCGGGGCACGTGAGGCCGTCGCTCGCGCGCACGCTGGTGCTGTGCGCGACCGCGACCGCGGCCGCGCTCGCGAGCGCGCCGGGCGCCGCGGCGGCACCCGCCCGCGCGTCGCTTCCGGCGATCGAACGCGAGGTCATGTGCGTGACCTGCAAGATCCCGCTAGAGCTCGCGCAGTCGCCGCAGGCAGACCGCGAGCGCGCGTTCATCTCGACGCTGATCACCGCCGGTGACGGCGAAGCGCAGATCAAGCGCGCGCTCGTCGCGCAGTACGGCCCGTCCGTGCTCGCGCTCCCGAGCGCGCACGGGTTCGACCTCGCGGCTTATCTCGTGCCGCTCGCGGCGCTGCTCGCGGCGCTCGCGCTGCTGGCGCTGTTGGTGCCGCGCTGGCGGCGCGCCGGCGCGCCGCGCGCGCGCGCCGGCCCGACCGAGCCACAGGCGCCCGCTCCACTCAGCCCCGAGGACGCCGCGCGCGTGGCCGCGGACCTCTCGCGCTTCGACTGACCGGGGTTACATCTCCGCCGGCGCGTGCACACCGAGAAGCCCGAGGCAGCGTGCGATCGTGCGCTTGCTCGCGACGCTCAGCGCGATCCGCAGCGACTCCGTCTCGTGTGGCTCGGCGCCGACCACGCGGCAGTCGCGATAGAAGGCGGTGAAGCCCTGGCTGAGCTCGAGCACGTAGGCGGCGATGCGGTGCGGGGCGCGGCGCTCGGCGGCGGCGGCGAGCTCAGACGGGAAGGCGATCAGCTGCTTGATGAGCGCGCGCTCGGAGGGGTGCAGCGCGAGATCGCTCGGCGGCGGCTCCGCGAGCGCGTCCTCTACGCGCGCGGCGCCGGCCTTCGCGAGCATGGAGCTGACCCGCGCGTGCGCGTATTGAACGTAGTAGACGGGGTTCTCGCTCGTCTCCCGGCGGGCCAGCTCGAGGTCGAGGTCGACTGTCGTGTCGTGCGAGCGCGAGAGCAGGTACCAGCGGGCGGCGTCGACGCCGATCTCCGCGACGAGCTCGTCGAGGCTCACGAATTCGCCCGCGCGCTTTGACATCTGCGCCCGCTCGCCCCCGGCGATCAGGTGCACGAGCTGCATGATCAGCATCTCCAGGCGGTCCGGGTCGCCCCCGAGCGCCTCGTACGCCGCTTTCATGCCCGCGATGTGCCCGTGGTGGTCGGCGCCCCACACGTCGATCTCGCGGTCGTAACCGCGCTCGCGGCGCAGCTGGTGATAGGCGATGTCGGTCGCGAAGTACGTGTACTCGCCGTTCGAGCGCACGAGCACGCGGTCCTTGTCCTCGCCGTGATCGGTCAGCCGCAGCCACAGCGCGCCCTCGCCGCGATACGTCTGGTCGCGTTCGTCGAGCAGCTCGAGCGCGTGCTCGACGGCGCTCGGGTCGCCCTGGTGGAGCTCGCTCTCATACGTCCAGTAGTCGAATGGAGGGACGCCGAAGCGCGCCAGCGAGCCGACCATCTGCTCGACCATCTCGGCGACCGCGGCGCGGCCGACCGCGTCCGCGTCGTGCGCACCGCCGTCAGCGAGGTGCACGAGCTGCTGGATGTAATCGCCGCGATAGCCGTCGGCGGGCGGGTCCTCGCCGCGCGCGAGCGCGAGCACCGATTCACCGAGCTTTCGCACCTGCGAGCCGGCGTCGTTCACGTAGAACTCGCGCTCGACGCGATGCCCGCGGAAGGCGAGCAGGCGCGCCAGCGCGTCGCCGTAGGCGGCGTTGCGAGCGTGCCCGACGTGCATCGGGCCGGTCGGGTTCGCGGACACGAATTCGACCAGGATGCGCTCCCCCGCGCCCTCGCTCGCGGCGCCGAACTCCTCGCCCGCGCCGAGGATCTGCGCGAGCGCGCCCGTCAGCCAGGCGTCGGCGAGGAATAGGTTGACGAATCCCGGGCCCGCTACCTCGAAACTCTCGAGATTCGTCCCCAGCCGGCTCGCGAGCGCGCTGCCGAGGCGCTGACCGACCTCCCGCGGCGGCTCTGACAGCCTCGGAGCGAGCAGCAGCGCGGCGTTCGTCGAGTAGTCCCCGAGGTCAGCCCGCGGCGGGCGCTCGAGCGCGATCGTCCCGCGCGCCTCGGCGCCCGCGCCGGCTCCCTCCTCGAGCTCGCGCGCGGTCGCGATCACGAGCTCCCGCAGCGCGTCGAGAGGCGAGCCCGTCACGCGGCTCGTGTCGTCGCGCGGACCAGATCGCGGCTGAGCGGAGGTTGGGTCATCGGTCTGCGGTGCGCGCTTGCGATACTAGCTGTGTGAACGAGGAAGACTCCGGCGAGCAGCGACACATCAACATCCACCTCTCCCCCGAGATCATGGGGGGCGTATACGCGAACTTCGCCAACGTCAGCCACTCCGACTACGAGTTCACGGTCACCTTCGCGCGCGTCGACCATGAGGTCGAGTCCGAGGAGGTGCCGGGAGTCGTCGTTTCGCGCGTGAACCTCTCGCCGCGCTTCATGCGCGAGCTGATCGACGCGATGGAGGACAACTACTCGAAGTGGCGTACCCGCGAGGGCATCAAGAATCTGCCTGAGTACGGCGGTTCGGAGGCTGTGTCTGAAGACGAGTAGCGGCCGACACCCGGCGAGACCGATGAAGGTCGCTGTCATATCCGACATACACGCCAATAGGCAGGCGTTCGAGGCAGCGCTCGAGGCTATCTCCTCCAGCGACGCGGCGGAGGTGTGGTGCCTCGGGGATCTCGTCGGCTATGGCGCCGACCCCGACGCGTGCGTCGAGCTCGCGCGCGAGCACGCGGCGGTGTGCCTGGCGGGAAACCACGACCTCGCAGTCACCGGCGAGGTGCCGCTCGACGAGTTCTCGCGCGGGGCAAGCCTCGCCGCGCAATGGACGCAGGACGTGATCGCAAAAGACAATCTCGAGTTCCTCGAAGGGCTCACCGCGCAGGGGCGCGAGGAGCGCATCGGCCTCTACCATGCGAGCCCGCGCGACCCCGTGTGGGAGTACGTGCTCTCGACGCTCGTAGCCGATCTGTGCCTGGATGCGCAGAGCGAGCGCCTGTGCCTGATCGGGCACTCCCACGTCGCGCTCTCGTTCACCCGCGACGAGGGCGAGCTGGCGACCGGTGAGCCGCGCCGCGACGGGACGCGCCTGGACATCTCGAGCGGCGAATGGCTCCTGAACCCGGGCAGCGTCGGGCAACCGCGAGACGGAGACCCGCGCGCCGCGTGGCTGCTGCTCGACCTCGACGGGATGACCGCGGGGTACAAGCGCACGCAGTACGACGTCGCGGGCGCGGCGGCTGCAATTCGCGCGGCGCGCCTGCCCGACTCGCTCGCCGAGCGCCTGGAGTACGGCCAGTGATGACGCGCGCCCGCAAACGCCGCGTGATGCTCGCCGCGGGCGCGGCGCGCGCGCTGCCCGCAGCCGCCCTCGGCGCGGCAACCGCGCTGCTCGTGTCGTGCTCGAGCTCGGGCGGGCTCATCCCGGCCGCGAACGCGGGCCCGCTGCGCGGTGATTTCGAAAAGGTCGCGCGCGCGGCCGAAGCGGGCAACGGAAAATGCTCGGAAACCGAAGCGGCGCTCTCGAAAACCGAACTCGACTTCGCCGGCCTGCCGCGGTCGGTGGATGCGGAACTGCGCAACACGCTGCGCCAGGGAATCGACAACCTCAAGCACCGCGCGCTCACGCTGTGCTCGCAGCCGCTGCCGCAGGAGACCAACACGACGCCCACGACAACGCAGACGACCCCGACCACCACGACCCCGACGACCCCCACGACGACGACGGGTACGACCCCGACGACGCCAACCACCCCGACGACGACGAGTCCCGGCGGCGGGACTCCGCCGGAAGAATCGAAAGAACAGCCCGCCGGCGGGGAAGAATCACCCAGCGCCGGGCAGGAAGCGGGCAAATGAGCGGCTCGGTGATCGGCGGGCGCTATCGCCTCGAGGATCGGCTCGGCTTCGGCGGCATGTCCACGGTGCACCTCGCGGTGGACGAGCGCCTGGAACGGCGCGTGGCGGTCAAGCTGCTCGCCGAGCACCTCGCCGAGGACCCGGCGTTCGTGTCGCGCTTCCAGCGCGAGGCGCAAGCGGCGGCGCGGCTCGTGCACCCGAACATCGTGCAGGTGTTCGACTCCGGCCGCGACGAGCGCAGCGCGCAGTACTTCATCGTGATGGAGTACATCGAAGGCTCCTCGTGCGCCGAGATCCTGCGCGATGAAGGCTGGGTCGAGGTCGAGCAGGCGATCGCGATCATCGAGCAGGCGTGCGAGGGCCTCGACTACGCGCACCGCCACGGGGTGATCCACCGCGACGTCAAGCCCGGCAACCTGCTGCGCACGCGCGAAGGCCTCGTCAAGCTCGCCGACTTCGGCATCGCGAAGGCGACCGAGCAGTCGAGCATCACGCAGGTCGGCTCGGTGCTGGGGACCGCCGCGTATCTCGCGCCCGAGCAGGCGCGAGGCGAGGAGGCGGGACCGCGCGCGGACCTGTACGCGCTCGGCGTGGTCACCTACCAGCTGATCTCCGGGCGCCTTCCCTACGAGGCGGCGTCGCTCACCGAGCTCGCGCTGTCGCAGCAGCAGCACCCGCCGCAGATGCTCGACACGCTCGTCGCCGCCGTCGGTCCCGAGCTCGCCGACGCGGTCGCAATCGCGCTTGCGCTGGACCCGCGCGAGCGCTACCAGAGCGCGCGCGAGATGGGCCGCGCGCTGCGCGACGGCGCCAACGGCATCTCTCCGACCGCCCTGCGAGAGGACCAAGCCGAGTTCCCGCGGACGGAGGCCACGAGCTTGCTGACCCGAGCGCGGGCCGGCGGCACGGGGCGCGTGGAGCGGTCGACTAAAAGCGCCGCCGCGGTCACGCCGCGCAGGCCGCGCTCGGGGCCGCCGAGACAGGCGCCCGCGCGGCCGACGCCGCGCGAGTCGTCCGAGCGAGTGCGCCGCGCGCGCGGTCGCGCGCTGCTCGCGCTCCTGACGCTGCTGGTCGTGATCGCGGCGATCGCGGCGATCGTCGTCGTGACGGCGCCGTCGCAGACGAAAGTGAAGCTGCGCAACGTCGTCTACTCGGACGTCCAGCACGCGTCGCAGGCGCTGCAGGAACTCGTCTCCGAAAACACCAGGTAGGCCCAGCGCGCGTGGCACCGATGCTCGCGGCGCTGATCGACGTCGGCCACCTCGTCGAAGTCGCGGGCTACCCGCTCCTGTTCGTGATCGTGATGTGCGAGTCGGGCGGCATCCCGCTCCCGGGCGAGACGGCGCTGATCACGGCGGCGCTGCTCGCGAGCAGCGGCAAACTCGAAATCGAGTTCGTGATCCCGGTCGCTGCCGCGGGCGCGATCATAGGCGACAACCTCGGCTACCTCGTCGCGCGCAAGGGCGGGCGCTGGCTGCTCGAACGACCCGGGCGATTCCAGCGCCAGCGCAAAGAGGTGCTCGAGATCGGCGAGCCGTTCTTCGAACGCCACGGTCCCAAGGCGGTGTTCTTCGGCCGCTTCATCCTCGGCCTGCGCACGTGGGCCTCATGGCTCGCGGGCGCGACGCGCATGCCGTGGCGCTCGTTCGTCCTCTGGAACGCGCTCGGCGGCATCTGCTGGGCGACGGCGGTCGGCCTGATCATCTACTTCGCCGGCAGCTCCGCGAAAAGCGCGCTCGAAACGTTCGGCATCTACGGCCTTGGAGCCGCGGTGGTCGCGATCGTCAGCGCGCTCGTCGTCGGACGCCGCTACCGGCGGCGCAGGCACGAGGGCCCGGCCAAACCGGCGGCGCGAGGCCACGGGAAAAATGACGAGGCCGCCGAAGCGGCGGCCTCTCGGGGCAGCGATCCGGGGAGGCCGCGCGAGCGCTGACGCGCGCGTGGCGCCCCGCACGGATGAGCTGACCTACGACTGCGCTGCGCCGACGGGCTCGGTCGGGTTGGCGTGCTCCGACTCGGTGGAGCTGCCCTCGACGACCGGCTGCGAGGAGCCGCCGACGCTGATCGCGACGCGGTGCGGCTTGCGCTCGGCCGGCTTCGGGATCCTCACCTCGAGGACGCCCCGCTCGAAGTTGGCGCGAACGCCCTCCGGGTCCACGCCCTCGGGCAGCGTCAGCGAGCGCGAAAAGCGTCCCGCGGCGCGCTCGATCCGGTAATAGCCCGGCTCGCGCTCCTCGTGCCCGGACTTGCGCTCTCCTGAGATCGTGAGGACGTTGTCCTGCAGCTCGATCTGCACGTCCTTCTCGCTCACGCCGGGGAGGTCAGCGCGGACGACGTAGTCGCCCTGGTCCTCGGCGAGGTCCATCGCGGGAATCCAGTTGCCAGACGCGAGCGGGGCGTGCCCGGTCGGCGAGTCGAACAGGCCGAACAGGCGGTTGACCTCGTTCTGCAGTGAGTGGAGCTCGCGAGCGGGCTCCCATCGTATGAGTGCCATGGTGTCAAAACCTCCGTTTTCGCCTCCGAGAAGGCGCTTCTGTTGCAAGGAAGATCACCGCACATTATATAATCTAAGTGGCTTTCTATCAAGTATTCTTCTGCACTTTGTCGCATAAGAGCGAGAGTCAATGGGACG
>Ga0209577_10006069_pt1 | contig 11198 bp, 11 predicted proteins | sample GraSoiAngelo_109_FD_185874 | JGI IMG/M metagenome (GOLD analysis project Ga0209577, IMG submission 185874) | Grasslands soil microbial communities from the Angelo Coastal Reserve, California, USA - 14_0903_12_20cm (SPAdes) (version 2) | ecosystem: Environmental > Terrestrial > Soil > Grasslands... | reverse complement strand
TGGCGCGGAAGCCATCGTCACCGCGAATCCCGGCTGCCTGCTGCAAATGCGCGCCGGAAGTGAGATTCACAAGACGGGACAGCAGGTGCTGCACGTGATGGAGTTACTCGACCGAGCTCTCAGCGGCGCGCCTGCCTTAGCTACTTCTCCCCGATGAGATACCGGCAGCCCGCAAAACCCATACGCACCGCGTGCAGCGCACCGGCAGGAACATCGCAGCGTTCTCCGGCGCGATAGGTTGTGCTGCGGCCGCCCATCGTTAGCTTCATCTCTCCATCGAGAATGATGTGCGCAGTCTCAACAGTGTGGGTATGGTCGGCCATCCTCCCAGACGTAGGTGTGATGAAAGCCCTCGCTGTGCAGTTGTTTTTCGAGATCGGCAATGTTCATTTATAGGTGTGTCGCACTCAAATCTAGCTGTTTTGTTCGTATGTCATTGCTGTGGCATGAACATCCGCGCGGCCACGCGTGTCACCAGCCGGCGCGGGGCGAGCCTTTGCGCTTCGACACTTAGCCAGTTCCGAGTCCCCGAAATGACGCGAGGCTTCCCTTCAGCGAGCGCCTGCAGGCCAACTCGCGCCACCTTTTCGTTGGGCTCCTGAGGGCCTGCCATGTGCAAAGGTTGGCCCGCCACGTCGTGGAACTCGCTCACCGTCGAACCCGGACACAGGGCGCAGACGCGCACGCCATATCGCCGGACTTCTTCGGCAATGCCCTCGGCAAACAGAAGGTCGAACCCCTTGGTAGCGGCGTATGTGCTGATATAGGGAACAGGCTGGAAGGCGGCGGTGGAGGCCACAATCATAATGTATCCTGAGCGGCGCTCCACCATGGGCGGGAGAAACAGGTGGGTCAGGTGAACAACCGAAGCGACGTTCACCTGCACCATATTCAACAAACGCGGCGCCTCAATCTTGCGAAACTCGCCGTAGGAGCCGAAGCCGGCATTGTTGATCAGCAGCGTGATCGGTATGCGCTTCTGTTCGGTAAAGCGAAAGATCTCGGCGGGAGCTTGGGACCTTCCAAGGTCAGCAGCAAAGGTTTGTGCTTGAACTTTGTGACGCGAACTAACGTCGTCCGCCAGTTGTGCCAGCCGGTCCGCGCGGCGGCCGGTCAGAACCAAGTTAGCACCGTGAAACGCCAACTGCTCGGCAAGTGCCCAACCGATGCCGGAACTAGCCCCCGTAACTAAAGCCGATTTGCCTCTCCATTCTTCCATAGAGCCTCCTGCAAATGAGCATGTGTCGGCGGCTATGAAAACTGGCCGGGCGATTAGGCCTTTGAGGTCCAGGACGACGTTACACTGTGGCGCAGTCGCTCCCCTTGTGACTTTAGGCGATCGAGCAAGCGCCGCGCCCAAACGAATTCCGCCGCCAGCATGGCCAAGCCTCCGATGATAACCAACCAACCCGGCCCGGGCGTAATCAGCATCACGACACCCACAAATAGGAGCGTAAACCCACCTAGGATCTTGAAGAACCGCCTAACCTGCTGAACCGTCTCGAGAGACACCGCAACCTCCCCTACTCCCCAACCCCGTACTTCATCCATCAAACTAATTAGATTGTGAGAATGACCTCACGGTTTCACCCTAACCGTAAATCGGAGCAATTTTGATTCCGCGGAGGTCCGTTCGTTCGGGCAACCCCCTCTTGCGCAGGAGCCTGATTCAGGTCGATTTAGGAGCACAAGGGGCACCTGGCGGATTCGCCGACAATGTGGAAATCCCGGAGGTTGGGAAATGGCGGATTTAGGGCAAAATAGGTCGCAGAATCTCCATCAAGCAGAAACGCCTAATGACCCATTCGGTTCCGCTCAGGTGGCTCCCACACTTACGGGTAGGACCTCGGCTTTGGCTGCCGCCGCTACAGCCCCTACTACGAGCAGAGCAGGGGTAGGCAGCGCTGGCATGCTCGCCAGAGATGCCAGGTCAGTCCGACAAATTAATTCCTGTGGAGTAGAAGCCCGCGAAACGATCAGGCAAGGTGTTTCTTCGGAGATGCCTGCATCCCGCAACGCGTGCGCGAGGCGTTCGTAATCGCTTCCCGGCATATAGATGACCAAGGTGGCGCCGATGCGCGGCACCGACTTCAAGTCGCGTTCGAATTCGCCCTCGCGGCGGTGCGCACTCAGGAAGATGAGTTGGGAAGCGACTCGCCGGTCCGTTAACGCAATTTGCGCGCTCGCTGCCGCGGCAGAGGCTGAGGTGACGCCCGGTATAACTTCAAAATCAACCCCGGCCGCGCGCAAGGCGGAGATCTCCTCGCCGGCGCGGCCGAAAATCAAGGGGTCGCCTCCCTGGAGACGCACCACAGTCTTTGCAGTAGAGGCATATTCAACGAGCAGCGCGTGAATCTCCTCCTGCGTGATCGATTTCGCGCCACAACGCTTTCCCACGCTGTACAATAATGCCACGGGCGGCACGATACTCAGGACCTGCGGAGAAACCAGTGCGTCGTGCAGAACCACATCCGCCGAGCGCAGCACGTTCCAGGCTTTGCGTGTTAGCAAATCTGGATCGCCCAGTCCCGCCCCAACGAAATAGACCTTACCCCGATTATTTGCTGCGGAGAGATTGTGCATCGCCTGGAACTCTGCGAAAGCGCGTTCGCTTGAGAGCTCCTTGAGAATCGCGCGCCGGCCTTCCGGTGAAATATCAGAGTTGAAAAGCTCGCGGCGTTGCCGCCCGATCTCCTCGACCCAAGGACCATAGTCGGGCCCAAACTGCTCTTCGAGCTCGCGGCGCAACCGCTGCGCCAAAAAGGGAGAGTGTCCCGCAGTTGAGATGGCCAGCAGCAGAGCGCCGCGGCGCACGACCGCGGGATAATAGAAATCGCAGCGCTCCGGCTCGTCAACCGCATTGCACAAAATTCCCGCCTGCTGGGATTGCTGGAAAATCTCTTCGTGCAATTCGGGGGAGTTGGTCGCGGCAACAACCAACGAAACTCCAGCAAGATCGGAAGGCAAAAACGGGCGCTCGTTCCAGACAATCCGGCATGAGCGGGCAGCCCGGCGGATGCCCGGGGTAGCCTGCGGCGCGACAACCCGAACTTCGGCGCCGCAGCGCACCAAGCCCTCCATCTTGGCTTCGGCCACCGAACCGCCGCCGACAACTAGGCATCGGCGTCCAGCGAGCTTCAGGAATATAGGGAATAGCTCATCCATCGTGGTCGCTCGTCGATACGGCGCACTTGGCTTGCAACGCTTCCGTCTCCTGTGCGCCAAAAACCAAAAAACCCACCGGCCAGCCATCCTGGCGGTGGGCTTTGCTCGTTCGGACTGCAGCTACCCTAAACCAGCAACCTCCCGGCGCCAGAGGAGACAGAACAACAGGCGCAATACAGCGCCTCGCAAACCTTCGAGCAGCAAGTCAACATGGACCTATTCTAAGTTCGCGTATGCGGTTAGTCAATGTTTCCTGGCCGTCGGCCGCCGTCGGCGGCCGTCGGCGTCTTTAGCGGTGGTTCACAGGGCGTTGTTGGGACGCATGCGGCTCAATTTCTAAACTCGTCCTTTGACTCCGAGAATCGTGGCATAGTGCCATTTGCCCAAGTGGCTATACTTCTCTGAAGCTATCTCAACACCCCACGCAAGGCGGAGATAACATCGATGCACATATTCATCGGAATTCTCGGATTTGCGCTGCTGGTGGCGATTCTCTGGGATGCATTCGAGAGCGTCATTCTGCCTCGCCATGTGCGGCGCTCTTTCCGCATCGCCCGATTTTTCTTTCGCACGGCGTGGGAAATCTGGTCTATGACGGCGGCCCACATTCGCACTCCGAAGCGGAGGGAAGGCTACTTGAGCTACTTTGGCCCGCTTTCTTTGCTCCTGCTCATCGGCTTTTGGGCGCTGGCGCTGGTGCTAGCGTTTGCGGTGCTACAGTGGGCCACCGGATCCGTCTTGAATTCAACCGGAACTCCGGCTGGATTTCGGACCGATCTGTATTACAGCGGAACAACGTTCTTTACGCTGGGACTGGGTGACATCACACCTGCAGGTTCCGGAGCTCGAGTTCTCTCGGTGGTCGAGGCCGGGACGGGCTTCGGCTTCCTGGCGCTCATCATTGCCTATTTGCCCACTCTGTACGGTGCGTTTTCGCAACGCGAGGTGAACATCTCCCTGCTGGACGCACGCGCCGGTACGCCGCCTACGGCTTCCGAACTACTCCGCCGCCACGGCACGGAACGAATCCAGAACGGCCTCGCCCATTACCTGCGCGACTGGGAAACATGGTCGGCGCAATTGATGGAGACACACCTGACCTATCCCTTTTTGTGTTTCTTCAGGTCGCAGCATGACAATCAATCCTGGGTCGCGGCATACACGGCCATTCTGGACACCTGCGCACTACTGATCGCCTACGGCGAGGGCGACACGAAATGGCAAGCTCAGCTCACTTTTGCTATTTGCCGCCATGCGGTCGCCGATCTGGCACAGATCTTTTATATCGATTCGAGCATGCCCGACGTGAATCGCCTGCCCGCCGAGGATCTGCCCAAGGTGCGCAGCTTGTTAGTTCAATGTGGAGTGCCGGATTGCACGGAGGCGGGCGACGCAAAGCTGAAAGAGCTGCGACTGCTTTACGAACCGTACCTGAATGGGCTTTCTAAACTGCTGTTGATGCCGCTTCCATCATGGGGAGTGCAAACGCCGGCAGGGCAGGAAAACACGGTCTGGGGACGAATTACTTCGAGAACGACACGAAAGCCGCAAGAAGTAGAGACCGATCATTTCTGATGACGTGCTCGAAATGGATTTCCGGACCTTAGGCCAAACCAGTCCGCGGCGAAAGAGTCGTTCGCACTAATCGGATGAATCTTACAAACGCGTCACTTTTCGATATCGGTCAGACAGTTTGCGACACATTTGGAGGCGACCACTTCGACTCCAACCTTTTTGTTAGGGGGCACCTTGCTACCGGCTTCGGGGGCCGCGACGAAAGACTGCGGTCCATCGGCGAGATCAAACGTGCACTCGAAGGCGGCTGAGCGCACCGATCTCTCCATGCACGATCGGTTATTCAACGAAGAGCCGAGGTTGTCCGATTTCCCGCGCAGTTCGTCGGCCACTCGCGCCGGTACGATAGCCACAGTCATCGGAACGGGAGAATTGACCTTGACGCTAAAGGGTTGGCCATCGCGCTCTGCGGTGATCCCGTCGTAAATCTTCAGTGCCGAGGTGAGGTCATAGGTCTCTTTGAGTTCATTGATCCATTGGTACTGCGGTGGATTGCAATTCTGGACGCACGCCCAGCGGTAATAGTGGATGTGAATCTCATTGGGAGAGAGGAACTCGCGCACCGTGCCGTGCTCAGTAAGGGACGCGCCAAATGACGTTACAGCCGTTCGGTCGCTATTGCGTTCGTCGCGGAGAACCAGAGTCATCGGGCGTCCGGGTGCGACGTCGCAGACGTAAGTTGCCTTGGTAACGTGCTCGCGAACGCAGCGGAAGCTAACGCGGGGCAGGAGCTCCGGATGCCGGACCGCTTCACTCCACTCTTGCGCAGGGGCCATCTCCACGGTTATCGGTTCCTGGGCGTCGATATCGACATGAACATTCCCAGTTTGATCGCCGGACTTAAAGACATGGCCCGTGTGATAATCGGCCGGATCCAGGCGAGCACTGTCGTCGCTTGTCAGTTGCCAATCGAAAGTGGACTCCTGAGCGCCTTCCGTTCGAGACGTGCCGGCACTTAAAGCAAAGACGAGGGCAAAGGTTAGCAAGCCCCTTTTTTCCAGTAGCTTGGAATTCATCGTCAGGTACTCCCCGCCAAGATTGGATTCTTACTCTTCCCAGAGAGCCGCGGGACCAACGACTCTGTCCGAACACCGGATCGCGAGAAACTAGAAGTATTGTACTAGTACTGTATCGGAACGACGAGGCTTTTGACGACAGGTGTGCGGTTTTTATCAACCAAGCTGTAGCACCAAAGGTGGGAGGATGAGGGAATCAGAACCGAACGGCCGCCCACCCCGTCGGGGCGGCAGCATTCTGGGATCCCGAACTAGGCCCGATCCGCCCGTGACTGTACGCGCAGAGTGTCACCTTTGCAAGATTCGGTTACGGCGCGGAGGCGAATTGCGGGACGACGCGCAGCGACATTTTATCCACAGTTTTCGGCACACAGCCGATTCACAGCCGCCGGAACATCTTCAAGGGGCCAAACAAAATTTCGCAGAATTCAAGCACTGAAGGTGAGGGTTTAACTGGCCGACGTGGCGGCTCGATAACCACTGCCTGCCGCCTTCTTGATTGCTTGAAGCGCTTCCTCGGCTGACAATAACAGTGTGGTCTTTACATTCTCCCATGCACCGCCGGCCGCAAAAGCGACGGCGATCGCCGCAGCCTCGACCTCAAGAAGCGGGAACAGATGCCATGACTCGCTATTGAAAAGCCTTCCCTAGCCGGGCGCACGCGATTTGATGATTCGTTCCAACCAGAATTTGCGGACGAATTACACCCATTTGACGCTCTCGTGACAAAGGGCCCACGTGGCGTGTTTACTATTTGACTTGCGCTAAGAGTAGTTGCAGACGACCGAGCATGATTTTTGGGTACATCGATTTGAGGAAGCCATCCTATGACTACGGCTTTATGTGAGCTAAGCATCCAGAAGTTGGTCCCTGTCTTGCCTGCCTCCACCGCGTCTTGTCAGAGGCAAACCCGCCCAACAGAGCAGTCCGAAGGGGAAGACATTCGTCTTGCGCAAGGAGGGGACGCGGCGGCTTTTGAACGGATATATAGGGCACATAGCCGGCGCGTTTACGGACTCTGCTTTCGAATGACAAGGAATCCTACCCTCGCGGAGGATCTGACGCAGGACATCTTTCTTCGGGTATTTCGAAAAATTCAGACATTCCGGGCGGAGTCGGCATTTTCCACGTGGTTGTATCGTCTTGCCGTCAATGTTGTTCTGATGCGGCGTCGCGTCAAGACGCTGAACGAAACATCGCTCGAAGCGAGGAACGAAACCGAAAGCGATACTTTCCCCCGGAGAGAAATGGGAAGAGTGGATATGCGAGTTTCGGGAGTGGTGGATCGTCTGAATTTGAGACGTGCGCTAGGTCAACTCCCGCGTGGTTACCGGCAGATTTTTCTCCTGCACGACGTCTTGGGTTACGAACATCATGAAATTGCTGAAGCGCTACGCTGCTCAGTCGGCAATTCCAAATCACAGTTGCACAAGGCCCGCATGCGCCTGCGTACAATTCTACGGAGGAGCAGCTCGGCAAGTCCGATATCCGCAGCGATCCAACCCATAAACGCACGCTAGCAAGAAAATGACTTCATATTTACATGATCGCGACACTCCCCTTCGCAAATCGCGCTATCGACATTTCGTGCCCCGCTGGCGCGGTCCCGCGTTTCTCGTGAAATCCAGCCAGCAGCGCGCAACACAGAAGGCCAAAAGGAGTCACATGAATTCGGACGCGGCTTATGGACAAGAAACGACGATTGCAGAAAGGTCCCGGAGATTGACGCGGCAGGCCATCCGATTGGCTACCATTTTTCTTCTATCGACCGCGGCGTTTGCACAGTATGGCGGAGGCGGAATGGGAGGTGCCACAGGCAGCCCAGCCAGCTCAGGGACCTACGCCCCAGGAACCCCAGGCTACGGGCACGGTAAGGCCATCGGCATCGGAGTCGGTGCGGCCGCAGTTGGTGTCGGAGCGATTTACCTCATGACTCATCGCGCCAGTAAGGTCACGGGTTGTACGGAGATGGCCGACGATGGATTGCGCCTCACCGAGGACAAGTCCAAACGAACGTTGACGCTCCTTCCGGGCCCCACCAATATCAAAGCCGGTGAGAGGGTCGAGCTGAAAGGCAAAGTCAGGAAGAATGCCGCCGGTGATCAGAGTTTCCTGGTGAAAACGGTGGCAAAGGAGTTCGGCGAGTGCCACACGCAAGCAAGTGCCGGCGCGCCAATTCCGTCGGGCTCACCGGTAAAATAAGACCAAGAAGACGAAGTAAAGATAAGCCGTTTGTGGGGAACGCCTCACGGCTATCTCCGGGGGGCGTTAGCCTGAATTGTCGCTATTTTGTCAACCTTCTGTAATCTCTTTGTCCAAAAACCTCGTACCTGCTACGTTTTGTCCTAAAGTCGCTTGTGACTTTTATGTCTAACCTGAGTGGAAATCGTCTTTCCGTTAGGGTGGGGAATATCGATGATCGCTCCCAAGTGGCTGCTTAGGTTTTGAAATCCCGCGAATTACACCCGTGTGCCAATATGAAATCTCCGCGTAGGACGTCGAATATGGTAGCGTTCAACTCAACCGTCCCGGGTTCGTCGCAAGAAGAGGAGATCCCATGCGCCCGATCATCGAAAGACCACTGCGCTTATGCGTGCCAGCGGTTTGTGCTGTCCTGTTCGCCGCTTTATCTGCCCGCGCCCAGGGCCGGACAAACCCGGTACCAGGTGAAAACCAGGCGGACTTGGGCGTAAGGATTGAGGTTCTGACGCGATCAATCGAACAGATGCAGGGACAGTTGGAAGAGTCTCGTCTGCAAATCCAGGATCTTCGCAGAATGCTGGCAGACGTTCTTCGAACTCAGGCTATTCCTCTGCCCTCGACCGCTCTTGATGAACACCCATCGGTGCGCTCGGAGGTGCAGAATCCTGGAACGGATGGACTGCCCGCGCATATCGCGGAAGACGACTGGCAAATTCTGAATGCCAGAGTCGAAGAGCACGAACAGGTGAAGGTGGAGAGCTCCTCCAAGTACCGCCTAAAAATCTCGGGTATCGCCTTGTTGAATGTGTTCGATACGTCTGGCCACCTTGACAATTTAGACGTGGCAACCTTCGCTGTGGAGCCGCCTCCTTACCCCCGCACCGGTAGCCTGGGCGCATCGTTCAGGCAATCCCTTCTAGGCCTTAGGGGCACCGGTCCGACGGTGTTCGGCGCGAGTACGAGCGCGGATTTTCAGCTGGACTTCCTCAATAGAGCGGCCGGCCCTTATGGTGGCGTGGCGGCGGGCCTGGTGGGCCTCAGGACTGCGCGACTGCATTTTGAGTGGAAAAAGGTTTCGATCACAGGCGGCCTGGAGACTCCGTTCTTTTCGCCTAATTCCCCAACGTCCTATCTTTCGCTGGCCGTTCCCGCATTTGCGGCCGCCGGAAATCTCTGGAACTGGACGCCTGAAATCCGTGCGGAGCGGAGATTTGATTTCACGTCTTCGGAGATCAAAGTTGAAGCCGGAGTATTGGATTCCACTGCTTATTCGGTAAGCAGTTCCAACCTGCGCGTGCCGACACCGGGCGAAAGTTCCAGGCAACCTAGTTATGCCGTGCGCGTATCGGGTAACAACAAGATGGAAGATGGCGCCATTTCCTTGGGTGTTTCGGGAATATACTCGCCCTTGCGATTTGCCAACGGGCGGCTCCTATACGCTTCGGGGGCCATTGCCGATTGGAAATTTCCCCTGCTCGCAAAGTTGCAATTGAGCGGAGCGTTTTTCTCAGGTAAAGGGCTAGACGGCTTTGGGGGTCTGGCGCTCCCTTCGGTACAGCCTCAGGATTACGGGCATTATCTTTATGCGATCGCACCGATGCTCGCGGGCATTCCCGTCGTGGGCGGTTGGTCGCAACTGAAGTTCACACTCAATAACCGCAGCGAATTCAACGCAGCTGGTGGATTGGGTGCTCGCGATTCCCGGCATTTGCGGGCAGCCACCCCGTTCGATCCGTTTCTGTCGCTCGTTCCCTCGAGCAATCGTATTTTCTTCTTCAATTACGTTTTTCGTCCCCGTGGCGATTTGGTGTTCTCCGCAGAGTATCGGCATTTTCACACCGGCGAGATTTCGGGACTCCCGTACGTCGCCGGGCAGGTTGGCTTGGCAGCGGGATTCCTCTTTTGATTATGACTAGAAACTTTCTCATTGCGTCGGCGCTGGCCGCCCTTGTTTTGCGCCCATCATTCGGTTTTCCCAAAGATGCCGATGCAAGGGTGGCGGATGTAACCGGCGAGGTACGATTGGTTGAAAGTAATTCCTGGAGGCCGGAGAAAGACGCATCCCGGGTTGTCGTTTGGCTCGTTCCCGTGCAAGGCGCTGCGGAAAATTCTGCCAGCGCACCCGCATACCAGCACCATTACCGCATCTTGCAACACAATAAGACCTTCGAACCGAAGTTGTTGGTGGTGCCACTCGGGAGCATCGTGGATTTCCCCAACCTCGATCCCTGGTTCCACAATGTTTTTTCGCTTTATCAGGGCAAGCGCTTCGACCTCGGGCTCTACCAGGCCGGGGCGGAAAAGGAAGTTGTGTTCGACCGGCTGGGGCCGTCATTTCTATTTTGTAACATCCATCCACAGATGATCGCGGTCATCCTTACTGTGAACTCAGATTTTTTTGGCATTTCGGATAAGGCAGGGCACATTCTCATTCCCCGCGTGCCTGCCGGGCGATATGCGATGCATGTCTGGTATGACAATGCTGCATCAGAATTCACGGACAGTTCGCTACGGCAGATCGATATTGGGCCGGGAGAGAATATCTTGCCGCCGCTCTCCGTACCCGTGGCGAAACATGACCGGTCGCATAAAGATAAGTACGGATACGATTATGATCCCAAGGCTTCAGTGCCGGCGTACTGAGTATTGAAATCGCGAGGAACCAAATATGAATAACGTCTTGGTTATCGAAGATAGCCGTGCCATGCAAAGAACCTTACAGCGCTTGTTTGAGGCAGACTCGCTGGCCGTGCAAATCGCTTCGGATGGCGTGGAAGGTTTGGAAATCTTCAAGAAGCAAACGCCGAGCGTTGTCGTTCTGGATCTGAAGTTGCCGCGGCTTTCGGGGAAGGAGCTTTGCCGGGCCTTCAAAACTCACATGCCTTCGGTCCCCATCGTCGTTCTGAGCGCTAATGCGGAGATCGAGGATAAGGTGCTCCTGCTCGAATTGGGCGCAGACGACTACGTCACGAAGCCATTCAGCCCGCGCGAATTGCTGGCTCGCGTAAGGCGAGCGATGCGCCGAAATGGGGCTAAAACGAGCATGGTTTCCAACGTCGCCGCTCACGAGATTGATCACGAACTGCTGGTCTTCAAGGACGTGCAGATTGACTTCACGAGCATGGAGGCAACGCGAGGCGGCAAGCCCATTGCCATGACTGCCCAGGAATTCAAGCTGTTGAAGTACCTGGCACGCTCGCCGGAAAGAGTGATTTCGCGAGAAGAATTGTTGAATGAAGT
>Ga0209577_10006068_pt1 | contig 11200 bp, 13 predicted proteins | sample GraSoiAngelo_109_FD_185874 | JGI IMG/M metagenome (GOLD analysis project Ga0209577, IMG submission 185874) | Grasslands soil microbial communities from the Angelo Coastal Reserve, California, USA - 14_0903_12_20cm (SPAdes) (version 2) | ecosystem: Environmental > Terrestrial > Soil > Grasslands... | reverse complement strand
AGCGCGAAGGAGTACGACGCCGCCACGATCGCCGGGAACGCGACTCCGCCGGATTGGTTCCCCGATGAACACCCCGCTGCGCCGCGGTCAGTGAGAGGCGATACGGGAATCGCCATGGCGTGCGGCTCGTGCCATCTGATGTCCGGCCAGGGCCACCCGGAATCCGCCGACATCGCCGGCATGCCCGCCGAGTACCTGATCCGACAGATGGCGTACTACAAGGCGGGCACGCGCAAGGACGACGCGCGCATGGGTCCGATCGCGCGGGCTGCGTCGGACGACGACGTTCGCCAAGCCGCCGAATACTTCGCCGCCTTGAAGCCCACCGTCTGGGTGAAGGTGATCGAGACCGCGACGCCGCCCAAGACGTTCATCGCCACCGCGGGCCGTCATCGTCAACTCCATCCCGACGGAGGCACCGAGCCGATCGGACGTCGTATCCTTCAAATCCCCGCGGACCCGTTCCGCACGGAAATCCGGGACCCGCATTCCGGTTTCATCGCGTACGTGCCACCTGGCAGCATCGCCAGAGGCGAAGCGTTGGTCAAAGGCGGAGCGTCCGGGAAGACGGTGCAATGCGCAATCTGTCACGGCGAAGGGTTGAAAGGCCTGGGCGAAGTTCCGAGGCTCGCGGGCCTGCAGCCGCTGTATGTCGCGCGGCAGCTGTTCGATATGCGATACGGCTCGAGCGCGGGGAAGGCAACGGCGTTGATGAAGGCTGTCGTCACCAATCTCGCCGAAGACGACATCATCGCGATTTCCGCATACGTCGCCTCACTGCCTCCGCAGTGAGCATTACGTCGCTGGAGGGCGTTGGTACACCGGTGCGCTCACACTTCAGCCGTTGATGAGGACGAATCGCCTCTGCCCTCCGATCTTCAGTCGATCCGAAACCGATTTCTGCGCGAGCAGAAACCCGCGACTCCAGCTTATCCTCTCTGAACGAGATCGCTATGCGCAGGGAAGTTGTGGGAGCTCTGGCAGTTCTGCTCGCAGCGGCGCCGATCGGGAAGTCGAGATCGTCGACGTCGGCCGATCCAACGTCGGTGTGGCGGTTTCTGCGCAGGGGTGCTCAGAAGCCCGATGGGATTCGACAGTCGCCCCCGATCCAAGTGTTTAGCGATTTGGGGCCAGGTGCCGTCGGAAGCCAAAGGCACCACGACGCTGACGACGGACAGTGATGCATCGATAGCCCACTAAGAAGATGCTTTGGGCTCTTGGCGGTCTCCATAGGAGGATTCCAGAGATGGCGACGAAGAGATTATCCGTCGGGCGTCGTGGCTTCTTGAAAAGTGCGGTCGCAGTTGTGGCGACGGCCAGGGTGGCGCCATCGAGCGCCACCGCGCAGGACTCACCGACAACGGACAATCAGAACTGGCTGGCGCTGACTCGAGAGACCGCGCTCGAGCCACAGCTGGCGATCATCGACCCGCATCATCATTTCTGGGACGTAGCTGACCGCACCCCTGAGCGGTACCTTCTCGCGCAGCTCGTCGCGGACGCCAAAGGGCACAACGTGCGTCAGACGGTGTTCATCGAGTGCGGGTCGATGTATCGTGCCGACGGCCCCGAAGAGTTCAGGGTTGTCGGCGAGACCGAGTTCGTACAAGGTATCGCGGCAGAGAGCGCCAGCGGGCGATATGGCGATCTGCGCGCCGCCGCAGGCATTGTCGGTGCGGCAGACTTGCGGCTGGGCGACCGCGTCGCGCCCGTGCTCGAGGCCCAGATCGCCGCAAGCCCGCAGCGCTTCCGCGGCATCCGTCACGGTGGAGCGTGGGCGGAGCCGGGCGTGCTGCCGAATGGATCCGTGGCGACGCGCGGATCCAACCGACCAGCCGTGGTGCCGCACCTGCTCCTCGATCCCGCCTTTCGGCGCGGTTACGCGCACTTGCGCACCTACGGGTTGTCGTTCGAGGGCTGGGTGTACCACACGCAAATCGCGGAGTTGACTGATCTGGCGAAGGCGTTTCCGGACACGACGATCATCTTCAACCATCTCGGCGGACCGATTGGGGTTGGACAGTACGCCGGGCGGCGTGATCAGGTATTCGCTGCTTGGAAGTCTGCCGTCGCGGAACTGGCGCGGTGCCCGAACGTCGTGGCCAAGGTGGGCGGCATCCAGATGGTGGTAAACGGGTACGGTTGGCACGAGCGGACACAACCGCCCACGTCCGACGAATTGCTTGCGGCAAACCGGGATTGGTACCTTTACATGATCGACCGCTTCACACCAGCGCGCTGCATGTTCGAAAGCAACTTCCCGGTCGACAGACTCTCGTGTTCCTACACGGTGCTGTGGAACCAGTTCAAGAAGCTGACGAAGGATTTCTCGGCGAGTGATCGCAGCGCGATGTTCCGCGACACTGCGTCCCGTGTATATCGGCTTCCCCGATCGTGACACTCGCGCCGTGTCGGGATTGTCGGCGCGCTCTTGTGATGGAAATGAACTGGGAGCCCGCGGCGGAGACGTCGCCTCGCGTACGGGATTACTCCTGGCTGGAACTCCATCGGAGATCAATTTCCATGTTGACTGGTGCGACGAGATGCCACCCACAGGTCGCGTAGGAGCTACGCTCACGGTCGGCGTCGCCGTCGTTGCCGCTATCGCCGTGGCCGCGCACGCCCAAGGTGGCAGGGACAGGACGGTCCCGAAACCATCCACGCTTCCAAATCCGTATCGCCTCGTGCCGGATTGGCCGACGCTTCCCGCGACCATGAAAGGTCCGAATAGGCACAAGTGGGGAGAAGTCATCAGGGTCCATGTCGCCGCGAACGGCAACATTTGGGTTTTTCACCGCTGTTTCTCTGACAAACCTCACGGCGATGCCACGTGTCTCAATCGAGGCGACGCCAACCCGCCGATTCTGGAATTCAATCCGGCAGGCCGGCTTCTCAAAAGATTCGGCGTCGGGCTCTTCGCGCACCCGCACGGTTTCACCCTCGATCAGAACGGGAATATCTGGACGACCGATACAAATGACCAAGAGACGATCCTCGGTATGCCCGCAAAGAACGCGAAGGGCGTCACGATGGGGCAGCAGGTGCTGAAGATAAGTTCGACCGGCACAGTGTTGATGACGATCGGAACGGCCGGCGTCGGCGGGAATGGTCCGTATACGTTTGACCGGCCGACCGGCGTTGCCATTGCGGCCAACGGCGACATTTTCGTGGCGGATGGCCATTCCCCTAACAAGTCCAACAGCGCTCGCGTCGTGAAGTATTCGCCGCACGGTACGTTCATGAAGACGTGGGGACGCATGGGGTCGGAACCCGGCAACTTCAGGGAACCCCACGACATCTATGTCGGCGGGTCAAAGGGCTATGTGTACGTCGCCGATCGTCAGAACAATCGCATCCAGGTCTTCGACCAGGACGGCAATTTCGTCGCCGCCTGGAAACAATTCGGTCAGCCGAGCTCGGTGTATGTCGACAAACGAGACAACATCTATGTTGGCGCCACATACCAGGACGCATCTCGAGGCCAGTCGGTCATGGGGCCGACGACGGACGCGAACGACAGGGCCATCGTGATCGGAAACGCGATCACCGGCGAGCTCAAGTACTTGATTCCCGATCCGGGTGATCTGAGCAAGATGACGGATACGGGGACCTCGGCGTCGGGCATTGCGGCAGACGATCAAGGCAACATCTATGTGGCGGACGTCGGTCTGAACAACTTGAGGAAATACGTCAAGGTTGAATCGCCTTGAGCCTCCAACTCGAATCCCTACTCAGAATGAGTTACGCGCGGAGGCTTCTATTGGCTAAGATCGGTGGGACCGATTTGGGACCGCGAGCGTTCCACATGGGGGTTCACGAGTTCTCTCTCACAGGGCCAGTAAGCAGAAACGTCTAGAGAATTCCGCAGTAGTCCACTTCAGACCGGGCATCTCGCCCGACTTTTCCTGCATTCCGATACTCGTCGTCTCGTATGCTTCGCCGGGCACAGCGTCCTTCATGAACTCCGATGCCGGCGGACGAACCAGGACCCGGCCATGGTGCAGCACCTGCGGGTTTCCTGGACGCATCTCCGCCGCGAGAACCCAGACGTCTTCAGGAAAGTTCACTTTCACCAGAATGTTCTTGTAGGTCACCGTACCGGTCGCGGGCACATTGAAGTCCTTGGGCATCTCAATGATCATGTCCGGCTCGACATTCCAGCCGTTATGAAAGGCGATCGGAGCCGGCTTGTCATTCGCGTCACCTTCCACAGCGCCGCTGTCGGCCCACGCACTGAGAGTCACGATTTCCGCGTCGGTCAGTCTCTTGTCGTTCGCGAAATGCCCGTAAGCCGGATCCGCGAACGAAGGCGGCATCTGCCGCTTGACGACAGCGGCCTTGATCGCTTTCGCCCATGGACGCACGTCCCGATAGGTCAGGAACGACATCGGCGCGATCTCTCCCGGGCGATGGCATGTCTGACAGTTCTTCTGCAGAATCGGCAAAACATGCTTGTTGAAGGTGACGGCTCCAGCCGCCGAATCCTGTTGCGGCATGGCATGGATCGATCCCGTCATGGTTCGCAACACCAACAGGAGCACGCCCGAAAGTGCGAACTGTCTCAAACGCATAGCGCCTCCCGAAAGATGTCGGACGATAGGAGATATTACAGCCGTTCCGAGGAACATGACGGGTATTCTCAGCGCCCTGTGCTTACCGAAAACTCCGTTCTGGCGGCTGGCGTCCAGCGTATTGGCGATTGCGCCTCCGCCGTTTGGGCAGCAAGGGGAGCGACGCGTCACGGTGTCAGCACGAAGTCGTCCAGTCGCCCGGTTGGCACAGGCGCCCTCTTCCACTGATTGACACGGGCGCGGACCGCCGAGACGATTGGTGCCTCTCGGACGTTGTGAAGGAGGGAGCTGATGCAGTCCAAGCGACGCAGTCGGAGAGGGTTCCTGAAACATGGCGCCGCATTCGCCGGCGTTGCCCTGGGAAGAGTACCGTCCGCGAACGGCCAGACACCGGCTTCGTCGCCGTCTGATTCCCCCCAGAAAAAACTGAAAGAGTTGATCGGCCCTCCAGAATTGGACCGAAATCGGTGATCACTTTCCCATCTGGCGGACAGCGGCTGCCCGGCGCCGGATTCTACGAAATCAGTGGCCTCGCGTGGTCCGGCGCGGGTGCGATTCGCAAAGTCGAGATCTCCACCGACGGCGGGCAGCACTGGTACGATGCCGAGCTTCGATCGCCGGCGTATCCGATGGCCCACACACGCTTCGGGTTCCACTGGGAATGGGACGGCAAAGAGTGTGTCCTCATGTCGCGCTGCACCGATGAAGTGGGCACCGTTCAGCCGACGCGCCCCGAAGTCGCGAAATACTGGAACGAGCCGCCGGAGAAATCACGAGTGCGAGGCAACGACAACACGGTGCAACCGTGGAAGGTCGCGAGCGACGGGAGCGTGCTGAATGGCCTTTCGTAAACTTCTCCCGCTGATCTTCCTGGGAATGTGCCAGATCGGATCGGCACAGTCGCCCACGTACGGTGTCGGACGATCGCCAACCGCCGACGAAATTCGTGCCTGGGATATCTCGATCAGTCCAACGGGACAAGAGCTCCCATCGGGACGTGGCACGGCCAGGGAAGGCGCACAGCTGTACATTCAGAAGGGATGCGCAGGCTGCCACGGACGAACAGGATCGGGAAGCCAGGCACCAACGTTGATACGCAGTGACGGCACGACTCGGAGCTCGATGCCGTGTCTCGTGCCGTGTGTGAACGACAACAATGTCATGGCGCTGCACTCGCCGTTCGCGACGGTGATGTGGGACTACATCAACCGTGGCATGCCGATCGGCAAAGAGGGAACGCTCCAGCCCGACGAGGTCTACGCGTTGACGGCATTCCTGCTCTACAAGAACGGCGTGATTCACGAGGACGATGTGATGGACGCCCACAGCGTGCCGGAGGTCGTGATGCCGAATCGTTACGGCTTCGCGATGCCAACGGAGGAGTGGAAGCATGGGAGCCCGAGACTTCAGGGTTATCCGAAGCCACCGCAGTAGGGAGGCGCCTATTTTCCCGATCGACGGCGTGATCGACCAGAACTCAACGCGCGGCGAGCGGCGGAGTGGTCTTCGGCGGCTTGCGCGGGGCGACGTCGCGCTCGTACGCGTACGCGAGTCTGAGGAGCGTCGGCTGGCTCCACGGCTGCGCGAGGAGATCCATGCCCACCGGCGGTCCGTCCGCCAAGGGCTCGGATCTCTTCGACAGCGTCGCGGACGATGCGCGCCACTTCCTTGGAGTGGGGCACACCGTGTCGCGTCGCCATCCTCGGCACCGATGAGACAGCCGCCAGACCTAACGGGAATTCGGCATTGTTGGAATTTTTCTGCACATTTGGCAATGTGGCCATATGTAGCTATATTTTGAGCATGGCATCAACCGGCATTCGCGATCTGAAAGACAATCTCAGTCGCTACATCCGCCGAGTCGAAGCGGGGGAGCGCATCGCAATCATCGCGCACGGTCGGGTCGTCGCGGAGCTTGTTCCGCCGGGAAACGCCGGCAAAGACCGCGGTCCAAGCCGTTTCGACGAGCTTGTCGCGGCGGGCGTGATCCGTCCACCGCTCGAGTCCGGCGACCCGACGGAGGATTGGCCGGACATCCGACTCCCGCCTGGCGCGGCTACGGAACTGATTGACGCGGACCGTGGCGAAGCGTAGCAGGCGCCCTTCGCGGGCTGTGCGCAAGGTGGCTCCCGCGGCTGTGTCGGTTGAGAGTGCGGTCGTCGGCGTTCGTTACATCGAGTCGAGCGCGCTCGTCGCCGCGCTTCTCGAACAGGACGCGGAAGCACTGAAATCGTTACGTGCACGGGCCCGGCAGATTACGTCCGCATTGACGCTTGCGGAAGCGGCGCGGGCGATCGTGCGTGCACGTGTTGGCGAACGACTGACACCTGACGTGGAACGCGCAGCAGTTCGTGCGCTGTGGCGGTTTGAGCGTCGCTGCTATGTCGTCGCGGTCACGGACGATGTACTCGCGCGCGTCAGACGCCCGTTCCCTGTGGAGCCAGTTCGCACGCTCGATGCGGTGCACATCGCGACCGTGGAATTACTCGCCGAGCCTCCGCAGCTCATGTCAATTGTGACGCGTGATCACCGAGTTCGCGAAAACGCCAAGGCGCTCGGTTATTCCGTGGAGTGATGGCAAGAGGACTGGCATCATGCGAAAGCTCAAGCTTCAAGTGCAGATCAGGTCGACGGATTTGTAGCAGGCCCCACAGGATAGCTGGACTGGATGACTCTTGACGGGACCAATCAGGAGATTATTGCGTTCATCAACCACTTGACCGACACGAGCGACACCATCCTGCTCGGCAGGAAAATGACGGACGGCTTCATCAAATACTGCGAGTGCGTGGTCAGCCAACCGACCAGCCCCGAATATGCGTTCGCGAGTCTGGCGCCAGAGAAAATGCACCCTGGCGCTTGTCGCAGGCGCGCTGTTCCTCTATGGAGTCGCGCTTGTTGCCAGCTTTGTGCTGTCGCAGTGCGCATTGCGTGTTGATTCGATGCTCGTGCTCCGCAATGAATAAATCGCGTCCGATCCGTCCTTCCAACTACAGAATCAACTACACGAAACGACTGTCAACCAACCGATGGCCGCAGGCGATGAATGGCGGCGCGCGGACTTGGGCGTGGACTGTCGTAAGCGACGATAAACGAGAGCACCCGAACGAGACCGCGGATGAGAAGCCAGAATCGTCGATACCGAATGAGCAGCGTCCGCGATTGTGCATAGCGGCCCGCGTGGATGGCTCTGTGAAGCTTTCGCGGACGGCGCTGTCGGATGTGGGAATCGTCGCTGCGTGAGGGCGATTTCCGGCGGTTCGCGCGTCGCATCTGCATTCGGTTGAGGCGCTCTGGCACGAGTCTGATACGGAGCAGAGACGTCCGACCGCTTCATCCTTGCGCATGCTATCCACCTAAGGGTGGACCTTGGTGAGCAAGGTATGTTACCTTGCTCACCAAGGTAGTCTGACGCATGGAGTACGACCGAGAATTTCTCACCGGTACTGTCGGCCTTCTGATTCTGAGCCTGTTGAATGAGCGCGAAATGTACGGGTACGAGCTTCTCCGGGAGGCCGAGCGCCGCAGTTCGAGCGCCTTTCAGCTGAAGGAAGGGACGCTGTACCCGGCGCTCCATCATATGGAGCGATCCGGGCTGCTCAAGGGGCGGTGGCGTGACAGCGAGACTGGACGATCGCGCAAGTACTACCGGCTGACCGCGAAGGGCCGGCGCCAGGCCCAGTCAAAACGTCGGCAGTGGCTACAGATTTCGGCCGCAATGCGGTCGATCTTGGGTGACAGCCATGCGTGAGGACATCGACGCTTTCATCGAACCGATCGTTGAAGCCGCACAGATCCCGAGTCGTCGACGCCGAGATGAGCTGCGCCGCGAGTTGCGCAGCCATTTTGAAGATGGCGGTCTGACACCGGAAGCACTCCACGATGCTGTCGCGCGCTTCGGAGACACTGGTCGTATCGGTGATTCGCTACGCAAGGTGTACCGGCGGGACTACATGCTGTTTTATATCGTGAAGGTCGGGGCCTGCATCGCCGCAGCCACTATGGCCGCGATTCTGATTGAGGCGATCGCTGGTCTACGCCTCGAGAGCGACGCGGATGCATGGCGCCTGTCGCCAGATTTCGCGCACGCCGCACGCTTTGGCGTCGTCCTGACGTTAGCGCTCGTCGCTGCGGCGGAAGCGACGCGCGCGCCGTTCACGTGGTCGCGGGCGCTCTTGTCGCTTGGTTGCTACGCGATCGTGTCTGCGTGTGCATTGTCGGTGAACGCGAACAGCGTCGGCGCGTTCGTCACGGCGAGCATTTTGGCGACGATCGGTGTCGGGTTCGCGAGGACGGCGACTGCGTGGACATCGAGGGCGTTGCTCACGCTGGCGGCATTCACCGTGGCGGAGTACCTGTTGCACCAGTCGTTGGGCATCACTTTCGGCCCGATCCGCGCGCTCGCGGCAAGTGCAATCCTTCTCATGCTGTGGGCTTCAACCATCACGATCGTCGCGTTCTCCGATCGCGCATTTGTCAGCGTCTTCAGGACGACCTGAGAACAGCCATGCTTCAAGATCTCCGTTTCGGACTTCGGATGCTGCGGCGGAATCCAGGTTTCTCGATCCTCGCGGTGGTGTGTCTGACGGTCGGGATCGGCGCGACCGCGGCGGTGTTTAGTTGGATCGAGGGCATCCTCCTTCGTCCATATCCTCTTGTCGTCGACCAGGACCGATTGGTCGCGCTCACCGGCACAAACCGCGGCTCGGACCGAGACGACGTCTCGTGGCCAGACTTCAAGGATCTCGAACGCAGCAGCACGCTCGCTGACGCGTTCATCGCCGAAAAAATCACCGGATCGACGTTGACCATCGGCGATCGCGCGGAGCGCGTCACCGGCAGCATGGTATCTGCGAACTATTTTGACGCAATCGGTGTCCATCCCATACTCGGCCGCGGCTTCGAAGTCGGCGAGGACGTCGGTCGCAATTCGCATCCAGTGACCGTTATCAGCTATCAAATGTGGCAAGACCGGTTTCATGGCGACCCGAATGTCATCGGCAAGACGCAAGTGCTCGCAGGTCTGCCTCATACCATCATCGGTGTCGCGCCCAACGGGTTTTACGGCACCTTTGTCGGGTACGCATTTCAATTCTGGGTTCCGGCATCGATGCAGGCGCAATTCGATGCCGGTGCCTACAAGCTCGAGGATCGCGGCGCACGGTGGATTGAAGGGTTCGTTCGGCTGAAGCGCGGCGTCTCGATCGATCAGGCACAAGCGGAGCTGTCGGCGGTCGCCGGCCGCCTCGAAGCGACGTATCCCGAGACCAATCGAGGACGCGGCGTCAGGCTGTACCCGTTGTGGCAGACGCCGTTCAACAACGCTGGTGCGATGCTGCCCACCCTCGGTATCGCGCTCGCCGTCGTCATGGCCGTTCTGCTCATCGCTTGCGCAAATGTGGGGAATCTTCTTCTGGTGCGTTCATTGGCGCGTCAGCAGGAAATGACGATCCGTGTGTCCATTGGGGCGGGCCGACTTCGGCTGGTACGGCAGCTGATGACAGAAGGCATCATCCTCTCGGCCATCGCGGCCATCGGCGGATTGTTCGTGGCGCGTTGGCTACGGGACGCGATCGCACTATTGACGCCCCCGCGTGGTGGGGTGTTGTTGCGGCTGCCGGGTGCGCTCGATTGGCGTGTCTTCGCGTTGAGCGGCGGCGTGTGTATCGCCGCGACGATGCTGTTCGGGCTGGTTCCTGCGATCTTGACGACGCGGGTTGATCTCGCGGGCGCCCTCCGCGCAGAGGGAGGCGGCGTCGTCGGATCGCATGGTCGATCGTGGGTGCGCTCCACCCTGGTCCTGATCCAGATGTCGCTGAGTTTCGTGTTGCTCGTCGGCGCCGGTTTATTGATTCAGACGCTGCAGGCCGTACGGCACGCGAATCCCGGCTTTACGACCGACGGTGTGCTGACGACAACCATCGACCTGTTCACCGCAGGCTACGACACGCAGCGCGCGAAGAATTTTCAAACCGAACTGGTCGATCGGCTGCAGACGCGAGCCGGCATCGATTCGGCCGCGCTCTCTCGTTATACGCCGTTCAGTTATCGAACGTATCCGTCTGCGCCAATCGCCGTGGATGGCTACGATGCACCCAAGGATCAACAGCCGACCGCCGAGTACAACGAAATCAGTCCAGCGTTTCTGGCAACAATGGGGATTCCAGTGCTATCTGGACGGGAGTTCACACGCGCCGACGATGAGACCGCGTTGCCGGTGGCGATCGTCGATCAGACCACCGCATCTCAGTTTTTTCGCGGCGCCGATCCCGTCGGTCGGCGGATACAGGTGAGAGGCAAGTGGTTGCAGATCGTCGGCGTCGCTCGGACGGCCAAATATCGCAACCTGTTAGAGACACCGCGTCCATTCCTGTACGTCCCGCTACGGCAGAGTTTTTCGCCCATCGTGGCGCTGCACATTCGAACATCGCAAGGACCGGCTGCGCTTGCCCCGATGTTGGTTCGCGAGATCCACGCGCTCGATCCCAACGTCGCGCCCAGCGAAGTGATTACGATGCGCGAGCAGGTCGAACGCACGACCGCGTCGCAACGAATCGGTGTGACGATTCTCGTCGTGTTTGCGGCACTGGCGCTCGGACTCGCAGCGGTCGGATTGTACGGTGTCATGG